>Ga0067045_1028149_pt1 | contig 41460 bp, 32 predicted proteins | sample TerdegcTABiofilm_FD_59184 | JGI IMG/M metagenome (GOLD analysis project Ga0067045, IMG submission 59184) | Combined Assembly of (Gp0054472, Gp0054536) Wastewater bioreactor microbial communities from Singapore -Terephthalate degrading... | reverse complement strand
TCTATCCCAAGTTGAGTTATGTCAAAAAATTCGCTCCATGGGGCTGGATCATCGGAACCGGTGTCTATATCGACGACATAAAGCAGACATGGCTGGGTCATGTCTGGAAGATATGTCTGATCCTCTTTTTGATATGGGTTCCCATAGGTGTAGTTGGTATTGTACTGGTGCGGCAGATACTCCGTGACATTTATGGAATGACGGATTCCCTAAAGGAGCTTCAGGATACCAGGGATCTCAGCCGTCGCATCAGCGATCACAAACTCGCTGAGATGGGGACAGTGGCGGAGGCCATGAATTATCTCTTGGACGCTATTGTGAAAATATTGCAGGGCATTAAGTCCAAGGCCGCTGTCCTGAATACGGAAGGGGTGTCTCTTGACGTCCAGACACAGAAACTTATTGAGGCAGCAAACATCGTAATGGAAAATATCTCCCAAATGGGTGGCAATGTGGAGAATTCCATGGATGCTGTTTCCAGCCTTGCCGCCTCCATGGAGGAGATGTCGGCTACCATTACGGAGATCTCCAAGCATACCATTGAAACTCGGGCTATCGCTCAGGAGGCTGGCAGAGAGGCAGGCAATGCGCAGAATGTCATCAATGAACTGGCAGAGGCCTCTCATCGCATCGGAGAAACCAGCAAGCTCATAGGTTCCATAGCCGCACAGACAAATCTTCTGGCCCTGAATGCCACCATCGAGGCGGCTCGCGCCGGCGAGGCAGGTAAGGGCTTTGCAGTAGTGGCCAATGAGGTAAAGGAATTGGCCAAGCAGACCTCGGATTCTGTGGTGACCATTGATGCTGTTGTCAAAGAGATAGAAATGGGAAGCCAGAACAGTGTAAACGCCATTCAGCATGTGGTGAGCATCATAGATCGTCTTGTGGAATTTTCCGACAGTGTAGCCGCTGCGGTGGAGGAACAGACAGCCACTGTCAGCGAGGTCAGCAAGAGGGCCCAGGATGTCACCGGTGATGTGGGTCAGATCAAGAATATGATGGACGTGATCGCTGAATTGAGCACCAAAAATCTAACTATATCGGATGAAATAAAGATGACTGCTCGAAAACTGAAGGGTCTCTCTGATGAATTGATATTGGAGGTGAATACCTTCAAGGGCATTTGAGCACAGGATTTGTTGTGTTGTGAATAGGCCGGGACCTGCCCCGGCCTTTTTTATGGGTTCGGTATTTGTCATTGCTGATGCTTGCTGAAATGGAACAAATGCTTCACCGCTGCCACCCTCAAAAAAATGATGTCTTTTTGTATCCATTGAAAATGTTATTCAAGAATGTGCCCGTCCTTCTTCTGTCCTGTCCGAAGAATGGTTTTTTCTTCTCAAGCGATGGCATAGGAAGTTGTCATTGCGAGCAAAGCGAGGCAATCCCCTGCACAAAAGAATGTAGGGGCGACCGGCCGGTCGCCCCTACTTCTAATAACATGTTTTTGTTTTTGGGGCGGGGCAGCCGGCATTTGTTTCATGCCCCACATAACCGCCCTCCATGGCAGTGATGCGCCGCATGGAACAAATGCTTCACCGCTGCCGCCCTCAAAAAATGATGTCTTTTTGTATTCATTAAAAATGTTATTCAAGAATGTGCCCGTCCTTTTTTGGTTTTTTTGGTTTTGGTTTTTGGGCTGTTGTCCTGGTATTGAGTTAAAGCACAGATTTTTAACGCCGTGTTGTTGCATTCAAAAAAAAGGTGTTTATATTGCCTTTCGCTTCGGACAGGACGCTGCAAAACAGTGGACGGCTCCTGTTTAAGCACCCTTTAAGCCAATCGTTGGCGCCTTTTTATCAATTTACATATTCTAAAAGAAAGGAGTAAAAACATGAAGATCAGGCCATTGAATGACCGCATTCTCGTCAAACGCCTCGAGGAAAAAGAGGTCACCAAGGGAGGCATTATCATTCCCGATACTGCCAAGGAAAAGCCCATAGAGGGTAAGGTGGTTGCAGTAGGCAAGGGCAAGATGCTGGAAAACGGCTCTGTGAAGCCCCTGGATGTCAAAGAAGGCGACAGGATTTTGTTCGGCAAGTATTCCGGAACAGAGATCAAGATCGAAGGCGAAGAGTTCCTCATGATGAGGGAAGACGATGTGCTCGGCATCATCGAAGCTTAATATCCACACAATTCTACGGAGGTAAAAAATGTCAGCTAAAGAGATACGTTACAGTGTAAAGGCCAGAGAGGCCATTTTGAATGGCGTCAACACCCTGGCCAATGCAGTCAAGGTGACCCTGGGCCCCAAGGGCAGAAATGTCATTATTGAAAAATCATTTGGCTCCCCGCTTATCACAAAAGACGGCGTGACAGTGGCCAAGGAAATCGAACTGGAAAACAAGTTTGAGAACATGGGCGCCCAGATGGTCAAGGAAGTCGCTTCCAAGACCAGCGATATCGCAGGTGACGGCACCACCACAGCCACCATCCTGGCCCAGGCCATCTATTCCGAGGGCTCCAAGCTCGTGGCCGCGGGCATCAACCCCATGGCCCTTAAGAGGGGTATCGACAAGGCCGTCGAGGTTGCCGTTTCAGAGCTGAAAAAACTCTCCAAGCACACCAAGGACCAGCGTGAGATCGCCCAGGTCGGCACCATATCAGCCAACAATGATGCAACCATAGGCAACATAATCGCCGAGGCCATGGACAAGGTCGGCAAAGAGGGCGTCATCACAGTGGAAGAGGCCAAGTCCATGGAGACCTCCCTTGAGGTTGTGGAGGGTATGCAGTTTGATCGCGGTTACATCTCTCCCTATTTCGTGACTGACCCTGAGAAGATGGAGTGTGTGCTGGACGACCCCTATATCCTCATCAATGAGAAAAAGATCAGCAATATGAAGGACCTGCTGCCTGTGCTCGAGCAGATCGCCAAGATGGGCAAGCCCCTTGTCATTATTGCAGAGGATACAGAGGGCGAGGCATTGGCCACCCTGGTGGTCAACAAGCTGCGCGGCACCCTGCATGCCTGTGCAGTCAAGGCCCCTGGCTTCGGTGACCGCAGAAAGGCCATGCTGGAGGATATCGCCATTTTGACCGGCGGCACCATGATCTCGGAAGACCTGGGCATCAAGCTTGAAAATGTCAGCCTGAATGACCTGGGCCGGGCCAAGAGAGTGGTCATTACCAAGGAAAATACCACCATCGTGGATGGCTTCGGCTCCAAAGAGAAGATCGAGGGCCGGGTGAAACAGATTCGCGCCCAGATCGACGAGAGTTCCTCTGATTACGACAGGGAGAAACTTCAGGAACGCCTTGCCAAGCTCGTGGGTGGCGTGGCTGTCATCAATGTGGGCGCTGCAACCGAGACCGAGATGAAGGAAAAGAAGGCCCGTGTGGAAGACGCCCTGAACGCAACCCGTGCGGCTGTGGAAGAGGGTATCGTTCCAGGCGGCGGCACTGCTCTCTTGCGGACCCTGCCTGCCCTGACCGCTCTGAAGGCGGAGGACAGCGATGAGCAGCACGGCATCAATATCATTATTCGCGCCATTGAAGAGCCACTTCGCCAGATCGCAAACAACGCTGGTCACGAGGGTTCCATCGTGGTGGAGAAGGTCAAGGCAGCCTCAGGCAGCATGGGCTTCAATGCCGCCACCGGTGTGTATGAGGATCTCATGGCTGCGGGCATCATCGATCCCACCAAGGTTACTCGAATAGCCTTGCAGAACGCATCCAGCGTCTCTGGTCTGTTGCTCACCACAGAGGCCATGATCGCAGAGCTTCCAAAGAAGGACGAGAAGATGCCTGCCATGCCTCCTGGTGGCGGTATGGGTGATATGTACTAAAAATCACTTCTGTTTTTGCTTAACCGCAACAAAAAACCCCTCAACAGAGGGGTTTTTTGTTTGTTGGCTATTGAGATGGTAATAACTCTTGCGGTTCACCCAGCAGAAAATGCCCGCTTTGTATCCATCTCTTTAATGTTGAAGCGATCTCTCGCGCCTTGGGCAGACTGGAAAGGGGGGATGTGGGGACTCGTTTGCCCTCTACCTCAATAAAACCGCTTTTTAGTTGGGCATAGGTCACTTCTCCAAGGGACCTGGTTTTGCCCTCTGGATAATCCATGCCATAGTCCACTATCTGAGTAACGATTTTATCGTCTGAAATGCTGGTAAAGTGGGCCATTTCTTCATTTAAGATGGGTATAGGGACTCCAAGCCCCACGGCCAGTGAACATCCATAACCCAAAAGGCTCACTCCCACCAGCCACTGTGGAGACATCTGTTTCAGATCGCCCAGCACCATCAATGTACCGGCAGGTCTTTTGGGGATGCCGTCAGGCGTTCGTTCAGAGATTCTTGGATTGTGTTGTGTGCCTCGAAAGACCACATAACCTATGCCACCGCCCAGGAAGATACGGGTCCCTATGCCGATTGTCCGATAATACGGGTCGTTGAACAAAGGGCTCAACTGACCTGCAGTGCAGTAATTAGCGTTTCCGAGATGGGGTTTAAGGGCGCCCATGTAGGTATAGATAGTCTTGCCGGATAGATTGACGGCGCAGTTGTAATTTTGGTAAGCGTTGCGCGGGTTGCAGAGCTGTGCAAATGGCAGGTCATGCAATGTGACGCGTTTTTCCAGGTATTCCCTGGGATAGCAGTGCGTTCCGTATGCCTCGGCCCGGAGATGTATGGCCTTGCCTGCCAGCAGGTCGTGAATGACATGGCCGCCTCCGTACAGGAATTCACCTGGATAAACCTTGTTCAGGGGATCGTCTTCGCGCGGCTCGGTGGCGCCGATGTAACAATCCACTGCTGCAAGACCTGCATAGGCGGGTACATCGTTTAGCCAGACCTTGCTGGCCTTGATACCTGGGACGCTGTGCCCGAAGTTGATGAAAGCACCTGAAGAGCACATAGGAGAAAAGGTGCCGGTGGTGACCACGTCCACCTCTTTGGCGGCGGCTATTTCGCCTTTTTCTCTCACAATATCGATCATCTCTTCGGCGGTCACCACGACTGCCTTGCCGGCTTTTATTCTGGCATTGATCTCTGCAACGCTCTTTTCAACCTGAAATTTCGCCATATTTTCTCCTTCCATCACTGTCTGATATAAAGATGGGCATAAATGGCACTTGAATGGGGGCGGTTAGCCCTTGTTCAGGGTGTTATTCCAGAATGGATAACACCTTGTGGTTCTGTTTTTCCAATGCCTCTATGATCTTGTCCAGTTCGCAACGTTCCAGGCGAATACAGTGAACACGCTTTCGAGTGGCCTGCGCATCCGCCACGACGCTGATTATCTTGCCACCCAACTCTCGAATTATGCGAAGGACATCTTCCAGGGTGCCGTTTTCCGCGATCATGACATCCAGCCGGGCGCTTTTGTCCAGCAACCCCAGAAATTCTATGAAGGCAGCTACGATATCCGTGTTGGTGATGATGCCCACCAGCTTTCTTTTTTCCAGCACAGGCAGGCCGCCGATCTTGTATTTGTATATCAGCCTGGCTGCTGCATCCAGGGTTGCATTGGCATCGATGGTTATGGGATTCATGATCATGACATCCGATACCTTCAGCTCAGGCAATATCTCTGAAAGGAAATATTGTCTGAGGTTGCTCTCTGTCACCAGGCCGTAAATCTCCCTTTCCTGCGTCACAGGCAGATGCCGGATGGAATTGGTTCTCATGAGCTCGATGGCCTGCATTAGGGATGTGTCGGGAGTGACGGTGATGATATTGCGTGTCATCCAGTTTTTGACTTTCACTTTTCGCCCTCAATTTCCTATAGATTTCAATTAGATACTCTGATGGCTGAAGGTCAACGCAGGTAGGCCTTCAGTGCCTCTAATTGCCCGCCGAATTGGTTGTTCAATTCATTTGATATCTCTGACCATTCTTTCTGGAACTCCGGCAGCATCTCTACATTCAGAGAAGAGGCCGCCGCCATGCCGTATTGCTGGGCCATGGCCTGTTTCATGCCGCCCAGTTTCATCTGCATCTGGGCCTTGAGTTGTTGCAGATACTGATTTTTGACCTGGTCATACTGGGTTATGAGCTGGTCTATATATGTCAGATATTGTTGTATGACGCTTCCCTTGATCTGTAGCAGACCAGCACAGGCCCTTTTTATGGTCTCCTTTTGGCTTGTGTCGCGCGGCAAGTGGATGTTTCTGAGGAAGATGTCGCTTATACCTGCCAGGACAGTGGGAAGCGCCTGAGGTGTTATGTCCTTGAGGGAGGCGGCCAGCTCCGTTATTTCACCGTTCATATACCTGGCCCCGAGTTTTCTGCCCTGTGCCAGCCAGCGTTCCATCTCCATTTCTTCCTGAGTGGCCCGTCCCATTTTTTCGGCCTTTTCCAGGGCGATTTCCAGGGCGCTTTTGATCTCAGCCATGACGTATCTCCTTTTTTAAGCAATGTTTCACAGGGTTGTTGAGTGCAAATTAAAACAAACTGAATGTTAAATCAACCTTGATACCTAAATTCTGGGGTTGAATCTCAAAAAAACAAAAAGATATTTTGAATGGGCTACCCTCGCCCCTCCCCACCTCCACATCCTACATCAGAAGTCGCTTAAAAAAGACATAGACCCTTTGAACTTTGATTAACACCCTTCCTGAAACCCCAAACCCAATCGTAAACGACGTCTCAACGCAGCATATCCCCTTTGAATTTTGGTTAACATGAGGTTAAAGGCCAATTCCACTTTTTTTATTGGCAGAAGTGCCGGTTCAGCCAGCGATTTTTATTATCAGAAGGGCAGGTTCACTATTCCAGCAGGTCAATCCGTTGTTATTTGGATTGCAATAGTAATGGATAGGGCATTCGTTCTGGACATGGAGTTCCGCAGGGACGAAAAGGGCGGCAGTGGTGGAGTGTTTGTGGAATAGGCGCCATGAAGGGCGCCGGCGGCGCATCCTGCTAAGGAGGGCAGTTATGCGCCGCATGGAACAAATGCTTCACCGCTGCCGCCCTCAAAAAATGATGTCTTTTTGTATTCATTGAAAATATTATTCGAGAATGTGTCTGTCCTTTTTCTGTCCGAAGAATGTTTTTTTCTTCAGCGGTGGTACAAGCGGTTGTCATTGCGAGCGAAGCGAAGCAATCCCCTGCACAAAAGAATGTAGGGGCGACCGGCCGGTCGCCCCTACTTCTAATAATATGTTTTTGTTTTTGGGGCGATGAGCAGCCGATATTTGTTCCATGCCCCACATAACCGCCCTCCTTGGCGGAGAATGTGGGGCCGGCGCCCTTCATGGCGCCTATTCCACAAACAGCGGCTACTCATCGCCCCTCCCCACCTCCACATCCTACATCAGAAGCCGCTTAAAAAAGACATAGACCCTTTGCATTTTGGTTAACAGAGGAGTGAAAGCCAATTCTATGTTTTTTGAGGCTTTTATTCACAGAAACGCCGCTTCAGCCATTACAGCAGGTCAATCCTATGTCAAGAGGATTAAAAGAAAAAAGGAATAGGGCACCCATTATGGACACGGAGTTCCGCAGGGACGAGAAGGGCGGCAGCTGCCGCCCCCTTCCAATTTTTTTGTTCTTTAAATTCAATCACGGCATTTGGGTTGACAGTGGTATATTGCCTAATTCTGCATTATTATTTCTTAATTTAACAGAACAAAATGGCAGGAGGGCCTCTTCATGGAACCTGAATGGCTGGACGCATTGCTGAAGGTCTCTGGGTCGAACCAAGCGGATACCCACCGTTTGATACAGACCCATATCTCATGGGTTATTTTGACCAATGAGATAGTATATAAGATCAAGAAACCCGTAAATTTCGGTTTTCTTGACTATACCACCCTGGAAAAGCGCAGGTTTTTCTGTGAGGAAGAGGTGCGTCTGAACAGGCGGCTCTGTCCGGAGATATATCTGGGAGTGGCGCCCATAGTCAAAACCCCTGACGGCGCCTATGCCTTTGACGCCCAGGGAGAGACCGTGGAATGGGCGGTCAAAATGCGTCGTATGCCTGAAGACGGCATCATGACACATCTCTTAAAAAGATATGAGCTCAATTCAGGGCATATCGACGCCATTTTGAACAAATTGGTGTCCTTTTATTCCTTGAATGCCGATGGAGATGCAAGGCATGCCCAGTTGGCTGCTGAAATGGGCTCCCTCGAGGTGATACGGCACAATACCGAGGAAAACTTTGCACAGATATCGCCATTTGTGGCGCAAATTATTCCATCCCAACTATACGAGGCCATTTGCTCTTATACTCGAGGCTTTTTACAGACCCAGGCAGACCTCTTTGAAAGGCGGCGCCAGGAGGGATACATTAAAGACGGCCATGGTGACCTCTATTCCGCCAATATCTGCTTCGATGCCTCTAAAAACCAGGTCTATATCTTTGATTGCATAGAATTCAATGACCGCTTTCGCTATGGAGATGTGGCCTCTGATGCGGCCTTTTTGGCCATGGACCTGGACCTGCACGGCTATCCAGACCTGGCATATTACTTTGTTTCGCAGCTTTCCCATGCCCTAAATGACCCTGATATGCTGAAGCTGATGGATTTTTATAAATGTTACAGGGCGGTGGTGAGAGGCAAGATCGGCTGTTTTACATGGGCGGATTCAGGCATAGATGCAGCGGCCAGGGAGGCTGCGCTTGACAATGCCCTGCGCTATTTCAAGCTGGCCGGCCGCTATGTGCAGCCCAAGAGACCCAAGCTTTATGTGGTTTATGGATTGAGTGGCACTGGCAAGACCACGGTGGCCAATATGTTGGCTGAGATGGCACATCTCCCTGTCTATCACTCGGACCAGGTGCGCAAGGAATTGGTGGCGGGCATCCCTGCCACAGAAAGGCGCCTGGAGGCCTTTGGTCAGGGCATTTATAGCCGGGAACTCTCTCAAAAGACATACCATGCCATGGCCCGTCTGGCTGCAAGGCATTTGGTGTTGAATGAGGATGTCATTCTGGATGCCACCTACATAAATGCACTTGAAAGAAAAAGATTGCTGGAGATCGTTGAATACTGCAATGCCGAGCCCATATTCCTTCAGACCACCTGCCCTGAGCCTGAGGTGAAGAGGCGGTTGGCGAACAGGCTCAATCAGCCGCAGGAGGTGTCGGACGGCAGATGGGAGATATATCTCAAACAAAAGGAACGTTTTATGCATAAAGAAGGTCTGGAAGAGTTGCCTGTAGAGGTGATCCCCACAGAGGACAAGGCAGTGATGCAGGAACATCTGAAGGCTGTGTTGAGTAAGTATAAAAACAAATAAAAACAGATAGTTATGTTAACATTTTTTTGTGTTTCCACAGTGCAAAAAAACCCTTTACTTTTTTTGAAAAAGGTGTATTTACACTACTCCAGTTTTGGCTGTTACAAATTGTTTTAGCCGGATTGATGAGAGGTTGTGTTGAAATCTATCGACAAGGTCATAATATCATTTATGCACCCATTCTTATTTTAGCCCCTTCCTTTTTTTATTCCCCAAGGAGAACAAACCATGAAACCCTCAGGCATGACAGTGTGTCTGAACCATTTGAAAACCTGGATCAAGGCCATTGCCGGGTTGGAAGTGAAATCCGTTACCATTCTGGTGATAGCCCTGATCGCCCTGACAAATCTTTCTGTGTGGGCCTTTTTCAATCAACCTGCGCATGAAGAAGATTGGCGTGGTGTGATAGGCGGTTTGTCTTACAGCCCCTATCAGCGAGGTCAGGATCCATTCAAAGAAAAATACCCAAGCATCGACGACATAGCCGGCGACATGCGTTTCCTGAAGGGCAAGGCCTCCTCAGTGCGCACATATTCCTCCATCAACGGCGTGGAGGAGACGGCCCGGCTTGCTAAAGAGCAGGGCATTTTTGTTACAGCCGGCGCATGGCTGGACAAGCGTAAGGACAACAATGAACGTGAGATCAACGGCCTCATTCAGATCGCGAAGAAATATGACAACATCGAGCGTGTGATCGTGGGAAACGAGGCGGTCCTGCGTGGAGATCTGACAGTCAAGGAACTGGCCGAGTATATCAGACGTGTCAAAAGAGAGGTGAAGGTCCCTGTGAGTACCGCTGAGCCATGGCACGTCTGGTTGACCCATCGGGAACTGGCCGATGAAGTGGACTACATAGCCATACACGTCCTGCCTTACTGGGAAAAGATACCTGCCAATCAGGCGGTGGACTGGGCCTTGTCCAGGTATGAACAGGTGAAACAGACCTTTCCTGGCAAACATGTCATCTTCGGCGAGGTTGGCTGGCCCAGCGGAGGCAACAGATTGGAGGCAGCGGAGCCCAGTCTCACCAATCAGGCCAAATTTATTCGAAAGTTTTTGAACATCGCCAGCCGTGAAAAGATCGATTATTTCATCATGGAGGCCTTTGATCAGCCTTGGAAAAGACCTCTTGAAGGCCCTGCGGGTATGCACTGGGGTGTCTTCAATGTGGACCGCATGCCCAAGTTTCCCTTTACAGGAGAGATAGCCGAGAATCCCTTTTGGGCCAGACAGGCCGTAGCCGCCACGCTGTTCGCCCTGTTGCCCATGTTTCTTTTCCTGTTTGCATTCAAGGAGATTCAGTTGCCGGGCCAGGTGGTGTTTGCCGCCCTGATTCAGATTACGGCCTCTCTGGCTGTCTGGACCGGTTTCGTGCCTGTTGTTACAGACCTGCCCATAGAGAGCAAGGCCGTGTGGTTCGCCCTTTTCCCGGCCCAGTTGTTGTTATTGGGTGTGGTGCTTGTAAATGGTTTCGAGTTTACGGAGATGATCTGGAAGCCAGGTCTCAAACGCCTTTTCAGGCCTTTTACAAGATCGGATGTGGTGAACAGGCGGCTTCCCATGGTCTCCATACATCTGCCCATCTGCAATGAGCCGCCTGACATGGTGATTCAGAGCCTGAACAGTCTGGCGCGACTGGATTATCAGAATTATGAGGTGCTGGTCATCGACAACAATACAAAGGACGAGGCCGTCTGGAGGCCGGTGGAGAGACACTGCGCCAGCCTCGGGGCCAGATTCCGTTTTTTCCATCTTCCCAAATGGCCGGGCTTCAAGGCAGGCGCCCTGAATTTTGCCCTGACTCAAATGTCGCCCGAGGCCGAGATCGTTGGCGTGGTGGACAGCGATTATGTAGTGAGGCCGGATTGGCTTTTGGCCCTTACCCCTTATTTTGAGGACTCAAAGGTCGCCTTTGTTCAGGCCCCTCAGGACAATCGCGATTGGGAAAACAATCCCTTCAAGACCATGTGTAACTGGGAGTACAGCGGTTTCTTCCATATCGGTATGATGCATAGGAATGAAAGAAATGCCATTATACAACACGGGACCATGACCCTTGTGCGGAAAACGGTTTTAAACAGCATGGGGAACTGGTCGGAGTGGTGTATCTGTGAGGATGCAGACCTAGGGCTTCGTATGCTGAATGCTGGCTATGACTCTATTTATGTCAATGACGCCTTTGGAAAGGGCGTCACTCCGGATTCCTTTGCTGCCTATCAGAAACAGCGTTTCCGTTGGGCCTATGGTGCCATGCAGATCATCAAGGGGCACTGGAGGTTGTTCCTGCCTACTTTCAAGGCGAATGGCGCGGACAGACTCAACAATGCCCAGCGTTATCACTTTGCAAGCGGTTGGATGCCCTGGTTTGCTGATGCCCTGCATCTGCTCTTTGCAATGGCAGGTATCTTTTGGTCTGCGGCCTTGGCCATTTGGCCTCAGTATTTCGAGTTTCCTTTGGCGGTCTTTTTGGCCCCGACCCTTGGCATATTTGTTCTAAAGGTCTTGCACAGCTTTTTGCTCTATAAGCACAGGGTGCCCTGTACCCTGACACAGCGCATCGGCGCTGCCGTAGCAGGCATGGCCCTGACTCATACCATAGCCAAGGCAGTGATAGCTGGGCTGTTTACCTCCAGACTGCCTTTTATGAGAACGCCCAAGGGAGAGGCCACTGCACCTCTTGTTCACGGATTGTTGGTTGTGCGCGAGGAGTTGGCCATGTTTTTGCTGTTGACCCTGGCTGCCGTCAACATCTGGGTCGTGTATGGGACTCAATCCTTTGAAATAAATGCGTGGGCCGTGATTCTGCTAATTCAGTCCATTCCATACCTGGCCGCCATTGTATGCTCCCTGGCCAGTTCCATGCCCGATGCCTTCAGCTTCAAGTGGGCCAAGAGATGGCTGGATGCCTTGGCCCCTCAGCTTCAGGTCATCAAGGTGCGTATTTAACCAAGCGATGACAATTAGCTAACAAACGGCCTTTATTCAGAGTGCAGGAATAGAGGCCGTTTGTTTATGTGAAGCTAAAGAGAATGGAACCTTCCTTGCCCCAAAACCAGCAGACCTCATCCATAAAGGAGATAATCCATTCCATGGGGCTGGTGTTCGGGGATATCGGCACCAGCCCCATATATACACTTACCGTCATCTTTGCCCTGCTGCCGGTCACTGTGCCCAATGTCATGGGCATACTTTCCCTCATTGTTTGGACCCTCATGATCCTGGTAACTGTGGAATATGCCTGGCTTGCCATGAGCCTGGGCAGAAAGGGCGAGGGCGGCACCATTGTGCTCAAGGAGATACTGGTGCGGCTTCTCAGGACGGGCAGGGCCGTGGGTTTTGTCACGGTTTTGTCTTATGTGGGTGTCTCATTGCTCATTGGCGATGGTGTCATCACTCCGGCCATTTCCATCCTTTCGGCCGTAGAAGGTATGAGACTGATACCTGCTTTCGAGGCCATGTCTCAAACAGATGTGATGCTCATTGCATTTGTGATAGTGGTTTTCTTGTTTTTGATGCAGTCCAGGGGGACCGAGCGGGTGGCGGGTATGTTCGGACCCATAATGGCCCTCTGGTTTTTTGCGCTGACCGCATTTGGTGCGGTCGCCATTTTGGCCTTCCCTGGCGTACTCAAGGCGGTCAATCCCTGGTACGCCGTTTCCTTTTTCAGGGAACATGGTATAGCGGGTTTTTTCATACTTTCTGAGGTGATTCTCTGCGCCACCGGCGGCGAGGCCCTTTATGCCGATATGGGACATCTGGGCAAGCGGCCCATCATAAGGGCGTGGTGTCTGGTAATGCCTGCGCTCGTCATAAACTATATGGGCCAGGGCGCCTATGTGATTAACCATCCTCAAGAGAGCAATCTGCTGTTTTCCATGGTGAAATGGGAGATGCCTTTCATCTATCTGCCCTTTTTGCTACTTACCATCTCCGCCACCGTCATAGCATCTCAGGCGCTCATAAGCGGTATGTTTTCCATAGTATATCAGGGAATAAACACCCGTATAATGCCGCTCATGAGGGTCATCTACACATCGTTGCATCTCAAATCCCAGATATACATACCATGGGTTAACTGGTCATTGATGTGTGCGGTATTGTTTATCATATTCGTGTTTCAGGCCTCCGAAAGACTTGCCATGGCATACGGCCTTGCCGTAAGCTCCACTATGGCCATTACAGGCATCATGATGACCATGATCTTTGGCCGTACCTCCAGGTGGTGGCAGATGGGAATGGCGGCTTTTGTCACCTTTGTGGATATGTTGTTTTTGATGGCGAATCTCAACAAATTGCACCACGGCGGCTATTGGTCATTGGTGCTTGCCGCCTTTCCGCTTATGACAATTTTTATCTGGACTCGAGGGAACAGGGCCCTTTACAGTTCCCTGAAACCCCTTGACAGGGATTCATTCCTGCATGGTTACCGCCAGATATACGAAACGGGCAGGACCATACCAGGTACGGCGCTGTTTCTGACACGTGATTTCAACAACATTCCGCCCTATGCAGTGCACTGCATTCTGCACAGCAATATCGTTTACGAGCACAATATTTTTGTGTCCATTTTGCGCACAGATGAGCCTTTCGGCATCGAGACAGAGCTGAGGCGCGACATTGGCCCCGGCCTGGACCTCTTTATCATCAGGGCAGGTTATATGGAGCTTATCGATGTGGAGGCCCTGCTGCGAGCCAACGGCATTCAGGAAAAGGTCATATTCTACGGTGTGGAGGATATAGTCACTCCCAATTTTATCTGGAAGATATTCGCTCTGATCAGGAAGATTGCCCCGAATTTTGTGCAGTTTTACCGGTTACCAGCCAACAAGTTGCATGGTATTATTACCAGACTGGATATGTAAAAAAGAGAATAAGATATTCCATGCAGCGAAGAGCCGTGGGACTTTTTGGGTATGAGCCGAATACAAGGCAGTTGCCAGGCGTATTTGCCAAGGAAATTCCGTTGTTGGGCATACTTGAATGATGAAACCAGACGATATTCAATACACAGCCGCCCGGCTTTGGGCATTTATTGCCTATGCCTCGCGTAAATTTTTAAGTGACCATTGCTTCAGCTTTGCCCAGGCCCTCACCTATACCACCATCTTCTCCATTATCCCCATACTGGCCATAGTATTTTCCATATTTCATTCATTGGGCGGGTTGGAGTCCCTGCACGATGTCATATTCGGTTATCTCTCAGAGATGCTCACCCCTGGTGGGCAGCACTTGGTTCAGGAGACCCTGCGGGAGCTTCTGGAAAAGGCGCAATCAGCGCCCATCGGCTCCTTCAGTATCGTGTTTTTTATCGTAATTGCATTTTTGCTGCTCATGGAGCTGGAGGATGTCTTGAATTACATCTGGTCCGCCAGCGGGCACAGGCCGTTTTTGCGGCGCATCGCCCTTTACTGGTTGGCCTTTACCTTGGGGCCTGTGATTATGGTCATTCCTCTGCTCATGACCTTGTTTCTCAGTTCACAGGCAGAGGCATTCAAGTCTGTTTTGCTGTTCATCGACCCTTTTATGCAGTTTTTACGCCTGCTGCCCGTGCTGTCTATCTGGTTTTTTCTGTGGGCAACATATATGTTTCTGCCCAACACCTATATAAAGCCCGAGGCTGCAGCCGTCGGCACCCTGGTGGGCGGTTCCTTATGGCTTTTGGCCGCCAAGATCTATACCATATATAATACCTATGTCCTGACCTATTCCAAGCTATATGGTTCCTTGGGGGCCATTCCCATCTTTCTTCTGTGGCTGTTTATCAGTTGGTGCATCATCCTCTATGGCGCTGAAGTGGCCTATTGTTATCAGTATTGGCGTGGCATTCAAAGAAGGCAAGAGGGCACGGTCTTTGAGGAGGTCAATTCCGCCAATATTCTGGCATTGCATCTGGTCTTGTCAGTGTACTGGCGGTTTCAAAACGGTCTGCCAGGGCTCAGCCTGGTGGAGTTGTGCGCGGAATTGGGTGCCTCTCCCAGGGATGTCAGGCCGGTCTTAAATGCCCTGGAGAGACACGAGATTTTGACATTGGAGGCAAAGAAACACCGCATTCTGCCCCTTCAGCCTGCGCATCTCTTGACTGTTTATGGAATCTGGAGCGCCATAGGCCACACCGCATCCAAACAGACTGACACGGCCTTGATGCCTGAGCCAGGGCCTTTTCATTCCATTCAGAGGCCTTGGGAGCCTGCGATCTCTGCCCTTTTATTGCAAGGAAACGCCTGTTTTTTGGAGAAGACAGGCAAAATCACCGTAAGTGACCTGCTCTCTCAGGCTCACGCGGGGCCAGCAACGCCTGTGGATTTAGTGAAATAAGCTGATTTATCAAGGTGTTGTGAGTGGAGTGGCGTATGAGGTGCATCCATCCGCCGATATAAACGGTTAAAAGCCCTGCCTTTGCTATGCGCTTAATGCGTCTGGCCAGGGTCTCTTCTCGCTTGCGCCAAAACCCCTCTTCCATCCACTCCATTGAAGGCATGGGTTTCGGCCCCGGCTGTCCTTGTGGGCCTAATTGTGCACACAGGAGCTGTTGGGCTAATCGGTATTGGCCTGCCAGATATGTGTTGAGCTCAACATGCGGCTGTTCCACCAAGTAATTGAGGTTTTGTGCAGTTAAGAGCTCATTCCTCCACAAGGGCAGTTCCTCCTTGGCCAGTGAGTTGGAGTCTATGGGAAGCACATGAATGTCGTGTCTTTGGCCGTAGTGTCGGCCTATCTTCCACTCAAAGGGCATTCTGAGCTGTAGTTTGAGCAGTTCTATGGCGCCATGCCGCCTCTTTTCTTTGGGCCAATCCTTTGTGAGTCGGTATAATTGAGTGAGCCATTTGCGCTCATTGGCCCTGCGAAATGCCACTGAAAAGGGGCTGATCTCCACCAAAATGATTTGAGGCCTGATCTGGCATAAAAGCCCGTAGAGCCCGGCCGCCTCTGCCCTTGCGTCCAGGTGAACAGTTCCAATGAGATAAAGATGTGGTAAGTGGCATTTTTGTTGCATATTTTTGTGATTGACAATTAACAATAAAAACAGGAGGGAGGCAACATGGCCAACGGCAGTTTTGATTGGAGTAATAAGGTGGTGCTGGTGACAGGTGGAACAGGCACCTTTGGCAAGGCCTTTGTAAGGCATCTTTTGAAGCACCACAACCCCCATGCCATTCGTATCTATAGTCGCGACGAGTTCAAGCAGTTTCATATGCAGCAGGAGTTTAGGGACGAGCGCCTGCGTTTTTTCATAGGTGATGTACGGGATGGCGAACGATTGATCAAGGCATGTCGTGGTGTGGATGTGATAGTCCATGCCGCTGCCATGAAACAGGTGCCTGCCTGTGAATACAACCCATTTGAGGCAGTGAAGACCAATATCCTGGGGGCTACCAATGTAATAGATGCGGCCCTGTTCAATGAGGTCCCCAAGGTGGTGGCCTTGAGCACTGATAAGGCCGTAAACCCCGTAAATCTCTACGGCGCCACCAAACTCTGCTCAGACAAGCTCTTTATTCACTCCAATGCCTATAGCGGCGATAGATCCACCCGTTTTGCCTGTGTGCGCTATGGCAATGTATTGGGCTCTCGCGGGAGTGTGATCCCCTTGTTCTTGGAGCAGCGCAAGAGCGGCGTCATCACCCTGACGGACGAACGCATGACCCGCTTCTGGATCACCACAGAGGAGGCGGTGGGCCTGGTGGAGACAGCCCTTCATCTCATGCAGGGTGGAGAGATCTTTGTTCCGCATATCCCCAGTATGCGCATTGTGGACCTGGCAGAGACCCTGGCCCATGGCTGCGAAAGACGAGTCATAGGCATTCGGCCCGGAGAAAAGTTGCACGAGGTGTTGATAAATGAGGATGAAGGCCGATATACCGTTCGATATCAAGGCATCTATATAGTTCAGCCGGCGATTGACCTTTGGAAATCCTCCAAATATGCCTCTGGTGAGCCTGTGGAGGCACATTTTACCTATGCGAGTAACACCAATGACTGGTGGCTCTCCGGCGAGGAGCTGAAGGCCATGCTCATTCAACAGGGGATCAACATATGAGGCTTCCTTATGGCCGGCAACTGGTGGACGAAGGGGATATTCAAGCGGTCTCAGAGACCTTGCGCTCCGACTGGCTCACCACAGGGCCAGAGGTCCGTGCCTTTGAGGAGGAGGTGGCCAGGTTTACTGGCGCATCCTTTGCCGTGGCGGTGAGCAGCGGCACTGCTGCCCTGCATACTGCCATGCACTGTCTGAACATTGGGCCAGGGGATGAGGTGATCGTGCCGGCCATGACCTTTGTGGCCACGGCCAATGCAGTGGTGTTTCAAGGTGGAAGACCGGTCTTTGCAGATGTAGATGCCGATACCTTGCTTTTGAATTCAGAGGATGTGAAGGCCAAAATCACTGGCCGCACCAAAGGCATCATAGCGGTGGACTATGCAGGTCAACCCTGCGATTATGAGGCATTGCGAAAGATAGCCCAGGACTATGGATTGTTTTTGGTGGCCGATGCCTGCCATAGTTTGGGTGCGGAGCTGAGGGGAAAAAGGGTGGGGACATTGGCGGACCTCACGGTCTTTAGCTTTCACCCTGTAAAACATATCACCACGGGCGAAGGCGGCATGGTGGTGACTCATCGAGAAGAACTGGCCCAAAAGGCGCGCAGGTTTCGCAATCATGGCATAGAGACGGACCACAGGCAACGGGAGGAACAGGGCACATGGCTTTATGACATGGTGGAACTGGGCTACAACTATCGTATTACGGACATTCAGTGTGCCTTGGGCAGGAGTCAACTGAAAAAACTGCCGGCCTGGCTACAGAGGCGCAGGGAGCTGGCGGCCCATTACTCCAGGCTTTTACAGGACCTTGAGTGGTTGACTCCCTTGAAGGCAGCGGTGGAGGGACATGCCTGGCACCTCTATGTGGTGAGGCTCAAAAGGCCTGAGTGGAGACGGCCTCTTTTCCAGTTCTTGCGCCGTCGCGAAATAGGCGCCAATGTGCACTACCTGCCCGTGCATCTGCATTCCTTTTATCGCACCCGCTTTGGAACAGGCCCTGGCATGTGCCCTGTGGCAGAGGCTGCCTATGAACAGATATTAACCCTTCCGCTTCATCAGGCCATGAGCCTTGAGCAGGTGGAATATGTGGTCAACAGCTTGAGGGCATTTGAAGCAGAGGCTATGTGAGGCTAAAAGTTGTAAGACAGGCTTCCAGTGCACTCCTCGAGGGTGGTCAAAATCTCTTCCTCAGGAACTACTGTCACCTCGCAATCCCCAATGCCTTTGTTGAGCACATAGTGAAGCTCACCGTTTTGAACCTTTTTGTCGTGTTTCATGATGGTTAGGAGCTGTTGAGGCGTGAAACGGGAGGGAATCACATAGGGCAGGCCCACTTTCTCCAACAGCCTAACAAAGCGAGAGAATTCCTCAAAGACCATCTGCTGGCGCTTAAAGGCGATGCGGGCGGCCACCACCATGCCCATGCTCACAGCCTCTCCGTGTGAGATGGTATAATCAGCGGCTGCCTCTATGGCGTGGCCGGCGGTATGGCCGAAGTTTAAGACTCGCCTGAGGCCTGCCTCTTTTTCATCCTGTTCCACTATGTCTGCCTTTATGGCACAGGACATGGCAACGATGGTGGTGATCACATCTGATTTGAGGGCCAAGACCTCGTCCCACTGCTGCTCCAATATGCGAAAGAGCCGCGAGCTTCGAATCACGGCATATTTTATCACCTCAGCCAGGCCGTTTTTTAGCTCCTGTTCGGGTAGAGTGGAGAGGGTGTTGATGTCCGCCAGGACCAATTTGGGCTGGTAAAATGTGCCCAGAAGATTTTTCCCTTCGGGCAGGTCCACACCTGTCTTTCCGCCGATGGAGCTGTCCACCTGGGCAAGTAGAGTGGTGGGAAGCTGTATGAATGGAATGCCCCTCATATAGATGGAGGCCAGAAAGCCTGTGATATCCCCTGTTACGCCGCCGCCCAAGGCCAAGAGCATGGTCTTGCGGTCAGCGCCGATGCGTAGCAGCTCTTTGGCAAGGTATAAGATGGTCTCCATGTTTTTGCTGGCCTCGCCGGCAGGAAATGAGACGAGCTCTGCCTTGATGCCCCTATCCTCCAACTGGTCTTGAAGGTTGGAGCCATAGAGGGTCTCTACAGTGGAGTCTGTGACGATCACATACCTGCTGGCCTGAAGGTGCCTTTGTTCTAAAAAGGACGGCAGGCAGGAGAGCAGGTCCGGACCGATGTAAATCTGGTACGAATGGTCCTTGAGCTGAACGGCAAGGGTCTGGGTTTCAAGGGGTAGATTTTGTGGAGTGAGAGGAGTGGCCATGGCTGTCTGTTATTCTTTGGAGTTTGAGTTGAAATATGGCGGAAGCGCATGGGAATCGAACCCACCCACGAAGCTCTTCACCCCGTGCACTGGATTTGAAGTCCAGGAGGGCCACCAGTGCCCTTTCCGCTTCCATTTTTTAACATAATGGCTTGTCATATGGTTGTCAATCACTGGGCAGGAAGGTGTGAGGGCCAAATATGGTTGCCCTAACGCCAGCCCTTGGTGTGTCTTATCAGGTATTAGGCGGTATGTAATGCCCAAGATTAGCGCTGTACTTCCTATTGACAATGAGTATAATAAACATAACATGTAATGACGAGCACTACAAAGTAACGTAAAGGGAGCCATATGAAAACCATCTCTGCTGCCGAAGCGAATCGCCGTTTCTACCCCCTATTGCGCGAAGTCACGGCTGGCGAGGTTATCACCATCCTCTCTCGCGGCAAGCCTGTTGCTACGATTGCGCCAGTGCAAGCGGACAAAGCCAAACGCGAAGTTGCTAGACTCAGCCTTCTCGAACGCCTGCGTCGGCAACAACCCCTTGGCGAATGTGATTGGAAGCGCGAGGAACTTTATGAAATTTAAGGCCTGATCTGTGAGAGTGGCCCTGGATACGAATATTTTGGCCTATGCTGAAGGGCTCGGGGATGAAGCCCGCTGTAGCGCGGCAATCCGCTTACTGGAACAACTACCAGGTGAAGCGGTATTGCTGCCGGCACAGACCTTAGGAGAGCTTTCTCGCGTTCTCTTGATCAAGGCCAAGCGCACGCCCAGCCAGGCACGCGAGGCTGTGTTGGACTGGGCAGACAGCTACGCAGTGGCGGACTCCACCTGGTCAGCCTTTCAATTTGCACTGGACTTGACCGCCGATCACGGCCTGCCCATCTGGGATGCATTGATTCTGGCCGTTGCCGCGGAAAACCATTGCCAACTACTGCTCTCGGAAGACCTTCAGAATGGCTTCATCTGGCGCGGGGTGAGGGTGATCAATCCTTTTGTAGAGCCTCGCTCACCGCTGCTGATGAGTTTGTTGCAAGACTTCGGCAAAGACACAAAAGGCCAGTGAAGACACAGATGCCCATTCACATCAACTTACTCCTGTGTTCAATTTGACAAGGTAAAGATGCCTCACTATATTGACACAAAAGGTCCCACCATGTCCATGTGCTTTGGCGGTAGAAGGGAGAAGATACATAGGCTCCCTTATTCATTCGGCTGATGAGAGGTCTTTTATGCACAAATTAAACATCCTTATCTGCGGCGAGGCAGGCCAGGGCATAGTCACCATCGGCGAGATGTTAGCCAAGGCCATGGTGCGGGCTGGCTATTTCATTCTGGTCACTCAGGATTACCAATCGCGCATTCGAGGCGGGCATAACTCCTTTTGTTTACTCGTGGGCACGCAACCGCTTTTTTCGCCCATAAAGACCGTAAATGTCTTGTTGGCCTTAAATAAAGAGGGCCTATTGTTACATAGAGATGACCTGCATGAAACTGGCATTGCCATTTATAGAAAAGATGCCTCGCTGAACCTTCCAGGCCTTGCCGTGCCGTTTCAGGAGCTTGGGTCTGCCACCATGGAAAACACCATTGCCTTGGGTGTGTTATCCGTGCTCCTGGGCATGAATGAAGGCCTGTTTGTGCAATTGTTTCAAGAGGTCTTTGGCGCCAAACACCCGGAGGTCCTGCAGGAAAATCTCAAGGTCTTTGGCATGGCCAGGGCCTGGGCGGCGGCACAGCAGGTGGTGATGAATAACCCTCTGCCGGCGCCCATGCCTCAAGAGGTCAGGCGCCTTATGCTAAACGGCAATCAGGCCATTGCCCTGGGGGCCATGGCGGCAGGTGTGAAGTTTTGTGCCTTCTATCCCATGACTCCAGCCACATCTATACCCATCTTTTTGGCAGGGCATGCCAAAGATATGGGGTTGGTGGTGGAACAGGCAGAGGATGAGATAGCTGCCATCAACATGGCCATCGGAGCATCTTTTTGCGGCAGTCCGGCCATGGTGGCCACTTCAGGCGGTGGTTTTGCCCTGATGACAGAGGCTGTAAGCCTGGCAGGCATGACAGAGACACCCCTTGTGATTGTGGTGGCCCAGAGGCCTGGCCCGGCCACCGGCCTTCCCACTCGCACTGAACAAGGGGACTTGGAGTTTGTCCTGCATTCAGGTCATGGAGAGTTTCCCAGGGCCATCTTTGCCCCAGGCACCGTCGAAGAAGGTTTTAACCTGATGTATCAGGCCTTTCATTTGGCCGAGGCATTTCAGGGGCCGGTCTTTGTGTTGACGGACCAGTTTCTGGCGGACTCCTATCGGGCTGTTGAGCCCTTTGACCTTTCTGCATTAAGGCCAGTAGAATGGGGGAAAGACATGCTAACCGGCATAAAGGTGCCTTACAGGCGCTATGAGCTTACGGAAAATGGAGTGTCTTCAAGGTTGATTCCAGGCATGACCAATCAATTAGTGGTGGCAGACAGCGACGAGCACACAGAAGACGGTCACATCACAGAGGACCTGTCTGTGCGAAAGGCCATGGTGGAAAAACGCCTCAAAAAACTCTGTCTGGTGTTTGAGCGAGTCTTGGCCCCGCAGTATCTGGGCCCTGATTCAGCGGATATCTTGCTTGTGAGCTGGGGTTCCACATTTGGTGCCGCAAGAGAGGCAGGAGAAGAGCTGCGCAGACAGGGGAGGTCTGTGGCGAATCTGCATTTTTCCCAGGTCTGGCCCTTGAATGCGGCCCATTTTGCCCAAAGGCTACGAGCAGCTAAACGGATTGTAGCAGTGGAAAGCAATGCCACAGGCCAGTTTGCACGCATTCTAAAGGCAGAGACAGGTATAGCTGCACACGACTATGTCCTGCGCTATGACGGCCTTCCTTTTACGGCCGAGTATCTGTTAAATAGCATTTCAAAACTATAAAAACAGGGGGTGTCTTATGGAACGAAAAGGTCTGGTAACCATTCAAGGAAATCCGCTCACTTTAGTTGGAAATGAGCTGAAAACAGGGGATAGGGCACCTGATTTTCAGGTATTGAGCAAAGAACTCGCTGCGGTTTCCCTTGCTGATTTTAAGGGAAAAATAAAGGTGATCAGCGTTATGCCGTCTTTGGATGCACCTGTCTGTGACCTGCAGATTCGCCGTTTCAATCAAGAGGCCAGCGGCCTTTCAGACAAGGTGGTGGTCTTGAATATCAGTATGGACCTCCCTTTTGCCATCTCTCGCTTTTGCACTGCTGCCGGCATAGACAAGGTAGTGGCATTGTCAGACCACAGAGATGCCTCCTTTGGCATGAATTATGGTGTCTTGATTCAGGAGTTGCGTCTGTTGGCCAGGGCCATCTTTGTCATAGATACAGATGACTTCATTCGATACATGGAGATAGTCCCTGAAATAACCTCACCACCTGACTATGACAAGGCCATTCAGGCCATTAAAGGCCTTTTGTAGGTTGCCAAAGGAATTGGCCATGGTTGAGCTGAAAGACTACGGCAGTTTTGAAACAGCGTGGTGCCCTGGTTGTGGCAATTTTGCCATTTTAAACAGCCTCAAGAAGGCCTTGGTGGCCTGCGGATTAGAGCCCTGGAATGTGCTGATGGTCTCTGGCATAGGTCAGGCAGCCAAGACCCCTCATTACCTTTACTGTAATGTTTTCAATGGGTTGCATGGCAGGGCATTGCCTGTGGCAACAGGTGCCAAACTGGCCAATCCAAACCTAACCGTCATAGTGGAAAGCGGAGACGGTTGTGTGTACGGCGAGGGAGGCAATCATTTTTTGGCTGCCATTCGCAGAAATCCTGACATCACCTTGTTTGTGCACGACAATCAAGTCTATGGGTTGACCAAGGGCCAGGCCAGCCCCACCTCTGAAAAGGGCTTTGTGACCAAGGCCCAGCCCGAGGGAAATCACTCCAGGCCATTTAACCCACTGGCAGTGGCCATTGTCATGGGCGCCACCTTTGTGGCCCGTGGTTTTGCCGGTATGCCTGAGCATCTCTCATCGCTCATGGTGGAGGCCATCAGGCATAAAGGGTTTTCCATAGTGGACATACTTCAGCCCTGTGTTTCATTTAACAAGATCAATACCTATGCCTGGTACAGGGAAAGGTGTTACGAGCTTCCTGCCTCTTATGATGCCACTGACCGCATGAAGGCCATAGAAAAGGCGATGGAGTTTGAGGAGCGGATACCCATTGGTGTGCTCTTTCGAGGGGAGGATGTTCCATTGAATGAGTATTTTGATGCGGTCAAAAACGGGCCGTTGGGGCAGCAGCCCGTAGATTACGAAAAATTACAGCACATTATAGCCGAGCTTGCATAGGCTCAAGGCATTTCAAGTCAAACATGAGGCACGCCAGAGGCATACATCAAGGCCGCCCCTGGCGTGTTTTCAGTGGGTTTGGTAATGGAATTTAACGGTGTAAATCAAAGCGGTCCAGATTCATTACCTTAACCCATGCGTTTATGAAATCATGTACGAACTGTTCCTGCGCATCATCTGAGGCATAGGACTCTGCCAATGCCCTGAGCTGGGCATGCGCCCCAAAGATAAGGTCCACACGGGTTGCCGTCCATTTGGGCTTACCGCTCTTTCGATCCAGTCCTTCAAATAATTCCTTGTTGCCGGCAACCTGCTTCCACTCTGTATTCATGTCCAGCAGGTTTACAAAAAAATCATTGGTAAGCAACCCTGGTCTATGAGTCAAGACACCGTGTTGTGTCTGGCCAAAGTTGGCGTTTAAGACTCGAAGACCTCCAATGAGCACGGTCATCTCAGGGGCAGTCAATGTCAAGAGTTGCGCTTTATCCACCAATAACTGCTCTGAGGGCACTTGGCATTTGGGCCTTATATAGTTGCGAAAGCCATCAGCAATGGGCTCCAGGACCTGAAAGGATTCCACATCGGTTTGTTCTTGCAAGGCATCTACCCGACCAGGCGTAAACGGCACTTTTATATCAAAACCAGCCTGTTGGGCCGCTGATTCAATGGCAGCGCAACCTGCCAATACAATCAAGTCCGCCATGGAGACCCTTTTTCTGCCGCCCTGTGTGCTATTGAAGTCCTCTTGAATGGCACTGAGTCCAGCGAGCACATCAGCGAGTTTTTGCGGTTCGTTTACCTCCCAATCCTTTTGAGGCAGGAGACGAATGCGGGCACCGTTTGCACCCCCTCGCCTGTCTGACCCGCGAAATGTAGATGCAGACGCCCAGGCGGTTTTGACCAGGTCAGCAATGCCCAGTCCGGCGTTCAATATGCGAGTCTTGAGAAGGGCTGTGTCCTTTTCATCTATCAACTCATGATTCAGCGGCGGCAATGGGTCCTGCCAGATTAGATCCTCCTGGGGCACTTCCGGGCCGAGATAGCGGGTTTTTGGCCCCATGTCCCTATGTGTCAGTTTGAACCATGCCCTGGCAAAGGCATCATGCAATTGGTCAGGGTGTTCCAGGAACCGCCGGGCAATCTTTTCATAGATGGGATCGAACCGCAACGAAAGATCCGTGGTGAGCATGGTCGGTTTGTGTTTTTTGGTGGAATCATGGGCATCAGGAATGATCTCCGGTGCCCCCTTGGCAACCCATTGATATGCTCCGGCAGGGCTTTTGGTCAACTCCCATTCATAGCCGAAGAGATTCCATAAAAAGTTGTTACTCCACCTGGTGGGTGAGGATGTCCAGGTGACTTCCAGGCCGCTGGAGATGGTGTCTTTGCCCTTTCCTGTGCCATAGCTGTTTCTCCAGCCAAGCCCCTGTTCTTCAATGGGGGCGGCCTCAGGCTCTGGTCCAACGTGTGTGGCAGGTGCTGCACCGTGGCATTTGCCGAAGGTATGGCCTCCTACAATGAGTGCTACCGTCTCTTCATCATTCATTCCCATGCGCCTGAAGGTTTCACGGATATCGTGGGCTGCAGCCACTGGGTCTGGTTTTCCACCAGGGCCTTCGGGATTGACATAGATAAGGCCCATCTGCACGGCAGCCAGGGGGTTTTCCAATTCATTTTCTCCGTGGTGCCGTTTGTCCTCCAGCCACTTCTCCTCGGCACCCCAATACACATCCTCTTCCGGTTCCCAGATGTCCTCGCGTCCGCCTCCGAAACCAAAGGTCTTTACCCCCATGGATTCTAAGGCCACATTGCCGGCCAGGATCATCAGGTCAGCCCAAGAGAGCTTCTTGCCGTATTTCTTTTTAATGGGCCACAATAGGCGTCTCGCCTTGTCCAGATTGACATTGTCAGGCCAGCTATTTAATGGAGCAAAGCGCTGATTACCCCTGCTGGCACCCCCTCGGCCATCTCCAATGCGGTAGGTGCCTGCGCTGTGCCAGGCCATGCGAATAAACAGCGGCCCGTAGTGGCCGAAATCTGCAGGCCACCATTCTTGGGATTGGGTCATGAGGGCATGTAGGTCCTTTTTTACGGCCTGAAGGTCCAATGTCTGGAATCCTTCGGCATAGTTGAAAGACCTGCCCAGGGGATTGGCTACTGAAGGATTTTGGTGCAGCATCTTGAGATTCAATTTGGTCTGCCACCAGTTTTGCCTTAATCCTCCGGTGTTTTCGGTTTTGTCTGTGATGCCAGTAACAGGGCATCTGTTTTCTTTGTCCATCATTTGAATATACCTCCTGTTTTGGTATTTAAGTTACCTAATTGATTCATCAAGTTTTTGTTGATTCAGCTTCATTGGCACACTGGTGGCAGATACCTTTTATCTCCAATTGAATCTTTTGTATCTCACCTATTTTTCTTACCGCATCTGGTATGTTAAGGTTACTTAGTTCTTCACTATAGAAGTCGTATATGGTTCCGCAGTTGGTGCAGATAAAGTGATGATGTGGTTTAGTGTTTGTATCAAAGCGCATACGGCTGTATTGAGTTCCGAAAATATCTATCAGCCCGAGCTTGGCAAAGAGCTGAAGTGTGCGATAGACAGTATCCAGAGAAATGGTTGGAAGCTTTGGAGCGATATTTTTATAAACGGTTTCAGCATCAGGATGCCCTGTTGTTTTGCAGAGTTCTTTAAAGATCTCAAGGCGTTGGTGCGTGACCTTGATCCCTGCCTGTATTAAGGTTCTTTGAAAGATTTCCAGCAGCGCCTCTGGGTCGGTTTCATGTCTCTGCATTTTGCATTATTTTCCTAAATCAGATTTTTTCTGAATTAAGAATAAATTGTAACATAGTATTTGTCAAGATTTTTTGAAGCCATAGGCTGTTAAAAAAAAGTAGTATCTTGCTAACCATGAAATCGGAAAATATCGCCCGGGGCAAGGTTCCTTTTGAGTCAACATATAGTTTTTGTTACAATGCCGATAGCACGGATATGATTGTATGGTCGGGATCAAGAGGGTGTTATGTGGCAGATACTTCTATCACGGGAGTTATAATTTTAAAAAATACCAGAAGGTTGTCGAATGCCTTGGCCGTTGAATAAAAGGGCATTATATTTTGTATAAAGTTAGGGCTGCATAGGCCTTTTGAGCCGCAAATGGAGTGATTTATATGCCTATAGCCGGTATATCATCGCAAAGCATGGCTGTTCCTGGGGGATTGCCAAATCCCTTGCAGGCCCAGGTCTTACCTCCATCTGTAGCCGATAATACGGCATCCTCTCTGGTCCAGCCCGATGGCCAGGGTAGATTCAAGGCCACAGACGAGAAAACGGGCCAGAAGGGCCGCACTGCATTTTCCCAATCCTCCAATGCCTCTAAACAGGAACTCACAGCCCAAGAGATGGCGGTGCTTCTGGAGCTTAAAAAGACGGATCAACAGGTGCGCCAGCACGAGGCCGCCCACATAGCCGCCGGCGGCAGCTATGTCTCCAAGGCAGCGTCCTATTCGTATAAAGTAGGACCTGACGGCAATAGATATGCAGTGGCAGGCGAGGTGTCCATAGATGTCTCGCCCGAAAGGGACCCACGGGCCACGGTGCAGAAGATGGCAGTGGTCCAGCGCTCCGCCCTCGCTCCGCCGGATCCATCCCCTCAGGACCGGGCAGTGGCAGCCAAGGCCGCCATGATAGCCGCTCAGGCCCAGGCTCAACTGGTTCGGTTGCAGTATGAAAAGAACAAGGGCATGGCGGTCAGGTGGTCTGTGTCACCTGGCATGACCATCGACACATACGCCTGAGCCCCTTGCCTTGCACCATTTTCTATTCATAACAGCCATTTTCTCCTTCTGCCTCGGCATCATAGTCTCCTCCCGTTACTCACCGCTTTTTCTTCAGGCCATTCAAAGTGATGCAGCCTGGCTGCTCATGGGCTGGTCTTGTGTCCTTTTGGGCGGCTTCGGGCTTGTGTGGCAGTTGGTGCTGTTTGTGCGGCAAAATAGGCAGGGTGTAGAAGGGTCTTTGCATATCTCCAGATGCCTGGTGTCCTGCCTTTTTGTGGCACTTTTGTTTTTAGGCATGGGCGGTTTGAATGTCAGGTTTTATGAAAAGGACTATTTTGACGCGGGGCGGCCCCTCTGGGATATGGCGCAAAAAAATGAAGAGGTGGTGCTGGTGGGGCAGGTGATTCGCATGCCTGTTTTTAACAGCAGAGGCGAGACGCGTCTGCACATCGGCCTGTTGGCCCTGGCCGAACCATCGGGCCAGTCGCCTTTGAAGGGCGATATATTTTTGCATGTGAAGGGTCTGCGAATAGGAGATGTGCCGCCTGGCGATGTCTTGCGTTTTGCAGTGAGGCTGCGGGAGCCTAAGGGGTTTGCTGTGCCCGGGGCCTTTGATTCCAGGCTTTGGATGGAGATTCAGGGCATCCATGCAACGGCAAGCGTGGTTAGCCCCCTCAAGTGGGCTGTGATAGGCCATTTTCCCTCTTCGCCTGTGCTGCCTTACTGGCGATATGTGCTGGAAACGGCCAGAATGCGGCTTGTCAGGGCATTACATCAGGCATTTCCTGTCAATGACACCCGTAGTCTTGCGGTGGGCCTGCTGCTGGGCGAGGCAGTGGGCATGGACATGAATGTGCTGGAGGTGGCTCAGGCCACAGGCATCAGCCATCTGCTGGCGGTTTCAGGCACCAATATGACTCTGGTGAGCCTTTTGGCCGGCTGGGTAGTGTATCGTCTCCTCATTCGCTGGCAGTTTCTTGCCTTGAGAACTTCAGTGCGGCGCATAGCGGCAGGTGTGGCTGTGCTGGCTGTTTTGGTATATGCCGGAATGGCGGGTTTTTCTGTTTCAGCCATGCGGGCTGTGCTGATGACCATCGCTGTCTCAGCCGCCTTTGTCCTGAATCGGCCACAAGGCCTTTTGAACGCACTGGCCCTGGCTGGTCTGGTCCTGTTGCTGTCTCAGCCGCTTCAGCTTTTCAGCCCATCCTTTCAGTTGTCCTTTGCTGCCGTCTTCTTTTTGTGCGCCCTGGCCACGCCTTTTTTGCAACAATTTGAAAAAGCAACCGATTTTGACAAGAATAGGCCTGTCTTGAAGAGATTGAAACATCATTTTGTCTCCCTATTTGTAGCAGGGTCTGTGGCCCTTTTGGCCACTGCTCCCTTTATTGCATGGCATTTTCAGAGGTTTTCCCTGTTGGCCCTGCCTATAAATCTCCTTGCCGTGCCATTGACCGACTTTCTTTTGTTGCCTGGCCTTGTGCTTGGGGCATTGGCGCTGCCCTTTTCGCCGGAGCTATCCTTTGGCATCTGGCGAGTCATGGACTGTCTTCTCACCCTGTGTCTAACTGGTTTGCGGTGGGCAAGCCAATGGGAGTATGCTTCGTTTTGGTGCATCAAGCCATGGCTGTGGCAGGTGGTCATGGCAGTGCTTGCGCTTTTGTGCCTGGTGCTGGCCGTTCATCACAGGCCCTGGCTAAAGGGATGGCTCACACTCTCCTGTGTGCTTGTGCTGGTGTGCTTGAGTGGTTTTTGGTATCGCAGTGCCATGTTGGCCAGGAATACCACGCTGCGGCTTCATGTCCTGGATGTGGGGCAGGGCCTGGCCCAGGTGGTGGAAGGCCCCAAGGGTTTTTTGATGGTCATGGATGCAGGTGGCCTGGTGGCTAGTCCGGATTTCGATACGGGTGAAAGGCTGGTTGCCCCCTTTATTCGATATTTAGGGTATAGAGGCATTGACCTGTTGGTGATGAGTCATCCTGAATATGATCACATGGGAGGGCTTCCCTATCTGATAGGACATTTTCCAGTAAGGGCCTTTTGGGCCAACGGCGATGAAGGAGAGGGCGAGACATGGCTCAGGCTTCAAGCAGCGCTTAATGAAAAAGGGCTTGGTATGCGGACACCGAAGGAGGAAAGCAGCCTTGAAATAAACGGTCTTGTGATACGCCCCCTTAAGCTTCAGGAATGTGAGGGTCTGGCCACACGCAATGCCCGTTCCTTGGTGCTGCTGCTCTTGTACCAGGGCCGCTCAATACTCTTGACAGGTGACATGGATGCCCAGAGGGAGGCCTGTATAGCCAATGGGCTCTCTCACATAGATGTCCTGGTTGCACCCCACCACGGCAGCAGGTCCTCCAATTCACCCGTTTTAGTGCAGGCGGCCAGACCTGATGTGGTGATCTTTTCTGTGGGCAGGGCCAACCCGTTTCATCAGCCTCACAAGACGGTGCTGCGCCGTTATGAGGAAGTTGGAAGCAGGCTTTTGAGCACAGAATTGAATGGCACCATTACGGTGGAGGTGAATAAGGCAGGTGAAGTGGCTGTCTCAAAGACCTGTTGCGAGTAAATAAACTGTTACAGGCAAGTCTGTTTGTCCGTAACAAAAAATGAATAATAGTTGTGCCAGAACTGTTATAATGTAATTTAAAATAAATACTAAAAATCGGGGGTTGGAGATGTATAAAAAGGTTCTCGCAGAGATTGATGAAACTATTACATCAGAGACATCTGCACGGTATGCCTTAAAGTTTGCAACGCTCAATAATGCCTCGCTTTCTCTCTATTTTATGCATAAAAATGAAGCAATGTTTGAAAAGGCTGAGACTATATTAAAAAGAGTTTTTTTTGAAGCAGAAAAAAACAATCTCAAAGCTGAATGTATTATAAAAAAAGGAGAAATGTTTGAGGAGTTAAAAGATATCATACTAAAACAAAAAATTGACATTGCTTTTTTACCCTCAGATGACTTTAAAAAAGTCTTAAAACTTCCATGCTCAGTGGTTGTAATAAAAATCATCAATATGGGGAAAATTTCTCCTAAAAGAATTCTTTTTATTCTGCGAGGGAAACTGGACTATTTAAAAGAAAAAACAGATTTTATAATGCATCTTTCAAAGATTTTCCATTCAAAGGTCTGTATTGATTATTTTGGGAAGGATGAAAATATTGAGCAAATTTTTTCGTCTTTAAGAGAGCATGAGATAAGGTTTGAAAGCGGAATTTTCCCAAAATTTTCTTATAAAACTTTGATATTTCAAGCTCTTTCAAAAAAGATTGAGCTTCTTGTTGTTGAGCAGAACCGACCAGGATTTTTTGATATTTTCAAGTCTGATTCAGTAAGTAAATTAATTGAAAATCTACCTTGCAATTTAATTATTTTCAAGCCATATCATAGACAATGAGAATAATAGAGGCTACCAGAGAAGAAGTTTTTAAGCTACTTGATACCTCTGGGTCAGGGCTTAAAGAAGATGAGGCACAGCGAAGGCTTCTTTATTTCGGTTACAATGAGATAAAAGAAATCCGGAGGATTCCCCTTGTTTTAAAATTACTGCGTCAGTTCACACATTTCCTTGCAATTATTTTATGGTTTGCTGCAGCGTTAGCCTTTGCTTCTGACTATATTCACCCTGGTGAAGGCATGAGGCATCTTGGATTTGCTATCATAGGAGTTATTTTTATAAATGCCATTTTTGCCTTTGCACAGGAATACAAAGCTGAAAAAGCAATTGAAAAGCTGAAGCTCATGCTGCCTTTTTATGTAAAGGTTATAAGGAATGGGAGTCAGAAGGAGATCCCTGCGAGAGAGATTGTTCCCGGAGATTTGATTATTCTTTCAGAAGGAGATAAGATTCCAGCAGATGCAAGAGTTATTGATTCAAACTTTCTTACAGTTAACAATGCCTCTCTTACAGGCGAATCCATCCCTGTTACATTAACTCATGAGTCATTTCATGGTGAGTTAATTGAAAGTAAAAATATCGCCTTTGCAGGTGCAACTGTAATTTCAGGAAATGGTAAAGCAGTTGTTTTTGCAACGGGCATGATAACAGAGTTTGGAAGAATTGCTCATCTTACAGAAACTGTTCAACTTCAGGCAACTCCTCTTCAAAAAGATATTGCGAGAACATCAAGATTTGTGGCTACTTTTGCTACACTTATCGGGCTTATATTTTTTATCATCGGACATGTGATTGGAAGAAGTTTCTGGGAAAACTTTATCTTCGCAATTGGTGTAATTGTTGCATTGGTTCCTGAAGGAATGCTTCCAACTGTTACTCTTGCACTTGCCGTAGGAAGTCAGAGAATGCTTAAGAGAAAAGCCCTTGTAAAGACACTTGCCTCTGTTGAGGCTCTTGGTTCAATCACTGTTATATGCACTGACAAGACTGGAACAATTACCCAGAACAAAATGGAAGTTAAAAAAAATTGGGTAATTGACTCGAAGGCGGTTGAGATGGTTATGAAAATCGCCTATCTTTGCAATAATGCAAGGTTTGCTGATAATCAATACAGAGGAGATTCCACAGAGGTAGCACTTCTGAAATATGTAAGAGAAAATGTAGGAGATTTTGTATCAGAAAGATTATCAGAACTATCCTTTGATTTTGACAGAAAAAGAATGACAACTGTGAATATCATAGATGGAGTGAAGATTTATCTTACAAAAGGAGCAATTGAGGCTGTTTTACCTTTATGTAACTATGCAACAATAAATGGTAATAAAGTTAAACTGAATGAAGAGATAAAGGAAAAAATTAACAGTGCTAGTCATTCACTAATGGATGAAGGATTGAGGGTGCTGTGTTTTGCTTATTCTCAGGATGAGCCTGAGAAAGATATGGTATTTAGTGGACTCATTGGCCTTGAAGACCCACCAAGATCTGAAGTAAAGGAAGCTATTCAAAAATGCCATGAGGCAGGAGTAAGGATAATTCTAATTACAGGAGATGCAAGCAGAACAGCTGTTGCAATTGCAAAAGAAATAGGACTTATAAAAAAGCCTTTAGTAGTTGAGGCAGAAGAGTTCCATAAAATGAATGATGCAGAGCTTAAGGAAAAGCTTAAGGAGAGAGAGCTCCTTTTTACAAGAATGACACCAAAGGATAAACTGAGAATTGTTACACTTCTTCAGGAAACAGGAGAAAGGGTGGCTGTTACAGGAGATGGAGTTAATGATGCCCCCGCCCTTAAAAAAGCAGACATAGGAGTTGCTATGGGAAGCGGAACAGATGTTGCAAAGGAATCTGCGGAAATAATACTTCTCGACGACAACTTCGCAACAATTGTTAATGCTATTGAGGAAGGAAGAGCTATCTATGAAAACATTAGAAAATTCATATCATATTTTTTCACATCAAATGTAGCAGAACTCGTGCCATACATTGCCTATGCTGTTTTTAGAATCCCTCTACCCTTAACAATTATGCAGATTCTTACAATTGACCTTGGAACAGATATAATTCCAGGACTTGCGCTTGGAGTAGAAAAACCAATAAGAGAAGTAATGAAAAAGCCACCAAGAAGCCATAAAGAAAGACTTTTAAATTTAAAGCTTCTTTTAAGAGTATTTTTACTTTTAGGACCAATTGAGGCAGCTGCAGGGCTTTTTGGATTCTTTTACGTTTTACACTCTGGGGGATGGCAGTGTGGTGAGACTCTCTCAGTAAAAAGCATTCTTTATATGCAGGCAACAACTGCATGTCTTACAGGAATAGTCCTTACACAGATTGCAAATGGCTTTGTATCACGTTCTTTCAGAGAATCAGTATTAAGTATAGGTATATTTTCAAATAAGTTACTACTTATTGGAATACTCTTTGAAATTGCTCTGCAACTTTTTATTGTTTATCACCCAGTTGGAAATAGCATATTTTCAACATATCCAATTCCTTTGATTGTATGGCTTGTTTTGATACCATTTAGTTTGGCGTTGTTTGCCTTGGAAGAGATGAGAAAATTGATTTTTAAGATAAAAAAACAAAAGGATTCTGAAGTATTTAAAAATTTTAATTTTTAAATGAAATAGACTTGTCCGGTTTTAGAGCACATAATCTGTCGGTTTTTTGGGAACCCCTGCGCTGTTTATATGATGGGCTCCACCTCATCAGGACAAATCATGTGTTCGGAACACACATCTTGACAAATCGTTTTTTATCGTATATCGTCTATATACGATGAAAAATACATCTCTACGTATCGAATCAAACTTGACGTCCATGAAATACGGGCAATTGGATGACGAGGGGCTCGCAATCCTTTTTAAGGCATTGGCCCATCCCGTACGCATAAAGATTCTTAAGCATCTTCTTAGGGAAGACCGTTGTATATGTGGTGGTATTGTGAATATCCTCCCCCTTGCCCAGTCCACTGTCAGCCAGCATCTCAAGATCCTGAGAAAGGCCGGGCTCGTAACAGGCACAGTGGAAGGTCTGTCGATTTGCTACTGTGTTGAAAAAAAGGGGTTGATATTGATCAGGGAGGCCATAGAGGCGTTATTGACGTCAAATGGTGGAGATGAAAATGAACGGTGAAAAAACTATTAAGAATCTTGTAAATCAGCAATCATATTGCGTGACGCTTAATAGCTGCGCTGAGGTCCAACATAGCGATTTAGATAAAGACGCCCCATGCTGAGGGCCGGGAACCGATCCCAGGTCTGGGATAAATGAGCTGCCTGGATATTCGATTAACCACTTTGTCAACGGCTTTGTCGAGACACCAAGGGGTGCTGTGCCGCGGGTATCTACAAAACTTTCCATCCGTGACAAACTTGGTACCCTGCGGGCACGTCTCGGCATCGCCCGCAATCAATATAAGATAACTCCAGGATTATACTGCGTTGGGGAGCCGGCATCAGCCTCTCCGGTTTTTGTCACCGCCAACTATAAACTCAGTTTCGATGCCCTGCGCAAGGAGTTATCCGGTATCGATGCCTGGATACTGGTCGCCGACACCAGAGGCGTTAATGTTTGGTGCGCCGCCGGCAAAAAGACCTTTTCTGGGGATGAAATCGCCAGACAGGTACAGAAGGCACACCTGGCCGAAATCGTCTCTCACAGGGAACTGATCCTGCCACAGTTGGCCGCACCTGGCGTAGCTTCATATGAGTTGAACAAAAAATGCGGGTTCAGGGTCGTCTTTGGTCCTGTCAGGGCATCTGATATCCCAGAATATCTTGCCAATGGCAAGCACTGCGATGAACGGATGCGAGCTGTCACATTTACCATTGCTGAGCGGCTTGTGCTAATACCGGTCGAAATAGCCCTTATCTGGAAGCCTTTTGCCCTGATCGCCCTTGTTATTTTCATCCTCTCAGGTATTGGTCCAAGCCTTTATTCTCCTCAAGCCGCCTTCAACAGGGGCATTGCCGCAACAGGTGCTACGGCCATTGCTGTCATTGCTGGAGCAGCGGTGACCCCTGTGCTGCTTCCATGGATTCCGGGCCGCCAGTTCTGGTGGAAAGGTCTGCTTATAGGGGGCTTGGACGGGGTTGCATATGTCTCTATCATGGTGACCCGTGGTCAGATTTCACCTTTTGAGGCTGCTGGCCTTTGGCTATGGATCATGGCCGCTGCCTCTTATATGGCCATGAATTTTACCGGTGCCACACCCTTTACATCACTTTCGGGTGTCGAGAAAGAGATGAGACGGGGGTTGCCAATTCAGTGTGTTGGAGCGTGCGCAGCCCTTTTTTTATGGCTTGCCTCGCCATTCATTGGTTAATTAACGATTATGAAAGGATTCAGATATCTTGACAATACTGCTATACTCAAACTCAACCATGAGGTATGCATCGGCTGCGGAAATTGTGTAACTGTATGTCCGCATCGCGTCTTTGAGGTGTATGGCAAAAAGGCCGCGATTATTGACCATAATGGTTGTATGGAATGTGGCGCCTGTGCCACAAACTGTCCTGTTGGTGCCATCTACGTAAGGCCTGATGAGGGCTGTGGCTGCGCAGCCTATATCATCAACAGCTGGATATCCAGAATACGGAGGGATGGTATCCCGGGTTGTCGCTGTTAACACCAGGAAAAGCTGTAGTGCACCCCCTTGTTCAAGACTTATGTGTTGCTGGAAGACTGTCTCAAAGACCTTGCCATAGGTGCTGTGCATCTATAAGATGGTAATGGTTTGTTTTTCAAGGAATCCATAAATGTTACCTTGCTGAAAGACCACGGGTGCACTTAAACAGAAGTGAATAAGAGGTGAAGGCATGAAAGAGCTGATACAAACCATAGACCAGGCAGTTGAGGCGCATTTGAAGGCCGTTTCCGTGGCGCGCTCGGCTGCTGAACAACTGGCCCAAGTGGCTGTTCATATTGGGAATGCCCTGCAGCAAGGGGGTAAGGTGTTGGTCTTTGGAAACGGAGGTAGTGCCGCGGATGCCCAGCACCTGGCTGCTGAACTAGTGGGACGCTTCAAAATGGAGCGCAAGGGCCTACCTGCCATCGCCTTGACCACAGACACCTCCATTTTGACGGCTGTGGCCAATGATTACGGTTTTGAGCAAGTCTTTGCCCGCCAGGTTCAGGCCTTGGCCCAAAGGGGTGATGTGCTCATAGGCATTACCACCAGCGGCAATTCCGCCAATGTGTTGCAGGCCTTTGAACAAGGCAGACAGATTGGAGCAGGTCTTGTGGCCTTGACTGGCGCCTCAGGAGGCAGACTCGCTCAACAGCAGGATGTGTTGATGCTGCGCGCACCCTCTTCTGATACCCCTCGCATTCAGGAGATTCACGGGCTTTGGATTCATATCCTGTGTGACCTGGTGGAGAAACACCTCTTTACCAAATAGCTCGAATCTCAACTCCCATATCGGCTATTCGCACTCAATCATTGGACATCAGATTTGCTTTGATTTGGCATATTCAAATTTATAAGAGAATGGGAATCGTTCATTTTCTATTTTTTGAATAACAATCACCCATTGTTGTTTAGTTTCTGTAGCAATGACAAGAAGATAATAGTCAATTATTCAACTTTTGCTCATTAAGGCTGTTTTTGGCATATAGATATAGCAAATCAATATGCCATTTGGCATTGACAATTCCAATAGTCTTCTTTATAGAATGACATTATCAAACTTTTATTTAGGAGGAAGCCTATGAAGTTCAAACAGTTGGGTTTGTTGTGCCTGTGCGGCTGCCTTTTGGCGTCTGCCGCCTATGGCGCAGCCAAGTCAGAGCCTGCCAAGCCGGCCAAGGCCAAGACCATGGCGGAACTGGCAGCCAAGTACGACTCCAAGTCGTGTGAGGAATGCCATCCGGATGTGTATGAGCAGTGGCAGAAGTCCATTCACTCCCGTTCCCTTTTGGGTACGGGTCGCACCGCTCCCACCATTCTCACGGCCATTGATATGGGTATCAAGAAGTTCCCATACTCTGGCGTGAAGGAAGACAAGGACCTGGAGGTGAGACACTTTATGCTCTGCGCTAAGTGTCACCTGCCCCAGATAGATGAGGCAAGTGACGAGGTGGTGAGGGAGATCATCGCTACCATCAGGGCCTGGCAGAAAGAGGATAATGATGCCAAGAGAGAGGAGTTGGAAAAAAAGATCTCCAGCGTAAATATCGGCTGTATGGTCTGTCACAACAAGAAGGCCATCATTCACAAGTGGGCGGACGGCTATCCACAGCCCGATACCGTCTATGGTTCCAAGGCAGGCAAGCATGAACACCCCAAATTTGACAAGATGGCCAAGGCACCGGCCCTGGGTGAGTCCATCTTTTGCGGCCAGTGCCATGGTTCAGGCCCGAACTTCGAGTTGGATGAGCCTTCACAGTGCGCCACACTCTATGGCAGCTATCTCTTTGCTTATGTGCCTGAGGGCGGGCATGAGAGCTGTCAGCAGTGTCATATGAAAAAATCAGGTTTGGGTCATGACATGGAGGCCTATCGCAGCGAGGCCATGAGAAAGATGGCCGTCAAGACAGAGGTGGATGGCAGGGCATTGTTCTGGAGAAAGAACAAGAAGGAAGGCGTGGTGCCCATGGGTATTATCAACGTGGAGCTTTTGAACAAGGCTGGGCACGTCATTCCGGATGGGTGACCTACTCCTAATAGAGTGGTCCTGGAAGTGACCGCCAAAACCAACGATGGAAAAGAGATATACAAGGAACAGAAGATATATATGCCGTTCCCAGGCCGTTTGGGCCGGGGAGAGGAGATGGGCCGTGGTCCTTATGAAAAGAGCGGCCTGTTGAGGGAGACGAGTCTGCCGCCTCTTCGTCCTGTAAAGGAGACCTTCGAGATACCATTCCCATATGTGGATACCACCAAGGACGGCAAGCCTTACAGGGAGCTGGCCAAGGACGAGATGACTGTGTCCGTCAAGCTCTGGTATGTGCCGTTCGGTGAGTTCGATGGCAACGAGGTCCTCTTCTTCAGTGAGGATAAAAAACTCGAACTCAAAGGTGAATGGATGTGGCATAATTAGACATTAACCCCTTATAAATTCAAAGATGAAGCGGGATAGGCGGAAAAGGCCTTTCCCGCTTTTTTATTTTGATGATTGTTTTTTTAAGCGGAGAGGTTATTGTTAAAAAAATTCATTGCATCTTTGTGTGAAATTGCCGAAAGGAAAGAATCGCCATGGAAAAGCAACCCATCGCCTTTTGTTGTCTTTCTCTTGTCTTGCTTGCCTTGTCGGCTGGTGCGGAAGCGGATGTCAAATGCGAACGCATAGGCAATACCACTGTCTGTTCCGATGGGACCACTTACGAGCATAAGGGAGACAAGACCATACGCTCTGATGGCGTGGTGTATGAGCATATCGGCAATACCACCATCAGCTCCACAGGAAAGGTATATGAGCAGAAAGGGGACGAGGTAAAGGTCTCAGACGGCAAGGTTTATAAAAAGGTGGGCACCGCCATCATAGGCAGTGATGGAACGGTATGCCAGACCAAAAACGGAGTGGTGGTCTGTGAAAGACCATGAAAGCATCTCTTCACACCTTAATGCAAGCCTAAGAGTGAAGGCCGTGTGTCAGTGACCTTAATCAGGCGTAGGTTGTTTTAATTGAAGGCAAGCTCAATGGTGAAGTCGCCGTTCGGTGTGGTAAATGGCATGGCCACACACGGCCCTTTGCTGATGTGCTTTATGGTATGGCCTTGGCCTGATATCACGGTGGGTGTCCCTGCTTGCAGCACTATACCTGCCGCCTCCAGTCTTCTTCTTGCATCCCCGCAGATCATGTTGGTCAATTCACCCACAGCGTCTTTGACCTCTTCATTGAGCTCTGTGACAGGGGAGCCAAACAGATTTGAGACAATGGCGCAGATACATGGAGTGGAAAAGGAAATGGACATGGACCCCTGTGCCTCACCTGTGATGCCTATGATGCCAGATGCATCGCCGTTGGCTGTCTGGTCTTTTTTCAAGAAGGGTTTGCCTGGTACAACTTCCACCATGGCCATGGTCTTAAGCACATTTACGGCTGCTTCCAGAAAGGGATTTATGATCTTTGCGTCCATTCCACTCTCCTGTTTTGTTTATGTTGACAATAATTTTCATTAGATAACCAAAAAATCCATAAAAAACAAGCCTGGTTGAGTGAATATTATAAAAAATGTGTTTCAACAGCTGCATAGAGTTCATCTATCTGTGACATGGAAAGCCCTGCCCCCAGGCCTACCTTTCTTGCAAATTCCTTGGTCATGAAGTCAGAAGGTGCGTGTCCGTCCGAATTGATGACCAGTTGCGCCCCGTATTCCACTGCCAGTCGAGCCACATGGCCGTTGGTGAGGGAGTGCCCTTTTCTGCCGGATAATTCCAGAAATACCCCATTTTGAGCGGCCTTTTGCACATCTTCAGGGCTGATCAGGCCTGGGTGTGCCAGTATGTCCACTCCTGCCTCGATGGCGGCCCTGTTCGTGCCAGGGCATACGGGTTCTACGATGGTTTCTCCGTGGCAGACCACGAGTTTGGCCCCCAATCTTCGGGCCTCCTCTGTCAGGCGTGGAATGACAGCCGGCCGCACATGAGTGAGCTCCACGCCTGGCAGCAGCCGAGTGGCGCTATATTGATTGATATCTTCCAGGGTCTTTAAGAGATTGCAAAGGATGTGCTCCAGGTTGGAGGCATCGGCATGGTCTGTGATGGCAATGGCCTTGTAACCCAATATCTCCACCCTTCTTACCAATTCTGACGGCAGCAGCTCTCCGTCACTGAATATGCTGTGACAGTGCAAATCTATCATAATCACCTCACATCTTGTATTTGAAGTGCTCAGGACCCAATTCTTCCAGTACCTGATTCAGGTTTTGCTGCTGTGATGTACCATTTAGGGCATTTTCCAGCTGTATCACTCGCATCACTCGCTCGTTTACATAGATGGGGGCCTTGGTCTTCAGGGCAACGGCCACTGCATCACTGGGCCGGGCATCGATTGTTGAGACGAGATCGTGATTTTTGGCTGTAATAACGGCATAAAAGGTATCATTTTTCATTTCAGAGATCTCTACCTCCAGGATTTCTATTCCCATTTTTTGGGCGAAGGTGACCAGCAGATCGTGTGTCATGGGCCGGGTAAACTGGAGCCGTTCCAGTTCCGAGGCTATCGCTGTGGCCTCCATGACACCGATCCAGATGGGCAGGGTGCGGGTCCCGTTCAGTTCCTGCAGAAGCAGTACCGGGGAATTGGAGTCTGGATCCAGTGTGATGGACTGTACATATACGGGTATTCGATGCATTGGGCTCTCCTGATCGGTTGGGGCACGTTGCAACGTGCCCTGTACGGTATTGGACGCGCAGAGTGCGTCCCTATCTATGAAACTCGCAGTTTTTGTTTTGCAATTCAGCCTTTGATCTGTAACTCGCCTCGCAAGGAATGGCAGAATGCCTCTGTGATCGTTATGTTAATGGTCTGACCTGTCAAATCGTCTGCGGTTTTGAAGTTTACCACATGATTGCCTCTGGTTCTACCTGCCATTTCCGATATATCTTTTGAGCTGACGCCGTCGACCAATACCTCGACTGTCTTGCCCAACAAACGCTCATGCCTTTTGCGGCTTATTTCATGCTGCATCTCCACTATCTGTGTGAGTCTGGCGGTTTTGAGTTCAAGGGGGAGCTGATGAGGCAGCCTGGCCGCGGTAGTGAAGGGTCTCGGTGAATAGTTGAAGACAAAGAGCTGTTCATACTGGACTTCCTGTAAAAGGGACAAGGTTTCCTGAAAATCCTCTTCGGTTTCACTTGGGAATCCCACGATCAGATCCGTTGTGAGAGAGATTTCAGGACAAAGCTCCCGTAATCTGTGGACCTTGCCAATGTATTCCTCCCTGGTGTATCTGCGGTTCATGGCCTTGAGAATGCGGGTGGAACCCGATTGCACCGGAAGGTGCAGGTGTTCGCAAAGGCAGTGAATCTCCACAAAGCACTTCATGAGTTCCTCAGTCAGGTCTTTGGGATGGCTGGTCATGAATCTCAGCCTATCCACTCCGCAATCCGCCACTGCTCTGAGCAGCTGTGCAAAATTAGATCTCCCCTCTTTTTTCCCATAGGAGTTGACATTCTGCCCCAAAAGCGTGACCTCTTTTACCCCTTGCCGAACGGCCTCCTTTACCTCGGCTAATATATCCTCCATAGGACGGCTGATCTCCCTACCCCTTACATAGGGCACCACACAATAAGAACAGAAGTTGTCGCAGCCCTGCATTATGGTGATGAACCTTTGAAACGGGTGGGCATTAGGCGTGTGAGTGGTCAGGGTGGGTATGCGAAAATCCTGCCTGAGTTCCGTGCGGCAAACCCTGTGGCCTTTTTCAGCCTCTTGCAGTAAGGATGGCAGGCTGTAGAGGGTCTGAGGACCGAATACCAGGTCCACGTAAGGCAGTTTTTGCAGGAGCCG
>Ga0067045_1003612_pt1 | contig 41460 bp, 38 predicted proteins | sample TerdegcTABiofilm_FD_59184 | JGI IMG/M metagenome (GOLD analysis project Ga0067045, IMG submission 59184) | Combined Assembly of (Gp0054472, Gp0054536) Wastewater bioreactor microbial communities from Singapore -Terephthalate degrading... | reverse complement strand
TGGTCTACTTACCAATTCTCGATCAGGAAGGGTGTTCCTCTTTTTTTGCTAAGAAATTTGCACTAAATTTCGGCTTAAACCCTTGTCATCCCTGGGTTTTGGCAATTTACTTACCGGAAGTAAGATAAATAATTAAATGACCCCGGGAGAGGTATGGGGGAGGGGATATAGTTGAATCTTGGGATTAAAGGTAAAATATTTCTTTTAATAATTCTATTCGGTGCTTTTATGCTTGGGATAGTCATATTTGGTTCCATCTCAATGACTAGCATTGACAAAAATTATTCAAATCTCCTGGAAAAAGATGTTAAGGTTGCCCAATCAACTTTGGCACTGCAAGGTCATCTATATAAGGTGGGATATACTGTACGCGGATACTTTATTGAACCGAGTGACAACAATCTAAACCATTACCGGGAAGCTGTCAATGAATTAAAGGAGCAGCTGGCGTTTCATAACAACAATAATCTTGTTAGTAACAAGGAAGCCTGGGCACAATTCGAAAACGGCATAAACAATTATGTGAGCTTAGCTGACGGCATTGTTGCTTCGGTTCAGCGGGGAGTGACGCTTCAACAGCTCAGACCGCAAATTGCCGAGGCTGGTACTGTTATGGCGGATTTGGAAGGAATTATCCAAAATTCTGTTAACTCGTATAATAGTAACATCAATACCCGGAGCCAGGAACTGGACCGTGAAGCCGGCAGGACCGTGGTTACTTCATACGTGGTAGGCACTATTGTAGCCTTTATTATGCTGGGTCTCGGTTATTGGTTTGCCACCGGCATTGCCAGACCGATCGTATCTTTAGTCAAGACGGCGGGTGTTGCTTCGTCCGGTGATTTAACAGTGCAGATCACGGCCGGTTCTAAAGATGAGGTGGGCACGCTGGCCGGGGCTTTTGGTGACATGGTTGGCAATATGCGCTTAATGGTGCAGCAGATAAACGAAAAATCCGATATGGTTGCCGATTCAGCCCAGCAATTGACGCTTAACGCGCAGCAAACGGCGGCTGGCGCCAGCGAGACCGCTGCCGCCGCGGGTGAAATTGCCACTACCATTGAACAGGTTTCGACCAGTATTCAGGAAATTTCGGAGGCATCGCAGTCTGTAACCGAGCAGGCCAACGCGGGTAACAGGGATATTATCAATGTTAGTGAGCAAATGAGGAATATTGCCAAATCGTCTGAAGATGTTTCCAAAGTGATAAACGACTTGAGCAAAAAATCACAGGAGATAAATCATATTGTCGGTTTGATTACAACCATTGCCGATCAAACCAACTTGCTGGCCCTTAACGCGGCTATTGAAGCGGCCCGGGCGGGCGAACAGGGCATGGGATTTGCCGTNGTGGCTGAGGAAGTGAGAAAGTTAGCCGAACAGTCTGCCGATGCTACTAAAGANATAAACAATCTGGTTAACGCCATTCAGGTTGAATCACGGAAAGCGGTTGAGGAGACGGAAGAGAGTGTCAAAGTGGTTGAGTCGGGCACTAAGATAGTCCAGGGTGTAGGTGAAGGATTCAAGACTATTATTGAAGCAATACAGGGTTTGACAGAGCAAATCCAGGATGTTGCCGCTGCGGCGGAACAGGTATCGGCGGGAGTNCAAAATGTAGCGGCATCCACCGAAGAACAAACCGCTGTCATGGAAGAGGTTTCGGCTTCTNCTGAGACCCTGTCCAAGCTGTCCGGAGAACTGGATGAATTAGTAGGCAAGTTTAAAGTTTAATTGATGAGCATGATAAAAATGATTTAAACAGTAATCCCGTATCACTTTGATAATGATACGGGATCTCTTTTTAAAATCATTGTGTGCTTGTTCCAGAACCTTAATATGGCTGGGGCGGCTGGATTCGAACCAACGAAATGCCGGTGCCAAAGACCGGTGCCTTACCGCTTGGCGACGCCCCAGTAATAATGAGTGGGGTGGGTAATGGGACTCGAACCCACGACCCCCAGAGCCACAATCTGGTGCTCTATCCATCTGAGCTATACCCACCACGTTGCCAATATGATGCTGTCAAAGTTTCCCCAAATATCCGCAAAAGTTATGTTAACAAATAATAATGGCATTGTCAAGAAAAAACCATTTGATTATTTGAGCGGATGTTTATATTATTACATTAAATTAATATAGATGCAAATGGTTTTGGGTAAAGTCAATATTTAAAGAAATTCTTTTTACCAGTTGATAATTTTCACCGGTGCGGATATAATTGAAAAGTAATATAATACCGCCTTGCGACGGTAGTATTGCAGCGTTTGGTTCTTGTCAGCGGCGCGGCAGGCGGGTGAGCCCCACCGGTAATAAGAAAATGATTGGTGCCAGGGCTTTTGTATGCCTTGGTTTTTTAGTTGTATTTTAAGGAAAGAGTTTTGAAGGAAAGAATATGGTAATTGTAGAATAATTTATTGAAGCGGTTAGAATATTATTACAGGTATTTTATGGTATTCATAATCAACGGAGAGGGTGTGACTTTTCTATACAGCAATTGTCTAAGTAAATTACTAGAATGCAATCAAACTTTTAAGGAGGAGCATACATGAAAGCTAACGCGGAAAGGATAGAAAAGAACACAGTTCTCCTTGAGGTAGAGGTGGATGCCGAACTATTCTCACAGGCAGTAAACAAAGCCTACCGCAATATAGTGAAAAAAGTTAACATACCGGGTTTCCGCAAGGGTAAAACTCCGCGGCATATTCTTGAGCGTTATATTGGTAAAGAAGCTCTTTATGAAGAAGCAGTGGAAGCCTTGGTGCCCGAAGCTTATCTTGACGCGGTAAAGGATACCGGTATTGAACCTGTTGCTCAGCCTCAAGTTGAGATTGTGCAGGCTGAAGAGGGCAAGCCGGTGGTGTTTAAGGCCACTGTAATGGTAAAACCGGAAGTAGAACTGGGCCAGTATAAGGACTTGGAAGCAGTTAAACAGTCCTATGAAATTAAAGAAGAAGATGTGCAGAAAGAACTTGACCGGCTGCAGAACAGCCATGCCAAGCTGCTGACCTTGGAAGAAGGCGCTGTGGCGAAAGATGACATAGCGGTAATTGACTTTTTTGGAAAAGTGAACGGTGAGCCCTTCAAAGGAGGAGAAGGCAAAGACTATTCCCTGGAAATTGGTTCCGGTTCCTTTATTGAAGGATTTGAAGAGCAAGTAATAGGCATGACTATTAATGAGACCAAGGATATCCAGGTGACTTTCCCCGAACAATACCAGGCGGAAGAATTAGCCGGCAAGGAAGCCACTTTTACCGTAACAGTGAAAGAAATAAAAAGAAAAGAACTGGCGCCTTTGGATGATGAGTTTGCCAAAGATGTCAGTGAATTTGATACTCTTCAGGAATTAAAGGATGATATTAAGAATAAATTAATACAAGCTGCTGAAAGCAGGGCAAAATTCACGCTCCGGCGGGAACTGCTCAATAAAGCTGTCGACAACGCTGTTACCGAAATTCCGGACAGTATGATTGAACAGCAAACCAAAGAAATGCTTGCCAATATGAGTAACAACTTTGCCAGACAGGGTCTTTCGATGGAGGATTATCTCAGTTATTCCAAGTCATCTATGGATAAGATAAGAGAAGATATGCGTCCGGAGGCTGAACGGAGCGTTAAAACTTCTCTGGTGATGGAAACTATTAGTAAAGCTGAAGGTATTACGGCCACTGAGGAGGAAATACAAGTGGAGATTGAAAAAATCGCTTCAGCATACCGTCAGGATCCCGAAGAATTTCGTAAGGCTCTTGAAAGTGAAGGCAGCTTTGATTTTATTAAAGATAATATAATAAAAGAAAAAACATTTCAATTCTTGGTCGATAATGCGAAGATAATTGAGGACACGAACGTGCAGGATGCGGAATAGTAATAGAGGAAGCAAAGCAAACAGGTTGTTGGGAGGAAAAGATTAAGATGAATCTGGTGCCTATTGTTGTAGAACAAACTAATCGCGGGGAAAGGTCATATGATATTTATTCCCGGCTGTTAAAGGATCGCATCATTTTTATCGGCGGGCCGATAGATGATTACGTTGCCAATCTGGTGATTGCTCAGTTCCTGTTCCTTGAGGCGGAAGATCCGGAAAAAGATATTCATCTTTATATTAACTCTCCGGGAGGAGTGGTTACTGCCGGGATGGCCATTTACGATACCATGCAGTACGTTCGTCCGCCCGTTTCAACCATTTGCCTGGGCCAGGCCGCCAGCATGGGGTCGTTTCTTTTGGCCGCTGGAGAGAAAGGTAAGCGTTACGCCCTTCCTTACGCCAGGATCATGATTCACCAGCCGCTGGGCGGGGTCCAGGGTCAGGCGACAGATATTGATATTCACGCCAAAGAAATTTTGCGGACAAAGGATATTTTAAATGAAATCCTCTCCAGACATACGGGCCAGCCTTTAGATAAAATAGCCAGGGATACCGAACGGGACTTCTTTATGTCGGCACAGCATGCTAAAGAATATGGTATTATTGACGAGGTGTTCGATGTCAGGAAGCAAAGGTAAAAGAGGTGGAAATATGTTTAACGATAAAGGGCAGTTGAAGTGTTCCTTTTGCGGTAAGCTTCAGGATCAAGTAAAAAAACTGGTGGCTGGCCCTGGTGTTTATATTTGTGATGAATGTATTGAGTTGTGCAACGAAATTATTGAAGAGGAACTCAGTGAAGACCTGGGCTTGGAACTTGGCGATATACCAAAGCCGAAAGAAATCAAAGAGATTCTGGACCAATATGTAATTGGACAGGAGAATGCGAAAAAATCATTGGCGGTTGCTGTTTACAATCATTATAAACGGATCAACCTCGGCGGTAAAATTGACGATGTCGAATTGCAAAAAAGCAATATAGTGATGCTGGGGCCTACCGGAAGCGGTAAAACTCTTCTGGCCCAGACCCTGGCCCGTCTGCTGAATGTTCCTTTTGCCATTGCCGACGCCACGTCCCTGACTGAGGCCGGTTACGTGGGCGAGGATGTGGAAAACATCCTGCTGAAATTAATCCAGGCTGCGGATTATGATGTGGAAAAAGCGGAAAAAGGCATTGTATATATCGACGAGATTGACAAAATCGCCCGCAAGTCGGAAAATCCGTCGATAACACGTGATGTTTCCGGAGAAGGCGTTCAACAAGCGCTGCTGAAAATACTTGAAGGCACTGTGGCCAGTGTCCCGCCTCAAGGCGGACGCAAGCACCCCCATCAGGAGTTCATCCAACTGGACACCACCAATGTTTTGTTTATTTGTGGCGGAGCTTTTGACGGGATTGAGAAAATCATTGAGAACCGCACGGGCAAAAAGTCGATGGGGTTCGGCGCTGAGATCAAGCCCAGGAAAGAAATGAAAATAGGGGAAATCCTCAGCAATATACTGCCGGAGGACCTGCTTAAATACGGACTTATTCCTGAGTTTGTCGGCAGGTTGCCGGTTATTGTCACCTTGGATGCCCTCGATGAGGAAGCATTGATCCGTATCCTCACCGAACCGAGGAACGCGCTTGTTAAACAGTATGAGAAACTGTTTGGCTTGGATAATGTTGCCCTTGAGTTTGCCCCGGAAGCGTTGAAAGCGGTTGCCGAAGAAGCGCTCAGGCGCAACACCGGCGCCAGGGGCTTGCGGTCTATTTTGGAAGAAGTCATGCTGGAAGTGATGTATGATATTCCGTCACGGGATGACATCGCCAAATGTATTGTTACCAGGGAAACAATTCAGAAAAAGGAATCCCCGCGCATCATCGCTCTGGACCGCAAGAAGAAGAAGGAAGAAACGGCTTAAGTCGCGCCGGAGTTGTTATACGCGAAAGAAAGCTCCTGACGGGAATAATTCCGCAGGGGCTTTTTTCATTACTAAGGCGTTTCCGTTTCTTCCACTTCAGACAGGCAGCCAATGTTTCGGTTATTTATAGTTTAGTTTTAAGTAGGATTCCATTACCTCTTTTAAAAATGTTACATGTTTTACATCATTTGTATTTGTGAGCAGGTCATACAGTTCATATAAAGCCTCTTGAAATTCATCTTTAGGTACTCGAAGCAGTATATCTGGCGTAACTCCTAAGATTTCTGCTATTTTAGCCAAAGTCAGTAGTGAAGTATTTCTTTGGCCTCTCTCAAGATAGCCCAGATATGAGCCGGTAATACCTAAACTATGTGATAATTGTTCCAGTGTTAAATCTTTTTCTTTGCGGTACCGGCGAATATTTTTTCCACATACTTTCAGTATATCAAGCACTCGTTTTCACCATCGCTATTTCAAAATATTTTTATAAAATCCCCATTTAGTAGAATAACTATCCCAGCCGTACACTTTTCAATGTAAAGTAATTGATAATATAAACATATAGTTGTATAATTATTGTTAATTGTAGGGAAAAGTAGACTGATAGTTTCTTTGGAGGGCAGACCATTTCGAAAGAGTGGGGCGCAAAGCCTTGGATCTAAGGTAACTAAGTTGCTATGATTGTCAGGCTGCAGAAAGAAACGGTGACACAAATTTTTACTCGTCCTTTCTGAAAAAGCCCCTTGATACCATGGTGATGGAAGGGGTATTGATTAAATGTTTGAAGAGTTAAATAACTTAGTCAAAATGATCTATGATTACAGTTTAGAAACTTATCAACATTCAGTCAATGTGGGAATCATTGCCACTAGAATCGGGAATTTTCTAGGATTATCAGAAAAGCAAGTTTCGTTAATCAAATATGCGGGTTTGCTTCATGACATCGGTAAAACTAAAATTGATTTAAAAATATTAAATAAACCAGGAAAGTTAACAAGTAAAGAGTTTACTATTATTAAGAAACATACGGAATACGGAGTTGAAATATTATCATCCTATCCTTGGACCAAACCTTTTCTCCAGTTGGTGAATCTGCACCATGAGAAATGGGATGGCAGCGGTTACAACGGCTTTCATGGAAAAGATATTCCCATGGGAGCAAGGATACTGGCCCTGGCAGATGCTTTTGATGCCATGACTTCAGGCAGGCCTTATTCTAAAATTAATAGTATGGAGCAAATTATTAATGAATTAGATAAGTTTAGCGGCACTCAGTTCGATCCCCACTTGGTTGAAAAGGTCATCCATGCTTCAGATAAGGTATTGCTAATAGATTGGGATGGGGTTGTTTAACTTGAAATCAGGTAATTCGAATGATACCGGGAGAAAGGCACAAATTTCAATTATACTGTCTGAATTTGAGATTCCCCCGATACAGGACGTACTGCTCATCGGCAAAAAGGCGCCCGTTGGTCCCGAAGCCGTTCAGCGGATGATAGATGTGCTGAGTCCGGAACAATATGAAATTATAAAGGTAAATGAGGGACCCTTTGAAGCAGTGGTAATTCGAAATTCACTTTCCCGATTGATTACCCGGGATAAGCTATTAAATATTATTCTGGATGAAGGGTGTAAGATTGCATCCGAAACAGCAGTTTTGAAAGCTCAAGTAAATATAGTTTTGAATATTAATGTTGAGGTTGACCTGTGATGCTCAAAGTATTTGATGTTATGTCTTCTCCTGTCATTACAGCCGATGTTCTGGATAGCGTTAGTAAAGCGGCTTTAATTATGGAAAAAAATAAAATAGGCGGTCTTCCGGTTTTAGATGAAAGAAAACAGCTGTGCGGCATTATAACCTCCCGGGACGTGCGTTGCGTCCATCATAATCGTATTGTTGCCGACGCCATGAGTAAAAATGTAGTACATGTGAACAAATATACTACTCTATGGGATGCTAAAAGTATTCTTGAGGAAAAAAAACTGGAAAGGCTACCGGTTTTAGATGGCTGCAAATTAGTCGGAATTATTACTAGAACTGATATTCTTGTTAAAATTGGCAGGCATACAGATCCGCTAACCGGGCTTATGACAGGTTCATATATAAGATATCTGGCTGAGAACATCCTGAAGGCTGGGAATGAACTCACGGTCATATTTTTTGACCTGAACGGTTTTGGACTTATTAACAAAAAACATGGACATGTTTACGGAGATCGTTGTTTGAAAATAGTCGGGCAAATTCTTACCGAAAATACGTCCGGCGGACTCTATTTCCCAGGACGTTATGCCGGGGATGAGTTTATAGTAGTGACCACGGAAAAAAAAGATGATGCCGGTTTATGGGCCAATGAAATAATAAAAAAAATAGTCAATATCACAAAGAAAAATGGCATGCCGGTAAACATCGCCGCCGGAGTGGCAGGCGGCCGCAGAAAAAATGCACGGATGGAAATACATCTTTCCGCAACTGTAGATGACTTAATCAATTCGGCCAGTCTTGCCTCGACTTTATCAAAGCAATACTGTGTACCTGTTACATTTTCAAATTGATATTATTATTGATAAAAGAAAACGTGCTGTTCACAGCGCCGGCTCGCAACAAGAAAAAAACGGCTTAAGTCGCGCCGGAGTTGTTATGCGCGAAAGAAAGCTCCTGACGGGAATAATACCGCAGGAGTTTTTTCTTCATTGCCGGCCGTCGCCTGTTTGGATTTTGTTCTGTTGTAAGACTCAGGATGCTTGAATTTAAAAATTTTGGTTAAAATTTCAAAAACTTAGCAATACTAATGTTAATATTCCTGTTTGATGGGAGGAAGTGTCTTATGGGAGATTATTCTTCCGGTTTTGGCAGCATATTGACTTTTATTCAGGTCTTTTTCGCGGTGATTATCGGCTTGTATTTTTGGAATTTGTTAAAGAATCAGCACAGCAGCAAGAACGTGCTGGAGAGAGAATCAAAGAGAGAAATGGAAAAGCTCAAGGAACTGCGCTCCATTTCCCTGACTGAGCCTCTTAGTGAAAAAACCCGCCCGGCCAGTTTCCAAGAAATTATCGGGCAAACGGAGGGGCTGAAGTCTTTGCGCGCGGCCCTTTGCGGACCTAACCCCCAGCACTTGATTATCTATGGGCCGCCTGGTGTCGGCAAGACCGCCGCGGCCAGACTGGTGCTGGAAGAAGCGAAGAAGAACGCCTGCTCTCCGTTTAAGGAGGATGCTAAATTTATCGAAATCGACGCTACCACGGCCCGTTTTGACGAGCGCGGCATTGCCGACCCGTTGATCGGGTCGGTCCACGACCCGATCTACCAGGGGGCGGGCGCGATGGGTATCGCGGGCATTCCCCAGCCAAAGGCCGGCGCGGTAACGAAGGCGCATGGCGGAGTATTGTTTATTGATGAAATTGGTGAGCTGCACCCCAGCCAGATAAACAAGCTGTTGAAAGTGATGGAAGACCGCAAAGTCCACCTGGAGAGCGCGTATTACAGCGCGGAGGACCCCAATATACCCTCGCATATACATGATATCTTTCAAAACGGACTGCCGGCGGATTTCCGGATGGTGGGCGCGACTACGCGGGGTCCGGAACATATCGCGCCGGCTATTCGCTCCCGCTGTTTGGAAGTTTATTTTCGCCAGCTTCTGCCTGACGAAATTGAAATGATAGCTGCCAACGCGGCCGGGAAAATAAAGATGCCTCTCAGCGCGGGAGCGCTTGAAGTGCTGAAAAAGTATGCCACAAACGGACGCGAGGCTGTAAATATTATTCAAATTGCCGCCGGTTTGGTTATAACCGAAGAACGGGAGGAGATCCGTACTGCCGATATCGAGTGGGTTGTCCAAAGCGGGCAGTACGCGCCGCGTCCTGACAAAAAGATACCTGATCACCCTCAAGTCGGACTGGTTAACGGACTCGCCGTGTATGGCCCGGGCATGGGGGTTCTCCTTGAAGTGGAAGCCAATGCTCTGCCCGCTGCCAGGGAGCAAGGCAAGTTAACTGTTACCGGACTCGTGGAAGAAGAAGAGATGGGGGGAGGCGGCAAGACCGTTCGCCGCAAAAGTATGGCCAGGAGTTCGGTGGAAAATGTTCTCACTGTGCTGCGCCGGGCGATGGAATGCGACCCCCGGGATTACGATATCCATGTGAACTTGCCTGGGGCGGCGCCTACCGATGGGCCTTCGGCAGGTGTTACCATAGCCACGGCTGTTTATTCGGCAATCCTTGGCCTGCCGGTTGACAACACAGTGGCCATGACCGGTGAGGTATCCATTCGCGGCTTGGTTAAGCCTGTGGGCGGCATAGTGGCCAAGGTGGAAGCCGCCCGCCGGGCCGGAGCCAGAAAGGTGCTGATACCTGCTGAAAACTACCAGGAACTGTTCCGTGATTTTACGGGGATTGAGGTGATCCCTGTCAATCGTTTGGAAGAGGTAATGCGTGCGGCGCTGATCACCATGCCGGTGTTGGGCAAAAAAATGGAGCGGCAGGCTCCGGCCGCGCCGGATGTATTGAGCGCTAATGGTTTAATGGTGGGACATACCTTGTAAAATGGCTGGATTCAACGGAGATGGCATGGCCTGCTGAGTCAACTTGCTTTGATTAGCAAGAAGAAGCAAAATATAAATACAATGTCCAGATCTGTATTAATAACCCGGCTTAAGCCGGGTTTATTGGTTTTCTAGTAATTATTACTATAGGGGTTTTCAAAATTTCATGTTAAAATAAACGCATATGAATGTACGTCCTAATATTATGACAACGTAAGCAACATCTTCTCAAAAGGAGGCGCAGCTATGCATTCTGAAATAAAGACTTTGCCCTTGTTGCCTTTAAGGGGTATTCTGGTCTTTCCCTACATGGTCATTCACCTGGATGTCGGCCGTGAAAAATCAGTAGTTGCCATAGAGGAAGCGATGATCCAGGACCGGGTTATTTTTCTTGCCACCCAGAAAGAAGCGCAGACTGACGATCCAGGACAGGATGATATTTTTGCTATTGGCACAGTTGCTGAAGTTAAACAACTATTAAAACTGCCGGGTGGCACTATCCGGGTTTTAGTGGAAGGACTTGCCAGAGCAAAGGTCAGAAATTTTATAACTAACGAGCCATATTTTCAGGTGGAGATTGAGCAATACTCCGAAAATGTTCAAAAAAACAGTGAAATAGAAGCGCTGATGCGCAGTTTGGTTTACCAGTTTGAACAATACGTTAAACTATCCAAGCGGATACCGCCCGAAGCGGTTGTTTCCGTCGTTAATCTTGACGAACCCGGGCGTCTGGCGGATATTGTCGCTTCGCACCTGACCCTGCGTATTGAAGATAAGCAAAGCATTCTTGAGTCTGTAAACATCTCCCAGCGTCTTGAAAAACTATGCGCTATTGTGGCAAAAGAGCTGGAAATTGTTGAACTGGAACGTAAAATCAATATTCGTGTCCGCAAACAGATGGAAAAGACTCAGAAGGAATATTACTTGCGTGAACAAATGAAAGCGATTCAGCGGGAACTCGGCGAGAAAGATGAACGGGTGGCCGAGGGTGAAGACCTGAGAGAGAAAATCGCCCGGGCCAAACTGCCGAAAGAAGTGGAAGAAAAGGCCATCAAGGAAGTTGAAAGACTTGAGAAAATGCCGCCGATGGCGGCGGAAGCAGCGGTAGTACGCAACTATTTGGACTGGCTTTTATCCTTGCCCTGGAACAAAGCTACCAGAGACCGGCTTGATATCAAAGGAGCCGAAACCATCTTGGAAGAAGACCATTACGGATTAAAAACGGTGAAGGAACGTATTTTGGAATACCTGGCAATCCGCAAGCTGGCCAAGAAAATGAAAGGCCCGATTATCTGCTTTGTGGGGCCGCCCGGTGTGGGTAAAACTTCTCTTGGCCGTTCAATAGCCCGCGCCTTGGAGCGGAAGTTTGTCCGTATGTCCCTGGGCGGAGTGCGCGATGAAGCTGAAATCCGGGGGCACCGCCGCACTTACGTTGGTGCCATGCCGGGGCGGATTATCCAGGGTATGCGTCAGGCCGGCTCCAAAAACCCGGTATTCCTGCTGGATGAGATTGATAAAATGAGTATGGACTTTCGCGGCGACCCGTCTGCGGCGCTTCTCGAAGTGTTGGATATGGAACAGAACAACACTTTCAGCGATCATTATATTGAAGCCCCGTTTGACCTGTCCAACGTTATGTTCATCACCACGGCGAACGTGCAGCAAAACATTCCCAGGCCGCTGCTGGACCGGATGGAGGTAATCTATCTATCCGGCTACACGGAAGAAGAGAAAGTGCAGATCGGCGTGCGTCATCTCTTCCCCAAGCAGGTAAAAGAACACGGGTTAAGTAAAGGCATGTTGAAGATTTCTGAAAACACCATTCGCAAGATTATCCGGGAATATACCAGAGAATCAGGCGTGCGGAATCTGGAAAGACAAATAGCGGCGATTTGCCGCAAGACCGCCAGGCAGATTGTTACCGATAAGACCAAAAAGGTTCAGGTGACCACGCAAAACTTGAGCCAATTTCTAGGCACTGCCCGTTTCCGCTACGGCGTGGCGGAGCAGGACGACCAGGTAGGGGTGGCTACAGGCCTGGCCTGGACGGAAGTGGGCGGCGATACGCTGGCGATTGAAATCACTATTTATAAAGGAAGCGGCAAGCTGACTTTAACCGGTAAGCTGGGCGACGTGATGAAAGAATCGGCGCAGGCCGGTTATAGCTACATCCGGAGCCGGACTGACGAACTGGGTATAAACGAGGAGTTTTACAATAAGGAAGATATTCATATCCATGTTCCCGAGGGGGCTATTCCCAAAGACGGTCCCTCGGCGGGCATTACCATGGCTACCGCCCTGGCATCGGCTATTACCGGGCGCAAGGTGCGGCATGACGTGGCGATGACGGGTGAAATTACCTTGCGCGGCCGGGTGCTGCCGGTGGGCGGAATCAAGGAAAAGGTGCTGGCTGCGCACCGTGCCGGTATAAAAACTCTGCTTTTGCCTAAAGATAATAAGAAAGACTTGGACGATATTCCTAAAAAGGTGAAAGATAAGATCAACTTTATTCTGGTGGATCATATGGATGAAGTATTGGAAACGGCCCTCGCGGAAAAAGAATACAGGCCCGAAGGTCTTGACGCTGTCCCCCCGGTGGTGTCGCCGGAAGTTTATCACCCTGCTGTAATAAGCGAGGGAAGCGCCCCTGCACCGTCATGAAAATAACCAGCGCGGAATTCGTTACCAGCGCGGTTAAAGCCGCGCAGTACCCGGCCGGGGAACTTATGGAGGTAGCCCTGGCCGGGCGTTCTAATGTAGGGAAGTCTTCCCTGTTGAATAAAGTCGTCAACAGGCGGGGGCTTGCCCGCACCAGCAATACCCCGGGACGTACCCGCCTGATTAACTTTTTTCTAATCAACGGGCAGTTTCATTTAGTGGACCTGCCGGGCTACGGTTATGCCAGAGTGGCTGCCGGTGAAAGGGAAAACTGGGGTAGAATGATTGAAACCTACCTGACGGGAAGGAAAAATTTAAAAGGCATTTTACTGCTTATCGATAGCCGCCACCCGCCAACAGACCTGGATATTCAAGTGTTCGGCTGGTTAAAGAACTGCGGTATCCCGGTGGCGGTTGTCGCGACAAAAGCGGATAAGCTATCGCGTTCGAAGCTGCTCCGTTCCATGCAAACCATCAGGAAGGAATTGCCGCTAGACGGGGAAGACATGTTGACGGCTTTTTCCGCAGAAACCGGTCAGGGTAGGGAAGAACTGCTGAGTATAATTGAACAATGGGTGAATATTACTGGAAGAATATCATAAATGATTTTCTTTTTTTCTTTTCTGTTTCCGTTTCCGGGGCGTACGTTACTGTCTCAACCGCCTGACGGGCGAAACTCGTGACAACGGTAGTATCGTAAGGTACTGGTGCGGCAATTTCTCCGGCATTTTTTGCCGCGGTGTTGAATCTTTCATAAGGTTCGCGCTCGACTACCGGATTATCTGTCCATATCTTTAATGTGCCGTACCGTTCGATGGATTTTATCAATACCTGCATCTCAAGATTGGAAAATGACGGGTAAACCGCCATGGCTGCTTCTTCGGCGCTGTGTTGTTTTAGCCAGAGCTGGGCTTTGTATATAGCATTGGTGAACTTTTGGATTATCTCCGGGTTAGATTCTATATATCCAGGCAAGGCGGCGAAAGCTGTAATTGTCATATCGTCACACGCTGCTCCTACCGAGGCAACCACCTGACCATAACCTTCCATTTCTGCCATGGAAGCTTCCGGTTCCAGTAGCTGAAGGTAATTGCCCGTTCCGGCGCGAAAAGCGCCGACGCGCAATTTCTCAGGAATATTGTAATAGATGGTCACCTGCCGGTAGGGAAGGATGCCGGCCTGCCTGAGAACATTTTCAAGCGCGATTTCTGAACTGTCGTTATGAGGGCTGCCGATAATTGTTTTGTTTTGCAGCTTTTGCCATTGGAAGGCGGAATCGTTTTTCCTGCTTAATAGAAGGGACCCGTCCCGGCAGGCCATGGTGGCAAAGACTATCGGACCATTTTTCTCCCTTTCAGGATCGTCCGGGTTGAAGATTATTTTTTGCATGCCGCAAAGCGCCACGTCTGTTCTCCGGTCGGCCAGGGCGGCACGGATGAACTCAGGATTGGCTGTGGTAATTTTCACATCCAGGTTCTGTTCCTTAAAAAAGCCCAGATTTAAAGCCAGGTATTGGGGCAGGAAGTACGGCGACCTTACCGATTCTAATACCCTGACGGTATGGACCTCCTGCTTTGCGGCAGGTTTAATTCTGTCATGCAAGGCAAAAATTGCCAATGCGGCCAAGAGGGTTATCATGGCAATCTTGGCAATAAGTGTCGGACGCAAGCTGTTCAACCCCCATGTTAGTTATCTTATTGTCGCTACTAAGGAGTTAACGGTCAGTAATCAGCAGTCTGAAAAAATGTTTTATCGTCTCGAAATACTCTGACTGCTGAATTCTGACTACTTGAATAGCAATCATAAAATTTTATTTTTTAATGAGCGCTTTCATGCCTGAAAAGCAATTATATTTTTTTTGAAGGATTTTTGCCTTTCCTGGAGAAAATATGCCAAGAGGTGCGAATGATTTCTCCTCTGCTAACAGGTGGAGGGTTTTGGTTTTTTATAATGGAGATGTAAGGAGAGGAGCGCTTTGGCTAAAGCAGATATTCCTTCCACCTACGATCCACGTGCAGTGGAAGACCGGTGGTATCCCTACTGGGAAAATGGCGGGTTTTTTCACGCCGGGGTTAACCCGGAGCAGAAGCCGTTTTGTATTGTAATGCCCCCGCCCAATGTTACCGGGCAGTTGCACATGGGGCACGCTCTGGATTACACTTTGCAGGACATCCTGACCAGGTGGCGGCGGATGCAGGGTTACAACTCGCTTTGGGTGCCGGGTACGGACCACGCGGGTATTGCCACTCAGGCCAAGGTTGAAGAGCAGTTGGCGAAGGAAGGGACTTCCCGGTACGAGATTGGGCGGGAAGCGTTCCTGAAACGGGCATGGGCATGGAAAGAGCAGTACGGCAGCCGGATCACCGCCCAATTAAGAAGGCTGGGCGCCTCCTGCGACTGGCAGCGGGAACGCTTTACCATGGATGAAGGCTGCTCGGAAGCTGTGCGGGAAGTCTTTATCAGGCTCTTTGAGCGCGGTTTGATTTACCGTGATTATTATATTACCAACTGGTGTCCCAAATGCCACACCACCATATCCGATATTGAAGTGGAGCATATAGAAAAACCCGGGCATTTTTGGTATCTGAAATATCCTTTTAAAGACGGGGACGGTCACGTTGTTGTCGCGACCACCCGGCCTGAAACTGTGCTCGGCGACACGGCCGTGGCGGTGCACCCGGATGACGAACGCTATGCCGGCTTGATTGGAAAAATGCTTGTTCTGCCCCTGGTCGGGCGGGAGATGCCGCTCATCGCCGACGAGTATGTAGACCCTTCCTTCGGCACAGGGGCGGTTAAGATTACCCCGGCCCACGATCCCAACGACTTTGAGGTGGGGCACCGGCACGGCCTGGAGCAGATTATAGTAATTGACAAAGAGGGCAAGATGAGCGCGGAAGCGGGCCCGCGTTACCAGGGGCTGGACCGCTATGATTGCCGTAAAAAAATCGTACGCGACCTGGAAGCGGGCGGTTACCTTCTGAAAACCGAAGACTTGTCCCACGGTGTGGGCCACTGCTACCGCTGCAACACGGTTATTGAGCCGATGCTTTCCCGCCAGTGGTTCGTCAAAATGAAACCGTTGGCTGAGCAGGCTATTGAGGCGGCAAAAGCGGGAGATGTCCGCTTCATTCCCGAGCGGTTTACCAAAGTTTACCTGAGCTGGATGGAAAATATCCGCGATTGGTGCATTTCCCGCCAGCTCTGGTGGGGTCACCGCATACCGGTATGGTATTGCAAGGATTGTGATGAAACGATCGCGTCCAAAAAGCCGGTGTCACAGTGCCCTAAATGCGGCGGCACAGATTTAGAACAAGATCCCGATGTGCTGGACACCTGGTTTTCCTCCGCCCTGTGGCCTTTCTCGACCTTGGGGTGGCCGAAGCAGACGATTGAACTTGCGTATTACTATCCTACCTCTGTCCTTGTGACCGGGCGCGATATTATTTTTTTCTGGGTTGCCAGGATGATCTTTTCCGGTTTGGCCTTTATGAACGACGTTCCGTTCAGGGTTGTTTCCATTCACGGAATGGTGCTGGACGCCCTGGGGCGAAAGATGAGCAAATCCTTGGGCAACGGGGTGGACCCGATTGACGTCATTGAGTCGCACGGCGCGGACAGTCTGCGCTTTATGCTGGTAACCAGCAACACTCCAGGCAACGACCTGCGCTTTAACTTTGAGAAGCTGGACGGGGCGCGTAATTTTGCCAATAAACTTTGGAACGCCTCACGGTTTGTTTTGATGAACCTGGAGGATTTTGAGCCGGGCGAGCAGCACGGCCAATACACGTTGGCCGACCGGTGGATCATTAGCCGTTACCAGAACCTGGCGGAAGAAGTTACCCGGTTGCTTGAGTCGTATGAACTGGGAGAGGCTGCCAGGGTTCTCTACGAGTTTATCTGGAATGAGTTTTGCGACTGGTATATCGAGCTGGCCAAACCTAGACTTTACGGAAAAACCACTCCGCAGGACCGCTATACGGCGCAGAGCGTGTTGACAGCCGTGCTGAAGGGCACACTGGAACTGCTCCACCCGTTTATGCCGTTTATTACGGAAGAGATATGGCAGCATTTGCCCGGCAAGGGACTGACGGTAATGCGCGCGTCCTGGCCGGTTGCCGGAAAAGAACTGGCTGATCCGGAGGCGGAGCGCCAAATGGAAATGTTGATGGAGGTAACAAAGGCCATCAGGCATATCCGCAGTGAAATGAACGTCCCGCCGGGAAAACAGGTCGAAGCCTACCTGGAGGCTCCCCAGGCCGCTTTCAGAGACGTTCTGGAACGGGGAACAGGGTATATTCAAGGCTTGGCGAATGCGAAAATAGCTATCTTTGAGGCATTGAAGGAGAAACCGGAGCAGGCTGCCCATGCTGTAACCCATGGTGCGGAAGTATTTGTTCCGCTAAAGGGATTGATCGACATTGAGCAAGAAGCTGCCCGTCTGCGTAAAGAACTTGCGGTGTTGGAAAAAGACCTGGCTAGGGTGAACGGCAAGTTGAACAACCAGGGCTTTTTAAGTAAGGCGCCGGCCGACGTGATTGAAAAAGAAAAGAAAAAAGAAAATGAATTAACCGGCAAACAGACTGCCATCAGGGAAAGGNTGTCCATGCTGGTGGGGGGGAAATGAATAATTTTTACNTCAGCTTTGGACATGCTAAAGTGTATNAATATTTTGGAACAGGGTGAGACAAGGGGACGGTGANACTGGAACCGTCCCCCCTGTCTGGATTAGTGGCCTATGGAGCTTGCATGAGAGCATGACTGCCAACAGGTTACCGGAGGCGAATTTGTTCTGGACTTCAAAGAAGCGTTGGACTACCTCGCCAACTTGACTAAATTTGGCGTTAATTTTGGTTTAAGCCGCATTGAAGAATTGTTGAGCCGGTTGGGCAACCCGCACCAATTCTTAAAAGTAGCGCATATCGGCGGCACAAACGGTAAAGGTTCCACCACCGCCATGCTGGCAAATATATTGCAGTCGGCTGGATACAAGGTGGGAACATTCACTTCGCCCCACCTGCACTCCTATTGTGAACGGTTCCGGATCAACGGCGAAGAAATCGGCGGAAGCAGGATAGCCGGTTTGATAGCGGACCTGCTGCCGCATCTGGAAGCGATGGTGTCGGAAGGTTTTGAGCATCCGACTGAATTCGAAGTATCCACTGCCCTCGCCTTTCAATACTTCTATCAGGAAAATGTTGACTTTCTGGTGCTGGAAGTGGGCATGGGAGGAGCAGTCGATTCCACCAACGTAATTGCGCCGGTGCTTGCGGTTATTACCAACGTAAGCATTGACCACACCGATTACTTGGGAAAATCAGTAAGGGAAATTGCCGAAGTTAAGTCCGGCATTATTAAGCCCGGTGTCCCGACAGTTACGGCGGCGGCGGGAGAGGCGCTGGCGGTGATCACAAAAACGTGCCGTGAAAGAGGTTCCCCGCTGACGCTGGTGGGACGCGACATTACCTGGAAGCATCAGTCCTCATCCCTTGACGGACAGCGGTTTTCGGTTCAAAGTCGCCGGTATGCCTATGATAATTTATGGCTGCCCCTGATCGGCAGACACCAGCAAATTAACGCTGTTTCAGCGATAGCGGCGGCGGAACTGCTGATTGACCGGGGTTTGCCAATAGATATCGGGAATGTGCGGGAGGGACTCGCGGCCACACGTTGGCCGGCCAGACTGGAAATTTTACGCAGGGAGCCGTTTGTGCTCATTGACGGGGCGCATAACTATGAATGCGCCCGAAGCCTGCGCCAGGCGCTAGATGATTATTTTCCGGGCAGAAAAGTTATTTTGGTAATCGGCATGCTGGCGGACAAGGAACGGGCCAAAGTGGTGTCGGAACTTGCTCCGGCGGCCAGAGCGGTCATCGTGACCAGGCCGGACAGCCCGCGAGCCGGAAATTGGCGGGAGTTGGCTGTGGAAGCGCGGCGCCATGCCCCGGAAGTATACCTGGCGGAAGAAATTGAAGCAGCTTTAAATAAAGCGCTTTCAATAGCCGGACCCGATGAACTGGTATGCGTTACCGGATCGCTTTACATGGTGGCGGAGGCGCGGGAATTGCTTTTACAGTAAAAAGTAGGGAGGCTGTGATATTGTCTTATGAAGAAAAACTAAGTGATATGGGGGTAAACATCCCCGCCGTGCCCAAGCCGGTTGCCGCGTATATTCCGGCGGTGCGCGCGGGCAGCTGTGTTTACACGTCTGGGCAACTTCCCCTTGTTGATGGCAAGCTGATGTTTTCCGGTAAAATCGACAGGGATTTGTCGGTGGAAGAAGGCTGCCGGGCGGCTCGTCTGTGCGTAATCAATTGTCTGGCCGCGATAAAAAGCGTGCTTGGTACTTTGGATAATATTGAAAGAATAGTCAAGGTTACGGGGTTTGTCAACAGCATCAGCGGATTTACCGGCCAACCACAGGTTATCAACGGCGCGTCGGATTTTTTGATAGAAGTATTTGGTGCAAAGGGACAACACGCGCGAGCGGCGGTTGGTGTCAGTGAATTGCCCCTGGACAGCGCGGTGGAGATAGAAATGATAGCGCTGGTAAAAGAACCGTAAAGTATGCAATTTTAGCCTGTCCCGGCAAGCGCCAAGCCTGTCTTAAACGGGCAGGCTTAATATTTTAAAGAAATATTTACGCTAAATAACATTTTTTTAATATTTTCGTCAAACCTTGTCATCAAATACTTAAAATGATAAACTGTTAAATAGCGCATGTGCTTGTCTCTTTTGTTTGGTTTCTTGTAACCGGGGGAGATATTATGGCAAAGAGTTTTAAGAACTACGGCAATGTTTGGGTTTTAGTCCTGCTCCTGCTGGTTGGCGGACTGACCGGGAGCGCTATCGGGAACGCGCTGGCTCCGGTGTTGCCCTGGCTGGGAACTACTACAACCATAGGGTTAAAACAGTTTACGCTGGACTTGCAGTTTTTTAGCCTGACCTTTGGCTTTACTTTCGCTCTGAATCCGCTCACAGCTTTGGGACTTATCCTAGGTTATTTTATTTACAGGCGGGTGTGAAAAATAAAGGAAATAATTCTCGCTTCGTCCTCCCCGCGCCGGGCGGCTTTATTGAAACAAATTGGTTTGAATTTCCGGGTTATCGTATGTGATTTGGAAGAACACACTCCACCCGGGCTGCAGCCTTTTGAAGTAGTTGAGCGCCTTGCTGCCAGGAAGGCTATGTTTGTAGCGGATAGTTTGGCGGAAGGGATTGTTGTCGGGGCCGATACCGTGGTGGTATGGCGTGGGCAATTGCTGGGCAAGCCGTCTTGTGCGGAAGATGCCGTAGAGATGCTGAAACGCTTGCAGGGCAGTGTTCACGAAGTACTTACCGGGGTTGCGCTGGTAGACGCCGGCAGCGGTAAAGCTGAGGTGGGCCATGAGCAATCGTGGGTAATGTTCCGGCCGCTGGACGAGGAAGAAATCCGGAGGTACGTCGCCACCGGTGAGCCGTTGGATAAAGCCGGCTCTTACGGTGCCCAGGGGATTGGGGCGGTTTTTGTCGAACGCATCGAAGGTTCATATACGAACATCGTCGGACTTCCTCTGGCTAAGCTTTCCCTGATGCTGAAGAATTTTGGTTGCAGCGTGCTGTAAAAGAGGTTTTCTGTTAGGAGATGGACCTTTGGTTTTACCAGGCGATCGTCTAACTATTAAGGAACTTCCGGCAGATATGAGGCCCCGGGAAAGACTGTTGCAAGAAGGAGCCGGAACGCTGTCGGAAATAGAGCTTTTAGCTATTCTTCTGGGAACCGGTTCTCATGAAAAAACTGTCCTGGAGTTGGCTTCCCTGATTTTGGCGCGCTTTAAAAGTCTCCGCTTGCTTGTAGATGCCACGGTTGAAGAACTAAGCGAGATTAAAGGCGTTGGACTGGCCAAAGCCAGCCAGGTGAAGGCGGCGTTGGAACTGGCTAAAAGACTGTCCCGTTTTACCGGTCAGCCCCGGCCGGTGATTAAGTCGCCGGGGGACGCGGCCGGGTTGGTGATGGAGGAAATGCGCCACCTGGACCGGGAACATTTCAGGGCGTTGTTGCTGAACACGAGAAACCAGGTTATTGCGGACGACGAAGTGTCGATTGGCACACTAAACACTTCCAGTGTGCATCCCAGGGAGCTTTTTCGCAATGCGATTAAAAAAAGCGCCGCGTCATTGATTCTGGTGCACAATCACCCCAGCGGCGACGATACCCCCAGCAAAGAGGATCTGGATGTGACCAGAAGGCTCAGTGAGGCCGGAAGGATTATCGGGATCGAGGTGCTGGACCATATTATAATCGGTGATAACAAGTTTACCAGCTTTAAAGCAGAAGGACTTATTTAATTTTTTGTTTTTGTATTATACATAGAAAGGGGCCGGGAAATGCGCGTCGGTCTGTTTTCCAAAGATATGGGCATGGATTTGGGTACGGCCAACTCCCTCGTATACGTTAAAGGAAAGGGTATAGTTATCCGTGAGCCTTCGGTGGTGGCGATCCAAAAGGACACCGGCCAGGTGCTTGCGGTTGGGGAAGACGCTAAGAGAATGATCGGCCGTACTCCGGGGAACATTGTGGCGATTCGTCCGATGAAGGATGGAGTTATCGCGGATTTCGACGTTACTCAAAGCATGATTAAATACTTTATTAATAAGTCGCTCCGGAACCGTACTTTTTTAGTCCGTCCACGGGTGGTCGTGGGCGTTCCATCCGGGGTTACCGCGGTGGAAGAGAGAGCGGTGCGCGAAGCGGCGCTTCAAGCGGGAGCCAGAGAGGCTTATTTGATTGAAGAGCCGATGGCGGCGGCTATCGGGTCGGGATTGCCTGTGCACGAGCCGACCGGCAATATGATTGTCGATATTGGCGGGGGTACTACTGAAGTGGCGGTTATATCTCTCGGCGGCATTGTTACCAGCCGCTCGATCCGGATTGCCAGCGATGAAATGGACGAGGCCATTATCAACCACGTTAAACGCACCTATAACTTATTAATCGGGGAGCGCACGGCTGAGTTAATCAAGATTCAAATCGGTACGGCTTATCCGCTTACGTCATCAGAGACGGAAGAAGTGCGGGGGCGTGATCTCGTCACAGGATTGCCTAAGACTGTCAATATAACTTCCGAAGAGATTTACAAAGCCCTTTCCGAACCTGTAACCAGCATTATTGAGGCAATCAAGGCGACACTTGAACAAACCCCGCCGGAACTGGCCGCGGACATCATGGACCGGGGCATTGTAATGGCCGGGGGAGGATCGCTGTTGCGGGGTCTTGACCGACTGGTTATTGAAGAGACCGGGATGCCGGTGCATATGGCGGACGAGCCGTTGCTGGCCGTCGCTTACGGCGCCGGACGGGTGCTTGAGAATATTGATGTGTTGCGCAAAGTGTTGATTCAACCCAAAAAGCTGGCCTGACGGCGGCTTTGGTTCCTGATTTTCGTTATTGGAATTATTAGAGCAGGGAGTGAATTATGGGTGCGTTGGGTAACTGCCAGGAGGCTGTTTTTGCTTGCGGTCCTGGTGGCGGCCGCCTTGGTAGCCATACGTGTCACAGTACCCGAGCGGACCCGGCTGACCCTCCTGGAAGCCATGTTCAGGGATGCTATAGCGCCTGTACAGACAGGATTTAACTGGCTGGGCAAACAGACCAGCCATCTGATATCTTTCCCTGTTTCCATGTACAGGGCGGGAGAACGCAATCAGGCTCTGGAAGAGAAAGTTGCCAGCCTGGAAAGCCAGATAATCCAGTTGAACGAGTATAAGCTGGAAAACGAGCGCCTGACCAGTTTGCTTAATTATAAGCAGGTGATGGCTGAAACATATGATTTAATCGCCGCGTCTGTCGTCGGCAGAGATCCGGGCAACTGGTTCGGCAACATAACCTTGAACAGGGGAACCAGTGACGGTGTTGAGGAAAACATGACTGTTCTTACACCTGAAGGACTGGTGGGGCGGGTTATTTCCGTTTCCTCCTCTACCTGCGAGGTGCTTCTGATTACCGACCCGCGCAGCGGGGTGGGTTCAATAATTCAGGATACGCGCACATCCGGTATTGTTGAAGGGACAACCGCCAGTTCAGGAATGACCAGGATGATTCATATCCCTAACAGCGCGACGGTAGAGGCAGGCCAGGTGGTGATAACCTCGGGGCTGGGGAGTATTTTCCCTAAAAACATCCCTGTGGGGAGAATAACAGATATCCGGAGTGAACCGTCCGGCATGTTTAACAGCGCCGATATTCAACCGTTCGCCGATTTNAGCCGGCTGGAGGAAGTGCTGATCATTAGCGGTACGCATCCTTAAACATGGATCACTNCCGGGAGGAGGTTAAGCAGTGCCGTTTCCCGCTTTGTTGCTCCTGGTGGGAGTGGTTTTGATTTTTCAAACCACTATAATGGATTATTTGACAGTTTTTGGGGTCAAGCCTGACCTGGTGATGCTTTTTGTTGTTTTTAACGGCTTCCTCCTGAGCCCAAGGGAGGGGGCTTTTTTGGGTTTTGCCGGCGGCATAATTGAGGATTTGTTTGCCGGGAGCTATATCGGCATAAACGCTCTAGCGAAAATGGCTGCCGGTTATTTGGCCGGCGTCTGCGGTGAACGTCTATATAAAGAGAATTCACTGGTGGCAGCAGGGGTTACCTTTTTCGCCACAACTGCCGGTTTACTGGTTAATTACCTTTTGCTGCTGTATCTCAATATTTACATGCCCTTTTTTTACACTATGTTAAGAGTGGTTCTTCCTACAGCGCTTTACACGGCAGTGTTGGTGCCGTTCCTTTACAAGCGTGTGCTCCGTTTGATAGTCGTCAAGAATAAGGATTTATAATTGTTGTTAGGAGCGGGGGACGGGATGGAAAAGAAATTGGTGGAGAGAAGAATGAGGGTTTTCCTTTACGTGGTAATCTTTATTTTTCTCGTTCTTGTGTCCAGGCTTGTTTATATGCAGTTGCTGCAAAACGACAGGTTTTCCACGTTGGCGAGTGAAAACCGGATGAGGTTGGTTACCATCATCGCCCCCCGCGGCGAGGTTTATGACCGCAACGGGGTCAAAATAGTCGGCAACCAGCCGGTTTATACCGTATCTCTGGATACAGTTTCCCTGGCAAGCTCTGGACAAGAGGATACCGGCGAAGTGGTCCGGCGGCTGGCAGCGATTTTAGACATGGATCCCCAGGAAATTCAGCAAAAAGTCGACCAGCAGGAACGCTTCTACGAACCTGTAAAACTGGCAACCAGAGTGCCGCTGGAGATTGTTACCAGAATTGAGGAGCAGCGTATGGAACTGCCGGGGGTAGTTATCGATATCGAGCCGCTGCGGGAATACCCCAACGGGAGTCTGCTGGCCCAGGTAATGGGGTATGTGCGGCAAATCAGCCCGGAGCAACTTGAAAAAAACAAAGATAAAGGATATAAGTCTGGTGATCTTTTCGGACAGTCAGGACTGGAAAACACATACGAGCAATACTTGCTGGGCCAGGACGGCGGGAGGCAGGTTGAGGTTAACACCGGGGGGATGCCGGTGCGTGATCTGGGTGTTAAAGAACCGGTGCCGGGCAATAACCTGGTGCTGACGATTGACCAGAAGGTGCAGAAGGCGGCGGAAGATGCCCTGGCCAGAGCCTCCCAGGAGGCGTTGAAACAGGGATATAATGAGGCCAGGGCCGGCGCCGCGGTTGCCCTGGATGTGCGGACCGGCGCGGTGCTGGCCATGGCCAGTTACCCCGGATACGACCCGGTGAAACTCTCCGGGTATTTGTCCCAGAATGATTACAACGAAATTTTTAAATCGCCCTGGAAACCTCTTCTTAACCGGGCGTTATCATCTTATGTGCCGGGCTCGACATTTAAAATGATTGTGGCCATGGCCGGCCTGGAGGCAAACGTAATCACGCCCCAGGATACCATATCCGACCCGGGCTATTTTTTCCTGGGCACACGTTTCAATGATTGGAAGCCGGGCGGTCATGGGATTGTGAATATGGTCAGGGCAATAAAAGTATCCTGCGACACCTATTTTTACCAGCTTGGATTGAAGGTGGGCATTGATAAAATCACCCGTATGGCTGAAGAATTTGGCCTGGGCGGGAAAACGGGCATTGAATTGCCGGGTGAGGACGCTGGTGTTGTTGCCGGCTATGACGCCAAATATCAGTTGCGCGAAGACTTTTTAAGCTCCGCGGCTCAAAAGAAAGTAAAGGAGATTGAACAGCGATACAACGACCTCCTGGCCAAGGCTATCGGTGATGAACAGAGGAAGCAGTTACTCAGCAAGAGGTCAGATGAATTGCTCGCGGTCGACTGGGAGTTGGCCTGGCACGAGTATGACACGATTATTTCCGCGATTGGCCAGGGCGACAACCGTTATAGCATGCTTCAATTGGCAAATTACGTTGCCACTATTGCCAACGGGGGCACTCTTTATAAACCATTTTTGGTGCAGCGGGTAGTCGACCCCAATGGCAAGGTTATCAAAGAGAATAACCCGGTTGTGGTTAATTACGCCAAAGTATCACCGAAAACTCTGGCGATAGTCAGAGAGGGGATGCGTGAAGTAACGCTGCCGTCTGACGGCACGGCCTACGGTTTTTTTGCCGGATTTCCTCCTGTGGCCGCCAAAACCGGCACAGCGGAGGTAAAAGATCATGACAATCACGCTCTGATTGTGGGGTTCGCGCCTTATGACAATCCGGAGATTGCCGTGGCGGTAATCGTGGAATTCGCCGGCCACGGCGGCACTATGGCCGGACCGGTGGCTGAGAGTATGCTCGCGGCTTATTTTGGTTTGCCTGATCCGGGCATAAAATCTATCAGCAGCCCGGAATAATGAAAAGTGTCTAAAAAACATGAAATGATGAGGTTTTTTATTGCCCTTTTTTTGTGTTCTATTAGCAGGATTTGGTTATCGTTCGTAGAATTTATTACCTGATAGTTCAGGAGGAGATGGCTTTGGCTAATTCTTATAGTGTTTCAGGATTTGGCCAGGATATGGCAGCCGATTTAGATGATCTGGTTGATGAAAAAACGATCCTGGTGCAGCGGACGCTACGCTCCGGCCAGAGTATTTATTACGATGGGAATGTTGTTATTCTGGGGGATGTCAACCCGGGAGCCGAAGTTACAGCAAAAGGCAATGTTATTGTAATGGGTTCCTTGAGAGGCGTGGTGCACGCGGGGGCGGGCGGTGATGAAAATGCTGTGGTGATGGCTTTTCACCTCCAGCCGACTCAACTTAGAATCGCCAATCATATTACCCGCCCTCCGGACAACGAGACGGTGGAAGCCGATTATCCGGAGATGGCGCGGATTAAAGGCGGAGTGGTCACGATTGAATTTTTTCAGACCGCTGGAGAACGCCAGGGGAAGAATATTTAACCTGAAAAGAAGACGGCAAGTTTTTGACCTCCGGCGCGAGGCGTCCAATGACTTGACAAGAGGAGGAGCTAATGAATGGGCGAAGTAATTGTAGTGACTTCCGGCAAAGGTGGTGTGGGAAAAACCACCTCCACCGCCAATATGGGAACCGGTTTGGCAGCCATGGGGTATAAAGTGGCTTTGATTGACACTGATATTGGTTTGAGAAACCTGGATGTTGTTCTGGGACTTGAGAACAGGATTGTTTTTGATATCGTTGATGTTGTCAACGGGAACTGCCGGCTGCGCCAGGCATTGATCAAAGACAAGCGGTTTGACGGCCTGCACTTGCTCCCGGCCGCTCAAACCAAGGACAAAACGGCGGTCAGCCCGGATCAGATGCGTGATTTATGCGCGGAATTAAAAAATGAGTTCGACTATGTTATCATTGACTGCCCGGCCGGTATTGAACAGGGTTTCCGGAATGCCATAGCCGGAGCGGAGAAAGCGGTAGTGGTAACCACGCCTGAAGTTTCGGCCGTGCGGGACGCCGACAGGATAATCGGACTGCTGGAAGCCGCTGAGCTGCGTGAACCGAAACTGATCATTAACCGTCTCCGTCCCAAGATGGTCAAGCAGGGGGATATGATGGGCATTGACGATATCATCGACATCCTGGCCGTTGACCTGCTCGGGATAATTCCGGAAGATGAGATGATCGTAATTACCACAAACCGCGGAGAAGCTGTAGTGCTGGATCAACATTCCCGTTCCGGTCAAGCATACAGAAATATCGTCCGCCGCATTCTGGGCGAGGAAGTACCCATTATCAANCTGGATGAAAGCACCGGATTCTTTAAAAAAATAAAGAAAATTATCGGCNTAGGGTAAACCGGGAAGGNGGAGCAGCCTTGTTAGAGTTTATCNCCAAGCTTTTTGGNAGGGACAACGGGAGCAAAAACGTAGCTAAGGAAAGACTGCGCCTGGTTCTGGTGCATGACCGGGCCAGCATATCGCCGCAGATGCTCGAGTCGCTGAAATTAGACTTGATCCAGGTTATTTCGAATTACATGATCATTGACGAGGCCAACCTGGAGGTTAATCTGGACTCAAGCGGCAGTACCGTGGCGCTGGTTGCCAATATTCCCGTCAAAGGGATGAAACGGAACGCGGGGAATGCTTAAATATACAGATTGGGTTGCTGACACGTAAAGACACAACAGCCTGTATTAGTCTGATACGGGCTTTTTTTGTGCTTAAATTTATAATATAATTAGCTTGTATATAGAAAAATTGTTGTTGAAAGGAATAGCGGAGTGTTAATTCAAAGCAGATTGTTGAAAAAACTTGATTACACTTTGTTGGCCTCCGTTGCCATGATCATTCTGCTGGGGCTAATTTTTATTTACAGCGCTACTAAGCCAACCGAGTTGCTGCCTGTAGCGGGATCCGTCGCGAAGAACGCAGATCCCTTCTCTGACGTAAAAAGGCAGATGCTTTGGGTATTTGTGGGATTTAGCGTGATGTTCACGGTGTTTTATTTATATTACGAAGATTTGATGAAACATGTGAGATTTCTATATGTTATCAACCTGATTATGCTTGTTGCGGTAATTAAATTCGGAATTTCCGATTTGGGGGCGCAGCGGTGGATCGAAATCGGAGGTTTCAACTTTCAGCCTTCCGAATTTTCCAAGCTGATATTGATTATTTGTTTCGCGGCATTTTTGTCATCTCGTAAAAAGAAGCTTGACCGGTTGCGTGACTTGCTTCCCAGTTTTGCTTTTTTCGGCGTCCCGATACTATTGATATTAAAGCAGCCGGACTTGGGCACCGCCCTGGTGTTGTTGGCAATAATGTTCGGGATGCTCTTTGTTTCCGGCGCGAACCCCAGGCTGCTAATTATTATAATAGTTACCGTTCTNGTAANGTTATCNGTATGGATAGGGGCTCATCTTTGGCTGGAGGCAAACCGCGGAGTGANNCTATGGATGCCTTTAAAGGACTACCAGCTGAACAGGCTGATTATTTTTCTTGATCCCTGGCAAGACCCGACTGACGCCGGTTATAACGTGATCCAGTCGCAAATTGCTATCGGCCAGGGTGGCTTCTGGGGACGCGGTCTTTTCCAAGGAAGCCAGACCCACGGAGATTTTCTGCCCATTCAGGAAACCGATTTTATTTTTTCCGTCGTTGGAGAGGAACTTGGTTTTATTGGCGCGCTAACGCTTTTGTCGTTGTATTTTGTGGTTATCTACCGGTGTATTCTCATAACGATAAACGCCAAAGATGATTTCGGCACCCTGATCACTGCCGGAATAGTATCCATGCTTACTTTTCATGTTTTAGTCAACGTGGGCATGACCTGCGGGATTATGCCCGTGACCGGCATCCCCTTACCGATGTTCAGCTACGGAGGAAGCAGCATGATTACCAATCTTGCCGCGCTCGGATTGCTCTTGAATATAAACATGAGACGACAAAAGATTCTGTTCTAAAGTAACTGTGTCAAAATCCCGTACCACTATCAAAGTGGTACGGGATTTTTTTTGACCAGTCATATTTCCTGATAAAGGAAAATATGCTTTACAGACAAGCTTACGATAAGTCAGGGGGGTGGCACTTTTGAAAGGGATTGATTTCAAGACGGGTGGATTATTGAAAAAAGACGACGACTGGATTTCAAGTTACCAGCAGCCTCACTGGAGGAAGCCGGGACGCGGTGGGGGCAGCAGGTATAATCTTTACCGGGCCGCTGTCGCTCTCCTGGTCTTCATGGTATTTTGGGCCGTCAAGGAGACCCACAGCCCCTGGGGCATAGAAGTGAAAGAAACTTTGCGAAATGTGCTGACTTCTGAGTGGAACTATCAGCCTGCGCTGGAAAAAGTAGTTCAGTACGGTTTACAGGTTGCAAACACGGACTGGCCTTTCTGGGGCGCCGTCCAGCCTGTTGCCACAAAACCTCAACAGGATGAAGTCAGTGTGATGCTGCCGGTGCCGGTTTCCGGCAAGGTGGTCCGGGGGTATGGTATGAATGTTGACCCGATTGACGGTATGGAGCGTTTCCATTGCGGGATTGATATTGCCGCTCCCGTTGGCAGCGCGGTTAGAGCGGTGCAGGACGGCAAGGTGAAACGCACAGGTGACAGTGCGGCGGTAGGAAAGTATGTATTGTTGGAGCATGATCAGGGCAGTTTTAGCCTTTACGGTGAGCTTGCCAGGGTTGCTGTTAACGAAGGACAGCAGGTGCAGGCCGGCCAGACTGTTGGAGAAATAGGAACGGAAGGCGACATCCCCGGCGGGGGCCTGCACTTTGAAATGCGGGAAAACAACAAGTTGATAGATCCGCTGACCAGGTTGCAACCTTTGAATTAAGAGTAAAGCTTAGTTTTCTAAAGAGTGCAAGGAGTCAGGAGTCAGAAGACAGGAGCGAAAAAGAGAGCATGGTTTATGTCTTTAAAAATACTGACTTCTGACTCTGAATTCTGACTCCTGACTAATGAACAGGGTGGTGTCGCTTTTGAAGATTGGCCGTATTTCCGGGGTGGAAATTCATTTGAACAATTATTTTCTGGCCCTGCTCGGGCTGTTTTTTGTGGCCGGTGTGCTCGGAAAGGGGCTGATTGCTTTTGCCGTGGTGTTTTTCCATGAGTTGGCGCATGTAGTCGCCGCCCGCCGTCTGGGTGTGCAGGTTGCGGACGTCGAGCTGTTGCCTTTTGGCGGTGTCAGCCGCATGGGCGGTGATATCGTTTTTGACCCCGCCAAAGAAGTATGTGTCGCTGTTGCCGGACCGGCCGCCAATCTTTTTTTGACTGGCCTGGGGATGGTGCTAAATAATCACAGCCTGTGGGATAAAGACCTGGGGCTGTTTTTTCTTCATTGCAATCTGATGGTGGCCGCTTTCAACCTGCTTCCGGCCCTGCCCCTGGACGGCGGCAGGGTTTTCCGCGCCTACCTGGCCAGAAGGACCGGTTTGAGGAAGGCTACTTACCTGGCAGCCTGGTGGGGGCAGTTCTGGGGTGTTGTGATTACNGCCGGTGGATTAATTGGTCTGGTAATGCGTGTGTCGGGTCTGGATATCATTATCACGGGACTGTTTCTTCTTTATGCNGCCACACGGGAAAAGAGCCTGGCGCCTTACCATTTTATCCGGCACCTCGTTCAGAAAAAAAATGAGCTGGCGGCGGCAGGCGTGCTGCCCGGGGAACCGCTCGTTGCTCTTGATACGGTACGGTTGGGACATTTGATCCAGGCGTTCCTGCCGCAGCGGTTCCACCTGGTGCTGCTGCTTGGCCACGACTGGCAATATAAGGGTGTGGTCAGTGAGGTTCAGATAATTGACGCATTGCTGGCGGAGGGGGTGGATCTTCCTGTTGGCAAGTTGTTAGATCCACATGCTTGAAGTCATCTCTGCACGTTTTTAATCATCAGGAGCACATGTGGGGTGATTATTTATAGAAAGGGTTTCCATATTGATTGTAGAATAATACTCCAAGAGAATATTTGCCCGGCGGCTTTTGGTTATACTAGTGGTAAAGGTTTTGCCGGATGTTTGCAGTTGCGCTTGCCGCCGGAAGTATTAATGGGGGACACAATATCATATGGATTTACTCGAGCAAATTCTGCCGCTGGTGCAAAAGCCCGCCCGCTATACCGGGGGTGAGTGGAATATCGTCCGGAAGGACTGGGCTAAAGCTGACATAAAGGTGGCATTCGCCTTTCCTGATGTTTACGAGGTGGGCATGTCCCACCTGGGCTTGCAGATTCTTTACCATGTTGTCAACAGCCGGTCTGACGCCCTGATGGAAAGAGTATTCGCGCCGTGGCCTGATATGGAAGAAAAAATGCGGGAGCACGGCCTGCCCCTTTTTGCCCTGGAATCTTACCGGCCGGTCCGTGATTTTGACGTTATTGCCTTTACTCTGCAATATGAAATGTGTTATTCCAATGTTTTGAATATGCTTGATCTGGCCGGCATTCCTTTAAGATCCAACTTGCGCGGTGAGGAACACCCGCTGGTTATCGCCGGCGGCCCTTGCGCTTTTAACCCTGAGCCGCTGGCTGATTTTATCGACCTGTTTGTTATTGGGGAAGGCGAAGAAGCGATTGAAGATTTTTTGGATTCTTACCGGGAAGCAAAGAGCCGGAACCTGGCCAGAAAGGATTTTTTGACGGAGGCCGCGCGGGTGCCGGGAGTTTACGTGCCTTCGTTATACCGGGTTGAGTACCGGGCAGACGGCGAAATCAGCAAAGTGGAACCGGTGCTGGAAGGAGTGCCGGAAGTTGTTGAAAAGAGGGTGGTCCGGGACCTGGACAAGGTTCCTTTTCCGACCCGGCCGGTGGTGCCTTCCACCCAGATAGTGCATGACCGGATCATGATCGAGGTGCTGCGGGGCTGCACTAGGGGGTGCCGTTTCTGTCAGGCCGGCATGATTTACCGGCCGGTGCGGGAGAAAAAGCCGGCTACGGTGCTGCGGCAGGCTGCTGAACTCGTCCGGCAAACCGGTTATGACGAGATTTCTCTGACATCCCTCAGCACCAGTGATTATACCCCGGTGCGCAGCGTGATTACCGCGCTCATTAAAGAGCATGCCGGCTGCGGTGTGGGCGTTTCCCTCCCCTCGCTGAGGGTTGATAATTTTTCCATGGAATTGGCGAAAGAGGTTCAGAAAGTACGGCGGTCCAGCATTACCTTGGCGCCGGAAGCCGGTACCCAGCGTCTGCGTGATGTGATTAACAAAGGGGTTACTGAGGAAGATCTGATGGCCGCCACTGAAGTGGCGTTCCGGGAAGGCTGGCAGGCGGTCAAACTCTATTTTATGATCGGCCTGCCCACAGAAACAAACGAGGACCTGGACGGGATCATCCGCCTGGCCCGGGAGGTGCTGGCCGGGGGCAAAAAAGCCGGCGCGCGCCGCGGCCGGTTGCGGGTGACTGTCAGCGTTTCTTCCTTCGTGCCCAAAGCGCACACTCCCTTTCAATGGGAGCCGCAGCTTCCGCTGGCAGTCCTTAAAGAAAGACAAGCTTACCTGGCCGCCGGGCTGCGCGAGCGGGGGCTGGTCTTCAACTATCACGATACCGCCGTGAGCTTTATGGAAGCGGTATTCGCCAGGGGTGACCGGCGGCTGGGCGCGGTGCTGGAAAACGCTTTTCATTTGGGCTGTAAATTTGACGGCTGGTCGGAAAATTTTTATTTTGAAAAGTGGCTGGAGGCCTTCCGGCAGGCGGGGCTCGAGCCCGGCTGGTACGCTTACCGGCGTTATGAATATAACCGGGTGCTGCCCTGGGAGCATATTAGGTCCGGTTTGTCAAAACAGTATCTGATGCTGGAGCATCAGCGGGCCCTGGCCGGTGAAACCACGGACGACTGCCGGACAGGCGCTTGTTCCGGCTGCGGCTTGTGCCCCGGCCTGGAAGTTGAACCGGATTACGCGGGGGGTGAGGGTGACGCCCAGTTACCGGATGCAGTACAGTAAGAAAGGGCCGGCCAGGTATATCTCTCATCTTGATTTGCTGCGGTCCTTTGAGCGGGCCGGCCGCCGGGCCGGGCTGCCCCTGGCCTTCAGTCAGGGTTTTAATCCTCACCCGAAAATTTCCTTTGCCGCTCCGCTGGGTGTCGGCACGGCAGGGGAGGCGGAATACGCCGACATTGAACTAACCGCTGACTTGCCGGTGGGGGAAGTGTTTCGGGCCCTTTCCGGCGTTTTGCCGGAAGGGCTCCGGCTGCTTGAAGTCCGTTCAATTCCGGACCAGTCTACCTCTTTAATGGCGGCTGTTGACTGCGCCACCTACCGCGCTTTGGCGAATTTGAGCCGGCCCTTTGGCCGCAAGGAACTGGACAGCGCCATTTCTTCTTTCATGGCCCGGCCGGAGATATGGGCGGAGCGAAAGCTCAAAACAGGAGGAAAAAAGAAACAGAATATCCGCCCGGGGATTTTTACGCTGTCAGGCAAGTCTGAAAATGATATAATTATCTTGGAAGCGGAATTGAAAGCAGGAAGCAACGGCAATGTCCGGTTTGAGGAAGTGTTGGAAGCCTTAATGGAAACCGTGGACTTGCCTTTAAAAAGCGGATTTGTGTTAAGCAGGACCGGTGTGTTTACAAGATTTGGGGAAGAGAAAAAAGCATTATGGCAAGATTATTAATAAGCTAATGGTGTAAATGAAGAGAGGATAGGTTATGTTTAAAGAAATAGTTGTCAACGTTGGGGAAGAAGAAAACAGGGTTGCTGTTTTAGAAGATAAAGTACCTGTGGAAATATATATTGAGCGATCGGTCAACCAGCGCCTTGTAGGCAATATTTTCAAGGGGCGGGTGGAGAATGTGCTGCCGGGGATGCAGGCGGCCTTTGTCAATATCGGCCTGGAGAAGAACGCTTTTTTATATATTGAAGACGCGCTGCCGGCCAGGTCTGCGGAAGGATCCGGCCAGACGGGTTCGGCTTTGGGATTGAACATTTGTGACATTTTAAAACAAGGCCAGGAAATGGTTGTGCAGATTGTCAAGGAACCGATTGGTACCAAAGGGCCGCGGGTTACCACACACATCACCCTGCCCGGCCGTTTTCTGGTATTGATGCCTACGGTGGATTACATCGGCATTTCCCGCCGGATTGATTCGGAAAAAGAACGGGATCGTTTGAAAGATCTAGCCTCGAAGGTTAAGCCGGCGGGAATGGGGGTAATTGTCCGGACGGTGGCGGAAGGAGTGGAGGAAGAAGAGTTCCGCCAGGATATCAATATGTTAACCAAACTGTGGCGGAAAATTCTCAGCAGGGCGGCCCACGGGCCGGTGCCCAATCTGGTGCACCGTGATTTGGTGCTGGTCCAGCGTATATTAAGAGATGTTTTTACAGAGGATGTCGACCGTCTGACGCTGGATTCCCGTTACGAGTATGAAAAGGTTCTCGACCTGCTGGACATTACCGGACCCCATTTAAAAATGAAGGTTTTCTTGGAAGAACGGGAAAATATATTTACTGAATATGGAATTGAACAGGAGATAGATAAGGCGCTAAAGCGAAAAGTCTGGCTAAAATGCGGCGGGTACCTGGTTATCGACCAGGCAGAGGCATTGACCGCCGTGGATGTGAACACAGGCAAGTATGTCGGCACCACCAACCTGGAAGATACCGTACTCAGAACCAACCTGGAGGCGGCCAGGGAAATCGCCAGACAGCTTCGCTTGCGAAACATCGGCGGGATAATAATAGTTGACTTTATTGACATGATTAAAGAAGAGCACCGTCAAGAAGTGCTGCATGTATTGGAAGAAGAAATCAAGAAAGACAAGACCAAAACAAATATTTTGGGGATTACTCAACTTGGCCTGGTCGAGATGACTCGCAAAAAAGTCCGCCCCAGCCTGTCGGAAGTGCTGCAAAAGCCCTGCCCTTATTGTGACGGCAGGGGGAAGGTGCTCTCGGAGGAAACCCTGGGGATCAACTTTAAGAGCCAGATTTATCATGTGGCCCGTCAAACTTCGGCAGACACCATCCTGGTGGAAGCGAACCCGCTTGTCGCGGCAAGATTGATTGGCAGCGGGGGAGTCAGTCTGCGGGATCTGGAAGGCAAGACAAACAAGAGTCTATACATCCGCGGTTCCGCCATGCACCATATCGAATCGATCACCATTAAGCCAATCAACGACAACGATGATATTCAGGAGCATTCTCTTCCGGTCAAGACGGGAGAAGTTCTGGAAGTCAGGGTTGAAGAACCTCACGTTTCCAATTTGAATGACGGTATTGCCCGCGTCAACGGATTTATCCTGAACATCGAAGGGGCCGGAGTGATGGTGGGCGAAACTATCCCGGTGGAAGTGGGCAAGGTTTTCCGTACTTACGCCAAGGCCCGCCCGGTCAGAATTTAACCGGCCCGGGGAGCAATCATTTTGCCGGAGGAGGTTCGTAATGAAATCAAGTACAGAATATCTTACCTTTAATACCCGAAAACACCGCGAATACATAAATATTACCGGTCCGGTGGAAGATGTGGTGAAAAAAAGCGGCGTCAAAGAAGGCCTGGTTTTAGTTTCAGCCATGCATATCACAGCCGGGGTATGGGTTAACGACGACGAGCCCGGCATATTGTCGGATATTGACGAGTGGCTGGAAAAACTGGCTCCTTTTAGAGAAGATTACCGCCACCACCGCACCGGGGAAACCAACGGGGACAGCCATCTTAAAAATCTGCTGGTGGGCTGTCAGGTAACCTTGCCCGTGACTAACGGCAAATTGGACCTTGGCCCCTGGCAGCAAGTTTTCTATGCTGAATTCGACGGCCGGCGAAACAAGAGACTGGTTATAAAAGTTATTGGCGAATAAAGTGCGGCGGCCTTGACAAATTTGCTTGATGTGTTAAAATCTTATATCGTAGGTGTTTTTACCTGCGCTTATACCGCTCGGAATAGGTCGCGTTTGTTTAAGAACGGAGGAACTCTCCTACCTGATTCCGGCGAGTCCTGATATTACGGGGTGATAGTATTGTACGCAATCATTGAAACAGGCGGCAAGCAGTACCGCGTTCAAGAAGGCGAAACTCTCTATATTGAGAAGTTGCCTGCCGCTGCCGGTGAAACGGTGGAAATCGGCAAAGTATTGGCAGTGGTTAAGGACGGCGAATTAGTAGTGGGCGCGCCGTTTGTGCAGGACGCCAAAGTGCTTTTTAAGGTGGTCAGGCACGGCAGGGGCAAGAAAATAATCGTTTATAAGTACAAGGCTAAGAAAAATTACCGCCGCAAGCAGGGTCACAGGCAGGCGTTTACCCAGGTTACCGTGGAAAAAATTGAGGCTTAGTTTAAAATAGTCTAACGGAAATTAGGTACTGGAGGTGATTGTTTTGGCACACAAGAAAGGTGTGGGAAGTTCACGCAACGGCCGCGATTCTCAACCGAAAATGCTCGGCGTGAAGAGGGCTGACGGCCAGTTCGTTTTAGCAGGAAATATTCTGGTCCGCCAGCGCGGCACCAAGATTCACCCGGGTCGCAATGTTGGCAAGGGTGGGGACGATACCCTGTTTGCCACGGTTGACGGTATAGTCAGCTTTGAGCGGAAGGGCAGGGACAAAAAGATCGTCAGTGTGAACCCGCCAGAGGCAGTAGTGGTTGGATAAGAAGTGCAGCGGTCCCGGAGGGGACCGCTTATTAATTATTACGGGCTGCAGCAGATGCAGAAGGAGGGATGTGCTTGAATTTGCTGAACTACTTAGAAATTATTCAGGTGCAAAGGCATGATTTTTTGAATCACCTGCAAGTTATTTCCGGTTTGCTGCAGTTAAACAAAGTTGACAAGGCGCGGGAGTATATTAGCCAAGTTGGGTTGGAAATTGCCCACGCGAGCAAAACAAGCAGGGTTAAAATGCCGGAGGTTTCTTTAGCTTTGCTTTACTGCCTGAATGAAGCGGCGAAATATCAAGTGGAAGTCGAGTTAACTGTTAACTCGGATTTAACCGGCTGCGGAGTGCCGGGTCAGGTGATTGGACAGGCTATCGAGCAGCTGGTGGATTGCACGCTTGAAACAATTTTTTCGCCGGAAGTTACGGGGAAACGCCTTGAGATTATTTTGAATGAGAATGATAAAAAATATGATTGCCGGCTGCTTTTCCCGGAACCTCCTCAGACAGATTTGCGCCGGTTTGAAAACAGGCTCGCCAGTGTTGGAGAACTCCTGAGCCCGCATGGCGGGCGGGTCAACATGGCGATTGCCAACAGCGGCATAGAAATTTTTTTGATTTTTCCCCGTAAAGACGCTATTAATGGTTAAACTACCGGTCAGGTGAATCTAAGATGTTTTACGATAAAGCAAAAATTTTTGTCAAGGGCGGCGACGGCGGAAATGGCTGCGTCGCCATGCGCAGGGAAAAATACGTTCCGGAAGGCGGCCCCTGGGGCGGCGACGGCGGACGGGGCGGGGATGTGGTTATGCGCGCCGACGAGGGGCTGCGCACACTGGTTGACTTTCGTTATAAGCGTCATTACAAGTCCGGGCGCGGCCGTCATGGTGAGGGCAAAAACAAGCATGGCGGCTCAGGTGATGATCTGATTATTCGTGTGCCGGTGGGGACAGTGATCAGAGACGCGGAAACCGGTGAACTAATCGCTGATCTGACTGGTAACGGCCAGGAGGTAGTGGCGGCCCGGGGCGGGCGGGGCGGCAGGGGAAACGTGCATTTTGCCNNCCCCCATAANAAAGCGCCCAAATTGGCTGAAAAGGGTGAACCCGGAGAAGAGCGCTGGCTTGAACTGGANCTCAAACTGNTGGCTGATGTCGGCCTGGTGGGATTCCCCAACGCGGGCAAATCAACTGTAATATCCCGGGTGTCCGCGGCCAAGCCCAAAATTGCCGATTATCCATTTACGACGATAACGCCGAATCTTGGCATGGTGCGTCTGGAAGACGGGCGCAGTTTCGTAGTGGCCGACATACCGGGTTTAATTGAAGGCGCCCATGCGGGTACCGGTCTGGGCCACGATTTTTTGCGGCATGTGGAGCGCACCCGCCTGCTGGTGCATGTTCTTGACACCGCGGGCAGCGAAGGACGTGACCCGGTGGATGACCTGCGGGTGACCAACCGGGAACTGACTTTGTACAATCCCGCCATCGGTAAAAAGCCGCAAGTTGTCGCCGCGAACAAGATGGATTTAAGCGGCGCGGCGGAAAACCTCTCCAGAATTAAAGATATTTATCAAGACCAGTATGATATTTTCCCAATCTCGGCTGTTACCGGGAGCGGCCTTGACGCCCTGATTTACAAAGTGGCTGATTTGCTGGAGGAACTTCCCCTGGAAGCACAGCCTGCCGTTGAACCGCAATATAATGTCACGCACGTTGCGCAGCCGCGATTTACGGTCGAACGCGAGGATAATTGCTTTATCGTCGGAGGTAAAGAAGTCCGGCGTCACGTTGCCATGACCGATTTGAACAACGAGGAGTCAGTTGAGCGCCTGCAGCGAATTATGCAGCGCATGGGTATTGACGACGCTCTAAAGGAAGCGGGGGCAAAAGAAGGGGACACAATTAAAATCGGTGGTTTTGAATTCGAATATGTGGATTAAAGGAAATTACTTATCGTCTGTATTCTTACGAGATTCCTTGGATACGGTGATTTTTCCGGAAAGTACCCACATAAATAACCTGGGCATTTTTTTACGCGGACCGGAACAGCACGGTACGACGAGCGCCGGAAGTATTCCTCCCAGAAGGAACTGATATGATCTTCCATCCAGATATCTTTCCCATGCACTGACAGCAACTCTGCCAATATAGGTAGCGCCTGAGTAGCCCCGGAAGTAATGAAGATATCCTGCGGATGAACAGTCATTCCCCTGCTGCGAAAGACCCAGCCGGTAATTTCCTCGCGGAGCGCCGGAATTCCTTCCGTCCACGAATATCCAAGTGCCAGTTTGTATTGTATTATTTTACAACTACAGGTTGATGTTCACAAGTGAGCAGCCCGGATGGCAGCAGTGGATTGGCGGGTTAATGGTGATGCCTGGCATGCTGCTTGACAGGGCTAAAGCAATCTGCTGGCGGCGCCGGCGGCCGAATTAATACTAAGGATGAAGGCGTGCCTAAGAATTAATCGTAAGGTCATAATTTGCTGCTAAATATAGGCGGCGGTATTCGGGCTGGTTGCTGGAGACCCTGACTGCTTGCCACTTTTAATAGATAATCATATATGGTATACTATCCATGGTTTGGCCAACAAAGGAGCCGTCATTAAGTGAGGCAGTATGGAAGAGCAGGAACGCAATTTTCATTTATTTAAACGTTTTGTCGTAAAAGTGGGTACCAGTTCGGTCAATCACCCTAATGGCAGGCCTAATCTTTTTCAGATAGAGACTTTGGTTCGCCAGCTTGCCGACCTGTGCAATCAAGGAAAAGAAGTGATCCTGGTCACTTCGGGCGCTGTAGGCGCGGGCGCCGGGAAGCTGGGCTTGAAAAGCCGGCCGAAGAACATCCCGGAAAAACAAGCGGCGGCGGCCGTCGGTCAGGGTATGCTGATGCATATCTATGAAAAGATTTTCGCCGAATACGGTTTGACTGTCGGCCAGGTGCTCTTGACACGGGAGGATTTCTCCGACAGGCGCCGGTTTCTAAATGCAAGGAACGCTTTGCATACATTACTCCGGCTTGGCGTTATCCCGGTAGTTAACGAAAATGACATGGTGGCCGTGGATGAAATTAAACTGGGTGACAACGACAACCTTTCGGCTTTGGTGGCCAGTTTGATCGACGCGGAAATGTTGTTTTTGCTTTCTGATGTTGACGGGCTTTACACGGCGGACCCCCGCAAAAATTCGGACGCCAGGATAATTTATGATATAATTGAAATAACCGCGGAACTGGAAAAGCTGGCTGGTGAGGGTGAAGCTGGAAGCATGGGTACCGGTGGAATGACTACCAAACTGCAGGCTGCCAGGATAGCCATGCACTCCGGAGTGGTAACAGTGATTGCCAGGTCGGGGAAAAAAGACGTGCTGCGCCGGATTATCGCCGGTGAACTGGAAGGGACCGTTTTTTGGCCGTTAGTGAACAAACTTGAAAACAAAAAAAAGTGGATTGCCTACAGCTCTACCGTTCAAGGAGAGATTTTCGTGGACAAAGGGGCGACTCAGGCACTGTCGAGATATGGCAAAAGCCTTCTGCCTTCAGGTGTAACCGGGGTGGAGGGAGTTTTTGAACTGGGCAATACCGTTAGTATAGTCGGTCCGGACGGGCAGGAAATAGCTAGAGGGTTGACCAACTACTCTTCCACTGAGATCGAAAAGATTAAGGGCGCTCAGACTAGAGATATCGCGCGTATTCTTGGTCATAAGGACTACGATGAAGTAGTGCACCGCAATAATCTTGTGCTGGATTTATAAGAAAGGCTAAAATTTGTCACACTTTATCATGCAATGACTTTTACTTGCATTTTAGATGAGAAGAATGTAATATTTTAGTTATGAGAAAGAGTACCGGCCGGGTGTGCAAGTTGGGAGTAATGGGCGGAACCTTCGACCCGATTCATTATGGCCATTTGGTTGCCGCGGAAGGCGCGAGGGAAGAACTGGCGCTGGACAAGGTTATATTTATCCCCGCTGGCAAGCCGCCGCATAAGCCGGGGCATGATCTTGCCGATGCGGGAGATCGTTATCGGATGACCGGACTGGCGATTGACTCCAATATTTTTTTCGAGGTTTCATCCATCGAGATTGACCGTCCCGGCCCGTCTTATACTGTTGATACGATCCAGTTTATCATGAACCAGTACCCGGGAGCGGAAATCTATTTTATAACCGGGGCCGACGCAATATTAGAAATTATTACGTGGAAAAATGTCGAAAGATTATTATCGCTGTGCTATTTTGTCGCAGCGTCCCGGCCTGGTTACCGGTTGGACGAGCTTTGGGAAAAGGTCGGCGCTTTTATCCAGTGCCCGGAAAAGAAGATACTGGGTATGGAGGTTCCCGCATTGGCGATATCATCAACTGATATCAGAAGGCGTGTGCGTGAAGGAAAAACAATTAAGTACTTGCTGCCGGAGCCTGTGGAAGAGTATATCGCCAAAAAAAAATTATACCGGCGCTAAAAAGCCTGGAAAAATCTTAGTCTGATTAAGATTGCATTAGGACAGTTCCTTTTGCAGATAATAGTTCCAATTAATAAGTTTCGGAAGGGAAAGAGGTGATTACTTTTGACGCGTACACTATATGTGGGAAATCTACCGTGGGCTACTAAAGCTGAAGATCTCGCCAATGCTTTTTCAGTACATGGCGAAGTTCTGAGTAGCCGCGTTATTACAGATCGTGAGACTGGTCGTTCCCGCGGGTTTGGTTTTGTTGAAGTCCGGGAGGAAGATGCGGAAGCAATGATAGCCGCAATGAACGGCACGGATCTTGACGGTAGGGTTATCACCGTTAATGAGGCAAGGGCGCGGGAAGAAAGATAAAGGAAAAACCTCCATTAAAGGAGGTTTTCTCTTAGTAATATTTTGAGCCATATTTTGCTGTGGCATTGTATATGGAAGAGAATATTATATTTTAGTCAATAGGCTCTCGGCATTAGATGGGAGGAATCATTAAATCTGGAATAAAGCAACTGGAAATTCTGGCATGCCAGGCTAAAAAGACTGTCCTTTTCACGACATTCCTAAAAATGGGCATGGCAAAGAAGC
>Ga0067045_1002843_pt1 | contig 41460 bp, 37 predicted proteins | sample TerdegcTABiofilm_FD_59184 | JGI IMG/M metagenome (GOLD analysis project Ga0067045, IMG submission 59184) | Combined Assembly of (Gp0054472, Gp0054536) Wastewater bioreactor microbial communities from Singapore -Terephthalate degrading... | reverse complement strand
TGGTGAGCCATGGTGGACTCGAACCACCGACACCCTGATTAAAAGTCAGGTGCTCTACCGTCTGAGCTAATGGCCCAAAAGCCTTACATTTAGATATGTTACTATAACAGCGGCACAGTGTCAACAGTGAAATAATATTTTCACTTTATACATAATCGCTACAGGTCAGCGGTCAAAATAGTCTGGGAACGCTTGCTCCCTACGCCGATGAGGGCGATTGGCGCACCGGCAATCTCGCTGATGCGGTCCAGGTACTTTCTGGCATTGACCGGGAGATCCTCCAGCTTCCCGGCGCCGGTAATATCTTCCCGCCATCCCGGAAGTTCCTCATAAACCGGCTTACACTCGCTTAACACCTTAAGGCTGGCCGGAAACTCCGTCAATACATCGCCCCGGTATTGATAGCCTGTACATATTCTTACCTTTTCCAAACCGCTTAAAACATCAAGTTTGGTAACGGCCAGATAATCCAGACCGTTAATCCGGACCGCGTAACGGCCGATCACACCGTCAAACCAGCCGCAACGGCGCGGCCGGCCGGTCGTAGTTCCAAACTCGCCGCCCTTGTCCCGCATATATGCGCCTACTTCGTCTTCAAGTTCGGTGGGGAAAGGCCCTTCACCCACCCGGGTAGTATAGGCTTTTGCCACGCCGAGCACCCGGTCAATCTTGGTCGGGCCGATGCCCGCCCCGACGCAGGCCGCTCCGGCAGTGGGGTTTGAAGAAGTTACAAAGGGATACGTGCCGTAGTCAAGGTCCAATAGCGTCCCCTGCGCCCCTTCAAAAAGTATGTTTTTCCCTTGCTTAATCGCTTCGTCAATAATAACCGGCACATCTGCCACGTATTTTTTGAGAGTGTCCGCATAACCCCTGTAAGTCTCCAGCACAGCCTTGTAGTCGACACCCTCGCTACCGTAAACCCTGTTTAAAATGCGGTTCTTACCTTCTACATTCCGTTCCAACAAAACCGCCAGTTCATCCTGATCTATCAGGTCAACCATCCTGATCCCTATTCGCGCTGACTTATCCATATAAGCCGGGCCAATACCACGGCAGGTTGTACCGATTTTATTCTTCCCCTTGCTTGCTTCCTCTGCCTGATCCTGGAGCTTGTGGTAGGGGAAAATAACGTGAGCGCGCTGGCTGATTTTTAAATTAGCCGTGCTAACTCCATTACTCTCCAATGTTTCCAGCTCTTTAATCAACACCGCTGGGTCAATCACAACTCCGCTGCCGATAATGCAGGTTTTTTCCCGGTAAAGAATGCCTGACGGGGTTAAATGGAGCTTATAGACTTTGTCGTCGACAACTACCGTGTGCCCGGCGTTGTTACCCCCCTGATAGCGCACAATCACATCAGCTTTTTCAGCCAGGAAATCAGTAACCTTCCCTTTACCTTCGTCCCCCCACTGAGTGCCGATTAGAACAACAGTAGACATTGGCAACCCCCTAAATCCGATTTATTATTTCCCTCGCCGCCAGAACTCCGGCCGCTGAAGCCTGGGCCAGCCCCCTGGTAACACCGGCCCCGTCCCCGGCGGCAAAAAGATTTTTTACCTCAGTTTCAAGGCAGTTGGTCAGGGCAAGGCGGGAAGAATAAAACTTGACCTCGACACCGTACAGCAGCGTGTAGCGCGAGTACACTCCCGGCGCAATCTGATTGAGCGCTTTGAGCATTTCCACAATCCCCAGCAGGTGGCGATAAGGAAAGACCAGGCTTAAGTCACCAGGAGTCGCTTCGGCCAGCGTCGGTACTGTCATACACTTGGCCAGCCTATCCTTGGTAGACCGGCGGCCAGCCACCAGATCACCCAGACTCTGAATAATTACACCGCCTCCCAGCAAATTAGCCAGACTGGATATATATCTGCCGTAAGCAATCGGCTCTTTAAAAGGCTGTGTAAAGTTCTTGCTGACCAGCACGGCGAAGTTTGTATTCCCGGTTTTATTAAACGCATGGCTGTGGCCGTTGACCGTCACCAGGCCGTCATTGTTTTCCAGCACCACTTCCCCATATGGGTTCATGCAGAAAGTACGTACTTTGTCGCTAAATGTCTTGGAATAATAGATTAATTTTACCTCGTAAAAAATGCTGGTGAGGTGCTCCATCACCGCGGCGGGCAACTCCACCCGCACCCCGATGTCCACCGGATTCACTGACATTTTCAACCCGAGTTGCTGCGCCTCCCGCTTGAGCCAATCCGCGCCTTCCCGGCCGGGCGCCAGGACTACGTAACGGGCTGGGTAGACCTCGCCGTCTCGGGTTACAACCCCCTGGACAACCTGGTCCTTTACCAAAACTTCCTCCACCTGGCAGGAGGTAAGCACTTCCACGCCCCGCTCAACGAGAAATTCCCGCATCCTCTGAAGTATTTCTATGGTGCGGCCGGTACCCATATGCCTGATCCGGACCGGCAGCAGCTTCAGCTCTGAAAGCACCGCCCGCCGCTGCATTTCCTGGATCTCTTCCGCATGTTCCAGGCCGAATACCTGCTCAGGCGCTCCAAAATGGAGATACTCCCGGTCGATATAATCAATCAAGTCCGCCAGTTTTTTTTCACCGGTATACAGCCCCAGGCTGCCGCCGACCTCTGTGGACAGGGTAAGTTTACCGTCGCTGAAGGCGCCTGCCCCGCCCCACCCGCAGACAGTTGAGCAGGGCTGGCACTTGAAACAAGGAGCATTCCGCTCACGGGCCTCACAAACGCGCTTTTCGATTTCCCGGCCCTTCTCAATAATTAATATTTTCAGGCCGGCTTTGGCTTTGACCAGTTCCAGGGCGGCAAAGATGCCGGCCGGCCCCGCCCCGACAATGATTATATCATACTGTTTAACCAAAAAACTTCCTCCAGATATTACTATGCAATTATTCTTGCGTTTATTGTTATCCCGCCGGCATAAAAATAACCCAAACAACAAACATCTACCGGTTGCTATTTGAGTCGTCCATACTTTGCCGGGTAATGAAATTAGCTTGGTATCCTTTTCCGGTTAACCATTAATATTTTAATGAACTATATCCGCAGTGTCAATATAGAATAAAGGCAGGATATTTATTTATACCTGATAATCTCCGGCGTTTTTTATTAAAGGAACAAACTTGGTCAGTTCCTTTAAAAAACCTAATTCAACCGTACCCACCGGGCCGTTGCGGTGTTTTGAGATAATTATTTCCGCGATACCTTTCTTCTCCGAATCAGGATGGTAGTACTCGTCCCGGTAAATAAACATCACCAGGTCGGCGTCTTGTTCAAGCGCGCCCGACTCTCTCAAATCGGACATGATCGGGCGCTTGTCCTGCCGCTGTTCCACCGCGCGGCTGAGTTGGGCCAGGGCCAAAACCGGCACGTTCAACTCTTTGGCCAGGCCTTTCAAGGAACGTGATATATCCGCAATTTCCTGCTGGCGGTTTTCGGCACGGCGGGTGCCCTGCATCAACTGGAGGTAATCAATGATAATCAAGCCCAATCCTTTTTCCATCTGGAGTTGCCGTGCCTTGGCGCGGATCTGCCGGGTAGTGACGGCAGGTGTATCATCAATATATATGGGCGTCTTGGCCAGCTTTCCGGCAACTTCGTGAAGGGCCTGCCAGTCTTCTTCGTCAAGTGAACCGCTGCGCAGGCGCTGCTGGTCAATCTTGGCCTCAGCGCAGAGGATGCGCTGGACCAGTTGTTCTTTGGACATTTCCAGGCTGAAGATAGCTGTTGGAATATTATGTTTTAAGGCGGCGCTGTAACCGATGCACATGCCCAGGCTGGTCTTGCCCATACTGGGCCGGCCGGCCAGAATAACCAGGTCACTGGGCTGCAGCCCGTGGCATATTTTATCCAGGTCGCTGAAAGAAGTCGGCACGCCGGTGACGCTGCCCCGGTTGTTACAAAGATACTCTATATGGGTCAAAGTATCCAGCAGGATATCCTTGATCGAAAAAAAGGCCCCCGTCACCCGCCTGCTACCCAGTTCCATGATCATCCGCTCAGCTTCGGCAATTAGCTTTTCCGGCTCCTCTCTTTCCTCGTAGCCCATGCCGGCGATCCGGGTAGAAAGCTGGATCAAAGTGCGCAGCAGCGACTTTTCCTCAACAATGCGCGCGTAATACTCGACATTAGCGGCGACAGGGGCCATCTCCGCCAGCGAGGCAATATAAGCCACTCCGCCGGCTTTTTCCAGATTCCCCTGTTGCCGGAGTTGTTCCGACACCGTAATCAAGTCGACCGGGTTACCGCTTTCATTTAATGAAAGCATGGCCTCATAAATCAATCTGTGGTCTTCCCGGTAAAAGTCCTCGGGGCGGACCAGTTTCATAGCCTTGTAAACAGCTTCCCGTTCAAGAAGAATGGCGCCAAGCACAGACTGCTCGGCGTCAATGTTCTGGGGTGGGATTTTATCCAACAACTTAAATCACCTACCCAAAGTGCGGTGGTTGGTCGTTGGTGGTTGGTCATTGGCAACCACTAACCACTAACCACCAACCACCCAAATGCTGCCTAACTGACTAACACATCAATATCCGCGGACTGGAAAACAAAACTCATGATTTCTTCCACCGAACTCACCGGAATCACCCGGATACCCTTCAAATCCGTGGGAATGTCCTTTTCATTTTCAGACGGAACCAGAACGGTTTTAATACCTGCCTGCCTGGCGCCGTAAATCTTTTCAAAAACGCCGCCCACGGCGCGAACTTTGCCCTGAATGGATATTTCGCCGGTTAAAGCTACATCCTGGGGAATGGAACGGCCCTGGATCGCGCTCAAGATAGCCAGGAAAATAGCCGCGCCCGCTGAAGGCCCGTCAATCCGGCCGCCTCCCACCACATTTACATGCACGTCGTAATTTGCCAGATCCTCGCCCGTTAACCTGCGGATCACTGAAGCAGCGTTAAAAACCGAATCCTTGGCCATACTGCCGGCAGTGTCGTTAAAGCGGATAGCTCCCTGTCCTTGGTTGCGCGCGGGAAAAACCACCGCCTCGATCTCCAGAACCGAACCGAGAAAACCCAGTACGCCCAAGCCGAAGATTTTCCCGACTTCCCGCTGTGATGAAGCTTTACGGGTTACATGCGGGCTGAGCCGGCTGACCTGCACCACCTCCAGGACATCCTCAATGGTTATCACCGGGGGTTTATTATCCCGCTCACTGCGGTAGCAGGCCAACCCGAAAGCGTCGGCCAGGATATTAATAGCCTTGCGGCCTTCTATCGTATATTCACTGATAATCTCCGGGACCTGCCCGTCCATCTCCACATCCAGCTTGACAGCCGCCTGTTTTAATATCTCCTGGATATCTTTTGGTGTAAGCGGCTCAAAATAAATCTCCGCGCAACGTGAGCGGATGGCCGGATTAAGATCAACCGGATCCCGCGTCGTGGCGCCGATTAAAATAAAATCAGCGGGAGCGCCTTCTTCAAAGATTTTTTTGATATATTGAGGTATATTGGATTCATGCGCGTCATAATAAGAAGACTCGAAAAAGACCCGTTTGTCTTCAAGCACTTTAAGCAGCTTATTTTGCAAGACCGGGTCCATCTCACCAACCTCGTCGATAAAGAGCACGCCGCCATGGGCTTCGGTAACAAGCCCCAACTTGGGTTCAGGCACACCGGTTTCAGCCAGGTCCCGTTTGGCTCCCTGGTAAATCGGGTCGTGCACCGAACCAAGAAGCGGGTTGGTCACTTCCCGCGGGTCCCAGCGCAGTGTTGTCCCGTTGACTTCCACAAAAGCCGCGTCACTGGCGAAAGGTGTTTTTTTCGCCTGCTTTGCCGCTTCCAGCGCCAGGCGGGCTGCCGTCGTCTTACCCACACCGGGCGGCCCATATAAAATAATGTGCTGTGGATATGGGGAGGACAGCTTGGCGAGTAATGCCTTGACAGCCCGGTCTTGACCGACAATTTCCTCAAATGAAGACGGGCGTAAAAAATCCATTGCCGAACCGGATAATTTTTTTTGTTCCAGCTTTTCCAGCATGGCCAGCTTTTTTAATGTCTGGGCATTTTCGGGCCCTGTATTGTCTTTCAGCACTTGTATTTTTATCTCTTTTATATAATCCTCATGACGTTGCTGGAGCCTTTCACTAACTTTTCGCTCCAACTGGTCCTCCACGGTACGGCGGGCAATATGTTCGGCTATTTCCTCCTCAAGCTGTTCCAGAATATGCGGGATATCCACCAGCGCGGGCGGATGTTCGTATGTCGGATCTTCGAAAACCAGTTTCTGGAGAGCCAACACCCTCTCCTCCAACTTTTCGGAGCGCATAAGCTGCAATGCCTCCAGTTTGCCTGCACGCAGCACCAACTTGTCTGAACCGTACAGGTTGGCCAAAAGGTCATACAGAACAGTTACCTGGCGTTTTAACTGAGCATATCTTTTTTGCTTACCTTTCAGTTTACTGGAAGTATTATTTTTTGGACCCCCGATATACCTTTCGAGGAATGCTTTCATCTTCTGCTCCTTCCTGATGTAAACATGATATATTACTCCCCAACCACTTCCACAGTTATTTCAGCCTGGACGGCGGGATGCAGCTTGGCCGTCACGGGGTACTTACCCAGTTGTTTAATAGGCTCTTTGACCACCAGTTTCTTCTTATCCAGTATAATTTTGTGCTGTTCGGCCAGAGCGTCGGCGACATCCTTATTATTAACCGACCCAAAGAGCCTGCCCGCCTCGCCTGTTTTAGTTTTAACGACGACAGTAAGGTTATTCAAACGGGCTTTCAGTTCCCTGGCCGCCTGCTCGGCCTTCTGCTCTTTTATCGCAATGGCCTGTCGGCGGTCGGCCATCTCCTTCAGCCTTCCTTGAGAAGCCTCGCCGGCCAGTCCGCGTGGAAACAAGTAATTCCTGGCGTACCCCTCAGCCACGTTAATTACATCCCCCCGCCTGCCCTGGCCGGGCACATCTTTAAGTAAAATTACTTTCATCTTGCGCCTCCCCGTAAGATGGTCTTTCTAAGGAAAGGGGACACACCTCTCTTTAATGCCTGGCTTTGGGGTCGAGGAATGTCCCCAATTTAGAAAGGGGACACACCTCTCTTTAATGCCTGAATTTGGGGTCGAGGAATGTCCCCAACGAGTTCACATTGCTTGTTATTTCAGGTCCGGCAACCGCCGAAAGTTTATCAGGGGGTCGGTCACTCCCAGCAACAATAAGACCGTGATGCTAAAGGGAAGGTAAGAAAAAGCCAGGAACAAAATTATCATTTTCAGTGGTAGAGCCAATTTAATCTTCCGGTAATAGAAAACTGCCACGGACAGTCCCAAAGCCAGGTATACGTTAAACAGAACGAACAAAATGTTTTTACCTGCTTTAGCCGGCAGCGACAGAGTAAACTGATCACCCAGCAGGGTCAGTCCGAGACCGGCAATCAACCCCCAGATACTATACCAAGGCAAATACATGGTGGAAAATAAAGGAGCCTGGGGAAGACTGAACTGCAAGCGCTCCAGAACAATCCTCGACAGCATATAAGTAAGTGCCGCGGAGATTACCGAAGAAACAACCAATTGGCCCGGGATATAGAATTCAAAAAGGTTGACAAGGTATTTACCAAAATCTTCCTGTCCTTCGGGCAACATACTTTTAAAAACTTTTATTTGCTGGCCCAGTGCCGTCCACTCCTGCTCAAGCAAACGGCGGTCTTCTTGCGCCAGCACCAGGGGGTTTTCACCGGTTAGGGCAAATATCACCGTCACCGACACAATCGTCAGCACAACCGACACCGAAAAGGCGGCAATCAGACTTTTTCCTGAAGAAACGTGATTTTTAAAAAGCAAACCGAACACAATTCCAAGCAGTCCGAAACGGATAATCACGATCAGTGCCGCCGCCGGCTCCGGTCCCGCAAAGAGCATTATAAAACCAGCCGCGGCCAGCCCCAGAACACCATACCTGGCATCAAGGCGCAGGACCAAAAGTATTGCCGGAAGCGGCATTAAGACAGTTGCCAGAAAATAAAATGAAGGTATAAAAATACCTGCCAGACCGGTAACAGCGGTAAGAGCGGTAAAAACAACCCATTCCAACAGGCCCCCGGTTTTCTCGCCGGCTGCCAAGGGATCACCTCTTTTTATCAACCAGGTAATTTAACAGACTAGAGATGTCGCCGTACCATCTTTCTACTTCATGGTTCTCATCAATACCCTGGCGCAGTTTGGCTTCGATCTTAAAATCCAGTCGGGGATAGTTAATTCCCAACCGCCTCCCCAAAACATAACAAGTAATCACCAGACTGGCCAGCGCGTCGAGGATTAGTTCCTCACTTCCCCTGAGCATTGATTTAAAAAGCGCTGACAGGGAGGTGAGCAGGTCGGCCTTTAACCATTCTATAATCTTGATATTCTTGGCAATGCCGCCATCCAGGCCGCCGTTAATCATCTTACAATCCTCCCCGGGTAAAATGCAAACCATTAATTAATTTTAATATTCTATGTAACGGTTTCTTTTCCTCCCTCGCTCTAAAACGAATCACCTGTTATTTGTTCCCCTATTTGTTATCTCCTATAACAATTATGGGGAGCTTTTCGGCTCCCCATGGTGTCATTCTGCGGTATAAGGCAACAAGGCGATATAACGCGCCCTTTTTATTGCTGTCGTCAACAATCGTTGATGCTTGGCGCAGTTGCCTGAAATCCGCCGGGGCAAGATCTTCCCCCGCTCGGTAATGTACTTTTTAAGACGCGGCACATCTTTATAATCAATGGCCGCCATCTTGTCCACACAAAAGCTGCAAATCCGCTTTTTGCCCCTGCGGCCTTTTTCGCGTTTCAATAAGATTCCTCCTCATCCCCGGCGCCTTAATAACGGCTGCCTGTTGTTTTAAAACGGAATATCGTCTTCATTAAATCCAATTTCGCTGCCATAACCCGCATTCTCACCGACAGCCGCCCCGCTCTCTTTAGCGCGGTCAAGAAAACGCACGTTTTCAGCGATCACTTCGGCAACTCTTCTGCGAATACCCTGGCTATCATCATAAGAGCGGATCTGGAGCCTGCCGTCGACCGCGACCAGCCGTCCCTTGCCGAGATAGTTGGCACATGTTTCAGCTAATTTCTGCCAAACAACAATATCAATAAAGTCTGTTTCTTTTTCCCGTTCCTTTGACTGGCGCCGGTCAACCGCCAGGGTAAACTTGGCCACGGCAATCCCATTCGGGGTATAACGCAGATCAGGCTCTTTTGTCAGCCTGCCGATTAAGATTACTTTATTTAACATACTCCCACCGTCCCGGTCTTACTGTCCCCGGCAAACCCGGAGTCGGCCTTATTCTTCTTCGCGGACAATGATATGCCGCAGCACTTCGTCTGTAATCTTAAACACACGGTCAAGTTCCGAAGACACTTTTGCTTCCGCGTTAATATGGAGTACAACATAATAGCCTTCCCTGACGTCTTTCACCTCATAGGCCAGCCTGCGCTTACCCCATTTTTCCACCTTAAGTATCTCGCCGCCTTGACCTTCAATCAAGTCTTTGAACTTATCAATGACCGCCGTGTTCTTATCCTCGTCCAAATCAGGACGGATGATAAAGACTACCTCGTATTTGCGCAAACCATTCACCTCCTCCCCGTGGACTATGGCCCTACTACTAAAGTAGAGCAGGGTGGAACGTCAAAATCCATATTTTGACCAATAGATTATACCATAGTGCTGTTTAATTGACAAGAATCACGAAACGCGATCCCACACGCTTGTAAATACACTACCCGCTATTGTAAACTGGATAAGGAAAAGAGGTGACTTACGCTTGATCCTGCTGCAGGCGGCCCGCATAAATAAATCTTTCGGCGCCCACCGGGTGTTGAACAACGTGAACTTAATCATTCAGGAAGGGGAACACGCAGGTATTGTGGGTGTCAACGGGGCGGGCAAGTCAACCCTGTTAAAGATAATCACCGGAAAGATGGCGCCGGACGCCGGGGAAGTAATTACGGCTAAAAATTTATCGGTATCTTATATGGCGCAAGACGGCGGCCTGGAATCCGGACAAAGTATCTGGAACGAAATGCTTTCAGCGTTTACCCATTTAATTAGTATGGAAAAGCAACTCAGGGAAATGGAAAACCGTATGGGAGACCCGGCCGTTATAGCCAACAGCGGCGAATACCGGCAACTGCTCCGTGAATATGACATCCTTTCCTCCGAGTTCGAAAGCAAGGGCGGATTCGAATACGAAGCAAGCATACGCGGGGTGCTGCGCGGGCTGAACTTCGTCGATGCGGACTACAGCACTCCGGTGAACATCCTCATCGGCGGGCAAAAAACCCGCCTGGCCCTGGCCCGCTGCCTGCTCGGGTCCCCGGATTTGTTAATCCTTGACGAGCCTACTAATTACCTGGACATGGACAACCTCACCTGGCTGGAACAGTACCTGCAATCGTACCGCGGGGCGGTGCTGGTGGTTTCCCACGACCGCTACTTCCTGGACACCCTCGTAAAAACGGTTTATGAGCTGGACAGCGGCGGTATTACCCGGTATACCGGGAATTATACGAGTTTTGTCCGGCAAAAAACCGAAATACAGGAACAACAGCTAAAGGCGTATAAAAAGCAGCAAGAGGAAATAGCCCGCATGGAGGAATTCGTGCGGCGCAACATCGCCGCTAAAGACACAACCAAACGCGCCCAGAGCCGTTTGAAAACGCTCGAAAAAATGGAGCGGGTGGCCAGGCCGGGCAAAGAGCGCCGGGTAAAAGTTTCTTTTAATGTCAATCGCCCGAGCGGCCGGGAAGTGCTCCAGGTATGCGATCTCACCATCGGTTACCCCGGCATGGTATTGGCCAGGGGGTTAAATTTTGAAATTAACAGGGGGGAGCGGGTAGTCCTGATCGGCCCCAACGGTGCCGGCAAATCCACCCTGTTAAGAACTATCGCCGGACTGGTGCCGCCCCTGGGAGGACAGATCCGGCAAGGCAGCCTGGTGCAAACCGGCTACTACGAACAGGAACAGCAGGGGTTGGACCGTAATAAGAGTGTGCTGCAAGAATTGTGGGACCGGTACCCCCACATGAACGAGCTGGACATCCGCAAAGCGCTGGGCGGTTTCTTGTTCAGCGGCGATGATGTAAATAAAAGCGTGGCGAGCTTAAGCGGCGGTGAGAAATCCCGCCTGGTCCTGGCCGCCTTAATGCTGCAAAAAGCAAACTTCCTTCTTCTGGACGAGCCGACAAACCATCTCGACCTGCCCGGCAAAGAAGCGCTGGAAGACGCGCTGGCCGGTTATCCCGGCACCATTCTTTTTGTTTCCCACGACCGTTACTTTATTAACAAAGTGGCCTCCCGCGTGCTGGAATTATCTCTGGAAGGAGTAACCGGCTATCCGGGGAATTATGATTATTACCTGAATAAAAAAGCCCGGCCGCAAGAGACAGTCAAGTCCGGTCCGGCCAGAACGGAACACGCTGAAGACACTGCGGAAAAGAAACAATATTTACAAAAGAAAGAGAAAGAACGGCAAAAACGCAAGCGCCTGCGTGAAATCACAAACCTGGAACAGTCCATCGCCAGTCAGGAAGAACTGATCGCCCGCCTGGAAAAAGAACTGGAGCAACCGGAAGTGTATCAGGATTACCAGGCCTGTCAACAACGGCAGAGTGAAATGGAACGTGCGCGGGCGGTCCTGCAGGACAATATGGAAAAATGGCTGGCCTTGATCGAGGCCGAATAAAACAGGACATAAAGCCGAACGTATTATTCAGTTAAGACGTCAAGGAAGACTGCGTCGCCTTGAATAATGACCTATGGGCTTACATAAGCGGCGATTTTGAGGCTTAATTCAAAGAGCGAAGAGCCCGAGGATAAGTGCGAGGATAAGTGAGGGAACTGTTTGAGGCGCGAAGCGCCGAGTTTGACCGAACCCGAGGTTGAAAAGAGCTCGAACAATCATAGAGGCCGAATATGAGCCGCGTTGTAATCGCATAGGTCATGACTAATTATACAAGTCAATCAGGAGCCCTGTTATTTCATCGATTTTACCGACGATCTCAATGTTTGCTTTTTGTTGCTCCAGCAAGGCGTTTGTCAATTCTTCGATTTTTTTATTAATTACCTCCACCCTGATCAGCAGCCGGCCCAGCCCGTAATCATGCTTCAGCCTGTAATAATTCTCCAGGACAAAAGACAGGTATTCTTGTATGTGCTTTTTGTACTCGATTATATCAACTTTACTTTTTGTCCTCTTTAACTTATCTCCCGCAGCTTTTATTTTGTCAAGCATCTCTTCAAGCTTCCGCTGTTCCCGTTTAGCCATGTCCAGGGTGTTGGAAAAGTCTTTGCTCCCTCCCGCCTTTATCGCAGGCGGCCTGTATTTTCCACCCGTACTCCGATCAACTGAAGATATTTTCATTTAATCCCCTCCACGACTACGGCATTGCGAACCATTCATTTAGGAAGGTAACACACAAACAACTTTCTTTACCCTGATGCTAATTTCCTTCTATTTGGAAAAATAATTTCATTGAATAAAAAGTTCAAGACCTGCCGTCTTCCAACAGTCGACAGGTCTTGTTCCGCTGCCTACCGTACCTTGACGTCGCCGGTAGGCCCGTGCCGTATTGTTATATTCACGCTATTTTAACGGTGATCTCATTATCAGCGCCCTTATCCAGCAACACCCGGTCACCTCGCTGGAAGGTCCCCTTGAGGATTTCCTCGGAAAGCCGGTCTTCCACCAGACGCAGGATAGCCCGGCGCAGCGGCCTGGCACCGTAGTTTTCGTCAAAGCCCTCCTTGGCCAGCAAATCTTTGACCGGCTCGGTCACATCGATCTCAACATCGTTTTCCTTCATCCTGTCCGCGACTTCTTTCAGCATCAAGTTGACAATCTCCCTGATGTGTTCGGCACTCAAGGCGTGGAAAACGATAATTTCATCTATCCGGTTGAGAAACTCGGGGCGGAAAGTGCGCCTCAGTTCTTCGGTTACCTTGCTCTTCATATTCTCGTAGTTGGCTTCCCGCTGGTCGCCGGCGCGGAAACCGAGAACGGATTCGCGCTTGATCATCTGTAAGCCGACATTGGAGGTCATAATAATCACCGTATTGCGAAAATCCACCGTACGCCCCTTGGCGTCGGTCAACCGGCCGTCTTCCAGCACTTGCAGCAAAATATTGAAAACATCCGGATGAGCTTTTTCAATCTCGTCCAGCAGGACTACCGAATATGGCCGGCGCCGTACCGCTTCGGTAAGCTGGCCGCCTTCTTCGTAGCCGACATAGCCGGGAGGCGCCCCCACCAGGCGGGACACCGCGAATTTTTCCATATATTCCGACATGTCAATACGCACCATGGCATCCTCATCACCGAACAAAACCTCCGCCAGCGCCCTGGCTAATTCAGTTTTACCCACCCCGGTGGGACCAAGGAAGATAAAGGAGCCGATGGGACGCTTCGGGTCTTTCAATCCGGCACGTGCGCGCCGCACCGCCCGGGATACGGCCTGGATGGCCTCATCCTGAGCAATTACCCGCTGGTGTAATACTTCTTCCATCTTCAGAAGTCTTTCAGATTCCTCTTCAGCCAGTTTCTTGACCGGAATACCGGTCCAGCTGGCCGCGATCTGGGCGATGACATCCTCGTCCACCACCAGTTCCGCCCCGCCTTTTTGATGATTCCATGACTTTCTGAGCCGGTCAAGTTCATCCCGGATCTTCTTTTCATGATCCCTTATTTCCGCCGCTTTTTCAAACTCCTGGCCGTTGACCGCCGCTTCTTTTTCTTTTTGCAGCACTTCCAATTTCTTTTCCAGCTCTTTTAGATCAGGCGGCGCGGTAAAAGCCTGCAGCCTCACTTTTGAACCGGCCTCGTCCACCAAGTCGATGGCTTTATCAGGCAAGAAGCGGTCGGTAATATAACGGCTCGATATCTTGGCGGCTGCTTCCAGGGCGGCATCGGTAATCCTGACGCGGTGGTGGGCCTCGTATTTATCCCTCAGCCCGCGCAGGATTTGGATGGTTTCCTCAACTGAAGGCTCCGCGACGGTGATCGGCTGAAAGCGGCGCTCCAGAGCGGCGTCTTTTTCAATATACTTGCGGTACTCGTCCAGCGTGGTGGCGCCGATGCACTGCAATTCTCCCCTGGCCAGCGCGGGTTTCAAAATATTGGCCGCGTCTATGGCCCCTTCGGCCGCGCCCGCTCCCACCATGGTGTGCAACTCATCGATAAATAGAATGATATTGCCGGACTGGCGAATCTCATCGACAATTTTTTTCAACCGCTCTTCAAATTCACCCCGGTACTTGGTCCCTGCTACCAGCGAACCCATATCCAGGGTTACTACTCGCTTATTCTCCAATACTTCCGGTATGTTCCCGGCGTTAATCCGCTGGGCCAGCCCCTCGGCCACGGCAGTTTTACCCACCCCGGGTTCGCCGATTAACACCGGATTATTTTTCGTTCGCCGGCTTAATATTTGAATTACCCTTTCGATTTCTTTTTCCCGGCCGACTACCGGGTCAAGTTTATCTTCCTTGGCTAACACGGTCAAGTCACGCCCGTACTGGTCCAGGGTCTGAGTTCCGCCGGCCTTCGCCTTCCCCGCCGGCTGACCGCCGGCAGGAGCGCCGGCCTGACCGCCCATCAGGTTGTCAACCATAGCGCGGACCTTGCGGTAGTCGGCGCCATAAGCGTTTAATATATGGGCCGCCACACCTTCACCTTCCCGGACCAAACCCAGGAGCAAATGCTCGGTTCCTATATAATTATGTCCCATACGTCTGGCTTCATCTACCGATAGCTCCAACACCCGTTTTGTTCGCGGAGTAAGCGCCGGTTCATCCATCACCGGCCCTTTGCCGGCTTCTACTATTTGCGCTACCGCCGAACGGACTTTATCCGCGTCCAAGCCAATCGCAGCCAGCACCTTTGCCGCCACACCTTCACCTTCCCGGATCAGACCGAGAAGCAGGTGCTCCGTCCCGACATACGGGTAGCTTGCGTCTTTTGCTTCTTCCCTGGCAAAATATAACGCTTTTTGCGCCCGCTCGGTAAATCTCCCGTACATAGCAATCACCTCTAAATTACTTAGTAATCAGTAGTCAGACGCCCGTGAAGATTCGTTTCACTATTACATGGATGAAATGATAATAATTTATTAGACTACTGAATTCTGAATACTTGAATTAAAAATCTTTAAATTCTTTCCTGATTAACTCCGCCCTGAAAATATCACGCTGGTGGGCCGGCATCTCCTGACCGGCCATCTTGATTAAAAAGGCGGGCCTTGTCCTGACCATTAGCTCATTCAGCAGTTTTGCCGGTATTACAGATATCAATTCCATTTCCACGCCCAGTCTCAAATCGGAAAATAAACGCATGGCTTCTTCATAAGACAAAATATACGCGTTTTTTAAGATACCGTAAGCCCGGTAGACACGATCCTCGATGAACTCCCGCCTTTCTTTATACAGAGCCATGCGTGAGGCTCGTTCCTGGGCGATAATTTGCCGGACAACCGCGGTAAGGTTGTTGATTATTTCCTCTTCAGTCTGTCCAAGAGTAATTTGATTGGATATTTGAAACAGATCCCCGAGCGCTTCCGTGCCTTCTCCAAACAGTCCCCGCGCCGTAAGACCAACTTTGCCGATGGCGTTCAGCATACCTTTCAGCTGTTTTACCAGGCCAAGCGCTGGCAAGTGCAGCATTACCGAAGCGCGCAAACCGGTACCTACGTTGGTGGGACAGGCTGTGAGGTAGCCAAGCTGTTCGGAATAAGCATAGTCCAAAGTTTTTTCCAGCCCGTCATCAACCTGGTTAATCAAATCCCACGCGTCTTGAAGTTGCAACCCCGGAAGCAGGCATTGGATGCGCAGGTGATCCTCCTCGTTAATCATAATGCTGATCACTTCGTCATCTCTGAGCACTACCGCTTTGCGCTCGAAGCTGTTAATCAGGTCCGGACTGATTAAATGCTTATCCACTAGTATTTGTCTTTCCACCGGGGACAATTCGCTTAAAAGACTTAACTCAAGAACACCGGCCTGCCTCACCAGTTCTTTATCTTCCACGGCCAGCCTCACCGCGTGGATCACGTCTTCGGCATTCGAATTTTTCAAGAGATGAGGAAAAGGTATACCAGCCAGGTTTCTGGCCACCCTGATCCTGCTGCTTATCGCGATGCCTGACTCCGGGCCATCCGCGTCCATCCAGCGGCTGTGAGAACTGCCAACCGTCTCTTTCAGTGGCATTAAACCTCACCCCCCTCATTTAAACTCTTTTCCAGTTGATGTATTTGATCGCGCAGTTGGGCGGCCTGCTCAAAGTCTTCGCGGCTTACCGCCTCTTTGAGACGGCCCTTTAAATTACCGATCTCTTTAACCAGACGGGCGCGCCCGCCGGTACGCTCAGGCACTTTACCGGTATGCCGGGTGCTGCCGTGGATCCGGCGCAAGAGCGGCAAGACCTTCTCTTCAAAGAAAGGATAACAATCGCCGCAACCAAGAAGCCCTTGTTTGACGATCTGCTCCTCAAACACACCACATTTTTCACATTTTTTACCAGCCGTATCCGCTCTAAAATGTTTATCCCCACCCAGTTCGTGATTTAACAGACTGGCAAGAAAACTGTGCAGGTGCAATTGCGGGACAACCCCGAACCCCTGAGGCTGGATTTCTCTGGCGCACAACTCGCATAGATGTGTGTCGCTTTTTTGCCCGTTAATTATTTCAGTCATATGCACTGTCGCCGGACGCTGGCCGCAGCGCTCGCATAACATAATAATACTTCCCCCTTCAGCTTGCCGTTTATTCTCTCAATACCGCTGTCACCATTGCTTTTAAAACCAAAGCCCTCAATTTGTCGCGTGCCGGTAAATTAAGACGTAGTGTACTACTACCTTTTATCGCGGCGCTCATCAAGCGCGCCTCTCTCCGGGTGATCAATTCCTCCTCCAGCAGCCTCCTGATTAAACCTTCGGCATCGTTTTGGGATATCGTATCGCCAATCAGATTACTTATTTCAAGAATGAGATCTACACGCTGATTCAGGGGTAGCTTGACGATCCTGATAAATCCGCCTCCACCCCTCCTGCTCTCCACAATATACCCGCGCCCCGCTGAAAAACGGGTTGTCAAAACATAATTAATCTGTGAAGGGACACAATTAAAGCGGCTCGCCAGTTCACTGCGTTGAATCTCTATATAATCCTGAATGCTGTCAGCCAGCAGTTTCTTCAAGTGCCGCTCAATCAGGTTGGAAATATTGCTCATTCCTTGTCTTGTCACCGTCCTTTGCCGCAGGCCTTTCTTTGACCTTGATTAACCTTGATATTATTATATTCTAATTGTGCCCCTTTTTTCAATACCCTTCATAACTATTGTAGCCTTTAAATGCCCGGCTAAAACATGAAAAGTATAATCCAGCTTAAAGGAAAGGGGACACACCTCTCTTTAAAGCTCGTCTTTGGGGTCGGAGGAATGTCCCCATTAATGTGCTCCTCAAGCGGCCTTTGGGCATAAAATAAGCGGCGATTTTGAGTACGGCAATGGTCTTATTTCAATTACTAATGAAAAAAACCGGTGAAAATCAATCCCGGTTTGCATAATGCCGTGTTTTCGTAACATCCGCTAGCTTAATCTTCCGTGTACACTTTGGCAACCGCCACCACAAAATCCCCCGGGTCAAGGCGCATCAGGGTCACTCCTTGAGTTGAGCGGCCCATGGCGGAAATACTCCCGACGCCGAGGCGAATAATGATCCCTTCGGCGCTGATCATCATAATTTCTTCTTCATCTTTCACTACCTGGATCGCGACCACCGGTCCGTTACGGCTGGTTGTCTTGACATTTATGATCCCCTTGCCGCCGCGGGACTGCAGGCGGTATTCGGAAATTTGCGTGCGCTTGCCGAACCCGTTGGCCGTTACGGTAAGTAAAAACGCTCCCGGACGAACTGTCTCCATCCCAATCACTACATCTTCTTCCCTCAAAGAAATGCCTTTTACTCCACGGGTAACGCGCCCCGTAGAACGCACCTCCTGTTCCGAAAAGCGAATGGCCAGGCCGTCCTTAGTCGCTAAAATAATTTCTTCTTTACCGGTAGTCAACTTAACGTCAATTAATTCATCCTTCTCGTCCAAAGTAAGGGCGATAATTCCATCACGGCGGGAAGTATCGTACTCGTTCAACGGGGTTTTTTTAACAACCCCGTACCTGGTCACCATAAACAAATATTGATCCGGATTAAACTCGCGGACCGGAATAACCGCCGTCACTTTCTCATTATTTTCGATATAGATCAGGTTCACCAGCGCCGTGCCTTTGGCCTGACGGCCCGCCTCCGGTATTTCATGCACTTTAAGCCGGTACGCTTTGCCCCGGTTGGTAAAGAATAAGAGATAGTGATGGGTCGTTGTGATAAACAGGTGCCGTACAAAATCCTCTTCTTTGGTGCCCATGGCTGTTACGCCGCGGCCGCCCCGGCGCTGACTGCGGTAGGTATCAAGAGGAATTCTTTTACTATAACCCTGATTGGTTATGGTGATCACAACTTCTTCCTCAGGGATCAGATCCTCTTCTTCAAAAGAAACTTCTTCATACGATATGTCGGTACGCCGCGGGTCGGCATATTTCTTCCTGACATCGGACAACTCGTTTTTAATAATATCCAAAACTTTTCGCTCATCCGCAAGCACCGAGCGAAGATAGTCTATTTTTTCCATAAGTTCCTTGTATTCCTGCTCCAATTTATCCCGCTCCAGGCCGGTAAGCTGCCGCAAACGCATCTCTACAATAGCTTCGGCCTGTTTTTCGGAAAGGTTAAACCTTTCCCTCAAAGATTCTTTGGCGATTTCCGTCGTGCGGGAAGACCGGATAATTTTAATTACCTCATCCAGATAGGACAATGCTATACGCAGGCCTTCAACAATATGCGCACGGGCTTCCGCCTTATTTAACTCAAAACGGGTGCGTCTAACGATGATGTCTTTCTGGTGCTCAAGATAGTAAAATAAAATTTGTTTTAAATTTAAATACCGGGGCTTTCCGTCCACCAGTGCCAGCATGATTACGCCAAAAGTTTCCTGCATCTGAGTGTGTTTGTAAAGCTGATTCAGGATTACCCGCGGGTTGGCTTCTTTCTTTAGTTCAATAACAATACGCATGCCCCGGCGGTCCGACTCGTCCCGCAAGTCGCTGATCCCTTCCAGCTTTTTATCTTTTACAAGTTCGGCTATTTTCTCAATCAAGCGCGCTTTATTGACCTGATAAGGTATTTCATTAACAATAATACTGTTTTTTCCGTTCCCGCCGGTTTCAATCGAAGCCTGGGCGCGGATCCTGATGCTGCCCCGGCCGTTGCGGTAAGAGTTCCAAATGCCTTCCACACCCATAATTTTACCGCCGGTGGGAAAATCAGGCCCTTTAATAACAGTCGTCAACTCTTTAATACCCACGTCCGGGTTGTCAATCAGCATTATCACCCCGTCTATTACTTCACCGAGGTTATGAGGTGGAATATTAGTCGCCATTCCCACCGCGATACCTGCGGAACCATTGACCAATAAATTAGGAATCCTGGCGGGCAGGACAGTCGGCTCTTCAGTTTTATCGTCATAGTTGGGTATGAAGCTGACTGTTTCTTTTTCAATATCGGTTAGCATCTCAGTCGCAATCTTAGACAGCCGCGCTTCCGTATAGCGCATGGCCGCCGCCGAGTCCCCGTCGACAGACCCAAAGTTGCCGTGCCCGTCCACCAGTGGATAACGGGCGGCAAAATCCTGCGCCATACGCACCAGAGCGTCGTATACGGCCAAGTCCCCGTGGGGATGGTATTTCGCCAGCACTTCACCGACAATATACGCTGATTTGCGGTGCGGCTTTTCAGGCGAGAGACCAAGAGTGTGCATGGCGTAAAGAATGCGGCGGTGGACCGGTTTCAACCCGTCACGAACATCGGGAAGCGCTCTCCCGACAACAACGCTCATAGCATAATCCAGGTATGAATGCTTCATTTCTTCATTAATATCTATCGGGATTACTTTTCCAATTAACGACGGCAAAACCATTCACCTCTGCCTGTTTTTTTCCAACGTAGGCATTATACCAAAATAATCTAATCAATGCAATTTGCCGAATAACCAGGCCAGTGAGGGTTACCGTTTCTGGACTTCGGTGAGGGTTCTTCTCTACCCCCACCGAAGCTCCGAATTTTTTGCTAAAGCTAAACGAGTTGTTTCTTGTACCGGCATACAGTAATTTTACAGCCAGGCCTTTTCATGGTTTTTTAAAAACCCAGGCTAACAACTGATATTTACCTGTTAAACAGACCTGTTCGCCGTAAATATTTTACTTGTCATCGTGCCGGATATCTGTTTATACAATCAAAACACATCACCCTAAATCATTTTGTTATGTTGTTTTTATTAAATAACTTATTGACGGCCTTACCATACAAAAGATTTAATTTTAGCTGAAACTTTTGTAATATCGCCTGTGGCCATCGTCGTGAGATTAAAATAATCTTAGTTTCGCCCAACTAAACACCTCCTTACTAAAATATGTTTTTAGGGCCCTCTAATCAAATATGTCAAGTGGCACTCGAAAATTGAAAGCGTGATGACTGATCCCCATTTAAGAAAGCCGGCCGCAGTGTTTACTTTAATAATAATCTGCTCACGGAAAAATGTTTTAATCTCGTCAAACACTACCGGCGCAATCGCATATAGATCCTGCAGAAAATGATCTGACCTTTCAACCGCCGCCCCGGATATAAAAGCTATTGTTAATAATAAAGCAGTAAATAATACTGTCTTTATTTTATTAAACCCCACGGGCTTGTTTCTTGAAACTATCTTCATCACCTCTTGCCTCCCTGTTGCCCCCCTTTTTTTGATTTATATCCTACCATATTCCAGCAAATCCAATATTAAGTTATTATCAGGGAATAATTACCAATAAAATAACTTAGCTTTGTTTTTCTTTAATTTACTTAAATTTTCCAGAAATTTTATCAATAAAAAATTCACCTGCGGCGACCTGTGGGCTTATAACGCGGCTTATGTTCGGTCCAGAGAAAATAAAAGCCCCTGCCGTTATTCCAGGCAGGAGCTTTAAAGCCAAAGCATTTTTTATAACATATCTAAATATCCAAATTTCGAACTGCCAGAGCGTTTTCCAGGATGAAGTCGCGCCGCGGCTCAACACGGTCGCCCATCAACATCGAAAAAACGGCATCGGCCTCTATCGCGTCCTCCAAACTTACTCTTAACACCGTCCGTGTCTCAGGATCCATGGTAGTGTCCCACAACTGCTCCGCGTTCATTTCACCCAGGCCTTTATACCTTTGAACAGTTACTCCTTCTCTGCCGATATTTTCTAATAATTTCTCTAAATCAGCGTCATTATAAACGTAACTCTCTCTTTTTCCCTTTTTAACTTTGTAAAGCGGGGGTTGGGCGATAAATACATAACCCGCCTCAATTAACGGCCTCATATAGCGGTAAAAGAAAGTAAGCAACAACGTCCTGATATGCGCCCCGTCGATATCCGCGTCAGACATCAGGATCAACTTGTGGTACCTGGCCTTGCTGATATCAAAGTCCTCCCCGACACCAGTACCGAGAGCGGTAATCATGGCTCTGATTTCTTCGTTGGCCAGGATCTTGTCTAAACGCGCTTTTTCCACATTAAGTATTTTACCCCGTAAAGGGAGTATTGCCTGGAAGCGCCTGTCCCGGCCCTGCTTGGCCGAACCGCCCGCCGAGTCCCCCTCAACAATATACAACTCCGAAATAGAAGGGTCTTTATCGGAACAGTCGGCTAACTTACCAGGCAAAGTAGAGTGTTCCAGAGCGCTTTTACGTCTGGTTAATTCCCTCGCCTTACGGGCCGCTTCTCTCGCTCTTGAGGAGTTAATCGCTTTCTCCAGAATACGCTTGCTGATCTGAGGATTTTCTTCAAGAAAAGCGCTTAATCCTTCGGTAACGACTGTATCTACTATACTCCTGACTTCGCTGTTGCCTAACTTGGTCTTAGTCTGTCCCTCAAATTGCGGCTCCGGCACCTTCACACTGATTACCGCCGTCATGCCTTCCCTGATATCTTCCCCCGACAGATTACCGTTGCCGTTTTTCAGGATATTATATTTACGTCCGTAGTCATTGATCACCCTGGTCAGCGAAGCCTTAAACCCCGCTTCATGGGTCCCACCGTCAATAGTGTTGATGTTATTGGCGTATGAAAGTATATTTTCTGTATAAGAGTCCGTATATTGCAGAGATATTTCCACCAGTACGTCATCTTTCTGCATTTTAAAGTAAACCGGTTTGGAATGTAAAGGAGTTTTATTTTTGTTGAGGTACTTGACAAAATCAATTATGCCGCCATCATGCTGAAATGTTATTTCCTGGCCGGTCCGTTTGTCTTTTAATATTATCTTAACGCCCATGTTTAAGAAAGACAGTTCTCTTAAACGCTGGGAAAGGGTATCATAACTATAATCAAGTTCTTCAAAAATATCAGGGTCGGGTTTAAATGTGACTTTCGTGCCTGTGCTGTCACATTGGCCGATTATTTCTAAATCCGTTACGGGAACACCACGGTTATATTCCTGATGATAAACGTTTCCTCCCCTTCTTACTTCAACCTCCAGCCGTTCCGAAAGGGCATTAACCACAGAAACGCCCACACCGTGCAACCCGCCTGATACTTTATAACTCCCCCCGCCGAACTTACCGCCGGCATGGAGCATAGTTAAAGCTACTTCGACTGCCGGACGGCCGACTTTCGGGTGTATGTCCACCGGTATTCCACGGCCATTATCAGTAACTGTAACAGAGTTGTCATCGTTAATAATGACTTCGATCAGGTCGCAATAACCTGCCATGGCCTCATCAATACTGTTATCCACAACTTCATATACCAGATGGTGAAGGCCCCTGGCACTGGTGCTCCCGATATACATGCCGGGACGTCGCCTTACAGCTTCAAGCCCTTCAAGCACTTGAATCTCTTCAGCGCCATACCCGTTGTTATTGTCATACCCGTTCAACGCCAGAACAACTCCTTAATTAGACTCAACAAGTATTATTATAGCACGCAGGTATTTAACCCTCAAGTTGTACTCAAAACAAACAAATTCGCCTGCGGCGGCCTTCGGGCATACATGATAATCTGTAATTTCATTCGTCGATAATACTATCCGACCTTTTCTTCAAAGTAGTACATGAGATCGGAGAAAAATAAATTTTATCCGTGGTGACTAAATAGGACTTTTCTTTATTATTTTCAGATATATATTCAATAAAACCCTCATCCCTGGCAATTTCAAGAAATTCTTTTGTAATCGGAGATGATCTAGTATTAATTTCTAAAATAGCGATAATATCTTTTTTCGGCACCACCACATCAGCTCCAAGGTGTAAAAACATAATTATCCCCCTTATTCTAGTTGATTATTTTACCCTCGTGAACAGTAAAAAACTTCTTGCCGTAATTATCGCCGGCACCAATATTTTTTACTTCTGTTGACGTTATAAAAGTCTGCACTCTATTCTTGATTTTATCAGACAAAGCATTTTGTCTGGCTTTATCCAATTCAAACAATACATCATCAAGCAACAGAATTGGAAATTCGCCAATTTCATCATTCCATATTTGAATTTGCGCTAGTTTTAAAACTAGCACAATCGTGCGCTGCTGTCCCTGAGAACCATAAACTCTAGCTTCTTTCCCGTTTATTAAAAAAACGAGATCATCGCGGTGCGGCCCGATTAAGGATTGCCCTCGTTCAATTTCCTCTTTTTTTACAGCAGATATACTGGTGTTAAACTGATCTATAATTTCCTGCTCGCTTGTCAAGTAATCGATTTTTAAAGAGGAGAGATAACGAATATTTATCTCTTCCATTCCTCCTGTTAACTCCCGGTAAATATTTTGTATAACAGGATTTGCTTTTTTTAATAATTTCAGTCTTAGATATATGATTTTCGATCCGTATTGGCAAAACTGATCGTTCCAGACTTGCAGTGACTCGCTGTTACGCTTTCTATCCCTGATCTCGCGCAGCAAGTTATTCCGTTGAGCCAGTATCCGTTGGTAACGGTTAAGGCAATACCCGTACTGGTGATCAAACGGGCCTATCTCCAGATCTAAAAAGCGGCGCCTTTCCTGCGGCGGACCCTTTACAATCACCATGTCGTCGGGCGTAAACAATACCACTCCAGGCCATCCTAACGGATACCCGCGGATCCGCGTCCCGTTAACTTTAATTTTCTTCTGCCCGGGCGTCAACAATACTTGTAACGCCAGTTCCCGCCCGGCGGATTCGAACAAACAATTTATTAAAGAAAAATCATTCTTCCAGTTAATTATTTCACTTTCTTTCAGAGTGCGAAAAGACTTACCCGTGCATGCCAAATAAATGGATTCTAAAATATTTGTTTTCCCTTGTGCGTTCTCCCCATTCAATATATTTAACAAAAAGCCCGGTTCTATATTCTCCCGGAGGTAGTTGCGAAAATTTATCAGCTCCAGGCGTTGAAGGCGCAAGCTTTTAACACTCCCCGGTTTACATTTATTCCTCTCTAACACGTACAGGCAGGATCAAAGAAAAATAACCTTCCTCACCTACCGGCCTGACTATCCCCGGACTAAGCGGGCCGGCAAATTCGATATCGATCTCGTCGTTCCCGATCACTCTTAACAGATCGTTTAAGTAACAGACGTTAAAAGCAACGTGAATCGGTTCACCTTCTTGATAAGCCGGGATCTCCTCATAAACCCGCCCGGCCGTTGTGCTGGCTGACATAACTAAAACATTATCCCGCAAGTGCAGTTTGATCACAGATGATCCTTCTGTAGCTAGAAGAGCGGCTCTCTCTGTAGCCTCCAACAGTTCCCTGGTTTTTAGACGAACCCTTGATACCAGCTCTTGTGGGATTACCTGATGGTAAGGAGGATACTTGCCGTTAATTAGACGGGAAATAAAACAAATATCTTCAGTGGCAAAAAGAACTTGATTTTCCGTTACTGTAACCCGGACTGACTTCTCAGGTTTGCCGATAATTTTACTTAATTCATTTAAAGTCTTTCCCGGAATGATCACATTTATGTCAATATTGCCGCAGTTTTCAAAATCAAGCTTACGCCAAGCCAACCGGTGTGTGTCGGTAGCTACCATCTGCATTTGCCCGTCTTTTATTTCCAGCAGCGCACCCGTAAATACCGGCCTGTTTTCATCCGTACCGACGGCGAAAATGATTTGTTTTATGGCTTCCTTAAAAATATTTTCCGGTATTTCAAAATTAATTCCATTTTCAGGCAACGGAATTTCAGGAAATTCCTCAACAGGAAAACCATTAATACTGGTTTCTGAATCACCATATTTAATTGTCATACTCCCTGTTAACGGGTCCGAATCTAAAAAAATCGGGATGTCAGGCAGCCTTCTGATTAATTCAAAAATATATCTGGCGGGTAAAACCGCCGAACCTTGTTCAATAATACTCGCTTTTGTAAAACAACGAATGCCGATTTCCAAATCTGTGGCCGCGATAATAAGCAGATCATCTTTCGTCTCAAATTTGATCCCCGAAAGGATCGGCAAAGGGCTTTTCGGGGATACGGCGCGTTGAACAGTTTGAACCGCGGACAATAAGTCTTCCTTGCTACTGGTTAAACGCATTTTTCACTCCTGATTATTAATATTATTTAAATAATATTTTATAATTCACAGTAGTAATAGTAGCTGTTATTATGTGGATATATAGGCTCTATGGAGATGTTTACAGAGAATGAAGCTGTTAATAAAAAAAAGATAACTTCAGTTAAATTTATTAAAATAAATATTTATCCACAATATGCAATTAATTAACACAGGTATTTATTAACTGTTTTTTATTCTTTCGATTAATTCCGCGATGGTACTTTGCAACGAATAATCATTTTGTAACATGTTACTTATTTTATTACAGGCGTGCAGTACCGTGGTATGATCGCGGCCGCCAAAAGAATCGCCGATTTTGGGCAGGGATAGATCGGTCAGTTCCTTGGTAAGGTACATGGCGATTTGGCGGGGAAATGATATGGCGCTAGTTCTTCTCTTAGTCTTGAAATCTTCCTGGCGAAGTTTATAATAATCTGAAACAACTTGTTGTATTAGTTCTACAGTGATTTCAGTCGGTTTTTCGGGTGGGAGTATGTCTTTGAGCACTTTTGCCGCCAGTTCCGGATTTATTTCCTTGTTATATAACGAGGCATAAGCGACTACCCTGATTAACGCTCCTTCCAGAACGCGGATATTCGATTGAATTTTATTTGCAATGTATGAAATAGTGTCGTCTGGTACCTGCAGATTTTCAATTTGGCCTTTTTTTCTCAGAATAGCAATACGAGTTTCCAGGTCGGGAGGTTGGATGTCGGTAATTAACCCCCATTCAAAGCGGGAACGGAGGCGGTCTTCCAGAGTCGGTATTTCTTTTGGCGGCCGGTCGCTGGATATGATAATCTGTCTGTTTGCTTCATAGAGGGTGTTAAAAGTGTGGAAAAATTCTTCCTGTGTACTTTCCTTTCCTGCTAGAAATTGAATATCGTCAACAAGCAAAATATCCATGCTGCGGTATTTATTTCTAAAATCATTTGTGTTAGAATCTCTAATTGAATTGATTAATTCATTTGTAAATTTTTCAGATGTCACATAAGATACTTTCATCCGGTTGTGGTTTTCCAGGATAAACCTGCCGATAGCCTGCATTAAATGAGTTTTTCCCAGTCCCGCGCCGCCGTATATAAATAAGGGGTTATAGGTTTTAGAAGGTGATTCGGCAACTGCGAGACAAGCTGCATGTGCAAACCGGTTACCGGTGCCTATTACAAAATTTTCAAAACTATACTTTGGATTAAAGTGTGTAAAAGATAATTCGTCAATATTTTTTTCAGAATGTGTTTTATTTGTAAATATTTGCATATCAGATATTTCACTGGAAATAAGAAATTTTACATCAATATCTTTATTTAAAATGTGTTGGAATACTTCTTTGATTACAGGAGCATAGCGGTCTCTGAGCCAATCACGGGTAAAATAACTGGGAGCTTCAATAATTACTGTGTTTTCATGGTATCCCAGGGGTTTTAGTGATTTAAGCATAGTCTCAAAAGAGTATTTATTTATTTTTTTTTGTAGTATTTGAAGTGATTGTTCCCAAAGATCCAAGACTTCGCTTTTAATCATGACTACCTCCTGGAGAAAATTATACGAAGACAATAATAAATGTTTTTATAGAAAGAAAATTAAACCCCAAAAATTCTCCCTGTTTGAAAGAGACCTTTTGAAGGTTTAAATAGATAACTTAATTAAATGTAGTATAAACTGTTTAAAAAATAATTCAAGTATTTTAAATGACTCGTTAATCATACCAAAATTTACTTAATTTAGTCAATATCTATTTTTAATGTTTTGCCCTTCTTTGAGTTGATCCTTGACGTTAAAAAGTGGTTATTATATAATTGGTAGTGTGTGCCTAGTTATAGCGGTTTTTTGATTATTATTCCAGTTAAAGGGGGGTGGGCTTTTTGAAACGTACTTACCAGCCGAAGTCACGTAAACACAAAAAATTACATGGGTTTATAAAAAGAATGGCTACCCGATCCGGACGCAATGTTATAAAAAGACGGAGATTAAAAGGTAGAAAAAGATTGTCTGCGTGAGGCCGCTGTATAACGAAAGTGGCCTTTCTAACTATATGGTGTTTTAAGAGTATAGTTGTCTTGGGAAGTTGGTTATATTAGAATAGCAGGGAAATAGATGGCCGTTATTGAAACAATAAAAAAAAATAAGGATTATAAAATAATATACAGCCATGGAAAATCAGTGGCTGACCGTCATATGGTGTTATTTTTTTTGGCAAATAATTTGGAAACTTGCCGGTTTGGCTTTACAGCAAGTAAAAAAATTGGGAATGCAATTAAAAGAAATAGAGTTAGAAGACTGCTTAAGGAAGCATGCCGTTTAAATTTAAAAAGATTTCAAACTGGTTTTGATTATGTTTTATTGGCGCGTAAATCTATAGTTGGGCAGAAATATCAACAAGTGGAAGAAAGTCTGTTGAAACTGTTGAAAAGTATTAATTCTTGCAGAGGGTAAACGTGAGGATTATGAGAGTACTCTTTGTTTTGATGATCCGTTTATATCAAGTGTTAATTTCGCCTCTAAAGATGCCTACCTGCCGTTTTTACCCGACCTGCTCACATTATGCCGTGCAAGCTATAGAAAAGTACGGAATATTAAAAGGAGTTTGGATGGCAGTTAAAAGAATATTGAAGTGTCATCCTTTTCATCCCGGTGGATATGATCCTGTGTAAAAGAGTTTATTTTTTAAAAATGCTAGTGTCCAGGGAATTTAATTATTAAAATAATTATTAACAGGCACTAGTAGGGAGGCAGGAAGATTGGGGATATTTGATGCTCTTATCAATGGTATGACTTTATTGCTAAATTGGTTATATCAGTTAACTGTTAGTGTGGGTATACCAAACTATGGAATAGCAATTATTTTATTAACGATTATTGTAAAAATGGCTCTTTATCCGCTGACGAAAAAACAGATGAAATCAATGGTGGTCATGCAGCGGCTCCAGCCGAAGGTAAAAGAAATACAGGAAAAATGGAAAAATAAAGATCCGAAAAAAATGCAGCAGATGATCATGGATTTGTATAAGGAGAATAACGCCAATCCAATGGCCGGATGTTTGCCGCTGTTGATACAGTTGCCGATACTGCTGGCCTTGTATAAATCACTTTTTGCTTTTCCATATATAAATGAAGCGCACGCAAGTTTTATTTGGGTAAAGAGTTTGAGTAGTACCGATCCTTATTATATTTTACCTATCTTGGCAGGGTTAACCACTTTTCTTCAAACAAAAATGACTACTTCCATGAATGACCCTACACAGCGCACAATGCTGTATGTTATGCCAATTTTTATTGCCTGGATATCGGGCACTGTTCCGGCGGGTCTTGCCTTGTACTGGGTTGTTTTTAGTGTGGTAGGCGCGATTCAGCAGTACTTTATCAACAAGCAGACCATGCCGGTAAAGGAGGGAGCTATCGGAAGGTGAAAGTTATCGAAAAAACTGGTAGAACTATTGAGGAGGCTGTTAGCCAGGCTCTGCAAAATATGGGCGTATCGAGAGATGATGTGGAAGTGGAGGTACTTGAAGAACCGACAAAAGGAATTTTGGGCCTGTTTGGGGCAAAACCGGCCAGGGTAAAAGTAATTTTAAAAGAAAGGGTATCAAAGAAAGCCGTCGACTTGCTGAAAGATATTATAAAAAGTATGGGCTTGCAGGTTGAGTTGGATATAGTGGAAAAAGAAAATGTTTTAAATATAAATATGAAAGGGCCGGATTTGGGTATATTGATCGGCAGGAGGGGTGAGACGCTTGACGCGTTGCAATTCCTGGTGAATCTATCAGTAAATAAAAATCAGGAAATTCGCCGTAAAATTGTAATAGATGTTGAAGGGTACCGTAATAGAAGAGAAGAAACATTGCAAAAGCTCGCGGTAAAACTAGCTAATAAGGCCAAGCAGCGAGGCAGGAGTGTTGTTTTGGAACCGATGAGTTCGCAGGAGAGAAGGATTATTCACACTGCGTTGCAGGGAAGAGATGATATATATACCTTCAGTGAGGGTGATGAACCGTATCGTAAAATCATTATAACCCCAAAGAAATGATTTTAAACCCAGTGAGCTGACTAAAGCACGCTGGGTTTAAAAATAAAGAAAGACTTGACCTAATTACCTGCCGGAAGGTGAAAATTTTGCTGGAAGATACAATTGCCGCTATATCCACGCCAATAGGTGAAGGAGGAATAGGGATAGTAAGAATTAGCGGCACTGAAGCTTTAAAAATAACAGGTAAAATTTTTAAAGCAAAGCGTAATAATTTAAAAGAAATAAAAAGTCACAGAATGGTTTACGGGCATATCTATGACAATATGACCGGGGAAATCGTGGATGAAGTGCTTTTTTGCTATATGAAAGCGCCGCGTTCTTATACCTGTGAGGATGTGGTGGAAATAAATTGCCATGGTGGAATAGTTCCCTTAAAGAAAACACTTGAACTTGTCCTGGCTGGAGGGGCGCGGCTGGCCGGGCCGGGTGAATTCAGCAAGAGAGCTTTTTTAAACGGCAGGCTGGACCTGGCTCAGGCGGAGTCGGTTATTGATATTATCAGGTCTAAGACTGAAGCCGGATTAAAACTCGCAGTTTCTCAGTTAAAAGGCGATTTGTCTAACAAAATTAAAGAACTGCAAAAAAAATTGCTTGGAATCCTGGCGCAGGTGGAAGTAAATATCGACTTTCCGGAGGACGATTTAGAAGAAGCAACAGGTAAGGACATAGTCCGTTCCTGTAAAGAGTTGCTGGAACAGATAAAAAGTTTAATAGAAGGGGCGGAAGCGGGTATTATCTACAGGGAAGGCGTCAGGGCGGCGATCATCGGCAGGCCGAATGTAGGGAAGTCTTCTTTGTTGAATGCCCTGCTGAGGGAAAACAGAGCAATAGTAACAGATGTGCCGGGAACAACAAGGGACGTTATTGAAGAAGTAATTAATATTCGTGGAATTCCGTTACGGATAATTGATACCGCGGGGTTACGCGAGACTGAAGATATGGTGGAAAAGATCGGGGTGGAACGAACAAGGGAGGTAATAGTAAAGGCCGATTTAATCCTGCTGGTGTTGGACGCGGCAGACGGGTTGTCGGCGCAGGATTTCGTGGTTGTGGAAATGGCGGAAAAAAAGAAAAGCCTGGTTATTGTAAACAAAACTGATGTAAAGAATAAAAAAATAGATCAGGAAGATTTAGAGAGGCTGGCCGGCAACAAGCCGGTAATCTGGATATCGGCTGAGCAGGGTACCGGCCTTGATGAGCTGGAGGATAAAATTGTTGAGACAGTGCTTTATGGAAGGATTGATCGATCAGACAGTCTTATGGTTACAAATATCAGGCATAAAAGAGCGCTGGAAAAGGCGGCGTTTCATTTGCGCGAAGCAATTTCGGCAATAGAAAGCAAGGTTCCCGTAGATATAGTCGCAATAGACCTGCGCGGCGCTTGGGAATCTCTGGGAGAAATTACCGGATCATCGGTAACTGAAAATTTGATTGAAAGGATCTTTAACGATTTTTGTGTGGGTAAATGAGGCTTAAAAGATGGAGTATTTAGCGGGAAAATATGATGTTATCGTGGTTGGCGCCGGACATGCCGGATGTGAGGCGGGGCTTGCCTCTGCTAGAATGGGTTGCCGGACTCTGGTTGTTACTTTAAATATGGATAACGTCGCGTTAATGCCCTGTAATCCGGCAGTCGGCGGGCCGGCTAAAGGGCACCTGGTGCGGGAGGTTGACGCGCTGGGCGGAGAAATCGGACTGAATACTGACCGGGCGTCAATTCAAATGAGGCTCTTAAATACCGGGAAAGGACCCGCTGTTCAGGCTTTGCGCGCCCAAACGGATAAAAAGAATTATCAAGCTGGAATGAAGAAGGTGCTTGAGCAACAAAAAGATCTCGATCTAAAGCAAGCACTGGTGGAGAGGCTGCTTGTAGAAAACGGAAAAATATGCGGGGTGGCAACCAGTACCGGAGCCGTATTTAAGGCAAGAGCTGTTGTTTTAACAACCGGCACTTATTTAAAAGGGAGAATTGTCATTGGCGATCTTTCTTTTCCGGGTGGGCCGAATGGCCAGTTTCCGTCAATTGGATTATCTGACAGCCTGGGTGAACTGGGCATCAGATTAGGTCGCTTTAAAACAGGGACTCCTCCAAGAGTTGATAAAAACAGTATTGAATTCAGCCGCATGTCCATTCAGCCGGGCGATGAAGAAGCAAAACGGTTTTCGTTTATATCGCCTTTGGTTAAAAAGGAACAATTGCCGTGCTGGCTAACTTACACAACTGAGGAAACCCATAAAATAATCAGGGAGAACTTGCACCGGGCGCCGCTTTATACCGGAACAATTCAAAGCCAAGGACCTCGTTATTGTCCTTCTATTGAAACAAAAGTAGTACGTTTTTCGGATAAGCCGGCCCATCAGGTATTTATCGAGCCTGAGGGAAAAGATACTACGGAGATGTATGTTCAGGGCATGTCCACAAGCCTGCCGGAAGACGTACAGTTAGCCTTGCTGCGCACATTGCCCGGCCTTGAAAAGGTGGAAATGATGAGGGCCGGCTATGCTATTGAGTACGACTATATTATTTCGGGCCAGTTGAAGCTGTCGTTGGAAACAAAAGCAGTGCCGGGTCTTTTTACGGCCGGCCAGGTCAACGGCACGTCAGGTTATGAAGAGGCGGCGGCGCAGGGAATTATTGCGGGCATTAACGCCGCTTTATACGTAAAAGACCGGGAGCCTTTAATTTTGGATAGATCACAGGCTTATATCGGTGTGATGATTGACGACCTGGTTACTAAAGAAATTGATGAGCCTTACCGGATGCTGACCTCCAGAGCCGAATACCGGCTGCTGCTGCGGCAGGATAACGCCGACCTGAGATTAACTGAAATAGGTTATAAAATCGGACTGGTTTCATCTGAAAGATATAATATTTATTATAAGAAAAAAGAACTAATAGAAGAAGAAATGTTAAGGCTTGATCGGACAATTGTGCCTGTGACTGAAAAAACTAAAAAAATCCTGGATGAATTAAAAAGCGCCGGACTGCCCCAACAGGGGATTACTCTGGCCGGACTGCTCCGCCGGCCGGAAATTAGCTATGATAATCTGTCGCTGTTGCCGGTCGAACACCCCGCTTTGCCTGAGGAAGTACGTGAGCAGGTTATGATTCAGGTTAAATACGAAGGATATATTAAAAAACAACAGGCGCAGGTGGAACGTTTTAAACGTCTGGAAGAAAAAAAGCTGCCTGAAGATCTAAATTATGAAAAGGTAAAAGGTCTTTCTATTGAGGCTAAGGAAAAAATGGAAAATATTAGGCCGGCCTCAATTGGGCAGGCTGCCAGGATTGCAGGAGTCACGCCGGCCGATCTGTCGGTGCTTTTGATTTATCTTGAACAAAACAGGCGGCGGAAATTAGAGAAAAAACCTGAATAATGTATCTATATTTTATACAGCGGGTGATCGGATGGGCAATTTGCTTGCGACTATGAAGGATGGTTTAAAAGAAATATGTATTGAAGTAACAGAAGAGCAGTTAGAATGCTTTTATTTTTTTTACAAGATGATTTTAGAAGAAAATAAAAGAATTAATCTCACATCTATTATAGAAGAGGAAGAATTTGCCGTTAAACATTTTATTGATTCCATCACCTGCCTGAAGGCTGTTTCATTTAATGACGGCATGACTTTATTGGATGTCGGTACCGGCGCCGGCTTTCCGGGTATACCTATCAAAATTTGCCGGCCTGGTCTTGAGGTTATACTGGTTGAATCTCAGGCGAAGAAAGTAAAATTTTTATTAAAAGTAATCAGGGAAATGAATTTAAAAAATATCACTGCTGTTCACACAAGAGCCGAGGATATCGGGAAAAACCCGTTTTACAGAGAGTATTGCGACCGCGTTACAGCGAGAGCTGTAGCGGGTTTGGAAATACTGGCGGAATATTGCCTGCCGTTGGTCAAAATAGGAGGATTTTTTTTGGCAATGAAAGGGCCGAAACTGGATGAGGAAATAATTGCGGCGAAAAAGGCTGTTGATGTGTTAGGCGGTGAAATTGAAAAAATAATCAATCTTAAATTACCTGTAACCGGTGATGAAAGAAATCTGGTGGTCATAAAAAAAATAAAACAAACACCGGAGAAGTATCCGCGCCGTCGGGGCGTCCCGCTTAAAAAGCCGATTTAAGGTATGCCGTCCTTAAGGCAATTGGCATGCTATATTATAATGGCTTGAAAATGAATTGAATCCATTTTGTTATTGCGGCAGGATCAAGATAGAAAATGTTGAATAATAAGGTTTATTAATGGAATTATGGTGGGGGTGGAAATGTGGCGAGAATTATCGCTATCGCCAACCAAAAAGGGGGAGTTGCAAAAACAACGACGGCTGTTAATTTGAGCGCGTGGCTTTCCCTAATGGGGCAGAAAGTACTTTTAGTGGACATCGACCCCCAGGGAAACGCAACGACAGGTGTGGGTGTTGACAGGGATAAAATTGATTGTTGTATTTATGATGTTTTGATTAATCAATTAGATATTGAAAAAGTGATTGTTTCAAGCGCGGTGGAGGGTTTGGAATTGATCCCGGCTACAATAGAGCTTGCGGGTGCGGAAGTAGAATTGGTGAACGTGGCTGAAAGGGAGAAGATTTTAAAAGGGGCTTTGGATAAAATTAAGGAAAATTACGATTTTATATTTATTGATTGCCCTCCCTCGCTTGGTTTACTTACATTAAACGCTTTGACCGCGGCTGAATCGTTGATAATCCCGATCCAGTGCGAGTATTACGCTCTGGAAGGGCTGGGGCAGTTGTTAAATACAATTAAAATGGTACAAAAGAATTTGAATAAGAAGCTTGTTATAGAAGGTGTGCTTTTAACTATGTTTGACGGCAGGACAAACCTGGCTATTCAGGTTGTTGATGAAGTTAAGAAGCATTTCAAAGATAAAGTGTACAGGGCTATTGTTCCAAGAAACATTCGTTTGAGCGAGGCGCCAAGTCATGGCAAACCGGTGATGGTGTACGACAGGCGTTCAAGAGGCGCGGAAGTGTATCACGACCTTGCTAAGGAAGTGATCGGCATTGAGTAAGCGCAGGGGTCTCGGCAAAGGATTGGGGGCGCTAATCCCGGATATTGAGAGCAGTATATCAGGTAATAAAGATTATATGGAAGCATATAAAGAAATAAATATTGAAGATATCAAACCGGCGCCCAGACAGGCGAGGCAGTTGTTTGACCAGGAAAAACTGGCGGAGTTGGCTGAGTCCATTAAAGAGCACGGTGTTATTCAGCCTGTCGTGGTAAGACCTTTGAAGGACGGCGGTTATGAATTAATTGCAGGGGAAAGGAGGTGGCGGGCCTGTCAGATCCTGGGCCGCAAGGTAATACCGGCGGTAATCAAAGAGTATCAAGATCTGGAGGCAACAGCTGTCTCGCTTATTGAAAACGTACAGCGTGAAGATTTAAATCCGTTGGAAGAAGCGGCTGCCTATAAGCAATTAATAAAAAAATTCGGACTAACGCAGGAAGAGGTGTCGGGCAGGGTAGGTAAAAGCCGTCCTTTTGTGGCAAACATGGTAAGATTGTTGGATTTGCCGGTTGAGATAAGAGAGATGCTGGCGGACGGTCAGTTGAACGCCGGCCACGCCAGGGCCCTTCTGGCGGTTCGGGATAAGAAAAAACAATTGGCCGCCGCTCAAAGAATCTCCAAACAACAATTAAGTGTGCGCCAGGCCGAAAAAATGGTTAAAAGTATGGCTGAGGAGAAAGAAAAGGAGAATAAGAATAAGGATAAAATATTTGATAAACAATATGTACGGGAGATAGAAGAAAATTTAAAAAATTATTTAGGCGCGATAGTTAGATTAAAAGAAATTGATAACGGTGGTGGTAAACTGGAGATAAATTACCGCAACGAGGAAGACCTGAAAAGGATACTTGAAGTGGTACTGGGTAAACAAAAATGTTTCACGTGAAACAATTGCTGATACCGGAAACGGGACGACAAACCGTTTTCTCATTCTGAATCCTGGTTCCTAAGCAGTTGCGAATATTTTTTGAATGCCTCATGGCAGGCAGCCGCGTATATGTCTTTAAGGGGCACGCCCTGTTCGAGAGCTATCTTTTTGCAGTCCTCAAATTCCGGCGCGACTTGCACTGGCTCATTTTTGTTATGCAAATATCCGATTTTTACCTTTACACTGCCATATACAGTGTCCACCATTAAAAACCGGCGCCCGGCTATTATTCTTTTTTCCTCCCTAACACGAACGCCGAGCGTTGTAGATTCCTTAAAAATAACTTCTACCACATCTTCCAGCGACTCCTGTCCGCATAAAGCAGTAAGGAGGTTGCCCAGCCGGCCTTTTTTCATCGTAATGGGAGCAAGATAGACATCAAACGCGCCTGCGGCCAGGGCCCGGTCGATTAGATAAGGATAAAACTCCGGGTTCATATCGTCAATGCTGGTTTGGACTATGAACATCGTATCCGTATTGTCGTTTGTCCCGTTTATTGGCTGAGAGTCGCCCGTGATGATTCTTAATAACGTTCCGTGTTTTCGTTCTAGTTCCATTGAACCGTAACAGACTTTTTCAAGACGCATTTCCGGCAGGGGGCCGTATTCATTTGTAAGAGCGGCAAGCAAGGCTATACCCAGTGGTGAATTATAAATGCGGGAGTAGTTGCTTGATCTTACTCTTACGCTGCGGGCCATTTCCAAAGTCAAAGGGTCAACCTTATTGCTTGAATCTTCGGAAATGGCCGTAGTTATGGGAAGTGGCGCGGCCACAAACCGGCAGGGAGATAATTGTTTTACGGCGGCAAATATCCCCACTGCAATGATTGCGTTTTTCACGCATTCATTGTATCCGGTTATTATTTCGCTTGGGAAAATATTGAGAAGCTTTGCTCTGGCATTGTTTAAATGCTGAAAAATACCAGTTAAACTCTTTATGATCAGCTTATCTTTATTTTGAACCGGTATTATTTTATCTAAAATTTCTATGCCTCCGACAGTTTGATTGTTGTCCGGCATATTTAATATGACCCCGGTTGCCGCTACGCCAAGCCGGGTATGCTTTTCGAAAGCCAGGTCAAAATTATCTTTTATTAAATCCTTTATTTCCAGCAATAACCGTGTCTGATCAATTCCCGTGTCAATCAACGCGCCCAGCAACGCCTCGCCGGTGATTCCGTTGAAACAATCCAGGTAAACAGTATTCATGGCGGCACCTGCTTTTATTGCTCCAGTATTAAAATATTACTTTCTCGAAAATAATTGTTTTTCCTCTAATAAGTTAGACAATTAACAACTTTTTTTTAAAATTTGAACAAATCGCTTTCGACGACTTGTGGGCTTATAACGCGGCTCAGGTTCGTTAAAGCAAGGAAAGGCAACGAAAAAACGCCCGGGCTAAATCCCCCAGGCGTTAATATTTTTAAATTCCAGAATGGTCCTTTTTAGTCCGTTTGCAATGACGTCAGCGATTCTCATAACTAAATTCAGCCTGGTATTTTGAAGAACCAGGTACTCCATAAACCCGCCGATGTTGACGATGCCGGTAATGTGAATTTGTCCGACCGGCGGGAGGTTTTTATGAACGCCGGCGCCGGGCAGCAGCGAGCCGTCCCCCAGATTTACACAACCGACGTTTTCCAGTTTGCCGAGGGACGCGTCGATGGCGATAATAAAAGGATTTTGATATAATCTTTGAATTTCTTCAATTGTTTCCTGCAGGTTGCTGGCATGTATAGGTTGTTCCAAAGTGCCGTACACAATATAAAAATCTTGCTCACCTGAATTGATTATGCTGCCTACCAGCGGACCAAGACAGTCGCCGGTGGAACGGTCGGTGCCGATACATAATAATATTTTAGGACATTCAGGGCCGACGCCGAATCTCTTGAGACGGGAGGCCAGATCTAAGGCAAATTTATTGACTGCCGACGCATCTTCAATATTGATGCTGGTCTTTTTAATATTTGTAATTTTATCCAATTGATTTAAATTTGCCATTGATAACCCTCCCGAAATTGCAAACTAATATAGTTATTGCCGTTAGGGTAGTTAATTATTCCTTTTTTAAAAAATTTTTAGAATGCATTTGTTATTACGAGCGGCATACAAATTTTTAATGAGTGTTTTAAATAAATGCATTGCCCGGAGGATGAGCTCCAATGCCACGCTCGCGGGGTAATTTATTGCCGCTGGCCAAAGTTGTGACAGCTTACATCGGTTCGGTGATAGGGGCAGGTTTTGCATCGGGGCAGGAAATAATGCAATTTTTTATTTTGCACGGCTGCAATGGACTATTGGGGGTTGTACTGTCAACCGTCCTATTCTCATATCTTGGCGGCTTGGTGATGTTCCTTTCAATAAAGATGCGCTCAACTAATTATAAAGAGTTGTTGACATTTCTATTTGGGAAGAAAGTTGGAAAAATAGTGGATGCTTCAAATCTGGTGATGCTGATGGGTGGTTTAAGCGTTATGATGGCAGGAAGCGCCGCTGTTTTTAGCGAGCATTTCGGTTTGTCGGCTCAAGCCGGGGTGTGGGTGGTGATTGTTATAACATCATTGGTTATTCTGGGCGGGCTTGATGGAGTGTTAACTGCAAATGTCGTACTCGTTCCTTTAAAACTGTTAGCGGTCGTGGTTATCACCCTAACCGCCATAATTAAAGCAAAAGGCGCGATTTTCCTGATTCATCAGGTAACACCTATGGGCGGGGTGGCAGGTTGTTGGGCCGGAGCGGGTTTCCTCTATGTTTCATATAATATGATTGTGCCAGTGGCTGTCCTCTCGTCCTTAGGCAGGAGTATTCCGTTACAAGTGGGGGTTGCCGGCGGAGTGGCCGGAGGGTTCTTGCTGGGCCTGTCAGTTTCTTTAGTAACGGTAGCGGGCTTGTTATATCTTCCGGAAGCGGCTGCGTATGAAATACCGCTCCTTTATCTCGCCAATCAACTGGGGCTTGTTTTTTACTGGTTACTGGGTTTTCTGATTTGGCTCGCTATTATTACTACTGCGATAGCAGATGCCCATGGTATTGCCAGTCGGCTTGCCCCGCAAGGAGGCTTGAACTACAGGCTGCTCGGCATATGCGCGTGCCTGCTCGCTCTGCCTATAGCAGGACGCGGCTTTTCTGAATTAGTGCGTCTGCTGTATCCTTTGTTTGGCTACGCCAGCTTGGTGTTGCTGATTTGCTTATTAATCGTCCCGCCGATTAAATTCTTACGCAAACATAAAAAAAGTTTCACATAATAAAAAGATTCCGTATAATTGATAGGTAATGAGATATTTTTAGGCGGAGTTGGTAAAGATGAATTGGTTGGATTGGTTAATCATCGCGGTCATCGCTTTGTCTACGTTACAAGGATTGCGGCACGGCTTGCTGGTCGGCGTCGCGAAAATGGCGGGGTTGCTGGCCGGGTTGGTTGTCGCTTATTCGTATTACCGGCCTGTGACAGATTTTTTATCTGCTCATTGGCATTTGGAGAAGATAATGCTTCCATTGACCGGGCCTTTTTTAAGGTTTTGGCAACCTGTCGAGGATGTCGTCAGTCCGCTGGCCGTTCCAGAAAAGTTGATGTCCGGCGATTATATCACGAAAATTGTCGCGTACAGCGTTCTTGAGGCGCTAACTTTTTTAGTGCTGCTGCTGGCCGCTGTCTGGCTGGTGAACGCGGCCGGGCTTATCTTAACCAGGGTTGCCGATTTTAGCTTGCTCGGGCCGTTGAATCACCTTGGAGGACTTATATTTGGTTTTCTAAAAGGGGTTTTAGTGGTGGTGATTATTCTGGCGCTTATGAACCTGTTCATGGGCAATTACCTGATCACACCGGGCATGGCCGGCCTGGAGGGGAAGGCTTTTAAAAATTCAGCGTTGCTCCCTTATTTCAAACCATTTATTGATATTCTTAATCAAACGCTTGCGGGCATTATACCTCGAAATAATATCTTGCCCGGGCAGGTTAATAGTATTTAAGGCCGCCCTAATGGCAAACGCCGCTCCAACCTGAGCAAACGTTTTTGTTAATCAAGCATTTTAGGTGGTTGAAGTTGGGATAATAAAAGTATTTGTTATATACGGGAGGTTTTTATCTTGACGGCATCCAAAGAGCAACATCCTGCGTCAAAACTAGCGTACCGAAGACAGAATGCCTGGGACTGCCTGGCCGGGGAAGAAAGAGTCAGAGCAATGGCCTTTGCCGACGATTATAAAAAATTTTTAAACGCGGCTAAAACGGAAAGAGAGGTAATCGGTGAGTCGCTAAGATACCTCAAGAATATTGGATTCCGCCCATTAGATAATGCGGCGAAGTTAAAGCCGGGCGACAGGTTCTACGCGGTTAACCGGCACAAAGCCTTAATCGCAGGCGTTATCGGAAAAGTACCCATGGAGTACGGGTTGAATGTTATCGGCGCGCATGTTGACAGCCCGCGCCTGGACTTAAAACCGATGCCGGTTTTTGAAGAAGAAAACATGGTCTTTTTTAAAACACATTATTACGGAGGTATAAAAAAGTATCAATGGCTGTCGGTCCCCCTTGCCCTGCACGGGATAATAGTAAAGGCCAGCGGTGATTCAGTTCAGGTGTCAATCGGCGAGAGGCCCGGGGACCCCGTGTTTACCATTCCTGATCTTCTTCCCCACCTGGCTAAGGATCAAATGGAGAAAAAAATGGCTGACGCCGTACCGGGGGAAAATTTAAATATCCTGGTGGGAGGCATCCCCCTTTTGGGCAGTGAAATAAAAGAACGGTTCAAACTGGCGATTCTTGAATACCTGAACCGTGAATACGCCGTCATTGAGGAAGATTTGATCAGCGCGGAATTGGAATTGGTTCCGGCCTGGCCGGCTGTGGATATTGGCTTGGATCGCAGCTTTGTCGGGGGATACGGGCAAGATGACCGTGTATGTGTTTACACTGCTCTGCGCGCTCTGTCTGAAACCTATGAGCCCGAGCGAACGGCATTAGTTCTGCTAATTGATAAAGAGGAAATCGGCAGCAGCGGCAATACCGGGATGGAGGCTGTTTTCTTCACGAACACAGTAAGGGAGATTACCGCCCGTTGCGTCTCAAAATATAGTGAACTGACGGCACGCCGCGTCCTGACGAATTCGCGCGCGCTGTCCGCTGACGTTAACGTCGGCCTTGATCCGAACTATGGGGATGTGATCGAAAAGGCAAATACCGCCCGCCTTGGCGCGGGAGTTGTTCTGACGAAATATACTGGAAGCAAGGGTAAGTACGCGTCTAACGACGCGCATGCCGAAGTGGTGGCTCAAGTGCGCAGGCTTTTTAACGACGCCGGAGTAATCTGGCAGACTGGTGAACTTGGAAAAGTTGACCAGGGCGGCGGCGGCACCATTGCCCACCTGCTGGCCAGCCATGGTATGGACGTGCTGGATTGCGGAGTGGCCCTGCTGGGGATGCATTCACCCTTTGAGGTGGCCAGCAAGGCGGACGTTTTTATGGCTTACAAAGGATGTAAGACGTTTTTAATAAGATAACTAAAATTTTATTAGCTTATGGTTATCAAAAAGGATCTGGTTATTTCCGATGTTGAGTAATTTCGGAAAGTCGGTTTGCAAAGACCGTTCTGTCATCGCGAAGAGCGAAAGCGACGTGGCGATCTCACAGTATAAAGCGGGTGTAAGAGTCGGAGATTGCTTCGCTTAACGCTCGCAATGACAAACGGTAGGACTTTCCGAAAGTATTCATATTAGAGTAGATTCGAAAAACATTTTTTAACAGATGCAAATTAATTGGAAATATCATCAACCACATTAAGAGAAAGCAGGTGGCTGAGAAAAGAGCGCACAGCAAACAGATGTTACCGCAAAAGCAACATCGA
>Ga0067045_1028148_pt1 | contig 41462 bp, 43 predicted proteins | sample TerdegcTABiofilm_FD_59184 | JGI IMG/M metagenome (GOLD analysis project Ga0067045, IMG submission 59184) | Combined Assembly of (Gp0054472, Gp0054536) Wastewater bioreactor microbial communities from Singapore -Terephthalate degrading... | reverse complement strand
CAATTACACGGGAATCATTACACGGTAAAACAGTGTTGCTGCCAAACTGGGATATGATGGCAGCACGTCTTTTAAGGGCAAATTTGCAGCGTGAAGGCATTGATGCGCATATACTTTATGAAGATGATGCGCTTATTGCAAAAGGCACACGAACCAATACCGGACAATGTATTCCTTTAAACATCATTGCGTATGAATACATTGATTATGTAGAAAAGCATAATTTAGATCCTGCTAAAACAATATTGTGGATGGCTGATTCTGAAATTGCGTGCAATATCCGTATGTATCCGTATTTTATAAAAAGTATTTTTGATAGTTATGGCAAAGGATTTGAACATACACGAGTGTTTGTGGGCGATATCTCATTTAAGGAAGTTTCAATTAAAGCAGCTATTTACAGCTATTTTGCTTTCATGTTCAGCGGATTGTTGCGCAGAGTAGGGTGCCATTTTAGACCATATGAATGTATCCATGGTTCCACTGATAAAGCTATTGAGCAAACTATGCATGAGTTTGAGCAAGCTTTCAGGGATGAAATGGAATGGTCAGATGCATTGGGTACTATGGTTAAGCGATTCAAGGCAATAAAGGTTAAGCGCACAAATCGTCCCAAAGTGGCAATATTTGGCGATCTCTATGTTCGTGACAACGATGTTATGAATCAAAGCCTTATAGCTTTTATTGAAAAACATGGCGGTGAGGTTATCACAACACCGTATAATTACTATGCCAAGATGATAGCCAATCCGTATTTTAAAAAATGGTTCAGGGAAGGAAAATACGGAGCGATAGTTACCGGTAAAACATTGCTGACAGCAGTTGAACGTATGGAAAAGAAATACTACAGTTATTTTGAAACTCTGCTGAATGAGCCAAATCCAGTTTATACTGTAGACTTTGAAAAAGTATTATCACAGTTTGGCGTAACCATGTATCATACCGGAGAATCGTTTGATAATCTTATCAAGATATTTTCGCTTTTGCAGCATTATCCTGATATTAAGCTTTTTGTGCAAACAAGCCCTGCATTTTGTTGCCCATCCCTTATAACCGAAGCAATGGCGCATAAGATTTATGAGGTGACTGGTGTGCCGGTGGTAAGCTTAACGTATGATGGTACTGGTAGCTTTAAAAATGATGCTGTAGTGCCGTATTTAACACTACTCAGGGATACCGCACAACAAAAACAAGAAAGGAAGTTGTCATAGTTACACGCGTAGTATTGATTTATCCTGGATTTAGTATGTGTAATTTTTCCTTTTTGGCAGCGGTAACAAGCCTGTTATCGCTGCACACAAAATAATCAATAGTGTCTTTGTGACGAGAGCTGAAGATAATTGTATTGAATTAAGAGTTTACAAACTGTGATGCATAATTAAATAATTTTGAAAGTTTAATAACAGATTCATTGATATCTATAATTGTAAAATACTGTAAATCTGTTTCAATTTTCTTATGTAAAAGTAAAAAATCTTGTTTATCAATCTGTTTATCGTGAAGCAGTCTATGTAATGTTGAAAATGCTTCAATTTCAGTTATAATTGAAATATAGATATATCACATTGTGTAGGTTTTCCTTTATGAACGATAATGAAATCATTCCCTTCTTCAACTTTATCAATGTATTCTTTAGATTTGTATCTAAAATCAGTATATTTTATATATTTTTTATATATTGCATAATAATTCCACAATATTTTACAATTTCATTATAATGTTATTATAAAGTTATTAAAATAGTCAAATATAAAATTATATCTTCAATCCAAATATATTAACACTCATTGCAACAACAGTATGTACTGTAACAAGTGTGTATCCAGTAGGTAAATCAAATGTATAGGATAAACATATAGCAATAATGTTAATAATTGTGCCTGCAATCCAGGCAACTATAAGTGGATACTTCAATTGTAATGACAAGGCAATCATTGCTGGTGAAAGCAATAGAGAAAAAACTATAAGTACACCAGCCATTTTAACCGTTATTTAATAAATTTTTCTTTCACATTAGAAAATAATATACAATAGTGTGTTACTATTGTCAATATATTAATACGCACATACGCATCATTTTGGTAACACACCTCTCTGCTTTGCCATTTCCATCATCTGTTCGCCGCTTGTTTTAGGCGGGATTTTCTTTTCTTCTTTTGGTATTAGTTGTACGGCATCATTAGGGCATGCTATGACACACAGTCCACATCCAATACAGCGATCCAGATTAACATGGGCTATGTCGGTAATCTCAATTGCATCCATCTGGCACATATCAATACAGTTACCGCATGATGTGCAGTTATCATTGGTTTGCGCAAAATAATTTGAAAATACCATCTCAGCGGGTTTTGGAAATCGCTTTATTGATAGCAGCACTGCGCAACAGTCTCCACAACAGCTGCACATACCGGCAGGGTTCTGTGCTGTTCCGGGCTGGGTTACCATCCCATGCTTTTGTGCTTCAGTAACTATCGCTATAGCTTCATCAGCACTTATTTTTCTACCTAAATCATTTTCAATGTAGTATTCAGCCATGGATCCAAACATAAGGCATGTTTCCATAGGCTTGTCACAACCTTTACCAACAATCTTTTTTTCTTTACGGCATATACAATCAGCAACAGCTATAACGGGGGCTTGCTTAATTATTGCAACAGCATCTTCAAAAGGTGCAACAGTGCTTTTTGTTTCAATTGATTCATTTACCGGAATAGGGCGCAAAAATAAATTAGTACTTTTAGCTACAGCTTTTGATAAGCCTTCCTCATAATATTGCTCCAGTAGCATAGCAAGATCTTTACTTAACCGCTTAATCTGAAATTCAAAAATTCCATGGATGAAGGGGATAGCACCGTATTTCGATATCCCATCCTTCATTTTTTTAAACAGCAAACCGCGTTTTACCATATCTTCCAAATGCATTTGCAGTTCATTTACATTTTTTCCAATTCGTACAGCAATGCTTTCCGCAGTTTCCAGCTTTGGCGATAGCTCTAAAAAAAGCTTTGCATCCTCTTCGGAAAACAGTTTTTTTAATATGGTTATTTCAATTTTAGATTGAGTTTCAGGAAAACCCAATGAGTACATATTCAGTCTCTTTTGTAACGCAGAGTAAATATTTTCCATGATAATACCTCCCGTAAATAATCAGTATTATGTTCAAAACCTATTCAATTAAAGAATGTACCAACAAGCAAAATAACACCGTTATGTTCGTCAAATCAATTTTAATTTATTTATAAAAAATAGTAACATGGTATGCGTAGTGATAGTTATATGATTAGATTGATTACACTGGAGTACAAATGATTTTAACAGTGTTTTGTAGAGGGATTTTTAATTACAGGGTAAATCATACAAGAGGTTGTGTGTTTTCAGCTTTTATCAAGTTACACTATACATAAAAATGCCAGAATAGTTGCTTAATCTAAGCATTATCTGTTATTCTTATGAAACAATCCTCTGCCATGGCCTTTTCTATGATGTCTCCCCCTGCCAGATCGCTTTCCTTGCCTGTATGACGGCGTTTCAGTACATTGCAATGTGAAATAATTCTTTGAACCGTTGCTACTATAAGCATTTTTACGTGATGGCTGTGTATAGTCATCAGTGGTATGTTGTTCCCATGGCTGCAGTGCTGAAAAGGCAAGAGCATTTGCAGGGCATTCTTCAATACATATCCCACAGCCAGTACAAATAGCCTGGTTAATCTCAGCTTTTTTGCTTATTGGATTCACCTGTATAGCGGAAGTAGGACATGCTCGCTGACATCGTTTGCATCCGGTACATAGTGTTGCATCAACTCTGATCATTATTTATGCTCCTTTTTGAATATTAAAGAATCTTTAGAGCAGGCTTACCGTTGATATCCCGATATAACTCGCATTCGGTTGATATTACACCGGTAAGCCTTTCATTGCTGGCTCTGAGCCATTTAAAGTCAGCGGTATGTATAAAATCATAGAGAAGCTGATATTGCTCCTCAAGATGTATATCATTCATGTCGGAACAAATTAACTCATCATGCAACTGTTTTAACTTTTCTTTCGCAGCAGTTTCAATACAATGCCCGTTGAGATGCAGTTTAATGGTCACACATATTAGCTCCTATTTTAAGTTTTCCTGCAATATAGTCATTAACAATACTATCAGGATCATTCCCCAATATGCCAGTGATAACATGAACATTGTTTTGTTCAAAAAGTTCTCTTGCACGTGTGCCCATTCCGCCAGCTAAAATACAGTTTGCACCCTTTTCCGATAAAAAACGTGGTAACAGCCCCGGCTGATGCGGAGGGGCAGGTATCTCTTCTTTACGTAAGACTTTTTTTAAAGTTTCGTCTACATCATACAGTACAAATTTATCGCAATGTCCAAAATGGGTTGAGAAAATATTGTCTTCGGTTACTGGTACTGCAACTCTCATTTTAAGCCCCCTTTGAGTTGATTATTTGTAATAATTCAGTAATGATTACTTCAAAATGTTTTTGCGAAACCGTAGCATTGACCATAGCTGATTGTGCAAAAGGTCTTCCTGCATCACTATTTTCAACAATAAGTGGATCCAGGGGGATAGTACCTAAAAACGGTACATCCATTTCAGTTGCTATCTCACTGCCACCACCTTTTCTGAATATAAACGTTTCCTTACCACAGTGAGGACATACAAAGCCACTCATGTTCTCCACAACACCCAAGACCGGTATGTTAAGTTTATGACAGAATGTTATGGATTTTTTTACATCGACAGTTGAAACATTCTGTGGAGTTGTAATAATAACTGCACCAGTTGGATTTTTTACTAATTGTGCAACTGAAAGCGGCTCATCCCCGGTTCCGGGAGGGGAATCTATGACAAGATAGTCAAGCTCCCCCCATTCAACATCTGATAAAAACTGTTTTATAAGATTATATTTTAGTGGGCCACGCCAGATTACTGCCTCTTTAGTATCTGGCAGCATAAATCCTACAGATATGACTTTTAAATAGTCGTTGTATTGAACGGGAACTATGGTGTTATTAGCTGTCGCCTGCAGTGGTGCTTTCTCAAGTCCAAGAAGAGTAGGTACGCTTGGACCATGAATATCAATATCTAATAAACCGGTTTTAAATTTCCGTGAAGCTAATGCAACAGCAATATTTGTTGAAACTGTACTTTTACCAACACCACCTTTACCTGATAATACCAGAATAGTATGCTTTATTTTATTAAGGTTTTCTTTAAGGCGAAGTTCTTCATTAACTTCTTGTACCTGCTTATTATCCATACCAGGTTTTACACTATTTGCTTTTGAATTTTTGGACTTATTAAACATTTTTTTATCTCCATTTAATTATGCATTTACAATCTTTTTGAAAGGCCAGCATATAATACCACCATCAAGGAATTTTACATTTGAAAAACCTGCACCTTCTAATATTCGTTGTGCTTCATAACCACGAAGTGATATTTTACAAAATGTAATTATTTCCTTGTTTTTATTCAGTTTATCTAATGATTCACGTAGTTTGCCAAGGGGTATCAATACTACTCTTGGATCGTCTATCCGCATTTGTTCATATTCCTGAGGTGAACGGACATCTAATAAAGTAAAATCTTCATTATTATCAATCTTTGCTTGTACTTCAACCGGTGAAATTGATTTTGTAATCCCGTCAATTTTATTTTGAGCTATGTGTGCCGATACAATAATATTATCAATGGCGGGAGAAAATGGTGGAGCGTAAGCAAGATCATAACTGGCAATATCATCTATTGTTCCGGATGTAATAATTGTATTTGCAATTACATCAATACGTTTTGCAACATCACCTGGTCCAACTATCTGGGCACCAAGAATGGTTCGTTTTTTCTTATCAACTATTAATTTTATGATAATTAATTTTGCATCAGGATGATAGTGCGCTCTGTCAGGTGCTGGATTCAGAACTGTAATAATATCGTATCCTTCATCTTTTGCTTGCTTTTCGGTAAGTCCAGTTCGTGCAATGTTCATATCGAATACTTTGCATATTGCAGTACCTAGTACACCTTTGAATGAAGACTTTATGCCGCATATGTTATCTGCAATAACTCTTCCGTGTTTATTAGCAGTGGAACCCATTGGAGCAAAAATAGGTTTCCCATTAATTATATTTTTATTTTCAACACAATCACCACCTGCATAAATATCCGGATCAGAAGTCTGAAGGTGTTCATTCACTACTATTGCACCTGTTGTACCAATTGTAAGTCCAGCTTCTTTTGCCAATGTAACATTTGGTTTTGTCCCTATTGCTATAAGAACTAGATCTGCTGGAATTTCCATATTTTGTGTTGTCACACTTTTAACATTTCCCTGATCATCAGCATTAATAGAAACAACTGAATCGTTTAAAATGCAATTAACCCCGTTTGCTTTTAATTCGTTATGAACATGGTATGAAATTTCAGGATCAAGTAATGCAGGTAAAACTCTATCCATTTTTTCTATGAGTGTAACTTTCATTCCCTGTCGTACAAATGATTCTGTTACTTCGATTCCAATTAACCCACCACCAATAATAACAGCATTCTTGCCTTTTAAATCCTTTTCCTGATCACGAATTTTACGTGCATCCTCAACAGTTGACAAAAAGTTAACTCCTTTATAATCAACACCCTTAATAGGCGGTATGATAGTTTGCCCTCCAGTTGCCAGTACCAGTTTGTCATATTTGAATTCAAAAGATTTGCCCGTTAAGATGTTAACTGCCTTTACTATTTTATTTTTTCGGTCAATTGATTCGGCTAATGTCTGATTATATACGGTGATATCTTTAACCATCTTAAAATAATGGGTATCTCTAACAACACCAGTTGGTGTACACATTAGCTCCTTATAATCGTGAATTTGGCCGGAAATATAAAAAGGCAGACCACAACCTGCATATGATAGCAGTTCACCTTTTTCTATAATTGTAACCTGTGCTTCAGGATTTAGCCGTTTGATTCTTGCTGCAGCTTTTGGTCCGCATGCAACCCCACCAATCACGACAACCTGTAAATTATTTTTTTCCATGGTAAGGCTCCTTTCTGTGAAGTAGTATATTTATTATATTAATTTATTCTCAATTTTAGTCCATAGTGATTGTATAGCTTTCGATGCTTTGCCATTGGAAAATTCTATAATGGTTTTCCCTGCTATTTGAGCCTTTACAAAATCGGTATCAAGAGGAATCTTGCCAATAACTTCAACTCCATATGCATTGCATAAGGAATGTATGGCCTGAGTATTTGATTCTGATATATCACATTTATTGATACATACAGATGTAGGTATTTTGAAGTGCTGTGTTACTTCAATTATTCTTTCAAGATCATGCATACCTGAAATTGTTGGTTCTGTTACAATAAGTACATGTGTGGTTCCGGTGATCGATGCAATAACAGGACAACCAATGCCGGGTGGTCCGTCAATAATAATCAGATTATAGCCTTCAGCTTGTGCAATCTTCATTGCTCTTTGGCGAATTTCATCAACAAGCTTCCCTGAATTACTCTCGGCTATGCCCATTTTGGCAAATAAAAAGGGTTGTGAATCGGCTCTGGCAACAGCTATGGTGCCCGAAAGATGATCTACCATATCAACTGCCTCATAAGGGCACATCATTGCGCATACAGCACATCCTTCGCATAGAAGAGGATCTACAACATAAAAATCTTTAATAGCATTAAAGCGGCAGTAAATAACACAATCACCACATCCGCGACATCTATCCTGCGAAATAATAGCTTTTTTCTGGCCAACGAATGGTATCTCTTCCAGTATTTCAGGATGCATAACAATATGGAGGTTGGAAGCGTCAACATCGCAATCTACAAGTATTCTCTTTGATGATAATTTTGCAAAGGACGCAGCTATGCTTGTTTTACCTGTGCCGCCTTTACCACTTACTATTGATAGTTGTTGTATTGTGCTTTTCATTGTTTTACTATGTCCTCAATAAAGCATTGTATAGCTTCAAATTGCTTCGAATATGTAGAAATCATGAAATCAATACATGTTCCTTCTGCACATGCTTTGGCCACATTAATGTCATGCGGGATGGTTGCTAATAGTGGTATATTTTCTTTTTCAATAAACGAGAAAAGGGGCACATACTTTTCCACCATATTGTTAACGATAATACCACAGGGAATAGATAAGGATTTTGCAACATCATAGACCAATACCGCATCGTGAAAACCAAATGGTGTTGGTTCTACTACAAGCAAAACAAGATCATTCCCTTCCAGCGAGTGAATAACGGGACATGAAGAACCAGGAGGAGCATCAATAATGCGAACTTTAGCATTGAGATGCTCTTTTTTAACCTCGTCTATAATTGGTGTTGCAATATGTTCACCAATATTCAGGATCCCACCTGCATAGTATAGATTGTTTTTATGACCACTTTCAACTGTTCCAACGATGCGGGGAACTTCTTTTATGGCACGCTCAGGACATACAAGATAGCAACCACCACAGGAATGGCATAACTCGGGCAAAACTAAAGGTTTACCTTTAATTACCACAATAGCGTTGTACTGGCAGGTCCGTTCGCATTTCCCGCATCCAGTACAAGCATCCATATCTACCTGTGGAATTAATACTTCAACATTGTATGTATGTGTAACAGGAATCTTTAAAAATAAATTTGAATCGGGTTCTTCCACGTCACAGTCAAGCAACACTGTTGGATGTTTCAATGAAAACAAATACGCCAATGTTGTTGACACGGTCGTTTTACCGGTACCGCCTTTGCCGCTTGCAATAGCTATATTCATCAATAGTCTCCAAAATGTTAAAACTCAAATGATGCTCCGCATGAAGCCAGCACAAATGAATCTTTAAATTCTTGATGCATCATGCATGCAACTCTAAAGCCAGTACAGTGAGAAGTACCTATTTTTTTAACATTAAATCGCTTAAGTGTGTTGATAGCTCTTTTAATATACTCCGGCGGTGCACTTTCCAGATGAGTGCCTCCAATCACTGCAAAAAACTCTTTATACCCTGTTTGTTCTGAAATATCATGAAGTATCTCAACAATACCTGCATGTGCGCATCCCAATAAAACAACAGGGCCTGATTCCGTGTCAATGATAAGCGAACAATCGTCATTGAAGATATCATTTTTTATTGTGCCATCAGGCAGCTTGACTTTTAACCGCTCATCAAAACCCTGCCATCCCTGGGGACGGTTGATTTCAGCGATAGCTCGTATAGATGGCGTTATTGTATTTAAACCGGAAATGGTTTTAAAAACAGCACCACTTTTTTCGCACTCTTCTTTAGAAGCTCTAATACCTATGGGAGCTTCAAACGTCTGATCCCCTAATGGGATGACTGCGACTTTGTTAGTAAAAATATCAGGATGGGCATATACATTTACAGATTTTCCAATTGCCTGCAGTACCTGCATAAGACCACCTGTGTGATCATAATGCCCATGACTGAGAATAATTTGCTGTATGGTTGTAATGTCTTTTCCTAATGTCTTCAAATTATGTAGAATGCCAAGTCCCTGACCAGTGTCAAACAGTGTGGTATCATCTGCTTCAATTAACACTGATAAACCATGTTCTCCAATGAGCGGAAAAGGAGTATTAATACAATTTTCACAAACAATTGTTATTTTTGTTTTCATGTTTTCTCCTGATATACAGTAATAGGTGGGCATCAGTGCATGATGCCCACCTCACTTTTACTCATTTTTTTCCAGTTCTGCCATCCGCTTGTTAATATCTTCAATGGTTTTGGTGAGAAAATCAACCTGTTGTTTCAAAAACGATTTCTCATCTTCCTTTGAAAACTGATAAGGAAGCGGACTAAAACCTGAACGCAACCATCCCGGCATCCCTGTTGCGTAAAACCAATGCCTGAAACCGCGTCCTCTGCCACCAAAACCTCTACCAAAACCAAATGCGCCAAATCTGCCTGTTGGATTGGCATATCCCGGCATGCCATATCCAGTGCAAAATCCCGCACCACGCCCTGTCATAGGGCCGGCACCATAAGGACCTGTTCTATCTCCCCAGGGCATATTGCTACCTCCTTATTATACAAGATAGTAATGTAATGCAAAAAAGCTTTTAAATAGTAACTATCGCACATAATTGTTAGTGGTGTTAACCAAACACCATTGCCTTTTTCAAAATCATCATCCGTTCACGGTACAAACGTTCTGCCAATCGCAAATGCGATGCAATACGTGTGTACTGTTCAATAATATGCGTATCAACCTGAGAACAGGAAAGGTTATCGATTATATCACCGCATTCCTGTGCCAGTCGTTCAATTTTTTCTTCAATCATTTTCAGCTTATCTTCATCGGACTGATCCAGCCCTTCAAATTTAAAATGTGCAACAGGTTGTTTATTAATTTCATGTTCAAACTTTTCCAGTCGCTTATGAATTGTTTCAATTTCAGAGAACAATTTTTCTTTTCCATGAGTTTGTGCTTCTTGAAGACAATGCAAATTTTTCTCATGAAGTTTTTTTATACACTGAAGCATTCGTTGGCGCATTGTCATGTCAGCTTCCTGTACATTTTGTGTGTATCCTGTAAAACCATTATGCAATGTTGATTGATTCATGGGCTCACCTCCTTATAAAAATAAATATAAAAAGATTATTACCAGTGACTTTCTACAGTAGATTCAGTTGCCTTCACTAAATTTCCAGCTTTGTACTCAGCAATTGCCTGTGATACCCGCATACTATCACATACATACACTTCCACTCCTGATGAACGTAAAACTGAATATGCTTTTGGTCCTACGTTTGTAGCAATAAGCACTTCTGCACCGCTATCTATCACATTCTTTGCCGATTGTATTCCAGCACCCTGCGTTGATTGAACACTCTGCTTATTCTCCACCCATGTATAGCTTCCTGTACCAGAATCATACACAATGAATCCTTTTGCTCTTCCAAAACGTTCATCCACTTGGCTGTCTAAACTATTCTGTTGTGCCGGTATTGCTATCTTCATAATGATTACTCCTTTGATGTAATTTCCATCCACGCCTGTGGCGCCTGCAAGTTTGTCCTTTTGTTACATAGTGCATGCATTTGTGAGGTAATGTTCCATTGATGTACTGTGCTACCACTTCCTCAACGCTGCCATTGAGCCACGAATATAGCTTAATTTCCCTATCAAGAATAAACCTGGCCAGCACATCGCTTAAAGCTCCGCATAATAACACGGTTACTCCCATTTCTTTAAGTCGCTCAATCCTTATAAACGGACTTTGTTCATCAATATCAATCACTGAGCGTTCTGAAATAGCATTTTCATTCAATGTTAAAACAACAAACCTGCGTGCCTCATCCAAAAGCGGCGATAGTCGCTCCTGAAACACTGGTAATGCAATTATTACGTTCTTCATATCAAATATAAAAGCATAAATCGTGCCAAAATTATATGATTTGGGTATTCGCAATAAATTTTTAAAAAATCTATGATTAAAGAAGTTTTATATTTTTTATGGGCGATAGTTACTGTGAAAAAGCTTTTGATGTGGGGCAGTCGTAAGCAAAAAAATGAGATTGCTTCCCTTCGACAAGTGGTTGCTGAGCTCGTCGAAGCACTCAGTGCAAGCACTACGCTCGTAATGACTTTGCACCCGCATCATTGAGAGCCCACTATTTGTTTTGGGATACCTTCATTTCTTGCAATGGCGAATTATGTCACTACGAGTAAAGCGAAGCAGTACCCTATAAACAGCAATGATTTTGTGTAAGAAACGACGAGATTCTTTGGTCGCTCGCGTGTATTGAGAATGCCAATAAAGACATTGCCACGCCTCGATTACTTTTAACATTGCAAGATGCAATACTTTATCAGGATAAAATATTGCAAAATGCAATGTAACATAAGATGCAGATAATTTGCACATATTTTTTAAGCTGAACCCCATAATCAAATTGTAGCAGAAACAATATTTGCAACTAAAGATATTAATAATGATCTGGTATAGTTAATTTGTAAAAAATATTTGATCGATAATAATTCAATAATGATAGTAATTATAATAAGATACCAGAAACGTTCATAAGAAACTATTACATAGATTGCAGGCCAAATCATATTTGCAAATAATGTATTTGGTATAAAGAATAACGTGATGGTCAACAGTAAAATTTTACAAATATAGTTAAATTTTCCTTTCATATAAAGACCTCTATGACAATTTTCTAATCCCAAATAGATTTTACTATAATATTCTATTCAATATTATATTTTTTTAATTTTCGCCATAATGTAGAAGTATCGATGCCCAGTGCTGCTGCAGCATCCTTCTTGTTAGGATATCGGGCTAAAGCCTGCTTTATCATGTTTTTCTCCATTTCTTCTAGTGAAAGTGTTGAAACAGGCGTTATACCGTATATATATGCTGGCAGGTGCTCAGCTTTGATATATGCTTCATGACACAGCACAAAAGCATGCTCGATAATATTTTCTAGCTCACGAATATTTCCAGGATAATCATAATTGAGCAATATGTTCATTGCATCATCAGATAGTCCCTCTATGTGTTTTCCTTTTAATGCATTAAATTTCTTAATAAAGTGTTCTACCAATAAAGGTATATCCTCTTTTCGCTTTGATAATGGGGGCAGTTGTAATCCTATGACATTCAGGCGATAGAATAAATCATCGCGAAAATTACCGGAAGCAACTTCTTCTCGTAAATTCTTATTGGTTGCGGCAATAATGCGTACATTTGCTTTTTTTGGTTTTGTATCGCCAAGGGGTTCATATTCTTTAAACTGCAAAAATCGAAGTAACTTAACTTGCATTGGCAATGGCAACTCGCCAATCTCATCCAGAAACAATGTTCCACCTTCGGCTAATGCAATTTTACCGGGCTTATCTTTTTTTGCATCGGTAAACGCGCCAGCTTTATAACCAAACAGTTCCGATTCAAGTAGGTTTTCAGGCAAAGCTCCGCAGTTTACCACAATAAATGGCTTTTCTTTTCGCCTGCTTAATGAATGAATGGCACGTGCAATGAGTTCTTTACCACTCCCGCTTGGTCCTTCAATTAACACAGAGCTATCACTTAACGCTACATCAGGCAGTATGGAAAAAATTTTCTGCATCGTGTTGTTTTTACTTACAATATCTTCAAAAGAGTAGGTTGATTCAATTTTTTTCCTCAAAGTTTCAATATCGCTGATATCACGAAAGGTTTCAACACCACCAATGATATTTCCCTGATCATCTTTAAGCAATGCGGTGCTTATGCTTATAGTTACTTTTTCTCCTGATTTGTTAACTATATATACTGTTTTATTAATAATATTTTTCCCAGTCAGCATAGTTTCACGTAACGCACAGGAATGCTCACAAATATTTGCATGAAAGATTTCAAAGCAAAGTTTACCTAACGCCTCATCTTTACTTTGAAGGCCTAAAATTTTACAAGCAGCATTGTTGAGTGACGTGATTCTGAAATCCATGTCAATGGTAAATACCCCATCAGCAATACTGTCTAAAATAATGTTTGCAACACAATCAGAGTTCATCATTGTAGTATATCATCTGAGTTAGAGTTTGTGTCAGTGTTTTCATCGTTATCATCATATTGGTTCTTATTAGTGTCATTATCTTCATTATATATATTTTCATCACCATCATCATTATCATCAACATTTCCATTTTTATTTAATTCTTCCTGATATTTTTTTTCTTCTTCCTTTCGCTTTTCCATTAATTTTGCAAGATAGTTACTGATTTCAGAGTCATTGATGGTATTTGTGAAGCTAACAATCACAGCAGATTCATTCATAAGCACAAGATTCATTGGTATATCAATATGGTATATATTTCCTAACTGATAGATGTTTGGATAGAATTTTTCCTGATTGTCTTTATTAACGATAATTACTATCTTTTTTGGTATACAATTGCCAAATGCTAACCTGTATTTTGATGCAGCAATTAATCCTTCGGCAATTTTTTGTGAATCGAAAAAATCAGATGAAGAGCTAATTTTCTGATAGTTATGGAAAAGAAGAATATATTGGCCAAATTTATCCTGATACGGAATAAGGGGTAGTTTATCAAGTTCAGAAATAGTTGAATATGGTTTAGTTGTGATAGTGGCTTCTATACCTGCAGTAATATCATCTTGTATTAATTGATAGGTTACCTTTGTGTTTTTATCATCAGGAAGATTGCCTTTTATAACATCATTTCCAAATGCATTCTTATTATTTTGATCTTTAAAATACATTGATGTTACTCTGAACTTTATAAATAATGACTTATCTTTTTTTGGTTCAATATAATGAACAATGTCAAAATCAAAACAACCAGTGGTAAATAGTAAAGTAATAAGTAGCATAATGTTGAATTTTTTCATGATAACAACCTCAATGTATACTGGTTATAAAATCCATAATTTTAAATAGATTACCTGAAATATACATGAACGTTAAACCATAAGTCAAAACATATTTAAACTGACTTTATAAAACATATACACATATAAATAGAGCAATAATCTAATGTTCATTATTTTAATAGGATATACTTTAAAAAAAATTGATTGACTTGCCTGTATATTAATACTATTATATTATATGTTAACATAATTATTATTATATACTTTATATGCCAATCTGATTAATTGCTTATCACAATAATACAAAGTATTATAAGGAAGGTGCTCTAGTTTATTTTAACAAAAAAATGCTGTATAAAGTAATTTTATAGTATCTGGAGGTTGGCCATGATGAAGTATCCATTACTGCTCACTAATTTTATGGAAAGAGCAGCCAAATATTTCCCCAAAAAAGAAATAGTATCAGTATATCCCAACGAAAAGTTTGTGTATAATTATGGGCAGTGGTATAAACGCTGCTGTCAGTTAGCGCATGCATTACAATCACTTAAAATTAAAAAAGGTGATCGTGTTGCCTCATTTGCATTGAATAATCATCGTCATTTAGAATTATATTTTGGTGTACCATGTATGGGGGCAGTACTCCATACTCTCAACGTTCGTTTATCCCATGAACATCTTATTTATATTATAAATCATGCTGAAGATAAAGTAATATTTGTTGATGAAGATCTGTATTTTCTACTTGAGCCTGTTAAGGATAAGTTGAAAACAGTAAAGCATTATGTGATTTTATCGCAAACAGGCAAAAAGCCTGAAACAAAGTTATCACCAGCACTATTATACGATGACCTGATTAGGGATTTTCCTGAAGAATATGATTTCCCAAAAGATAGAGATGAATATGATCCTGCATTAATATGTTATACATCAGCAACAACTGGTGATCCTAAAGGTGTTGTTTATTCACATCGTGGACTTATTCTTCATGCATATGCTGCAGGTGTCACACTGGGATTGAACGAAAGTGATTGTGCAATGCATGTAGTTCCCATGTTTCACGCTAATGCATGGGGTGGACCTTTTGGTGCTACAGGTTTGGGGTGCAAACAAGTATTACCTGGAAGACAAATTCTTGATATGAAAGCATTATGCAAAATAATTTCAGAAGAAAAAGTTACTTTTACTTGTGGAGTGCCAACTATATGGATGATGCTGCATCAGTATTTAGAAAATGGTGGGGAACACGATTTCTCATCAATACGTGCGGTTTATTCTGGTGGTGCAGCAATGCCTCGCTATCTTATGGAATCATTTGCAAAGAAATATAATTTTAATATTGTTCAGGCCTATGGAATGACCGAAACATCACCTCTTGCAACTGCTGCTATACCTAAAAGTTATATGCATAATTTACCCGAAAAAGAATTATTTGATGTTAAAACCACTGCAGGGCTTTTAGCATTGGGTTTGGAAATGAAGGTTGTAAATTTAGAAACTGGAAAGGAAGTGCAGTGGAACGGTAAAGAAATGGGGGAAGTTTGTTTACGTGGTCCATGGATAGCCAGTGAATATTATAAAGACCCTGAAAGGAGTAAACAAACATTCAAAGATGGGTGGTTGCATACCGGTGATATTGCCACAATTAATGAAGAGGGTTATATTTCGCTTGTTGATCGTACCAAGGATTTAATAAAAAGTGGTGGGGAGTGGATTTCATCTGTTGATCTTGAAAATCAGATTATGGCTCATCCTAAAGTTCTTGAAGCAGCAGTCATTGCAATGCCTCATGAAAAATGGCAAGAAAGACCACTGGCATGCATAGTACCAAAACCTGAATTTGCTGATTCAATAACAAAAGAAGATATTATTGAATTTTTGCAAGCAAGGGTTGCTAAGTGGTGGCTGCCTGATGAAATAGTATTTTTAAAGGAGATACCAAAAACAAGTGTGGGAAAATTTAATAAAAAAGAACTACGGAAAACAATATTGCCTGAAGTGCTGAAAAATAAAGTAGTTTATTAAAAAGTTTTAAATAGCATGCCAATTTCAAGCTGGATGTTATACATATAATCACGCCAGTCTGTAGAATCTATTACATTTGAAAAGTAAAACTGACCATGGGGACCTGCATAGATATAAGTAAATCTGTTGAGAGCAAAAGACAATCTAAGTTGCAATCCAAATCCAAACTGGTTGTAATTTATAAATTGTATTCCGTTGGTACTGTCATTGTCATTTGACATTGTATTGTAAAATATATGCATGTAAGTAAGGCCATATAATATATCAAAACGAACATTGTTACCAAATGAGGATACCAGATATAAAGGTATAATAATCGAATGATTACGGGAAGTTAATTGTGCATCAGGTGTATCCCCAAATTCTAATTCAGTTTCATGATAAGCATAATATAGACCTGAATGTATTCCAAAATGCGATGTGAACATGTTCTCTAAAAAAATACCTCCTCCTGCCATTATGCCGGGTTTCCAATTTACAGTTTTTCCCTCTTCACTACCACTTCTATGCAATACATCATTCATTCCGCCAGTAACATTGAATCCTAAAATAAAATTTTCATTACGGGATTGTGCATGAACGGAAGTATAAAAAGAAAAAAACAAAATTAAAAGTAAAATTAAAAACAAAATTTTATGTATAGAGAGCTTTCTATAAGTAACTAATGTCATTTTTTTACCATTATTTTGGCATTATACATGTTCCGTTAAATTTAGCGCCATTTTCTATATACAGGTCCGGTGTTATAATATCTCCTGACATATTGCTATGTTCAAATATTTCTATTAACTTACTGGCCTTAATCTTACCCTGGCATTTCCCGCTGATTGAAACAACTGCAGCAGTTACCTCTGCGCTTACATTGGCTTCATCACCAATGATTAGAGTACCATCTGTTTCAACTTTGCCCTGGAAAAATCCTTTTATTTTTAATGAAGATTTGAATTTTAATGTACCCCTGAATTTTATATCTTCTGCTATCACCGTTCCAATCTTATTTTCATCCTCAATAATTTCTCTTTGCTCAACCATAATTATTGACTCTCCTTAAAAAAAAATTTATCACTATATGTTAAATTGGTATATTCGAGTTCTTAAAAAGTTGGTTTTAATTTGATGATATTTTGTAAACTTTGTCAATCCAAATTACTCTAAATATAAAATTTTTCCAGTAATAATTCTTTAAAAAATTTCATAATGAATGTAGTGTACCCCCCCGCCTTCGGCGGCGGGGGATACACTATTTCGTATTTTGTTAAAAATTCCACATTTTAGAAATAATTAATGAAATTTTTCAAAAAGTCCTTGCATAATTTTATAAAGCAAATTTATTGCAAATATTGCACATGAAGCTATACTTAACAATAATTATCGCATATATTGTGACATTGTATTCAGATTTCTTCTGAAAAAATGGAATATCACGTCAATATTTGTTACCATTTGCGTATGATTTTATAAAGGAGATAGTTACTATGGAAGAGATATTACAAAAAGCAAATGAATTGGGACTAATGATCAAAGGGTCAGATATTTACAAGCGCTATGAAGAACTGGTAAAAAAGATTGAAGCCGATGAAAATGCACGCAAGTTGCTTGAAGAATATATAAAGTTAAGCGAAGAACTATATCAGAAAGAAGCTAATGGTGGTGTAATTGAAGTTGAGGAAAAGAAAAAATTACAGGATATAAGTCAAAAGGTTTCGGAAAGTCAGCTTATAAAAGAATTCATTGCCACACAAACATATTATGTGAATATGATGATGCAGATTCAAAATGCAATCAGCAACCCCAAAGGCGATCCCATTGGACCATCAAAGATAATAAAACCAGGCCAGAGCGGTAAAATCATTACAGGAAATTTTTGATAAAATTTTTATTCGATAGATGATAAAAAATATCCCACCATTTGAGTGGGATATTTTTTTGGTAATGGCTTATGCAAGCTTTTCAATTGCTTCTTTTATACGGTTTAATCCTTCAACTATATTCTTATCAGATGTTGCAAATGAAAGCCGTATATTATCATCTGAACCAAATGCAATGCCGGGCACAACTGCAACTCGTGCTTCCTCAAGAAGATATGATGACAACTTTGAAGAAAGCGCTTCATCTTTATATTTATACTTTATTGCTGAAAAACCAGGAAGAGAATAAACACCTCTTACATTTGGGAAGACATAAAATGCGCCATCAGGGTTATGGCATTCAATTCCCTTTATTTCATTGAGGCCTTTTACAATTATTTCACGTCGTCGGGCAAAAGCTTCAATCATTGGATTCAAAACGCTCTGATCTCCAGTTAATGCTTCAACTGCTGCCCACTGTGCAATTGATGTTGGATTGGATACCGACTGGCTTTGAATCATTTCCACCTGTTTGATTATTGTTTCATCACCTGCCATATATCCTATACGCCAGCCAGTCATTGAATACGTTTTAGAAACACCATTCAAGACCATAGTTTTTGGTTTGAGTTCAGGGACAGCATTAACAATATTGCAGAACTTTTTATTATCATAAATTATAACTTCATAAATATCATCTGTTACAATGCATATATCATATTTTTTTAAAACTTCGCCAATTGCTTTCAGTTCATCCATTGTGTACATTGCACCTGTAGGATTGGAAGGTGAATTTATAACTATGGCTTTGGTTTTTTTAGTTATATGTTTTTCAAGCATTTCAGGGTTTATTTTAAAATCTGTTGATTCATCAGTATGGATAATTACAGGAACGCCATCGGCAAGAAGGACAATATCAGGGTATGATACCCAGTAAGGTGCCGGAATAATCACTTCATCGCCACTGTTGAGCAGTACCTGCATAAGATTATAGAATGAGTGTTTTCCTCCACAATTTACAGTAACTTCAGAAATTTTATATTCCAGATTATTGTCTCTTTTAAATTTTTCAACAATTGCTTTTTTTAGTTCAGGAATACCGCCTGATGGGGTATATTTTGTTTTACCCTGTTCAAGGGCTATAATTGCAGCATTTTTAATGGATTGTGGTGTATCAAAATCCGGTTCACCAGAACCAAAGCCAATGACGTCAATTCCCTGTGCTTTGAGTGAATTTGCCAGTGCTGTAACCGCCAGGGTAGGGGATGGCTTGATTTTAGATAATCTTTTTGCTAACTCCATAACTACTCCTTTCATATCAATCATGAATATTATGTAATGGCAAGTCCGTTAAAAATGTGGAGAGCATATAATAAAATGCTTGTGGAAGAACAGATATATACCAATGTAAAGCAAAATGATTGATAATTTTTGTCAAGATTAAAACATATCAATTTGAAAAAATATTAATAAAAGCTTGCTTGGCTAACTGAATATTGTTTTTATATAAAATTTTGTGCCCTTATATGGTGAATTTAACATAACATTATTTTGTATCCCTCCAATCATCCCACTTTAAAAACACCATGCCCATAGTATAATATTCTTCTGAAATTTATAATTTGGAGGGAAATATGATGCATTAAGATTCTATAGACGTAAAAAAAGAGTGCTGGAAAGAAAGAATCACACAGCAGAAAAGAAGCGGATTACGTGTAAAGTTCTCCCTGAAAACAACAATACTCAACTTTTATCACATTTATTTCTTTGACATTTCTTTTAAGGGGTGGAGGGATAATTGAGTGATACAAAGTAATTTTTTGAATGACATAATAACATTGCGAGCGTAGTGACGCAATATCATTGTTGCCTTGTGTCATTGCGAACGAAGTGCTTGCACTGAGTGCTTCGACGAGCTCAGCAACCACTTGTCGGAGGGAAGCAATTTCAATGCTACGAAAGGCGAAATTGCTTCGTCGCTATCGCTCCTCGCAAAGACGGATGTAACCGTAGTGTCATTGCGAGCGAAGCGAAGCAATCCCATAGTATGGAAGGGGAGATTGCTTCGTCGCTTTGCTCCTCACAATGACGCAAGGCGAGATTGCCATGGAAATGAGCTCCTCGCAATGACGGGAAATAGATTGCCGCGGCACTGCGTGCCTCGTAAAGACGGATGTAGCTGTAGTATCATTGCGAGCGAAGCGAAGCAATCCCATAGTATAGAAGGCGAGATTGCTTCGTCGCTGGCGCTCCTCGCAATGACGGGAAATAGATTGCCATAGCACTGCGTGCCTCGCAATGACGATAGTATAATGATTAAAATTCAACATTTTAGAGTTTAAATCACAAAATATAGTTGCAGAAAATTCAATTGTTTTTATTCTATATAATGAATATATTTTTATAAATGACACATAATGTTGTTTACAACAGGAGGTTGCAGTATGAAAAAGACAACCATTATTGTATTAATTATTCTTTTTCTGTCAGTTGTTGTTTTTGCAAAAGAACAAAGCTTTACAGGCCGTTTGATATTTGTTGGTAAAGATTACATAGAAGTGAAATATGGAAAAACAGAGAAAGTATTTTATATACAGGAAAAATCAGTAATAATGAAAAATAATTCCAATGCTTCTTATGCAGATCTTGAACCGTGTCAGGTTGTAAAAATTAATTACACAGCAGGGGATAAAAAACTATTTATAAATAAATGTGAAATAGTAAAAGAAAGTGATTGTAAATAAAAAGGTATATAATGCAGCTAACGATTGATGACCATAGCATAGAAATACTATATAAAACACAGGATACATCTAAAGTAGCATTAAGCCATACTGTACAGCATAATAATTATTTAAACGATAATGTACACTTACAGTATAAACGGAATAAAGATTCAATACAGTGTGTGGTAAAACCTGTAACGCGACTGTATATACAAAAAGTAATTCTGACGTTTAAGGTTTTATCTTCGGATGATATGGCGTGTTTTGCTAACGGTTATCAGTCATGGACATATACAGGACCTTTTTTTAAAGAATCAAAAAAACGAAAACCCTGGCCACAATTTGTCATCGCAAATCAAGAAAGTGCAGCTAATCCGCCAAAAGGTATCCGCGGTATAGTTCAGTCTGATATGTTGTTTGTGATGGGCGATAGTAACCTGCAAGAAGCTTATGTTTTTGGACAGCTTCCCGTACACAAGCAATTCCATCAGTTTGTTTCCTTTGAATATAACTATCGCACAAAATTGTTGTCCATTATATGGGATATTGATAGATTCTGTGATGCTGAGGAAGACTACATACTTGATGTGATTTGTATTATGCAGGGAAATGCATGGCGGATTTTACAATATTATGCAGAGATTATTGCACAGGAACTATCGCCAAAATTTAATAAAAAAATACGTAAGGGCTGGTGTTCCTGGTATTATTACTATAGTACCATTACCAAAGATGAAATACTTCTTAATGCTAAATATGCTAAAGAACAATCCATACCATTTGATTTTATCCAGGTAGATGATGGGTATCAGACTACAATAGGTGAATGGACTACTGTTAAAGGATCATTTACGGCTGCCATGCGGTATATTGCTGATACTATCAAAGGATATGGATTTACACCCGGGATATGGTATTCGCCATTTATTGTTTCAAAAGATTCAAGGATTTTTAAAGAGAATAAATCCTGGATTCTTAAAGATAGCAACGGGAAACCTGTTATTGCTGGTTTTAATCCAGTATGGGGTGGCTATTATTATACTGTTGATGTGACCCAGCCTGCGGTATTAAGCTGGATTGAGGATACTATTAATACGTTATTGTATGAATGGGGGTATGAGTACCTCAAGTTAGATTTTATATATGCTGCAGCGCTACCAGGGGTGCGGCACAATATGACAATTTCAAGGTATGAAGCGCTTGCACAGGCGGTTGCCCGTATTCGGAAGGCAAGTGGTAATGCATTTGTTCTGGGATGTGGAATGCCATTACAGGCAGGCATTGGGTATGTTGATGCAATGCGTATTGGTCCTGATGTAGCACCTCAGTGGGGAAGGACATTTTTTGATAAGCTATTTAACAGTGATTCAGGGATTTCAACACGTTCAGCTATTTGTAGCAGTGTGTACCGTTCATTTATGCATAACCGTTTTTGGGTTAACGATCCTGATTGCCTTATGATACGCCAGCATAAAACTAAACTTAAACCTGAAGAACGACAAACGTTGTATAATGTAATAGCAGCACTTGGTGCTATGCTTGTAATATCCGATAGGTTGCCTGATTATTCTGCAACTGAACGTGAAATGCTATTACAGGCAATTGCATTATTTGATATAGCAAAGGATGGAGATATTTGTTGTAATGATGTATTGAGGTCAATACGTTCATTCTATAATTCAAAAGGATTGGGTGTAGTATTGAATGTAGATGATACTACCTGTGAAGCAACACTTGAACAGGAAATAATAAAAAATTATTCTAAAATATTTGTGATTGAAAACAATATACAAACACCGTCCCAATCAAAGACTTTTGAATTACCACCCCACAGTTCAAAATTATTTCTTTTTAAAAAATAATTTTGCAACCATTTCCTGATTCCAGTTGTCTTTATAATGGGTTGTTGGCTTGTATTTATAAGTCATTTGATAAACAATCATATTAATCCACTATTGTATTGGAAACGGATTGATAAGAATCGGAAGACGATAATAGTTTTCAAGTTTGGTTAAAAATAATAATCAAAAAATTCAATTTTTCAGGAGAAGATTAATGAAAAAATTTAAGGAAAACATCACCGGAGTTGCTACTGTACTTTTACTGGCACTCAATACACTTTTCTGGGCTTCATTTTTATTTCCAATTGCAGTTTTAAAAATTATACCTATAAGAATATGGCGTACGTTAATAAATAAATCACTGGATACTATTGCATGTTGCTGGATTTACTGCAATAATGCTGGTTTGAAAATGACACGGTCCATTACCTGGGATGTTTCTGGTATTGAAAATCTCAGTAAGAAAAGCTGGTATATAGTTATTGCCAATCATCAATCATGGACAGACATTGTTGTATTGCAAAAAATTTTGACTGGCAAAATACCATTTTTAAAATTCTTTTTAAAGAAAGAATTAATCTGGGTACCTGTACTGGGTCTTGCCTGGTGGGCACTTGATTTTCCATTTATGCGACGCTATTCACAATCATTCCTGTTGAAGCATCCACATCTCAAAGGAAAAGATATCGAGGTTACCAAAAAAGCATGCCAGAAATTTAAATATATTCCTGTATCAATTATGAATTTTGTAGAAGGAACACGCTTTACACCAGAAAAACATGCAAACCAGGAGTCACCATATAAAAATCTCTTAAAACCAAAATCAGGTGGTATTGGCTTTGTATTTTCAACTATGGGGAATATGATTACATCAATTCTGGATGTTACAATTGTATATCCACAGAGAAGAATGTCATTCTGGGATTTTTTGTGTGGCAGGGTTAATATAATAAAGGTGCACATTGAAGAAATACCGGTTACTGATGATTTTGTTGGTGATTATGTTGATGATCCTGTATTCAAAAATAAATTTCAACAATGGCTCAATGATTTGTGGTATGAAAAAGATATCAGGATTAATATGATGAAAGGAAAAACACTTCCACTATCAGTAAAATCGTATGCAGAAGATGAAGCAATAATAATTAACTAACACCACGCTATATATACCATTGAGTATAATTCTGCTGCATTCGGTGGCGGAATTATACTCATCATTATCATTTCCCTTGTTTATGCTTTGATTCTTTTTTCAATTGTCGCATTTCGTTCTGTAATTCTTTCATTTCCTGAATTTCATTTTTATTTTTCAATGATTCGGTTTCTTTATTCATGTCAGGTGAGGTAACATCTTTTGGCCTGTTTTCAGTAGAACTTCCTTTGCCAGTATTATCATTGATATTAGAATTGATTGCAGAATATTCACCATAATCTAAATTATCCGAAAAATTCATAAATGATCCGTCAATGTCGTTAACCCACTGGAGTTCATATTTTTCAATATCAAAAGAGGTAATTTCATTTTTACTTATTGTATATAATTTTCCTGTTTCAGCTTCTACTGTTTCATTAGTTACGGTATTAAGTATCTTTACAGCTCCTTCAACAATGTAAATGTGTGAACCTTCTGGTGATACATTAATATAAAATTCTGTTCCCAATGGCTGCACAATGGCATCCGGTGTTTTTATTTCATACTGCATGGTGTCATGCGGACTATATGATTTTATGTTTGCTATACCTTTACTTAAGATATACTGGAATTTCTTTTTTTCTACGGTGGTATTATATCGGGACTTGGAAACTGTTAAATCAGCAGCACCAGCCAACATGAACCTAATATCGTTGTTAGCAATCAGAACAGCTGAATCGCTTTCGTTTAATAAAATCCTGTGGCCTTCTTTGATTGTTTGGGTGGTTACAATGTTATTGGTTTTACCAGCAATATACAATATATGTGGAATGGATTTGTAATTGGCTTTAATGCTAAATAATACAACTGCAATACTTAGAATTACAATACCAGTAGTGAAAGTCAGAGACCGTTTATATGTTTGTATAAAATTGAAAAGACCATCAAAGAATGATTCTTTTTTTGATTCTGATTTAGAATGATATTCCAGTATAGAAGATAAAATATCGCGGGAAGGTTCAATTAATTTTTGTGGGGCGATAGTAGCCTGGATCATCTGTAACTTTTTAGAGCATAGACCACACTGTTTAACATGAAGTAGTGCATTTTTTGCATCATCTTCACGTAAACTATTTTTTGCAATGGCAAGTAATGTTAGTTCATCTACATGCTTCATAACATATATTTTACCCATATTTATAATACAATTGTATCACAAAATTTGGACACACAATAGTGTAAATTTTTCATAATCTTTGAAAAAATATTAACCTTTTTTAGATGGTCATTGAGTAGTATACTCATTCTTCATAAAACCCTTTACTTTTTAAATGCAATAGTAATTGCGATAAAGTGGATTGCAACTTTCGTCTCACTGTTTTTTCAGATATATGTAAAAGCCTTGCTATTTCTTCATTTGTATAATTATTATCTCTTTTTAGGATAAAGATTGATCTGCTTACCGCATCCAATTGGTGTAGTGCCTTTAAAATTTCTTCTTGAATTTCTTCAGCAATTACATCATCATCAAAAGTATTTCTTACTGGCAAGTAGTTATTATCATCATCTAAACTATCGATTTTTTCATTTTTTTTGAGATAGTTAATAGATAGATTATGTGCAGTTCTGTATAAAAGGGATTTTGCGGTATCAAGATGTATTGTTGTTTTTTTAGAGTATTCAATAATGTTGATAAATGTTTCCTGCAAGATGTCCTCTGCAGTTTCAAAAGAACCAGTAAGACGGTAAATATAGTTGAAAATTTCTTTATAATATGTGGAATAAAGTGATATTAGTTCTTCACGGGAAATCATAATTTTTTAAAAAATTTTTGTCCGTTTTTTATATGTTAGATTGTATTATACTGCAAAGAGTTGATAAACAACAATTTTTATCAACAAAATTTTAAAATAAACTCTATTAGGAGGGTTATATGAAAAAGTTGTTAGCTACAGTAGTATCACTGCTTTTTGCAGCAGCAGTATTTGCACAAACACAGGTCCAGACAAAAGAAGCAACCAAGAATGTTGGTCAGGAAAAGAAAATCGAAGTGCAGCAGAAAGCTGAAGTAAAGAAGCAGGAACAAACACAGAAGAAAGAAGCTAAGAAGGAAGAAAAAGCACAGGCTAAAGAAGAAAAGAAACAGGAAAAAGAACAAAAAAAAGAAGCTAAGAAAGAAGCTAAACAGGAAAAGAAAGAAGCAAAAGAACAGAAAAAAGAAGCAAAACAAGAACAGAAAGGTGCTACAAAGTAAGAATTTAATCTGGTACAATAATTTGAATAAGCCATGCCGTGATGACATGGCTTATTTTGTTTGTAAAAGGATAGTAGGCTGTGAATTTTAAAAGTGACAATATGGAAAAAATATATACTATAGTACCCAGGGCTGGAGGAACACTCAATAGGTAATAAAATATTTTTCACAAATTTATCCAACACGTGGTAATGTTAATTAAGATAATTAAAAAAATAATCACATTTTTTTAAAGAGGGAATTGTATGAATTGTTATAAAAAGCAATATTTTATCATTATCTTTATAACTTCTTTGATAATAACATGTTGTCCTATTACAGTATTTGCTGAAAAAATTAAAACAACAATAGGATTTAAAAGTACTTACTCTTCTGGTATTTCTGATACAAACATTGCGTATAAACCTTTTGGCAGGATTGGGTATGCAGTGAGCTTTTTAGAAATTGAAGCAACAGGTATGTATACTATACATCAACAAATAACCGATGGTGCAGGTAACTTTTCTGAAATTAATACAGGGTTGGGACAAATTAAAACTTTACTATCGATTGGTGAATTTATGGAGTTGGGCGGAGGGTATTCAATAGCAAAAGGTGAAAATTCATTTAACAGCAAAATGTATATGATAAACGGTAGCATTTATATTGGGGATGCAACCATTGATTTAGATTATACCAGTGAAGACAAACAATACGATTATAATTTTAATATTGATATAATTAATCATACGTTTATTGGTTCATTAAGTTATGATTTAAATGATATAATTGGTTATGAATTGGAATATCATTATCTATCTAATAATTTTTCAAATCTGGAATATACCTATGACAAAAAAATCGTAAGAATAGGGATGTCCTTGTATGATGACCAAACTGTATATATGGTTGGAATTAATGCTGGAACTGATTCAGGTGATTATACAATCTATGGAGCTGATTTTGGTTTAAGTAAAAAAGTTTATAATACAATAAAAATGATGATAGCCTATAATGTAGATTATTATAATCATCCTTCTGTAACATCAACAACAGGTGGGGGACATGGTGGGAGCAACGGTAGTGGCTATAAGGGTATGAATCCCTATATAAGATCTGATCTGGCAGGAAAGTCATTTTTTGCTCACTTGCTGAGTGTTTCACTTTCATATTCATTTTAAAAAAATTTCCTTGAAGTTTTATATATCGCAATTTCTTATTGTATTGAGTATACATTCTATTTTTTTTAGGGGAGTAGTATTGATAAAAGAAATTGAGAAATTGAAAAGACAAAAAAAAGCGTTAATACTTGCACATAATTATCAAAATCCAGAGGTTCAGGATATTGCAGATTTTACAGGCGATTCCTTAGAACTATCGCGCATTGCTGCTGATAACGATGCTGATGTTATAATATTCTGTGGAGTTCATTTTATGGCAGAATCAGCATATATACTATCGCCACAAAAAAAAGTAATTTTGCCTGATTTGTCAGCAGGTTGTCCCATGGCGGATATGGCTGAAGCAGAAGATGTTTTAAAGTTGAAAGAAGAAAATCCTGATGCTGCGGTTGTAACATATATTAATTCTTCTGCTGAAGTTAAAGCTGTTTCTGACATTTGTGTAACATCAGCAAATGCTGTTAATATTATTAATAAGATACATTATGATACAATTTTATTTATTCCAGATAAAAATTTGGCTCATTATGTTCAACGATTTACATCTAAAAAAATCATTCCCTGGAAAGGATTTTGTCCAACACACGATCGTTTTACAAAGGAAGAGTTGATTGCTATAAAACAAAAATATCCACAAGCTTGTGTGATAGTTCATCCTGAATGCAGGCCAGAAATCATTGACATGGCCGATAAAGTTTTGTCAACAGGACAGATGGTAAAAAATATTAATACAATTCCTCATAAGCAAATTATTCTTGGGACAGAAGAAGGAATGTTGCATAAATTGAAAAAAATTGCACCAGAAAAAGAATTTATACTTGCTTCAAAAGGTTTTATATGCCCAAATATGAAGAAGATTACCCTTGAAAAAATTTTAATAGCATTACAAGATGAACAACCGATAGTAACTGTAAAAGAGGACACCAGGATTAAAGCATTTACAGCGCTGCAGAAAATGCTGGATTTATCCTGATTTGTGGTGAGGCATACTTTGGAAAATATTGAATTCAATGATGAAATTCAAAAAATACGAGAAAAAACATTTAACACAGAATTTCAAGAACTGGTTGCTAAAGTAATTCATAAACCCCAGGATTCTATAGATAATCCTGATAGCTTGCTTTATTCCCTTCATAAGTTATATTATACTGTTTTAAGTAGGTCATTTAATGATTCAATAACATTTGTTAGTCCTGAAATAATGTATGAAAATACATTGCAATTTATTGGAGAAGAATTAAATAAAAAACTTAAATCTTTAGGGTTTGTTGAGGCTTTATTATTTCAATATGATTTTAAGCAAAATTACTTTGGTATTTTGATCAACTCCTTTAATGATAACATTTTCAGAGATTTTTTTATAACCTTATCAGATGATCTGTATAAAAAAATTATCAGCCAACCAGATGGTGTAATAATTGATATCACAACTTTAAAAAATGATAAATTATATGAAAAACGGTTAAAGTTGTTTGAAGAGCAGAGTTCTTTAATCTGGGCATTTTCAACATATCCCATGGTTAAAAATGTAATATCGTATTTAAATATCCCATGTCCAACAGCTATAGAAATATTCTGCCCTGTACTATTTGTCAGGGTGCATGAAAAATTTATAATTCATCAAAAAATTATTAATGAATTATATAGTAATTGTATCCCCACAATATTTTCTTTGATTGAATTATCATTAGCCATAAATAAGGGTTCGCTTTTTTTGGGCTCAAATTATTTTCATGAAGTTTTTAAAGTGTTTGAAAACTATTATTATATTGCCAGATCAAATTGTTATGTAAAATATGTGATTATTAAATCACAGTATGAGGATCAATACATTTATTGTATTTTCAGGTACCTGTCAAATAAATTAAATAAGTTAAAATCTTATTCATGTATAAACTACCGGCCAATGATAGGGTTAATTGTATTATTTTTGTATGAGGAAAATAAATTTATTGAAAAGGAAATTGAAGCTATTTCAACTCTTTTTCGTGATTCAATAAAAATTGGGCAGATAGATAGCTCAAAAATTAAAAATGCAGTGAGTTTATATAAATATATTATTGATTTATAACTGAATTTATTCATAAAACATTAGGAAATTAAAGACTCCACTCCCGCTATTTTAATGGGTAATTGTATACATTATGTTAAAATTGTCATTAATTAAGTAGCTATACGATTATAATAAATTTGTACAATAATTTCAATTAAATTTTTATTGAATAAATAAAGGAACTTCTAAAAACTATTATTTTTATGGGCACAATATAATAAGGTAAAACTGCTTTTTATTATATGAATAATTTTGGAAGAAAGCAGTTTTTTAGAGGTGCCCATAAAATATACTTGAATAAAAGAATATTTAGTTATTATACTTATTTTAATAGAATATTTAACTCAATGTTAAAATATTGTATTCATTGTATTTAAAATGCAATTATGTTAAATTAAGAAGATGCTAGTAAAAATTGAACAAATAAAAAAAATTTTAGAAAATAATCCCGCTTGTATTTGTAAATATTTACAAAGTTATACAATAAAGGGAAAAACCTATAATGAATCAGATCAAATATTTATTGATGATATTTACAGATTTGAACAGGCTGGTGTTGAAGCAATTGAAATAAAATATGATGAAATAGTTTATAGTTTATTATCCACATTATTTCCTGCTGACTATCGTGTACCCTATGCTTCAGCTGATTTTATTACTATTGACCGTAAGCTGGAGACACTTGATAGAGTAAGTACATTAACAAAACGAAAACGTTATTTAATTTGTATTGGAGATATTTATTCGTATGACCAGCATACAGGGAAAAGAATTACAGTTTTCAAGCATAATGATACAATCGATTATAAACAGTGGAATCAAGTAAAACGCCTTTTAGATAGGAATAAACGAATATATTATCGTAATTCAGAAAATGGAATAATTATATTTGTAAATCTGCAACCACATGCTGAAACCAGCTATATTGAGAGATTTAAAAAAAATACTGACCTGGTAAGTGCGATAGTTTCACGAAAAAAAGATTGCAAAATAGAAATTTCACCTGACTTTCTTCCCACTGAAGATGTTTTTACGGTAAATGATCCAAAGGAACTTTTAAAGTTTTATCAACAATCCAATGCACGACTTATAATTATTGGTGAAACATTAAATGATGATTACAGAAAAGCATTATTACAGGTTCGCGAATATGATAAATTTGCACGAATGATGGTTGTGCCTATAATAGATTTGAGAAATATAGATCATTTTTTATTACAGGTGAAAATGGTGTACAATTCAGATCGGTGGTCAGAATAAAAGAAAGGAGAAAATTTGAGTGAGAAAACCTAAAAAAAAATCTATACTAAAATATTTTGAACCAATCGATTCTGGGAAAACACTTTCAAAAAATTTTGGAACACTAGATCTTGAAGGGAGTTTTGGATATTTTGCTTTAAGCAGTCAAAATAAGAATTTATTTTTAAACAGGTTGGATGCAGATACTCTTTATGGAATGATTAAAACAGTTGGTTTGGTCGACCATCTATTGAGATTAGGATTTGATAATATTGAAATTGATATAGATAAAGACGATGCTCAAATACATTATTTAAAAATATATTATGAAAAGATAGATCCTGAACATCTATTAATAGATTTAAGAGTTTCTGAATCTCGTTTTATGCCACAAAAGAGGTTTTGTGAGGAATATGATGCTCCAACGTCATTGGATATGGTTGTAATCGAATGGCTTTCTGCTCAAAATCCTAAAGCAACTTTTGACCCTGATAAACCACAACTGCCTGGTCAATCAAAGCCTGGACTGGGAAGCTTAAATTATATGATGGAGTTAATGTACATTGTTGGTGAACAGGTAGTGAAAGATGGTTTCATGGATGTTCCTGATCATTTTCATGGTGCAGTAATGTATTCACGAAAATTCAAGTTCTTTAATCCCAGTCATGAAGCAATATTAAGAGCTATCCTGCGGGATATTAAAGGTTATTCGCTTTCAGATATGTCTTGGGGTATGATTACTGGGACTATCATTGATAAAAACACCAATACCCCCCAGGTTTATGATCCTTCTGAACAAATATTTCCTGTATCAAAACGTATGAAGGAATATTTCGATTCAAAAAAATACAAAACTAAATTTAGAAAAATTTATGAATCAAAAAAATATTATTTTGATTATGAAAAGATGTGCCAATTACGGGAGAAGATGTTGAATGAAAATAAAACGGATGAATTATAAAACTTATCTATTCCTTCCTAATTTTTCATGACTGGAAACCCATTCTCCTCCTGAAATCACTGCTGTTGCCAGTGAAAATTCGCCACATAAAACTGTTGCCGCAATAATTTCTGCAAATTTATATACTTTACCAGCACCATAACAACCCAAGATTTCAAGGCATTCTTTTTGAGTTGGCAACCCTGTTCCGCCACCGTACGTTGCAATTATAAGCGAAGGTAATGTTATAAAATAATAGTAATCCCCATTTTCAGTTACTTCTGCATAGGCTATAGCAGATGATGATTCTGCAATATTTGCAACATCCTGACCGGTGGCAATAAAAATAGCTGTAATAGCATTGGCAGAATGAAGGCCGTTGTTATTGGCCCCAGAAATAAATGCTCCCAGTGTAGTTGTATATCTCATTTTTACTACAGCTTCCGGTGGGAGTTTCATAAAATCGATAAATAATTTTCTGGGAATTGTTATTTCTGCTGTAACTCTTTTGCCTCGCGTACTTAAAGTATTAAGGTGAGAATATTTTTTATCGGTATCAATATTACCAGAGAGAGTATATCGTTTAATCGTAGAGTTGTTTTTCATTATCCAATTACAGGCTACCCATGTTGCTTTCCCCACCATATTTTGACCAGCTGCATCACCGGTTGAAAAATTGAAGCGTAAAAACATCATATTACCAACATGGAATTTTTCAATTTTCTTTAATTTACCTGTTTTAGTAGTGCTTTCTGCCTGTTCTTTAATATCATAAAAATGTTCATCAATCCATTCTCCAAAATTTCGAGCTAAGATAGCATTTTCAAAAACAAAGACAGGGGCTCTTTGCATAGAATCATCACTTACTGTTGTAATAATTCCACCGGCTTCATAAAATAATTTCATGCCTCGGTTATAACTGGCAACTAATGTGCCTTCGGTAGTTGCTAACGGAACATAAAATTCGCCATTGGCATGTTCACCATGTATTAAGAGTGGTCCTGCTATTCCAATAGGGACCTGGGCTACACCAGTAAAATGTTCAATGTTTCCCGGAAGAACTTTTGGATCAAAGGAAAATGAACTAACATGATGTAATTCTATTCCTGTCATTGTTGTGATGAAATTTTGACGTAGTTTTGCCATTTCTATAGTATAGTCATTATTGTCATTTCTTGGAATTTTGGTTCTTTCTAACATAATCTTTCCTCCTTGCTATAAATGATTAAATGATTGGCAATGTAATATATTTTACAAAAATAATAGGTTAAGATAAGTATAAATTGTAGAGAATAAAAGTGGTAAATAAAAGTATTTTAATGAGTGCTGGTTTAAACAACACTGTAATGCCAGCACTCATTATACAGAATTGGTGGCCTGAATTATTCGATTATTTGGTTTTAGTACTTCTTTATCCTTTAATCTTCTGCATTTCCTCCTCTCTAAGAACTTTACGTAATATTTTTCCAACATTACTTTTGGGTAATTCTGTTCTAAATTCAACTATTGTTGGTAATTTATATTTGGCTAATTTTGTTGCACAGTAATCAATTATTTCTTTTTCAGTAGCTGTTTCGCCTTGTTTAAGAACTACAAATGCTTTTATTTGCTCACCTCTTGTAGGATGTGGTATCCCTATACAGCAAGCTTCCAGAACCTTGGGATGAGTATATAAAACTTCATCAATCTCACGCGGATAAACATTATAGCCACCTGATATTACCATATCTTTTTTCCTATCAACAATAAAGAAATATCCATCCTCATCCATAATTGCGATATCACCCGTGTATAGCCATCCATTCCGTATGGTTTTGGCTGTTTCATCCGGCCTATTCCAGTATCCTTTCATTATTTGAGGACCTTTAATAATCATTTCACCTGGCTGACCAACGGGTACATCATTTTCTCCTGTTTCAAGGTCAACAATTCTAACTTCTGTACTGGGATAAGGAACACCTATGCTACCGGATTTTTGTACAGTTCCATAAGGATTTGAGTGTGTAACTGGTGATGCTTCGGTTAATCCATATCCCTCATTAATATGCACACCAGCTTTTTCTTCATATGCTTTTATTACTTCTAATGGTAGTGGTGCGCTTCCGCACATCAATCGCTTAACACATGTAAGATCTAATTTTTCAAAATCTGGGTGATTGAGCATTCCAATATACATCGTGGGGACAAGGCATGCAATTTGTGGTCGATATTTTTGAATAATTTCCATAAGTGCTTCAGGTGTCGGTCTACCAGTAAGAATTGTTTTAAATCCATCATAAATATTTAAATTCATAACAGTTGATAATCCATAAACGTGAAAAAATGGTAATGCACCTACCATGGTCATTTCATCACCTCTGTGAATGGTGGTGTCCCAGGCGTCAATTTGTTGTAACTGTTTTGTCAGGTTGCTATGAGTTAGCATCGCACCTTTTGAAACTCCTGTTGTTCCCCCTGTATATTGTAATTGAGCAATATCCTCAGTTGTTACAGTTACTTTTGGGGGTTGTGCCGGATATTTATCCATAATATCTTTCCACTTATAAACATCTTCTGCTTGTTTTGGTTCTACAGATAGTATGGTATTAGGGTCAACATTTGAAGGGAGATAATCCCGTAAAGAGACACAAACGATCTGCTTAACCTGTGTTTTTGGCCTTAAATCAATAATTGTATTTCCAAAAAGGTCTAGAGTAACTACAACTTTTGTCCCTGAATCGTTAAATTGATATTCAAGCTCAGCAGGGGAGTATAACGGATTATGCATGACTACTATGCCGCCAATCTTAATGACAGCATAGTAGGCAGCTACACAATGAAGAATATTTGGCAAATGAATAGCAACACGGTCGCCCTTTTGTATACCAAAATCAGCAAGGCAAGTAGCAAATCTATTGACAACTTCTCCAAGTTCTTTATATGTCATCTCATATCCCTGCGATACAAACGCTACTCTTTCAGAATATTTATTTATAGCTTCATTAAAATAATCATTTAAAGTACAGTCCACAAAATCAATAGTGGCAGGTACTCCTTTATCATAAAATTTTAACCATGGTTTGTCTTTATATGAGATAGTTTTTTTGCTCATATACTTTCCTCCTGTAAAATTAAAATTTATTTTAATAACTATTTCCAAGGGAATAAGATGTAAGTTTTGAAGTTTTAAGGAGGGCGTTCAATTAAATACAAATCCCTCCTTAAATAAAAAAGATATTAATTAATCGTGTTCATTTAGGGGAAGCTAATTTCATCAATAATTTTACTATTCCAAGTATACCTATGATGAAAATTCCTCCTCCAATTAATAATATTGCAGTTAAGATAAATGGGTTTTGAGGATTAGGCGTTTGCATGTACGTTGCTGTAAAAAGCAAAGCCATGAAAGCATAATTATTGAATAATATTGGCAATATTTCCCCTAAAGCAACTATACAATATACAAATACAAGGACGAATATCAGAAATGCTACAAATTGATCTAATCCAGCGCCAACAAGTGTTGTAACAATTATTTTTGCTACAATTATCATCAATATACCAAATGCACCGCCAACTAACATATTAGGAGCCTGCTTTTTATCCATATGTGCCATGAAGAAAAAGATCATAATCAAAAATGCAGGCCAGGCAGGGACATGAAGAACATGGAAAATTATTTCACCAATAGCTATAAGAATAATAAGTAGTAACCCAAAGATAAGTCTGTTTTTGTCTAACTTAGCCATAAAAAACCTCCATAAAATTTATTTTTAAATATGTTTTTAACAATGGTATATAATGTTAAAAATGTCAATAAAAAATTAATGAATGACCATAAATTTTAAAAATTAAATGGTATAAAATAACATATAAATAAATATATACATTAATAATTTAATATCTATAATTAAATTAGGTTACAATATAAATAAAATCTTTAAAATAATGTTTAATAATTAAAAACATTATAATTATATGATTTTAAATTATAGATTAGTCATATAAAAGGCAGTTACTTAATATATAAATATATATTTGTGTGAAAATTTGATTGAAATAATAAACGATGTTTTAAATAAAAATCTGTAAGGTTACAGGTTTAAAAAGAATATATTTTAAGCAGGTTTTATAAAAAATAAAAGATTATTAATGAATTGACTAATATGCCAGTTGCGTTTGTAATTCGATTATTTTATTTATTTCATTAATATTTTTTAGTATTGATTCTTCATGATTGGTAAGCAAAATAATCAGAGTCTGATTCAGGTTATATATATATTTAATAGATAAATTTATATTCTTCATTGTATCGCAAATGATATTTGCTACAGGATGATTTAATTTTCTAAGGAATTTTTCAAATTCGGTATATTCAATGCCAATTTTAGATGTTAAATCATTAATGCAATTGGCAATAGAATAATTACAAAGAGAGATATCTTCAATAATTTCATTGTTTGAGGATATTATGGTAACTATCGCTTCTTCATTTTCATTTATCAAATTTATCTGTATAGTTTGAAGGTTTACCTCAAACTTTTTTAACAGCATTTGTTTGGTTAACAGTAAATCTGATACATTATGAAGAAGTGATTCAATATCATCCCTCAATTGAAAAGGAACCTTTGGATGCTGTTGCAACCCTGTCCGAAGGAGTTTCTTTAGTAGAAATTTTATCCCATGCATCCCGTAACTCTTTTAATAATTTAACGACATTTTTTAATATATCAGCGTTTTTCTGAATATTGGCTTCTAAAAGTTGTTTTTTGAAAAATATATACAGGTTAAAAAGATTTCGTGCAACATCGCCACCTTCATTCATGTTTAACGCTAAAATTAATTCATTAATTATGTCCTGAGCCTTAAGAATATTGGTATTGGCAATATCGTAGGTTTTTGGATGCATATGTTCTATAGCTATGTTGCAGAATTTAATGGCACCATCATAAAGCATTACGATTAATTTACCCTGATTGGCGGTATTTATTTCTGTATGTTTGTACTGGTCATACGGATTTCTACTGGGTAAAGCCATGTAATCCCCCCTCGATTATGAACGCATTGGCATTAAAAGTATCGGATAAAAATATACAAATCTTTATGGATTAATCCAATATTAAACACAAATATTTAACCTAAAATGTGTTTAATTCTTTGTAAAATCTCCTCGTATTTTTCTTTTGTTTTCTGTATAATTTCATCTGGTAAAGGAGGAGGGGGCGAATTTTTATCCCAGGTGGTAGTTTCTAAATAATCGCGTATGAACTGCTTATCTAAGCTTACCGGTGAAATGCCGGGTTTATATAATGATGCATCCCAGAATCGGGAACTGTCAGGTGTTAATACCTCATCAATCAAAATAATCTCTTTATCAGAAAAACCAAATTCAAACTTTGTATCAGCTAAAATTATACCTGCTTTTTTTAATTTATCCCTGGCAAAATCATATAAATCAAGGGTAACCTGCGCTAACTTTTCGGCAATATCGGCTCCCAATGATTTTTTCATTTCTTCAATGGTAATATTTTCGTCATGTCCTGATTCTGCTTTTGTTGCGGGGGTAAAAATTGGGTATGGCAGTTCGTCGGCAAGCTGTAGTCCACCGGGCAATTCAATTCCGCATACCTTGCCTGTCTTTTGATAATCCTTCCAGCCGCTGCCAATTATATACCCACGTGCAACACATTCAAAATCAATTCGTTTTGCTTTTTTTACCAGTACAGCCCTATCTTTGAAAAATTCTGGATAATCACAAAATGGTTTTGGGAAATTTTTATAGTTGGTTTCTACAATATGATTATTAATAATTTTTATATTTTTAAACCACAGGTTTGAAATGGTGTTTAAAATAATGCCCTTGCCAGGAATGCCATTTGGAAATACCCAGTCAAAAGCCGAAATTCTGTCGGTTGATACAATGACAAGATGCTCATCATCAACTTTATATACATCACGTACTTTACCTGAAAAAAGCTTTCGTGTACCGGGGACTTTTGTTGTGGTGACTGCTTCCATATTTTTTCCTTTCTTGTTTTGTTTTGCGATAGTTTGAAGTATAAGCTATTATTGTGATAATTTTTTAATAAGTATATCATTAACCATCTGTGGGTTTGCCTTACCTTTGGATTCTTTCATAACCTGTCCAATGAGAAACTTCAGTGCTTTATCCTTGCCGCTTTTATAATCTTCAACAGATTTAGGATTGTTTTTAATTACTTCATCAATGATAGATTCTAATGCGCCTGTATCTGTTACCTGACGTAATCCCTTTTCGTTAATAATTGTATCAGGATTTTTGCCAGTTTCAAGCATTTCTTCAAAAACAGTTTTGGCTATTTTTCCACTGATTGTTGCGTCGTCTATTCGCTTCAAAAGTATAGCTAAATCTTTGGGCTTAACAATGAAAGAATCAATAGTTTCCGGATCATCAATCTTTGCTAAAACCTCACTCATTATCCAGTTAGATGCTTTTTTGGGCTGTACCCCATCAGCAACAACTGATTCATAATATGATGCTAATTGCCTGGTTGTGGTCAACACCTGAGCATCATACTCAGGCAATCCATATTGTTGCATAAATCGTATACGTTTTTGGTGTGGCAATTCAGGTAATTCATTTTTTAATTGTTCAATGATTTCCTGAGATATCTCAATGGGTGGTAAGTCCGGTTCTGGGAAATATCGGTAATCATGCGCTTCTTCTTTTGAGCGCATGGAAAACGTGATATTGCGATCAGCATCCCATAAACGGGTTTCCTGAATTATTTTCTCATTTTGAAATAACATCTTCTTCTGGCGTTCAATTTCATATTCAAGGGCCAATTTAACCGAACGGAAACTATTTAAGTTCTTTATTTCAACTTTTTGCCCAAATGTTGGGGAACCTTTTGGTTTTAACGAAACATTGACATCACATCGCAAGCTTCCTTCTTCCATATTGCAATCTGATACTTCAATATATTTCAGTATTGAGCGCAGGTTCTGGAGATACTGATACGCTTCATCAGGAGTATTAATATCTGGTTCAGATACTATCTCTATTAGTGGAACTCCCGTTCTGTTGAAATCAACATAAGAAACTTTATAGTTTGAATCTTCACTATGGATATTCTTACCAGCATCTTCTTCCATATGCAGGCGAGTGATTCCAATCTTTTTGATTCCATTGTCAGTAGCTATCTCAATATAGCCATCGTAACATATTGGCTTATCATATTGTGATATTTGATAAGCTTTGGGGAGATCAGGATAAAAATAGTTTTTACGGTCAAATTTGCTGTATGACGCAATCTTACAATTTAAAGCAAGCCCTGCCTGTATAGCTTTTTTTAATACTTCTTTATTTAATACTGGTAATACACCCGGAAGCCCTAAACATACTGGACATACCTGAGTATTTGCTAGTGCTCCAAATTGAGTTGAGCAAGAGCAAAATATCTTGGATTGTGTATTCAATTGCACATGCACTTCAAGGCCAATGACTGCATCAAATTCCATAAGACGACACCATGATTAAGATAATTTTCAATTTACCTTTGATTAGTCAGGCTATTAAATATTTGTCAACAAAAAAGATACAAATGAGTTGATACAATGAAAAATTTTCAATACCGACTGTTGACTTTTGGTATTATTGGAAGTATTTTACAACTACTTTTTTAATTATTTTTTTCAATGTATATATTAATACAATTTGATAGGTTGTACCTTTAACATTGTAATAGTAAGCGGAAAATACAATCTGCCATTAAAAGTGGTGCAGTTTATTCTGGAATAGATTTTGGGCAACATTTTACATTGAGGAGGAAAATCATGAAAAATATTTATACTACATGTACTATACTATTCATTCTTCTTTTTACTGCAGTAAGTTTTGCAGCAAATTTGAGTGTAGGAGCTTCAACCTGGTATACAACATGGGAGATTGCTGTTGAGAAAAGTGCGGGAGGTGGCACAATAGAAACTGATAGAAGTATTATGTATGGGCCAGTAATGTCACTCAATTTTTTGGAAAATTGGAGTATTGCCGGCGTCTTCTTATATGGGCAATTCAATAATCCGGAGTATTCAGGAGGTGGTGTTACCTTTGGTAATTTTAACCGATATGATTTTGATATAACGATTAATTACGGGATTACTAATAACATTAAGTTATTTATTGGTGGCAAATATGTACAATTTGATTTTTCAGTATCAAATGAAGAAGCATCTTATTATATGTATGGTCCAGGTACGGGATTATCAATAATTTTGAATATTGTGAGTAATCTCTATTTTACCGGGAATGTTAGCTATGTATATATGAAAGGAAAGGCTGATCTGGTTGATAGTTCTTCATCTATGATTACAAAAGGGATAAATACATCCGCTTCATTAGGTTATTATATTGCACCTGCTTCAGTAACTGTATATTTGGGTGGAAGATATCAGCGTTTATATGAGGACAGAAATATTGAAGATGCATTCAAATATCATCAAATGATGGGTGTTACTGCAGCAGCAACATATAGCTTCATTTTATAATACATTCTTTTAGATTGTTCAAATGGTGGTTTTTTCTTATTTATGCTATAACCAATAAAAATATAATTGCGATAAATTTATAAATGAGAAATCTGAACATCATAATTTATATCCCCATATTTGGCGGGTATGTACATTATATTTATAATCGATTTATATTTTCATAAAAAGCCGTAAACTTATTCAGTAATGAATAGAATATAGTACCATTCCAATTCATTTATTATAAAGTAAAAAATACATGCAATGATGTATAAAAGAATTTAGAAATATTTACAATTATCTTTTTATTACAATGTAATATTTTTATTGATTTAATTATGAACCCGTAATATACTACTTTTATGGTAGTATATTACAAAAGAAAAAGACGATGAAAAGTTCAAACGTAAATAGAATGCCGTATTCAATGAGCATAACACTTCTTGTTTTTTTATATATTTTCATAACTCCTTCATGGTTATGGCCGCAGTCAACAGATTTAGTATTAGTACAACATAAGGTTCTTGAAAATAATTTTAAATTAAAAGCAATGAAGCTTCAGGTAGATCAATTTAAAAATAAAATCACTGTTACTTCATCGTTACCTGATCCAAAAGTTACATTGGGATTGAACAATATTCCAGTTAGTAAACCATCGTTCAATGAATCAGATATGACCAGTAAAGAAATTGGCATATACCAGATGTTTCCTTCTTTTGGGAAATTATCTGCTAAAGAACGTATAGCAATACTTGAATATCAAAAAGCTCAGGAAATGTATCGATTATATCAGGCATATTATCTCCATGCAGTGCGTTCGTACTTTTTTGAAATTGCGTATTTGAAAGAATATATAAAAATTATAGAAGAAACAAAAAAATATCTAACCATTCTTCTGGAAATTCAGAAATCAAGAAGCACTGCCGGAATTGGTATGGTATCGGACGTGCTGAAAATAAGCGTAGAATTATCCAAACTTGATGAAGAGATAATCAAGGTTACTGCTGCAATTGCTGAAACTGAAGAAAACATAGCATACCTTCTTGGCGATAGTAATGGTGAAAAGAAAAACTATAGTGCTGACTTCAATTATGATACTATAACAATCCATAACCAACCAGACACTGCTGTTAGTGAAAAAGTTTTAAGCGAAAATCCTGAATTGCAGTTACTATCGCTTCAAATTCTCATAGATGAAGAAGAAATAAATCTTACACAAAAAGATTTGTATCCAGATGTGGAAGTGGGTGTTTCATATATGCAGCGTGATAAAACACCAAAGGGTGAAAACCGTGATGATATGTTTAGCGTTATGGCAACATTCAATATACCAGCATGGTTTATAAGTAAAAATATACCTGCAATTCAGGAAATGAAAATTAAAAAAGGCCAGTCG
>Ga0067045_1028147_pt1 | contig 41484 bp, 33 predicted proteins | sample TerdegcTABiofilm_FD_59184 | JGI IMG/M metagenome (GOLD analysis project Ga0067045, IMG submission 59184) | Combined Assembly of (Gp0054472, Gp0054536) Wastewater bioreactor microbial communities from Singapore -Terephthalate degrading... | reverse complement strand
TCATCGGCGGGCTTGTGGGCAGCGTCCTTGGTTTCTATCGAAAAAAATAAATGCGAGGTGCCATATGTATACACTGAAGGATGAGCTGACGCGGAAATTGAATGCAATCCGCGCGGACGGAACGTACAAGGAAGAACGGGTGATCGTCACGCCGCAGGGTGCATCGATCCGTGTCTCGGACGGCAAAGAGGTCTTGAACTTCTGTGCGAACAATTATCTTGGTTTGGCGAACGATGCTCGCATTAGGACGGCAGCCGTGGAAGCGATGCAGAAGTATGGCTATGGCTTGTCGTCGGTTCGCTTTATCTGCGGTACGCAGGACCAGCACAAAGAGCTCGAGCGGAAAGTGGCGGATTTTTTGGGCATGGAAGATGCGATCCTGTTTTCTTCGTGCTTCGATGCGAACGGTGCCCTATTCGAACCCTTGCTCGACGAAGACTCCGCGATTATCACGGACAGTCTGAACCACGCGTCGATCATCGATGGTGTGAGGCTCTGTAAGGCAAAGCGTTGGATCTATAAACATGCCGACATGCGCGATGTCGAAGAGACCGACCCCGAGACGGGCAAATCTCTCAAGGGCCTTGAGCGCTGTCTCAAGGAGGCGCAAGGGAGCCATGCGATCATGATCGCGACCGACGGCGTGTTTTCGATGGACGGGGATATAGCGAATTTGCCGGTGATCTGTGACCTGGCGGAGAAGTACGGTGCACTCGTGATGGTGGACGACTCGCACGCGACCGGTTTTATGGGGGCACATGGCAGGGGCACGTGGGAGCATTGGGGTGTTGGGGGCAGGGTGGATATCATTACGACGACGTTCGGGAAAGCGCTCGGCGGCGCGTCGGGCGGTGTCATCGCCTCCCGGAAGGAGATCGTCGAGTATATGCGGCAGAAGGGGCGCCCCTACCTCTTCTCGAACACGCTCGCGCCGGCGATTGTCGGCGGGACACTGCAGGCGCTCCACATTCTTACCCAGTCGACGGATTTGCGCGATCGCCTCGAGGCAAACACGAAGCTTTTCCGACGCCTTATGACCGATGCGGGGTTTGATATCCGCCCCGGAGAACATCCCATCTGCCCCGTGATGCTCTACGACGAAAAGCTTGCCCTTCGTATGGCGGACGAGCTGCTCGACGAAGGCATCTACGTCATCGGTTTCTCGTTCCCGGTGGTTCCTAAGGGCAAGGCGCGCATTCGCGTGCAGATCTCGGCGGCACACTCGGAGGCACAGATCCGTGCAGCAGTGGATGCCTTTACGAAGGTGGGCAAAAGGCTCGGCGTGATATAGCCGCTCCTCTTTACCTTTGGGGCTTTTGTTGGTATTTTTTCTTTGATAACTACATATATGATATTGTCATGTTTTCTCTGAGAGGAGATTGCGATGCCTACATATGAATATGAATGCCGGGAATGCAGCTATACATTCGAGGCATTTCAGTCCATCAACGATGCTCCGATCAAGACCTGTCCTCTTTGTGGTGGTGAGGTGAGACGGCTCATCGGCGGAGGCAGTGGTGTAATATTTAAAGGCTCGGGCTTCTATATCACTGACTCAAAGCGAGCTCAGTCCATGACCACAGGGGCGAAGAGTTCTTCTCCGTCCACCGAAAGTTCTACGTCTTCTTCGGACCTCGGCAAAGAGGCCGGTCACAGTGCCACACCCACAGGCGCAGGGGAAAAAGCCGATTGATGTCGCACCTCATTTGAGTGTGTTTTTTAGCACATCGAGGCGCAATTCAAGCAGTTCGGGATTCGAGAGCATCCGATAGAAGGCAGAAGCGGCCGCGGCGAAGATGTAGCCGTCGGCGATACGCTCGTCGATCGTCAACCTCAGCTCTAGGTATCGCTGACGCACTCTGGTCCCCCCATGCCAGAGCTCTTTGGAGAACATCTTGCCGATAACAAGGAATATGCTCGTATTCCCCCATTCGTAGAGGTGGTGGTAGGGGGCATTGAGGCCAAGCGAGCCCAGATTGGCGACGTAGAGGCTCGAATAGAGGGGGTCCATCTTGATGAGACTCCAAGGCGCAAGGTTGAAGCGGTCCAGGAGCCGATACGACCCCATGAGCAGGGCTTTGCCGCCAGGGATTTTATGAAAGATGTTCGCAAATTGCTCTCCGTCCCCTTGTCCACGGGTTCGTGCGCTGAGAATAGCGGATTTGATTTGCATGCTCACGGTTTCGAAGGAATCGTCGGGGTTGAGGAAGAGCCGGACATTCACTTCGGGGGCCTCGGGGTCGAAGCGCTGCTTCACGATAAACGAGAAAATAAGAAATTTGCGCTGGTACATTGCCCTCCTGTGAATGAAGCGGTTGAGCCAAGGATAGAGTGCCATGGTCTTCAAGGCTGCTGTAATGATGAGACTAAACAGCGTAAAACGGTCCTGGTCGTCTTTTGTCTCCTGCGCCATTTTCAACTTTTTGATGTACGAGAGGCTGTTCTCTATGTTGATCTCTTTTTCGTAATACACGGCGGATTCGTTCCGCCCCCGCATCATATAGGGCATCAATGCGTTGAGAGCAAGCTGACCAGTGACACGTGTTCCGTCACAGCGATCTCGGAATAACATAACTTCTCTACTATATGGGAAAAAGCTGCCCGGGTAAATAAGCATCAAGCACAGCCCTTGTTCCGCAGTTCCTGACGCCTTCTAGGGTATTCGAGAATACGGTGGCATACATAGTCCCCATAAGTGGCCTCATAGAGAAGCTATGCTTCAGTGACGATGACGGCAACAAGGCGCAGAGGTGCATTGGTGTGATTTTCGATATTATGCATCGCGCCGCCTCCTGTGACGACGACGTCGCCGGGCTGTACCTCTACCATAGAACCGTTGTCGTTTACGATGCCGGTTCCTTCTATAATATAGAAATATTCTGTTTCTCCACTGTGAGTGTGGGTGCCTATTCCTGCACCTGGAGGAATGGTGATCTCGGAGAAAAGGCGCAAGTGCAGAGCAAGCGCGCTGCCGGGGAGCTGGGCCAGGCTCACATCGCCTTTTCCTCCTCTCATCTCGTGTCTGATTTCAAATACTCTTTCACTTGCTCTGATGATCATTCCGACACTCCTTTCCCGGCAGTCTCTATGAGGGCACTCGCGAGGAAATACATAGGATCTATGAAGGGAATATCGAAGTCCCTCTGGGATAGCACGAGGGGCACTTCCGTGCAACCCGCGACTATCGCCTCTGCTCCCTCTCCGATGAGCGCCTGCGCCGCCCGGACGAGGAGACGGTGAGGTTCTTCGCCGAGATTGCCCGCCTTGATGCCACGGGTGCCGTAGATCGCTTCCATGACCAGGGAGCGGTGATCCTCTTCGCTTGGCCAGAGTATGGTTCTGTCCGGCATGGCTTTTTCGAAGAGCTCGGCGCGCCGTGTGCCCAGGGTGGCAAGGATGCCCAGGCGTCGAATCGGTGGAGAGAAGGCGTCGAGGGCCCTCACGGTCTCCTCGAATGCAGAGAGGAAGGGCAGGGTGCAATTGCGGCGAAGGCCGGGCAGAAATGCATGCGCCGTTATGCATGGTATCCCTGCGATATCGGCACCTGCGGCGAGGAGCCTTCTGGCCGAGGTGAGCATTGCCGGAAGGGGGTCAGGACCGCCTTCCAGAAGATGCTTGGTCCGGTCGGGGATCGAAGGGTCGGAGTCCACGATGATGTGGAGGTGATCCTGATCGGAAGCGGTGACGTCGAGTCTCACCAGCATGGAAAAAAAGGCTGCCGTCGCATCCGGACCCATCCCGCCGAGAACGCCGATAACGCTCTTTTTCATGACGCTATTATGTATGCCTTCGGCGGATTCTGTAAAGACGGCAAAATTTTGCTCTTGCGCGCCGGAAAAAATGGATACATAATTGTTACTGCTTCACGTGCACTCGTAAAGCAAGGAGGTTCTGCATGGCGGAAGAGAAGAAAAAAGGCGCCTTCGATTGGTATTTCAAGACCAATCTGCTGGTGCGGATACTGATCGGTCTTGTCTTGGGCGCGATTGTCGGCATCATCCTCGGATTTTTCCCCGACTCGGTCAAGCCTTTCGTCGACAACACAAAATTCTTCGGGGACCTGTTCATCAGGCTGCTCAAGATGATTGTGGTGCCGGTGATCCTGTTTTCACTCATCGCCGGGGCTGCGAGCATCGCGCCTTCGAGGCTGGGAAGAGTTGGCATAAAAATTTTGGTCTATTATCTTTTGACCAGCGCCTTCGCTGTTCTTATAGGTCTTGTTTTTGCCAATATTTTCCAGCCCGGCGCAGGATTCAATGTCGTGGGGGATGCAGCGGTGAAGGGCGCTCAGGTCGCACCGCCGACCATTGTGCAGATTCTGCTCAACATCGTGCCCACCAATCCTTTTGAATCCCTCATGAAGGGGGATGTGCTTCCGATTATCTTCTTCGCAGTGGTATTCGGCATCGCTCTTTCCTACATCAAGGATTCCAAGCAGCAGGCGCTCGCAAAATCCGGCGAGACACTGCTCAACGTCGTCAATGCGGCGGCCGAGACAATGTACAAAGTGGTCGGCGGCATTATGCAGTATGCGCCCATAGGCGTCTTTGTCCTCATCGCGCAGGTGTTTGCCCAGCAGGGCGCGAGGGCGCTCGGCCCTTTGTTCATGGTCACGCTGGCCGTGTATGTCGGGCTTATTGTCCACCTCGTGGTCGTCTATGGTGGGCTTCTCTCGGTCTATAAGCTGGGATTCGGCAAATTTCTGAAAGGGGCGAACGAGGCGATGATCACCGCCTTCGTGACGCGCTCGTCGAGCGGTACGCTGCCGGTCACCTTGCGCTGCAGCGAGGAGAATCTTGGGATACCCCGCGCTATAGGATCCTTTACGCTGCCTTTGGGCGCGACCATCAACATGGACGGCACGGCGATCTACCTCGGCGTGTGCGCGATGTTCATCGGCTTCGCGACGGGCCAGCCGCTCACACTGAACCAGCAAATGACGGTCATCATCACCGCGACGCTGGCGAGCATTGGGACCGCGGGGGTTCCTGGCGCCGGCGCGATCATGCTGATCATGGTGCTCGAATCGGTGGGGTTAAGGCTTGTTGAGGGTTCCTCGGTCGCCGCTGCATACGCGATGATCCTCGGCATCGACGCCCTCCTCGACATGGGGCGCACCAGCCTCAATGTGACGGGCGACATGGTCGGTTCCGCGATCGTGGCCAAGACCGAGAAAGAGCTCGATATGTCGAAGTGGAAATAGAGTAGCTCTGGGAAGCAACATCAGAGGAGTGTTGAACGTTTCAGTGGGGCGCCCTGCAAAGGGGCGTCCCTTTTTTAGGGGTGAATGATTTTTCTATTTCAAGATAGAATCGTCCCAGGCTTGAGCTGGGCGGCGTTGAGCGCGCCGAGGCGCGTGCCTTCCTTGACGGCTTCGTAGATGGAGCCGCCGCGTTCGAGTATGCGGGCGATCCCTGCTCCAAACGCGTCGCCCGAACCGATAGGGTTCTTGACCTGTACGGACTGTACGGGCTCTTCGCAGAGCATCCGGCCGTCCCAGTAGAGGGTCGGCCTGGCTCCGCGCGTCACCACGAGATAGGTGCCGTACTCCTCGAAAAACCGCCTGCCCGTCTCGGCCACCAGCGCGCGTGCAGGTTTTTCGTCGCGGACTTCTTCGTAGGAGATGCCAAGGGTCTGGGCGAGTTCCTCGAGGTTCGGTTTCGCGCACACAGGATGGAATTTCAGGCATTCGAGAAGGTCCTGTTTTTTTATGTCGAGGTAGAGGCTGGCGCCGGCATCGGCTGCAAGGCGGGCAAAACGAGCCATGGTGCCCGGCGCAATGCCGGTCGCGACTGTGCCTGAGAGAAGGACTGCGGTTTGGGCGTCGACGAGGGAAGCGAAGCGTTCGACGAGCGCGTCGCTGGTGCTTGGCGCGACCGGCAGGGATTCCTCCACAAGTTCGGTGGCGCGGCCTGTGGATTCTTCGATGAGTGTGGTGCAGAAGCGTATGAGGGCTCCGGATTCGACCCATTCGATTGCGATATTGTCCTCGGCGCACATCGCGAGAAACCATTCGCAGGTCGGGCCTCCGAGCTGCGTGAGGTGCACGGCCTTTTCGCCGAGCTGTGTCAGAATGCGGGTGGGGATGATTCCCTTTCCCGCCACATCGATGCGCCAGTTTCCGGTTCTGTTTACCTCGCCTGGCTCTATTGTCTTGAACACCAGAGTCTTCTGAATCACCGGGTTGAGGCAGACGCAGAGAAATCGTGGATTATTGTTGTTGCGGGAGGAGCTGGATGCCGTATTCGCGGACAGTTCGGTTCGCGAAATGTCGTTATCTTGAAACATAAAGAGAACATAGCACAGAACGGCGCCGCAATGAAGGGCGGCCATCGCCTTCAGGGCTATTGAGGCGAAGGGCACGGAATGTGGAGTGCCATAGTGTCGCACAATATTACATATTAATACAAGACCGGTTGCATAAAATCGCATATAATGCTATATTCCTTGTATGAAGATGCATTCCCGCCTCCGTCGACGATGAACCTCGTTCTGCCGGCGTAGGGCCTGTACACCCCGCGCTCAAATAATATCTTATATATCTATTTATAGGAGAAAGAATTGTATGAAAAAGAAAATTGTGCTTGCATATTCCGGTGGCCTCGATACCACGGTGATCGTTCCCTGGCTCAAGGAGCATTACGATTGTGAGGTCATTGCCGTCTGCGGCGATGTGGGGCAGGAGGCCGATTTCGATGCGATCGGCAAGCGAGCTGTCGCATCCGGTGCTTCGAAGTTCATAAGGCTCGATCAGAAGGAAGAATTCGTCAAAGAGTACCTCTGGGCCCTCGTCAAGGCGGGCACGCCCTACGAAAAAAAGTATCTGCTGGGTACGAGTGCTGCCCGCCCCCTCCTCGCCAAAGGTCTCGCCGAGGTGGCCCTCGCCGAGGGCGCCGATGCGGTGGCGCACGGCTGCACGGGCAAGGGCAACGATCAGGTTCGTTTTGAGCTCGGCGTGAAGGCCTTTGCACCCGAGATGGAAGTGATTGCGCCATGGCGGATTTGGGATATTCAGAGCCGCGACGAGGAGATAGCCTACCTCGAGGCGCACGGCATCCCCGTACCCATGAAAAAATCCGATTCGTACAGCCGCGACGACAATCTCTGGCACATCAGCCACGAGGGGCTCGATCTCGAGGATCCTGCGAACGAGCCGCATTTCGAGGGAATGCTCAAGATGTGTGTCACGCCGGAGAAAGCCCCCGACATGCCGGAATACGTAAGCATCGGTTTTGAAAACGGCGTGCCCGTTTCGGTCAATGGGGAAAAACTCGACCCGGTTTCGATCGTCAACACGCTCAACAAGATTGGTGGGGCAAACGGCATCGGGATCGCCGACATGGTGGAAAACCGCGTGGTGGGCATGAAGTCCAGAGGTGTCTACGAAACACCGGGGGGCACGATCATCATGGAGGCGCATGACAGGCTCGAGCAGCTCTGCCTGGACAAAAAAACGCTTTCGTTCAAGATGACCGTGGCGCAGCGCTTTGCGGAGATTCTCTATGAGGGCGAATGGTTCAGCCCCCTGTGCAAGGCTCTATGCGCCTTCATCGACTCGACGCAGAGCGTGGTGTCCGGCCAGGTCAGGCTCAAGCTCTACAAGGGCAACCTCATCTTTGCCGGCGCAAGCTCACCTTATTCGCTCTATGACGCGAGCCTGGCGAGCTTTACGACCGGTCCGCTGTTCTCGCACAAGGATTCGACGGGCTTCATCAACCTGTTTGGTCTTCCGACCAAGGTCCGTGCGCGCCTGAACGAGCGGCTCAAGAAGTTTGGTGCGGCAGCCGGTCCCGATGTGGTGAAGCCTGGAAATTCGGGATATACTGCCCCCGCGGGAGACTGAGGGAGGCTGAAGGATCATGGCGAAACTCTGGCAGACCGGTGCAGGTGCGCAGCTCGATCCGACCGTGGAGCGCTTTCTCTCGAGTATCGCGGTGGACTCGAGGCTCGTGTTTGAGGACATCGAGTGCTCGCAGGCGCACGCGATCATGCTGGGCGAGCAGGGGATCATCCCCCGACAGGATGCCTCCGCGCTCGTGGATGAACTTGCAAAGATACGCAAGGAGCTCGAAACCGGCTCGCTTCGGGTCGATCCTGCCGCCGAAGATATCCACAGCTTCCTCGAAGACGAGTTGACGCGGCGCCTAGGAGATGTCGGTAAATCCATCCATGCCGGCCGCAGCCGCAACGACCAAGTCGCGACCGCATTCAAACTGCACGTGAGATCTGCATGTCGGCACACCCGTGGCCTCGTGCGAAACGCAATCGCCGCCTGCCTCGATCTGGCGGAAGAGAATGTCGGCACCCTCATGCCGGGCTACACTCATCTGCAGCGGGCACAGCCGGTTACGCTGGCCCACCATATCCTTGCCTGGTGTGCGGCTCTGGAGCGCGATGCGGGCCGCTTCGCGGACGCGGCGGTCAGGGCCGATGAGAGTCCCTTAGGAGCCGGTGCGCTGGCGGGAAGCGGCTTATCCGTCGATAGAGAGCGCACGGCCGGGCTCATCGGCTTTGCGCGCGTGTCCGCGAACACGATGGATGCGGTCGCCGACCGCGATGCCGCGATCGAATACGCGGCCGCTGCCGCGACGCTCATGGCGCACCTTTCGCGCGCATGCGAAGATATCGTGCTGTGGGCTTCTTCGGAGTACGGTTTCGTCAGGCTCTCGCCGCAGGCGAGCACGGGCTCGAGCATCATGCCTCAGAAGCGCAACCCCGATCCGGCTGAGCTCATTCGCGGCAAGACAGGAAGGGTGTTCGGCAACCTCCAGGCTCTCCTCACGATGGAAAAGGGCACGCCCTATGCCTACAATCGCGATCTGCAGGAGGACAAGGCGCTGTTTTTCGAGATAGAAGACGTGGCAAATGCTGCGCTCGAAACCTTTGCGGTGCTCGTGAAGAGCATTGAGCCCGATGTTGCCCGAATGCGGGCAGCCCTCGACGAGGGCTTTCTCGAGGCAACGGATGTCGCCGAGTTCCTCGTAACGTGCGGTGTGCCGTTCAGAACGGCTTACCAGGCATCGAAGCTGCTCGTACAACACTGTATCGAAGAAAAAAAAGGGCTGCGCGACATCACGCAGGCGGACTGTGGCGTCCATGAGGCTTTTGAGAGGGCTGGGATAGCTGCGTCGGAGCTGGTGCAGTATCTCGATCCGCAGGCCTGTGTCGAGCGGAGGATGCAGACGGGGGGGCCTGCCCCCCTACGCGTGCACGAACAGATCGAGCGGCTGCGCGCATGGCTCGCGCGCGAGTGAGAGCGCCCAGCTCTCTAGTCTCAGCGTCGCCATGGGAGCCTTCAGCCTGTAGCACTTACAGCGCGAGCCTGTAGATCGCCTCGATATCCTTGGATTTCAGTGGCACGAAATGGCCCACGGTGTGTGTCTCGCCGTCGGTGCACTTGCGCGCCATCTCTTCGAAGCGCGAATCGTCGATGCCGATCTCCGAGAGGCGAAGCTTCTGCCCGATCGAACGCCAGAACGCCTCAAGGCGCTCGATGCCTGCACGGGCCACGCGTTCGGGGTCGAAATAGTTGTCCTCGACGCCCCAGACGCGCACGGCGTACTGCGCAAAGCGCGCGATATCGTGCTTCAGCACATAGTTCATCCACGCAGGAGTGACGATGGCGAGCCCTGCGCCGTGCGCGATGTCGTACAGTGCGCTCAGTTCGTGCTCGATGTCGTGCGAGGCCCAGTCCCCTTCTCGCCCCGTGCTGAGAAGATTGTTATGCGCGATCGTGCCGGCCCACATGAGCTCGGCCCAGTCGTCGTATGAATCCGGCTTCGCGAGCACGCGGGGTGCGGCGGCGATGACGGTGCGGAGGGTCGCCTCGATGAGCCTGTCGATGAACTCGACGGGACTGGAGTTCGTGAAATAGCGTTCCATGAGGTGGCACATGATGTCGGTGACGCCGTTGGCGACCTGGACCGCGGGGAGTGTGAAGCAGCGTGCGGGGTTGAGGATCGAAAAACGCGGGAAGAGGCAATCGGCGTTGACCGCGCGTTTGAGAAGCCCTTCCTCCTTTGTGATGACGGAGCCGGGGCTGGACTCGCTGCCCGCCGCGGGGATGGTGAGTATGGTTCCCACCGGGAGCGCCTTCTCAGGAAGTGCTTTTCCAGTATAGAAATCCCATACGTCACCAGGGTAGGGAACACCTGCGGCGATCGCCTTTGCAGAGTCGATGGCGCTTCCGCCTCCCACGGCGAGGATGAGGTCTATGCCGTTTTTGCGACACAGCTCGATTCCCTTGTAGACGAGGCTGAGGCGCGGGTTCGGTTGGACGCCGCCGAGCTCGTGGAAAGCAAGGCCGGCAGCTGTAAGCTCCTTCCGTATCAGAGGAAGAAGGCCCGAGCGTTCGGCGCTTTGGCCCCCGAAGTGCAATAGTACGCGCGAGCCGTATCTGGAGGCGATACGTCCTATCTCCGCCTCGTGGCTTTTTCCGAAATATATTGTCGTGGGATTTTGAAAAATGAAATCATCCATAGAGTGACTCCTCTTGTTTTCCTTTGGTCTTTCTGGTCATATCTCGGGTGCATGGGCGAGAAGATAGTCTTCCGCTTCCTTGCACCAGAGCCCGTCGTGCGCTGCAGTGATTCGAGCGAGCGCAGCGTAGAAGGGATCGGTTTTTCCTCGCTCCTCGAAATCGGCGATCGCCACGAGGTCGAGCTTCTTGTGAGTATAGATGAGCTTCTTACCGCCGGGAATCTTGTCGAGGTCGATCGTGGTTTCGGCGACGGCATTGAGTCCTCCGACATGGGTGATCATCGCCTCGGGATGTAAAAGCCCCTTTGCCATGAGCTCGAGCGATTCGCGAATGTCGTCGGTGTTGCCTCCCGATGTGCCCACCATGTGGTGCGACTCGTAGTGGACATTGTAGAAATTGAACATCGCCGAAAAACTCGGATCCGTGGGGCCCGCGAAGAAGTTGAGGCAGCCGTCGTGTCCAAGGAGTTTGTCGGCCATTTCCACGACGCTGCGGACCGGCGCAAAGACGAAGACGTCGTCGAAGAGTTTGCCGCCGTTGAGCTCGCGGAGAGCCGCGACTGGGTCGGCGATATCCTTCGTGTTGACGTAGATGAGCTCGATGCCCTCGGCGCGCGCCTCCTCCGGAGAGATCAACCTTTGTGCCCTGTCGAGCCTTGCCTGGTCGATATCGGTGACGACGATGCGGGCTGGTTTTATGCCGCCGTGGATCGCGTAGTCTATGGCGCCGAGGCCCATAGGCCCTACTGCCGCGAGGAGGGCGAGCGAACCTCCTCTGTGGATACCCATCTTGTGTACGTACGATCCGGGCTCGGTGTGGTATTGGGCATGATAGGCGCCGACAATACAGGACACTGGTTCGGCGAGCGAACCCATGAAAAAGGCGTCGGCCTTGTACTCGAGGAGACAATCCATCTCCATGACTTCGTTCGGGATCAGGACATAGGTCGCATCTCCGCCGATATACTGGTACGAGTATCCCGGGGCCCAGAGTGTGCCTTTGTAGTTGAGGGCAGGTTGAATTGCGAAGCGCATGCCGGGCGAGAACTTGTGCGCCCACTTCTTGCCGACCTCGACTATTTCGCCGCAGAATTCGTGGCCGATGATGACCGGATTCTGCGCGAGCGGTGCACGGACGCGCTTGTGCGCATCCCCTTGCATGGCGAGTTTGTGGGATGACATGCAGATGGAGTCGCTGACGATACGGGCAAGAATTTCGTCGTCCTTCAGGCGCGGTAGCTCGAACTCTTCGAGCCTTAGGTCGTTCACGCCGTAAAGTCGGACTGCTTTGGTTTTCATTCAAAACCTCCTATATAAGGTTTAATATACTAAATTGATGAAATGAAGGCGCGCCATGCATTTCGGTATGCGTCCATGGCAGTAGGCGGCAGCATGGGAGGTACGAGGGCTTTTTCGATATGGATAAACCGTGACAATACCACAGGATCGATGCCCTTGAGCGCGACGAGTGCCGTCATTGCGGCGCCGAAGCTCGTCGCCTCCTGAAGGTCGGTGAGATAGACGGAGTTTTTGGGGAAGGCCGAGGCCAGAAGCCTGTTGTAGTCGCCGTTGTTGCGGAAGCCTCCTTCTGTGAGAATGTCTGCATGGTGTTGGATACCTGTTCTGTGCAGGGCGACTTCGGTTTGGAGGACGATGGAGATATTGAGCACGGCCTGCGCAGTCCTTGGATCGCGCAGGAATCGAGGGACATTTTTCCCCTCTTCTATTGTGGAGAGTGGGTACTGTGTTCCGTCCTCGACCGCGCGAGCGATCGAGCCGGGGAACTGTCCGGAGCCGGGCACGATTTCCGGCAGTATGAAACATTTTTTCTCTCTGAGCACGCGGTCGTAATCTTCTTTGTTCGGCTGTGGAAGTTCTTGGAGGGTCTTGCGTTGGAGCGTGGAAATGCGCTGTATCCAGGTCTCGTATTCCTTGCCGCCGAGAAAGATGGCAGTCTTGATCGGCGTGTTCCAGGCCGACCTATTGAAAAAGACGACTTTGCCGAGTTCGTTGGCTTCAAAACCGTAGCGTTCGACAGGATGCATGAGAACACACCAGGTGCCCGTCGAGTTGAGCACGAAGTCGCGGCCGCCGCTCGAGGCGAGATGCGGAAGAATCGAGGCGTTCGAGTCGTGGATGCCCAGTGTGACGAGGGTGTGAGGAGACAGACCCGTGCGCGTGGCGATTTCGGGGTCGATCGTGCCGAGCACATCCCAGGCCTGTTGGATAGGGGAGGGCAGCCTGTCGCGGATACCGAGCGCATCGGCGACACTGGAGTAGTCTTCTCTATGCCAGTCGAAGAAAAAGGTGTGACAGCCGATGTAGGTGCCCTCGGCCGAGGGTTTGCCGGTAAGCCGCATGCTCCAATATTGGGGGTAGGGCAGGATCCAGCGCGCTGAATCGAATTCTTCGGGATATCGCTCCTGCAAGAAAAAGATGCCCTTTGCGGCATTGATCAGTGCGGAGAAGTCCGGTGTGCCCGTTGTGGCCTGCAGGGCCTTTCGCTCGCCGACGAGCGAAAAGAACCGGTCGTGGAATTCGCGGCTCGGTTCGTGCGTGTAGTAGATGCACGGCGCGACGGGGTTGCCCTTTTCGTCGGTACAAACGAAGGTGGCGCCATGCGTGGTCACCGCAATGGCCTTGATCGCGAATTCCCGTGAATATTCCTGTAGTACCTGAAGGAACCACTCTTCCATTGCAGCGAGATTGTGCGTCTCCAGTCCGTCGCGCATGAGCGGGGGAAAGACTCGCTTTTTTTCCGCGATCATCGAGAGCTCGGTGGAATAGAGCACAACCTTTTTATTCGTCATTCCAATGTCGAGTACCGCAATCGCATCGGTCATGGAGCCTCCCTTCTGTCGGTTTTGATTTTCAATGGAGCATCACCTGTCCACCCGTCACGGGCAGCGCCTGTCCCGTCTCGTAGACCTGCTCGACGAGGTAATATATCGCCCTAAGGACATCGGGGCCATAGCAGCCCCGTTTCATCGGAATTTTCGCTTCGTAGAACCTGCGCACATCTTCCAAGGTTGTTGCGCCGGGGACCTTGCCGGAGTTGAGATACTGGACAAAAAGTCCCCGTTGGGGATCGGACCAGAGCGGTCCGTCGAAGAAGTTGCCGGGGCAGATCGCATTCACCTTGATGTGGTACTCGACGAGCTCGAGTGCGAAGCTCTGCACGAGGCCTATGCCGCCGAATTTCGAACCGGCATAGGCGCTGTTCTTGTTCGAGCCCTCGAGGCCCGACTTGGAGTTTATCTGAATGATGTCGGTGTACCAGTCTGGATCTCCGAGCCACTGCAGTCTGAGGAGCCGTGCCGCGTGCTGCGCCACATTGAAAAAGCCTACATAGTTCACCTCGCTGACGAGCCTGAAATCCTTGACGGGCTGATCGAGGACGGAGCCTGCCTTCAGAATGCCCGCGTTCGAGACGACGATATCCAGGCCCCCACTCGTGAGTGCGACGAGCTCAAAGGCGCGTTGGACAGAAGCCTCGTCGCTGACATTGATGTCCACGGCGAAGACTGGTTGCTCGCCGATCTCCGCGGAAAGCTGCTGGGCAAAGCGCTGCGCGGCCGGAAGGTTTATGTCTGCGATCCACACGACCGCACCTGACTGTGCGAGTCCTCGTGCGATTTCTGCCCCGAAGCCTTGGGCGCCTCCCGTAACGAAGGCGATTTTGCCTTTCACGATAGATGCCCGTGCTGCGCTCGACAGAAGTCTCTCGTCGCCAGGCGCGTCGATTGCCAAACGGTGGCGGATATCCAGAGATTCGAGCGGTATAAGGCTGAATTGGGCAAGCACGCTGCCGCCCCTGTCCGTCAGATCGAGGCAAACCTCTTCTCTGTCGCGAAGCCGGTTGCGGAGACTCTGAAGATCAAGAGACATTAAGGCCTTCCTCAGGGCCTTTTCGAGCTCCGTATCGTCGATTTCAGTATCCAAGAGGATGCCCTCGACCACGAGGCAGAGACGCGCGTTCTGGCATGACTGGCCTTCGGCGCGGGATTTCACCATACATGAAAAGGAGGCCTCGGCGAGGATTAGCCCGCGCAGCATAGGCGCGATTGAACTGGAAGAAACCTTGACTTTCATACATTTTTCTCCTGAAAGAGGGTGTTGGCCGTGTCTTCGATCGAACGGGGGTCCGAAAGATCGATGCGCCGCCCCGTCTGGGCGAAAAGCATGATTCTCTGTCGTATGGGAAGCCGCGAGAGTGGATTTTCGTTCGAGAAGAGACCGAAGCAGCGGTCGATTGCACTGAGGGCCTCGTGGGCGACCATGGCCCATGTCGCGTCGTCGAGATGCGTAAATGCAGGTAGCCGCAGTTCGGGGCAGTTGAAGGACTGGCGCGGCTGGTTGATGTCGACGCCCGATATCTCCATAAAGCCGTAGTGCTCGCAGAGTCTCTGCAGGCGTACAAGTTGGTCGATTGTGTTGCGCGGGGGCATGTAGGTGATCGCAGGAAAGCCAATTTCCCTGAGCGCAGGCACAAGGTCGTCGAGGATGTCGTCTTCGAATTTTTCCGCTTTCTTGTCCCCCGTAGGCGATTCGGCGACGTCTCCGAGGTAGGCGTAGGCGGGGATTGCACCGATGCGCATGGCGAATGCCAGAGCTTTCGAAACGTCTATGCATTCCTCTTTGGGCTGGATGAATATTCTATCGAGAAAGCCCGCCTTGAGGGCGCCGAGTAGGTCATAGGAGAGATATGGATTTGCCGGGTCAGAGAGCATGCGGCGCTGGGAATCGCTGAGCCATAGGCCGAGGGTGCCTTCGAGCCAGTCGACGAGGGCGCGTCCAGGACTCACGGCCTTGAGTATCGAGTTGGAAAGGGCTGCGAGAAGGTGGCGCTCGGTGATGGTGCCGCCTTCGGCGAACTTCGAGACCGCCGCGACGTCTTTTTCGAAATCGATAGATTGAAGCCCGAGGTCGCCGAGGAGTGCGTTCGTGCGCTCCACCATGTGCCTGGTGCGCTCGTAGCGCGCGCGGCGAACCGGCGCGAGGAAGGTTTCGACTTCCGCGCTCGCCTGAGCGGGCACCCCCTGGATGGTCATGTAGATGATGCCTGGCGAATCGGGGTTGTTGAGCTTGCGTTCGGTCAGAAGCCGGGCGATTTTTTCGGGGAATCGACGGGCTACGGCTGCGAGCGACACCCTGAGTTCAAAGCCGGTGACGGCGCCGATGCCGAGCAGGGCACAAGCGGCGCGCATTTCACCCGCGGCCGCGTACGAGTCGTGGTCCACTGAACCTGCGACATCCAGGCCGGCCGCGCGCGCCGCGAGCGCCGCCCCGGCGGGCGTATACGGACTGAAGCTGTAGCAAGTGTGTATGTGGTTGTTCGATTCGCCCGATCGGCCCTTGGGCTTGCCGAGCGCCCGTGCCACTTCCGTCAGCGCCTCGAGGCGCCGTTCGGGTGTCTGTGTGGCGTCGGCAATGATCATCCTGGGGTCATTCTGTTCGGTCATCGCTTTTTTGCCTCATATCCCTACGTATTATACTCCTGCCCGATACCGTCGCGCGATCTCCTGCGAGCCTTGGGCTGTTGAAGGCTGGTGACCCCGCAGCGGCAGGATTCTTTCATGAATCGTGTCGATAATCCACTCGGGCTGCGGGAAATAGATGCTCTCCAGTTCCGCGGCCGGAGTAATCCAGTTGTGCGAGCCTACGACCGCGACCGGTGCATCGAGCCAGTCGAAGGCGAGTTCCTGCACATTCGAGGCGATGGTGTGAAGAGCAGAGCCACGTTCCACGGCATCGGAGGCAAGGAGGAGCCTGCCGGTCTTCCGAACGCTCTCGACGAGCGGTTCATAGTCGAAGGGCACGATGAAGCGAAGGTCGATCACCTCGGCGGAAACGCCATATCTCTCTTCGAGAATCCGGGCTGCCTCTAGAGCACGGTAGAGGGTCGCTCCGTAGGTCGCGATGGTGATGTCCTTACCTGCCTTTCTGACCGCAGGTACACCTTCGGGAATTTCATAGTAGCCCTCGGGCACACCACCTTTTTCGAACTGCTCGCCCACATCGTACAGAAGTTGGCTCTCGAGAAATACCACCGGGTCGGTACGACTCAAGGCGAGATGCATCATGCCCTTGGCGTCGTAGGGTGTCGCAGGAAAATACACTTTTAGGCCCGGAATGTGCGCCGCGAGGGCGGACCAGTCCTGGCTGTGCTGGGCTCCGTATTTGTTTCCGATGGAGACGCGGATGACGAGCGGCATTCTGAGGAGCCCCGCCGACATAGCCTGCCACTTCGATGCCTGGTTGAATATCTCATCTCCTGCTCGGCCCAGAAAATCGCAGTACATGAGCTCCACGACGGCTCGGCCGCCGGAGAGCGCGTAGCCTACCCCGGAACCGACGATGGCCCCCTCCGAGATTGGGCTATTGAAGAGACGGGGGGAGGGCAGAGCCTCGGTGAGCCCGCGGTACACTGCAAAGGCGCCGCCCCAGTCGCGGTTCTCTTCTCCCCAGGCTGCCATGGTGGGATCCTGCCTGAAGTGATAGAGCAACGCCTCGAAGATGCCGTCGCGGAGCTGATAGACCTTGTTTTTAGGCAGTGGCTTACCGTCGCCATCGAGGGCAAAGCGCGAGCGGCGAGCGATAGCCTGTACGCGCGGATTGTCGTCGCCTGCCTGCAGCACCTCGGCCTCTCGGTCTTCGAGCTTGAGAATTTTCTTGTTCGAGTACATGACCGATTCGATGAATCGACCGTCGGCACGCGGACAGAGGTTCTCATCCGTGGCGAGTTTCGTCGCTTCGAAGATTGTACGGTGAATTCCTTCGCGCATGGCAGCCAGAGTCGCTTCGTCGATGATTCCGTTCTGCATAAGGTAGTTGGAGAACTCGGCGATCGAGTCGTTTTGCTGCCAGGCCTCGACTTCCTCTTTCGTGCGGTAGCTCGAGGCGTCGCTGGGCGAGTGGCCGGAGATGCGGTAGGTGATGGTGTCGAGTAGAACAGGGCCCCTGCCTTCAAGGAGGATTTTCTTCTTCCTGGCCACGGCGTCGGCCACTGCGAGCGGATCGAGACCATCCACGCGTTCGGCATGCATGGCCTCGGAATTGACACCGGCCCCGACGCGCGCGAGCACGCCGAAGCCCATGGTCTCGCCGTAGGTCTGGCCGCCCATGCCATAGAAGTTGTTGAAGAAATTGAAGAGAATCGGAGGCGCGCCGCCTGCGGATTCAGGCCAGAGGGTATGATACTGATCCATGGAGGCCATGGTCATGGCCTCCCATACTGGGCCACAGCCCATGGACGCATCGCCTATGTTCGCGATGACGATGCCGGGCTTTTTGTTGATGCGCTTGAAGAGCGCCGAGCCTAGGGCGATATCGGCCGAGCCGCCGACTATCGCGTTGTTCGGCATCGAGCCGAAGGGCAGAAAGAAGGCGTGCATCGAGCCTCCCATGCCCCTGTTGAAGCCGGCTTTTCGCGCGAAGATTTCGGCGAGGGTGCCGAACACGATGAAGTTGCGGGCGAGTGAGAAGGTATCGGAATGAGGCATGCGTTTCGCGAACTCGAAGGTCTCCCCGTCGAGCCAGGTTTCCATGATAGAAACGAGCTTTGCGTCGTCGAGTTTCCGCACCGCGGAGAGGCACTTGGCGAGTATTTCGCCGTGGCTGCGGTGCGATCCGAAGATGAAATCCTCTGGATCGAGGGACGCGGCCTGTCCCACCACCGCGGCTTCCTGCCCAATGGAGAGATGGGCTGGTCCCTTGTGGTTGTATTCGATGCCTTCCCACGCTCCCATTGTCTTGAAGCTGTTGAGCATCGTTTCGAATTCGCGCACCACCATCATGTCGTGGAGCATCGCCACAAGGCCCGTCTTTCCGAAGCGGGCCAGTTCTTCTTTGATGTTCCTCTTATATTGATTGATGGGAATTTCGGGGATTCTCAGTGTTCCCGCCTTGCGAACCTCGCTCGGTTCGATCGGTAATGATTTCGGCATATCTATACTCCTTTTCGAATGTGCAGTCTATTCGTGGTATTCGTGGACACTCCAGGCAGCTTCGCGGAGGACCTCCGACACGGTGGGGTGCGGGAAGACCATATTCCGAAGCGCGGAGAGCGGTAGTTTTCTTTCGAGCGCCAGCGCCGCGCCCCATATGTGCTCGGAGGCGTAAGCGCCGAGCATGTGGACGCCCAGTATTCTTTGACTGGTTTTTTCGAAGACAATTTTGACGGAACCCGGCGAGCTTAGACCGTTTTCGGCGATGAATCGGCCTGACACGCCGTAGGGGGTCCGGACGACGCTCACGTCGTAGCCCTTCGCCCTCGCCTCGTCCTCCGTGTATCCGACACCAGCCGCCTCCGGCAGGGAAAAGAGGGCCCAGGGAACGGTCTCGGGTACGAACTCTTGGACGCTATGTTCGCCCCTGCGCAAGGCGAGAATATCGGCGACAGCGACCTCGGCCATACGGTATGCGGCGTGGGCAAGTTGACTTTTACCCGTGACATCGCCGATTGCCCATACGCCGGGGAGATTCGTGCGCTGGTGTGCGTCCGTCGCAACTGCGCGATTTTTTATCTCGAGCCCGACGTCCTGTGCCCCCCACCCCTCGACAGTAGCCTTCCTTCCTACGGCCATGAGAATGACATCGGCTTCCACCGTACCTTTCTCGCCGCCGGCGCCTTCATAGAGCACTCGATGGTCTTCGACGGCAGTGACCTTTGCTCCAAGCGTAAAGGTGACCTGTTTGAGTGCGTTTCTCAGCATCATGGCCATCTGCCTGTCCATGACCGGGACAATCTCGTGCATCATCTCGATGACGGTGACCTTCGAACCGAACGAAGAGAAAAGGCTTGCGAACTCGACGCCGATCACGCCGCCCCCGATAATACAGAGGCTTTTGGGCACTTCTTTCAGCGCAAGCATGCCGGTGGAATCGAGGACCGACGGGTTGTTCTGTACGCCGGGGATCGGCGGCATGATGGGGGAAGCGCCTGTGGCCACGATGATGCTGTCGGCCTCGAGAGTGAGGGGCTCCTTCGTGCCCGTATCCAGCGAGACGGTGTGTATGCCCGTGAGTCTCCCTTGTCCGCGCAGGATTTCGATTCCTTCTTTGGTGAGGGTGAGTTCCAACCCACGGCGCAGACGGGAGACCACTTCGTTTTTCCACGCTACGATGCGCGGCCAGTTGCTGTGCACGGCCTCGGCCTCGATGCCGAACGCTGCACCTTCACGCGCATGGACATAGAGCTTTGCGCTATTAAGGAAGGTTTTTGTCGGTATACAGCCGATATTGAGGCAGGTTCCGCCCACCTCGGCTTTTTCGATGAGAGCGACCTTCAGTTTCTCCGCGGCGAAGCGTTCGGCAGCCAAGTACCCGCCGGGTCCTCCTCCTATGATAATGGCGTCGTATTTCATGTACTACCTCTCTTTTCTCATACGAGTCTTTTCTTATACGAGCACCGCAATGTCGATGTTCGCGATAAAATCGGAAAGATCTTTGAGAAAACGAGCTGCGTCGGCCCCGTCGACGACGCGGTGATCCACGGTGAGGGAAAAACCGATCCTCATTTCGAACGAGGGAACGGCCGCATGCGCCATGACGCTTTCGACGGTTGGCCTCGGGACAATAGAATCTACTCCCAGAATGCCTGTTTCGGGTGAATTGAGGATCGGTGTAAAGCTCTCAATGCCGAAAGACCCCAGATTGGTCACCGTGAAGGTTGCGCCCGACAGCTCATCGGGGGTGATCGTCCCTTCCAGACAGCCTTTTGTGAGGCGCTTCGATTCCTCGGAAAATTGGCGGAGCGACAACGTGTCGGCGTGCTGCACAACGGGAACCATCAAGCCGCGGGGTGTGTCGACGGCAAGGCCGAGATGGACGTGCGCGTAGCTTCGGATCGTAGTGTCGAGGACATGGGCGTTGATGCGCGGATATTTGGCGAGTACGCGGATGGCGGCGAAACCTACGAGATCTCCTACCGTCACGCCTGAAAGTCCGAGCGCCGGATCGGAGTTCTTGAGTCTGGTCCGTAGTGCCAGGAGTCGCTCGGCAGGAGCGCTCGTATTGAAGGTGACCTGCGCACTCGACTGCAGCGATTGCATCATGCGTTCGGCGATGATTTTTCGTATGCTCTTGATGGGGGTGTCGGTAAAGGGGCCGAGGGCTTCAAGGTCGCTTGCGAGGGGTGCGGAGCCCGCAGCAGGGGTTTCGACTTCAGGAGCTTTGACTTCAGGAGCTTCGGCTTTTGGTGCAGCCGTCTCCGAAGCGAAAGGTGTGGCCTTCGCTTCAGCAGCGCGCGGCGAGACCGCCTCGGTAGAAGCCGCAATGACATCGCGCTCGAGGATTCTGCCTTCGGGGCCGCTGCCGCGCGCGATGCTGTCGATGTCCACATTGAGCCGGGCCATAGCCTGGCGTGCCCTGGGGCTGGCGTGTTTGTCTGCACCACCTGCAGAGGAAAAGACTGAGGTCGCAGCCGCCTGAGTCGCCGGCGTTTCTTCCGCCGTGGAAGCCTGCCCTGCTTCAGAGCCTTTCTGCCAATCTTCTCCCGGCTCGCCTATCACGGCGATAGGCTCGAGTACCGGCACATCGTCGCCCTCTTTGTGGAGGAGGGCGAGCACGGTGCCCTCGACGCCGGCAGGGACCTCCATCGTCGCCTTGTCGGTTTCGATTTCGCAGAGAATCGAATCCTTGTCGATGTGGTCGCCGGGCTTCACGTTCCATGAAATGATGACACTCGATTCCACCGTGTTGCCGAGTTTTGGCATAATGATCGTCGTCGCCATAGTTTTTTCCCCTCTCTCGTTATGCGAGAAGCACTTCAAGCCCCTCGGACTTTAGCGCCTCCACAGCTTCTTTGGGCAGACCTGTGTCGGTGATGATGCCGTGCACCGCCTTGAGCGGCAGCACACTGACAAAGCCGACCTTGTCGAATTTTGAGGAATCGGCAATGAGCCAAGTGACCTCCGCCAGCTTGCTCATGGCCCGCACGATTTCGGCCCCCTCGGTCAACTGAGTTGTCATTCCCCTCTGTATGGAGAATCCGTCGGTACCGACAAAGGCGAGGCGGGCATTGAAGCCTGCAAGGCTCTGTACGGCGATCGGGCCGACCAACGACTCCGTCTCGCGTCTGAAGGTTCCTCCTGTGAGAATCAAATTGATGAACGGGTTTGTGCGCGAGTATGAGAAAGCCAGCATTGAGTTAGTGACGATTTGGATATCCTGTTTTCCGACGAGGTACCTCGAGATGAGCGCAGTGGTGGTGCCGGCCTCGATCATGATCCTATCGCCGTCGAGAACGAGCTCCGCCGCTTTTTTTGCGATGCGCTGTTTTTCTTCTATATGAAGTCTCTGATGCTCGAGTATGCTTCTATGCATCGAGGGTGCGGCACCACCCCGTATTCTCACAAGGTAGCCACGCTCTTCCAGGCTCGAAAGATCACCACGTATGGTCACTTCGGAGACACCGAGGGCATGTGCTAGGTCTGCAACAGAGATGAAACTGCGATCCGAAAGCAGCTCGAGAATGGCTTTGTCGCGATCGTTCAGGTCAAACAACATGTGCACCTCTGGAAAATCTTTGAATAACTTACGAAATATCTTTGAAACTGCTTCGATTTTCTTTCTTAAATATAGCACTGCATGGCGTAGCGCGCAAGAGGGCCGCTTCTAAACATTTATGTAATCGTTTGCATTTTTCCTCTTGACAGATCTGGAAACTGCCCCGAAAATAATAACCACGAATGTAAACGTATACATGAAAGCGAGGCGAGAAGCGTGGCAGCAGAACCAATCATTGTAGTGCGGAACCTCAGCAAGGCCTTCCCCGGTGTTCAGGCGCTCAAGGATGTGCAGTTCGACCTTTATCCCGGTGAGGTGCATACGCTCGTGGGAGAAAATGGTGCGGGAAAATCGACGCTCATGAAGATTCTCTCCGGTGTCTACCAACGCGATTCGGGCGAAATTCTCATAGGGGGAAGACCCGTCGAGATCCATAACCCACGTGCGGCGCAGAGGTTGGGTATTTCGATCATCCATCAAGAGCTCAACCTCATGAATCACCTCACGGCGGCGCAGAATATTTTCATCGGAAAAGAGCCGCGCCGTGGCGGCGGAATTTTGCTTGACGAAAAAGCCATCAATGCGAAGGCAAAAGAGCTCTTCGACATGCTGCATGTGGATTTGGATCCCAGAGTCAAGGTTGGAGAGCTCACCATCGCCAAGCAGCAGATGGTGGAGATCGTGAAGGCGCTCTCTTTCGATGCGCGCGTACTGATCATGGATGAGCCGACCTCTCCTCTCAACGAGGCCGAGGTGGAGGAGCTCTTCGAGATCATTCGGCATCTGCGAGCACAGGGCGTCGGCATAGTCTACATAACGCACCGCATGGATGAACTGTTCCGCATCTCCGACCGAATCACCGTGCTGCGCGATGGGCAGTACATGGGCACCTTCCGCGCATCAGAGACGAATCTCGACCAGATTATCTCCCTCATGGTGGGGCGTAAGATCGACGAGACTGCGCGGCGGGTGTCAAAGATGGAGCCGGGCGACGTCGTTCTTGAAGTGCGCAATCTGAATCGCGGACGCTTTATAAAGAATGTGAGCTTTACCGTTCGTCGAGGTGAGATACTCGGGTTTGCGGGGCTTATGGGGGCCGGGCGCACAGAGGTCGCGAGGGCCGTGTTCGGGGCGGATCCGGTAGATTCGGGTGAGATCTATGTAAAAGGAAAGAAGGTCGTCATTCGCCATCCCAGAGATGCGGCGAAACATGGTATCGGCTATCTTTCGGAGGACCGTAAACGCTATGGCCTGGCGGTGGGTATGTCAGTGATCGACAACATCTGTATGACCGATCTACCCACGTTCATAACCCCGTTCGGCGTACTAAAACAGAAAAAGATGCAGAAGACCACTTCGGAGCAGGTGGAAGCTCTCTCCATCAAGACGCCGAGCCTTGTGCAGAAAGTGAAATTTCTTTCTGGAGGCAACCAGCAAAAAGTTGTCATCGCAAAGTGGCTCGTGAAAAACTGCGATGTGCTTTTCTTCGATGAGCCGACACGCGGTATCGACGTCGGAGCAAAGCAGGAGATCTACCAGCTGCTCAACGAGTTGGCCTCGCTTGGTAAGGCGATCGTCATGATCTCCTCTGAGCTGCCTGAAATTCTACGCATGAGCGATAGAATCGTGGTGATGTGTGAAGGGCGCATAACCGGCGAACTCGAGGGGAGCACCGCGACGGAAGAGGCAGTTATGAAACTCGCGACGCAGCGCGAGACCATGATGAAAACAGCATAAGATCAATCCATTTAGGGAAGGAAAAATGAGTATGGCGAATCAATCCAACAAGGCTGCTGCCCAGTCGCCTGTGAAAACGGTGTCCGGGACGAAGGGCGCTTCTGCTCGACAGAAAGTGCTGGCTTTTTCAAGTCTGGTGCTTCTTATTATCGTCTTTTCGATTCTCTCACCGAATTTCTTTCAGCCTTATAACCTCATCGCCATCATGCTGTCGACGGCAGTGAACGGCGTGTTGGCCATCGGCGTCACCTTCGTCATCATCACGGGAGGTATCGACCTGTCTGTGGGTACAATGATGACCTTTACCGCGGTCATGGCCGCGCAGACCGTGGCGGTGTGGAATCTGCCGGTCATTGTGGGTGTTTTCGTGGCGCTCCTCGTGGGCACAATCTGCGGTATGACTTCGGGCATCATGGTGGCGAAGTTCAAGATACCTCCCTTCATCGCCACCCTCGGCATGAGCATGCTCACGAAGGGTCTTTCGCTCATTATCGCCAATTCAAAACCCATCTATTTCACGAACGCACCTTCGTTCTCGCAGATAGCGATGGGCACCATGTTCCCATTTCTGCAAGATTTCCAGATTCCCAACGCTGTCATCATTCTTTTCGTCCTTGCCATTCTTGCGAGCTTTGTCCTCAACAACACTATCTTCGGACGTTATACCTTCGCCATTGGCTCGAATGAGGAGGCCGTGCGCCTGTCGGGCATCGATACCGACCGGTGGAAGATCGCGGTGTACGCGGTCAATGGCCTCATCTGCGGTGTCGCAGGCATATTGATCGCCTCGAGGCTCAACTCCGCGCAGCCTGCGCTCGGTCAGGGCTATGAGCTCGACGCAATTGCGGCAGCAGTCATCGGCGGCACCTCGCTCTCGGGAGGTGAAGGGACGATCCTTGGGACGATCATCGGCGCATTCATCATGAGCACGCTGACCAATGGGCTGCGTATCCTGTCGGTGCCCCAGGAGTGGCAGATCGTGATGACGGGGATCATCATAATCTTCGCGGTGTATATGGATATGCTCCGCAAGAGAAGATAAGTCAGGGAATACCCGCTTCCGTACGGAAGCGGAATGTATAAGGAGGAGTAACACCATGAAAAAACGCACGGTTGTTCTCGCATTCATCCTCATGCTGGTTGCGGTGGGGTCGCTCGCTGCGCAGCAGTACTACATCCCACTCATTTCGAAGGGCTTTCAGCATCAGTTCTGGCAGGCGGTCAAGCAGGGCGCCGAGCAGGCAGCCAAAGAACTTGGCGTGACCATTACCTTCGAAGGTCCTGAAAGTGAGGCGATGGTCGATAAGCAGATCGACATGCTCGCCGCAGCCCTGGCCAAAAACCCTTCAGCCCTCGGTTTCGCGGCGCTCGACAGCAAGGCGGCCATTCCCTATCTCCAGCAGGCAAAAGCCAAGAATATCCCTGTCATCGCCTTCGACTCTGGCGTCGATAGCGACATTCCGCTCACCACCTGCGCCACCGACAACGTCGCTGCAGCGGCCTATGCGGCGGACAAGATGGCGGAACTGATCGGCGGAGCCGGTGAGATAGCGGTCGTGGTGCACGATCAGACGAGCCGCACGGGCATTGACCGACGCGATGGTTTTGTAAACCGCATCAAGTCGAAGTATCCGAAGATCACCATCGTTACTGTTCAGTACGGTGGAGGCGACCATCTCAGGTCGACCGACCTCACCAAGGCCATCATTCAGTCTCACCCGAACCTTAAGGGCATCTTCGGCGCCAATGAAGGCTCCGCGATCGGCGTTCTCAACGGCGTGAAAGAGATGGGCAAAGTTGGCAAGATCGTGGTGATCGGCTATGATTCGGGAGCGCAGCAGATTGCCGCGATCCGCTCCGGCGAGATGGCGGGTGCAATCACCCAGAACCCTGTGGGTATCGGTTATCAGGTCGTCGCCAGCGCGGTGAAGGCGCTGAAAGGTGAGAAGCTTCCCAAGTTCATCGATACTGGCTTCTACTGGTACGACAAGACCAATATCGATGATCCGAAAATCCAGGCCGTGCTCTATCAGTGATCTTGTAGCGGCCCGATAATAAGGGGGAGCAGGCATGCGGCCAGCTCCCCTCTTCTTCGAAAGATACATAGATCTAGGTGGAGCCTCGGAGTTGTGGATTGCAACGTTGAATCGGCATGAATCGGCATGATAAGGAGAAAACAGCGATGATTGCAGCGTGCGGCGAGAGTCTGATCGATATGGTGCCTTCTGAACAAGGGAAACACCTCTTTGAGGCCTGTCCGGGGGGCTGCCCCTACAACAGCGCAATCGCTGCGGCGAGGCTGAGCGTACCGACATGGTTTATAGGGAAGACATCGAAGGACTTTCTCGGCGATAAAATCGTCGCCAAACTGCGAGACTCCGGAGTCGACACCTCGTTCCTTGTCCGAAATGAGCAGGCGGTGACCCTTGCCTTTGTCGAGCGCGATGCGAATGGAAATGCGAAATACGCCTTTTATTCTGCGGATGCCGCCGATCGCTTTTTTATGCCGTCGGACTTGCCCGCCGAACTGCCCGAGCAAGTTGTCTTTCTTCTTGTCGGTTCCATCTCTCTTGTCGAAGAACCCTCGTGTTCGACGATTCTCTCCCTTATTGAGCGTGAACATCTGCACAGACTCATAAGTTTCGACCCAAACGTCAGACCAAGCCTCATCCATTCCAAATCCGAGTACCGAAGTCGCTTTGAGTGGGTGTGTCGACACAGCGCGATTGTAAAAGCGAGCGATTCGGACCTCGAGTGGATCTATGGAATCTCTGCCGAGGCGGCGGTGAAGAAGGTGCTGGCATTGGGGCCGGAGCTTGTGGCGCTCACCAAAGGTGAGCACGGTTCCATCCTTTTTACGGAGAAGCACCGCCTCGAATTACCTGCGGTACAGGTAAAGGTCGTCGACACGATCGGCGCGGGAGACAGCTTCCACGCGGCACTTCTTGCAGGCCTAGGTTGGCTTAAGGTGCGCGACCGCGAGGGGCTTGCCTCATTGGACGAGGACAGCCTTAGGGCAGCCTTGCGTCTCGCCACCACGGTGGCGGCCATCGATTGCACGAAGCGCGGGGCTGAGCCGCCTACACTGCACGAGGTGGCTGTTTTCGACCCGGAGGCGGTGCGTATCGCCCCTGGATTCATATCGACATTCCTTCCAAAGGAGCGCATATGCTGATTGGTATCAAGCCATGTATTTCGTCTGAGTTGCTTTCGGTGCTCTACCGTATGGGGCACGGGGATGAGATTGTTCTCGCCGACGCATTTTTCTGCGGCGATGCGCTCAATCCGCGTGTAGTGCGCGCCGACGGTATACGCATCCCTGACCTCCTCGATGGTATCCTACGACTCATCAATCTCGACAGCTACGTCGAGGCTCCGGTCATCATGATGCAGCCATCGGGTGGAGATGTCATCGATCCTGAAGTCGAGCGCCGATATCGACAGGTTATCGACCGATACTGGCCGGATACGCCGCCGATCGCTCGCATGGAGCGCTTCTCCTTCTACGAGAGGGCAAAGAAGGCTTTCGCGGTCGTCATGACAGGCGAGACGGTCAAATATGGCAACATCATCCTAAAAAAAGGTGTTCCGCCCGTGTCGGACTAAAAAGAGGATAGGGGCTTCATCGACTATGGAACAGGCAGCGGGTTCTCTGCTTTCGATAGCGATTCTCATGCTTGCAGGCTACGTGCTCGCAAAGCGCGGCTGGCTTGGAGAGCGTGCCGTCGAAGGACTCAAGAATCTCATCACAAATCTGACCTTGCCTCTCCTTTTGTTTCGTGCATTCTTGCAGCTGAAACCCGACGGCAGGAATATTCTGCTCGCAGCCGGTGTTTTCGCAGCCTGCGCAGCGATGGGGCTTGTGGGAGCGCTGCTTACGCGAGTAGCCCACACGCCGAAGCCAGAGACGCGTCTTCTTTTCCAAGGCTTTGAGGCCGGCATGCTGGGCTATGCCCTCTACGCAGGATACCACGGGAGCGAGCATCTTCCCGCCTTTGCCGCCCTCGACATGGGACAGGTTGTCTATGTGTTCACGGTCCTCATGGTTCAGATGAGCCTCGGGGCCGGCACGAGCGGAGGAGAAAGTAGCGGAAAACCGAAATTTCCCTGGCGCGATATCGCGAACTCCAAGGTGCTCTGGGCGATCGTGGGCGGCTTGGTGCTCTCTGTCGTAGCCCCTGATTTTTCGGAATTACTGGCCGTTCGAAGCGGCGTGACCCGTGCGATCTTCGATACTGTAGGTGGTCTGACGACGCCGCTGGTCTGCCTCGTGATCGGAGCCTCCCTCAGTGCGGGTCTTGTCATGGATAGGAGCCTCGTGCGTGTGGTGGCCGCACGCGCAGTGGTGGCGATGGGTATTGGGCTTATCTTTGCCTATCTGATTGTGCCGGCGCTAGGGTTTTCAGAGTGGCATATGCGTGCGGCGATGATGTTGTTTGTGTTGCCGCCACCCTTCGTCATTCCGGTGTATCATAAGGGAAACGCACAGTTCGTCGGCAGCGTGCTTACCCTGTTTACGATCATCTCTATGGCGTTGATTGCAGTGCTCGTGATTGTGGGGGTCGCGTAATGGCACACAGCACCATTACCATACGGAATGTCGCACAGAGGGCGAACGTGTCGACGGCCACGGTGTCACGAGTTCTCAACCACGATCCGCGCGTGCGCGATGAGACGAAGAAGGTGGTGCTGGAAGCGATGGAGTCGCTCGGCTATAAAATCAACTTTGTGGCCCGCAGTCTCAAGACGAGCCGGACCCACACGATCGGTGTTGTTGCGCCCGATCTTGCGGGCGATTTTTTCATGTTCATTGCGGAGAGCATGAACCGAGAGCTGACCCTACATGGGTACTCCATTGTGGTGAGTACTTCGAGAGACTCTGAGGAAGAAGAGGCGAAGCGCCTGCGGCACCTTGCGGAACGCCTCGTCGACGGCATCGTTCTTATCCCCATAGGCAGCTCGAACGAGTACCTTCCGCAGATTTCCGCTCTGAACATCCCTATTGTCTTCGTCGATCGCGCACTCAGCGGGTATGAGGCCGACCAGGTGCTCGTCGACAATGAAACTGGGGCCTACGAGGCCGTAAGGGCCCTCATCAGGGAAGGGCATCGTCGTATCGGCTTTCTTGGAGGAAAGCCCGAGGTGACGACCGCAGGAGAGCGCTTTGCCGGATATTGCAGGGCGATGGAAGAAGCGGGGCTTGCCATCGAAGAGCGCTATGTGCGCTTTGGTCACCCCACGCTTCCGTTTGGCTATCGCACCATGGAGGACATCATCAAAGACCCGGATTCACCGGACACATGGTTTATCGTCAATCTGTTCGCACACCTTGGGGCAACGAATTATCTTGTCTCCGAGGGAGGAGAGAGGGCCCGGCGGATTACTTTCGCGGCCTTCGACGAGATGCCCTATTCTCCGCTTCTGCGATACTGCAGGTACGCCGTGCAGCAGCCCATCGCCGAGATAGGCAAGGCCGCCGCAAACCTCATCATGGACAGAATCGAAGGGAAAGGACCGCCTGAACCTCAGATACTTCGGTTCAAGACGCGATTGATACAGCACACCCTCGCACGATGAGTGTCGAGGTGAATCTATCGGAGGAAGAATATGGAACAAGCAAAGGATTTTACTCTGCAACAGCCCAAAAACAGGCTAAAGGGAAACGCACCGAAAATTGGCATTCGTCCTGTCATCGACGGCAGGCGCGGAGGAGTCCGTGAGTCACTCGAGGATGTCACTATGGGCATGGCAAAGGCCGCGGCAAAGCTCATCTCCGAGAATCTCCGCCATCCGACAGGAGAGAAAGTCGAGTGCGTCATCGCCGATTCCACCATAGGTGGGGTAGCAGAAGCCGCATCCTGCGCCGAAAAGTTTGCCCGCGAAGGAGTGGCCGTCACCCTCACGGTGACCCCCTGCTGGTGCTACGGAACCGAAACAATGGACACGGACCCCCTCACCGTGAAGGGTGTCTGGGGCTTCAACGGCACGGACCGCCCCGGAGCGGTGTATCTGGCAGCTGTCCTCGCCGCCCACTCTCAAATGGGGCTGCCCGCTTTCGGAATCTACGGGCACGATGTGCAGGATCTCAGCGATATCGACAGAATACCGCCCGACGTCGCCGAAAAGATTCTCCGCTTCGCCCGCGCTGGGCTGGCCGCTGCGTGGATGCGAGGGAAGAGCTATCTCTCCATCGGGTCGGTGGCCATGGGCATCGCGGGATCGATCGTCAATCCCGATTTCTTCCGCGAATACCTCGGCATGCGCAACGAATATGTCGACATGAGCGAAATAATCCGCCGCATCGAAGAGAAGATATACTCGGAGACCGAATTCCGCCGCGCAATGGAGTGGATCAAGACCTACTGCGTCGAGGGGCCCGACAACAATCCTCCCGAGCAGCAGCATTCCCGCGCCCGTAAGGATAAGGTCTGGGAGATGAGCGCGAAGATGGCCATCATCGTGCGAGATCTGATGGTCGGCAACCCAGATCTGCGCCGCAAAGGGCTCATCGAGGAATCGCTTGGCCACAACGCCATTCTTGCAGGTTTCCAGGGGCAACGGCAGTGGACAGACCACTTCCCCAACGGGGATTTCCTCGAGACGATCCTCAACTCGAGCTTCGACTGGACTGGCATACGGCAGCCCTACCTCGTCGCCACGGAGAATGATTCTCTCAACGGCGTCTCCATGCTCTTTGGGCATCTCCTTACGGGGACCGCTCAGATATTCTCCGACGTGCGCACCTACTGGAGCCCTGAGGCAGTCCAGCGCGTCACGGGATGGAAGCCATCGGGGCTTGCCGAGCACGGCTTCATTCACCTCATCAATTCGGGTGCGACCTGTCTCGACGGCACAGGATGCCAGCGACTGAACGGTAAACCTGCGATAAAACCTTGGTGGATGGTCGAGCCTGAGGAAGCGAAGGCCTCGCTCGAGGCGACGCAGTGGCGCTACGCGAGCCTCGGCTACTTCCGCGGCGGCGGATATTCGTCCGATTTCCTGACCGAAGGCGGCATGCCGGTCACCATGACCCGCATCAACCTTGTGAAGGGCCTCGGTCCTATGATGCAGATCGCGGAAGGATTCACCGCGACATTGCCGAAGGAGGTGCACGATACGCTTGATCTGCGCACCGACCCCACCTGGCCGACCACGTGGTTTGTGCCGCGCCTCACAGGGAATGATCCTTTCAAAGATGTCTACTCCGTGATGGCCCATTGGGGCGCGAACCACGGGGCGATCTCGTATGGGCACATCGGCGCCGACCTCATAAGCCTTGCTGCGATCCTCCGCATCCCTGTGGCAATGCACAATGTGCCCGCTGAACAGATCTTCAGGCCAAGCTACTGGAACGCGTTCGGCATGGACCCCGAGGGGGCGGATTATCGGGCCTGTTCGGCGCTTGGGCCTCTTTATAAGTAGAGCGGTTCGTATAACACCGAGTGCATACGCCTTGTCTTTCTACGATACGATCGAGGCAGCGTAGAGGAGCCGAGCTATGGTTCCGAGGCGCTGCCTTTTTATTGTATGTGTCCAATAACCTTGCACTTGGAGTGAAAGCCGATATAGAATAAAAAACTTTTGTGTTGTTAGATGTTCTTCAATAAGGGAGAACGAGGCATTCAGGCTGACTTAGAACTTTTGATGCAACCTATGGCAAAGAAATCGGTTCCAAACGACTACCTGCACACGATTCTGAGCTATCTCTCGCGCTACAGAATGCTCGCCTTGCCGGGCTTGGCGGTGATGATTCTCATCGCGCTGGGACAGCTTGCGGGGCCCTATATACTCAAGCAGATCATCGATATCGCGGTTCCAAAGTCGGATACGAGGCTTCTTCTGGTCTATGCGTTTGCCTTTCTCGGCATTGTGTCGATCACAGGACTTTTGAGTTACGTAGGTATGATGCTGCTCGCGCGCCTTGGACTCTCGATCGTGACCCTCATAAAACAGGATATCTTTTCGCACCTCTTAAAACTGCCTATGTCGTTTTTCGACACGCACCCCGTCGGTGAGCTCATGTCGCGAACAGAGACCGACACCGAGCGAGTGCGGGACATGTTCTCGAACCTGGGGGCGAATCTCATCGTGAATGTCCTTACGATGATCGGCATCTTTGTGGTGAGCTTCGCCATGGTGCCTCAACTGGCAGTCATCATGGCAGGTGTTTCCGTGCTGCTGCTCATCTTTTTGATTGTCTTCTTTTCGAAGATTTTCTCGATGTATGAGAAGGCGCGCTCTTTCTACGCTGCGATTGCGGCGAAGGTCGCGGAGTTCATCCAGGGCATCGAGGTTCTAAAGGCGTATGGAAGAACCGGCTGGGCAGAGGCGGAACTCGATGCCTCGGCCAAACAGCGGGTGTCGCTCGAAGTGCGTATTTCGCTCACCGAATATACCATGATGTCGGTACTGCAGTCGCTGATCGGGCCGCTTTTCATAGTTGCGCTGCTTCTCCTGTATGCGCCGAAGGTCTTTACGGGCACAATGACACTCGGCACTGTCCTGTTGTTCGTCGAGTACGGCGCAAGACTCCTCAGACCTATCGCTGAGATCGCGGAGAGCCTTCGGAGCCTTCAGCAGGCGCGGACTTCGCTTTCGAGAATTCGCAAGATTATGGCGCTTCCGGAGGAACCGAACCGGGGCACCGGCAAGATCCCACGCCTCGATCGCGAAATCCGCTTCGACCATGTCTGGTTTGCATACGAAGGTGACGCGTGGATTCTCAAAGACCTGTCGTTTGTCATACCCAAAGGAAGCTTCGCCGCCATCGTCGGCGCAAGCGGTTCGGGAAAATCTACGATCATCAGCCTCCTCTGCGGGTTTGCCCATCCACAGAAGGGGCACATCTTCATCGACGGCGTGCCCCTCGACGAAATCGACATTGTCGCCTGGCGTAAGCAGATCGGCCTTGTGCTTCAAGAATCCTTTCTGTTTCCTGTTTCGGTGCTCGAGAATACGCGGCTCTACCGCGATGAGATAAGTGAAGCCAAGGTGCGCGAAGCGATATCGGTCGTCCACATTGATAAGGCGATCGATGCCCTCCCCGAGGGACTCGCGACGAATCTCTGGGAGAGGGGAGGGAATCTTTCCTCCGGCGAGCGCCAGCTCGTCTCCTTTGCGAGAGCGCTTGCGGCAAATCCACAGCTCATTCTGCTCGACGAGGCGACGAGCAATGTGGACATGAGAACCGAAAAGCATATCAAGGAGAGCATGGATGTGCTCCGCCGGGGCAGGACGATGATCGTCGTCGCCCATCGCCTTTCTTCGGTGCTCAGTGCCGATAGAATTTTCTTTTTGAGTGGAGGGCGACTGATTGCGGAGGGGACCCATGAAAGTCTCTATCAAAGCTTACCGGAGTATCGACTCCTCGTGGATCAGCAGTTTCCGGCGAAAAAAAAGGCTCATGCATGAAATCACTGCACAAAACGAGGTTGAAGAAAGGTTCTGTCTCCTCATCCGTTAGCCGAGCGCCCGGAGACACCCCCCACGGCCAGGCCCGTCCACGATTTTTCCATATCCGGTGGATCCGCGAAGTATGGCGCGAACGCCAGGGCCTTATCTGGTTGCTTCTCTTTCTGACGCTCCTCTCGAGCGCGGTGGCGGTGGCTTTTCCTCTCGTCACGAAGCAGCTCTTCGACTTTCTTGAGCATGCGATCGACAGCAAGATGAGCGAAGATGTCGCGATGGCCGAGGTGAGGCGCATTGCGCTGTATTTCGCGGCAATCGGAATCGCCGGATTTGTGGCCGGAATCTTCCCCGGCGTGCGCGGCGCCCTCAACGTCGTCTTCGATTACTTTGTCAGAAAAAAGTACTTCGGCGAAGTGATCCGGAAGGATATGCGGTTCTTCGGCAAATTCCGTTCGGGCGACGTGATCACGCGTCTTACCTCGGATATCTCCGATTTTCCGAAACTGTCATGGTTCCTCTGCTCTGGCATTTTTAGGGCCGTGGAGTCGGCGAGCAAAGTCATTTTCTGCGTGGCCGCGATGCTCAGCCTCGACTGGAGGCTCGCACTCGCATCGCTCGCATCTCTGCCCATTATGCTTTTCATTTTCGCTCGAACACAGGCTGCCATCTACGACCGCGTCAACAAAAACGAGCAGGCCATCTCAGCGATCAACAATCAGCTCGAGATGAGCTTTTCGGGCGTGCGCGTCATAAAAGCATTTGCGAGCGAAGAGCAATACACGACATTCTTCCGGCATGCCCTCGGACGACGCTTCGAGACGGAGATGAGCGTCATCAAGCTCGAGACCGTATTGCACCTTATCTACCAATATATCGATTATGTGGCTCAGATCGCCCTCGTGTTTGTCGGCGGGCTCATGGTCACAAGGCATACCATCTCAATCGGAACCTTCTATGCCTTCTATAACTATCTCAACATGCTCATCTATCCTGTGCTCGATATCCCCCAGCTCTTTGTGTTCGGCAAGCGAGCCTTTGTGAATATCGATCGCCTTGAGGAGATGCGCGACTATGTGCCGGAAGAGAGAGACGGGCAGAGAGCGAACACAGGCTTGGCCCTGGATCCGGATTCTGCGCACAAACGAAGCCAGACTGAAGGCGCGTCGAAAAAAATGGGGTCTCGGCCGGATCTGCGCTCTCTCAGATTCGAGAAGGCTACCGTATATTACGAACACAAGAGCAAGCCTGCGATCGTCGATATCGACTTTGAGGTGTCTCCCGGCGAAAAAATCCTCGTCATAGGGCCTGTTGGATCGGGCAAGACGACTCTCGTGAAGACGGCGCTCGGTCTTCTGGAACCACGAAGTGGGCGCGTGACGATCAATGAAAAGTCTGTGCGTACTCTGGAGCCATGGGAGCGCCGTGGGCTTATCGGGTATGTTCCTCAGGACCCGCTTCTCTTCAGCGGGACAATCCGCGAGAACATCCTGTTCGGTTGTCGCGAAGGGCAGAGCCTCACCGAAAAGGAACTGGCACGCCTAATCGAGGTGGCGAGGCTTTCTGATGAGATCGCAGCCTTTCCCCATGGCCTCGAGACTAAGCTCGGTCAGCGCGGCACCAGTGTTTCGGGTGGCCAGAAGCAGCGAATCGCCATCGCGCGAGCGCTGGCAGGCTACCCGGCCATCCTCCTTCTCGATGATATGACTGCATCGCTCGACACCACCAATGAGGAGGCGCTCTGGCGATCGCTTGCGGAGATGCCCGAATTTGCCCGTGCCACGGTGATCGCCGTTTCGCACCGGCTTTCGAGCATCCAGTATGTCGACCGTGTTCTTTTCCTTCGGGGCGGGCGCATTGTTGGATTTGGTACTCACACCGACCTTTTGGCGAACAACGCGGCGTACCATGAATTCGTCGCCGAGCATGTGGCGATGCCGGCAAAGTGAAGGGAGCGCCACCTTTTTCTCGTTTTATCTTGACCGCCATACGAACTTTAAATAGAATGACCAACTATGATGAAACACTCGAAATTGCTTATTTTATTGTTGATTTTAGCGGTTTTTGGGGGTATCGGCCTCGGCGCCCAGGAGCGCATTGTGATCGGCGGGAGGTCGTCGATGATGCTCGCGGATGCGGTGTATCTCTTTCCAGGCGCAGGGAAGAGAATCGTCGCCTACGCAAGAGGCGACCAGGGACTTGGAAACTTCATAACCGCGATCGATCCTAATTTCAAAAACAATGTCTCGTTCGATAGGAATGCAGGCGCGGAAGTGTACGCATCGTTCAAGCCCGATCTTGTCATTCTCAAATCGGCGATGATGGGTCAGCTCAAGGCTCCTCTGGATGCTCTCGGTATTCGCCAGCTATACCTTACCCTAGAGACGCCTGAGCAGTACTACGAGGATATCGGCGCGCTCGGCAAGGTTCTTGGCGACGAGAGGCGTGGTGCGGAAGTGGTGAGTTGGTTCGCAAGCCACGAGGCAAAGATTGTCGCACGCACATCGAAACTCGGCGTAAACCAGAAACCAAGGGTCCTTGTGGCGCGGATTTCGACATCGGGTGAGGCGTCGTGGCAGGTACCGCCAGATTCATGGATACAGACAATCATGGTCGAGCGCGCAGGTGGGCAGGCCGTATGGAAAGACGCAAATCCGGGCTCCGGCTGGGCAACCGTGACGCTGGAACAGATCGCTGCGTGGAATCCCGATTACGTCTTCATCATCGACTATCGGGAGAATTCCTCGAAGGGAGCGGAAGCCTTCAGAAAGGACGGGCGCTTCGCTTCGCTCAAGGCCGTAAAATCGAATACAGTCTTCGGGTTCCCGCAAGATTTCTATTCCTGGGACCAACCGGATACGCGTTGGATTCTCGGGTTCACCTGGCTTGCAAAGCGCATCCAGCCCGAGCTCTTCGCCGATATCTCCGTGGCTCAGACCACGCGTGATTTTTTTAGTTTTATGTACGGACTCGACGAATCAGCCTTTCGCTCTCTCATCCTGCCTAAGATTCAAGGCGACCTAGGGGAACAGTTCTAGCGTGAGGCTGCGACCCTTGGGCTGCTCGACGAACCAGGCCGAAAAGCGAGGTGCGCTCAGTGGTATTCTCATCGGGATACTTTTTGTGGTATTCGCACTGTCGCTTTTTGTGGGGAGATACCCTAAAGCAGGTATTTTGAATCCTTCACTTCTCGTGTCGGATCCTCTCGCGCGACAGATCGTAGTCAATTCGAGGCTGCCGCGTATACTGGGTGCGGTGCTGCTCGGGTTTGTGCTTGGTGGTGCGGGGGCTTCTCTCCAATCAGTCTTCGCTAATCCTCTCATCGATGCAGGCTTTCTCGGTGTATCGCAGGGAGCAGCCTTCGGCGCTGCGTTCTCTCTTGTCCTGGGGTTCCAAGCCTATTCGCTGATTGCGATGCTGGCGTTCGGGATGGCCCTTGTAGCGCTCAGCCTATCGTTGTGGCTTGCCGAACGCTTCAGGTATGGTGGTCAGATTTTGAGGCTCATATTGGCCGGACTCGCAGTGTCCGCGTTTTTCTCGTCGCTTCTATCGATGATGAAATATGTCGCCGACCCTCTAAACCAGTTGCCAACCATCGTGTTCTGGACAATGGGTTCGCTGGTACCGATGAACTGGGAGAGGCTCGAATCTGCGGCGCCCGTGGCCCTCGTGTCGCTGGCCGTGCTCTACGCCATGCGCTGGAGGATAAACCTCCTGTCACTCGACGACGCGGTCGCTCACTCTCTTGGGGTACGACCTGCGTTGGAGCGTCGGATTGTAAGCGTGGCGGCGGCTGCAGCGGTAGGGGTCATGACGGCGGTGTGCGGCGTTGTGGGATGGGTAGGGCTCGTTGTGCCGCAGATCGTCCGGGCCATTGACGGACCCGATGGCTGTTCGGTATTGCCGCATTCCATGCTCGGAGGGGCGATATTTGTACTCGTTTCGGATACATTTGCACGCTCACTGTTCTCGGGGGAAATTCCGCTCGGCATCGTAACTTCCCTCTTCGGTGCCTTGAGCTTCGTGATACTGCTCACGATGCGCAGAGTGGAGCTCGCGCGATGAGCGAGGAGATATGCCTCTCCGCACGGGGCATTGTATTCGCCTGGTCCGGTGGACAGCCGGTTCTGGATGGGATCTCGCTGGAAATTGCGCGCGGCAAGACCCTCGCTATCCTCGGTCCGAACGGAGCCGGTAAAACGACGCTTCTCTCTATTCTTTCGGGCAGACTGAGTCCGCGCGCCGGGGCCGTCGAGCTCGACGGCCGTCCGCTCGCCCTGTATTCGGCACGAGAGCGCGCCCGCCACATCGCTTTTCTACCGCAGCTCGAAAAGCTCGCCTTCAACTATCGCGTGCTCGATTTTGTCCTGATGGGGCGGACACCGCACATGGAACCACTGGCCCTGCCTGGTCTTGAAGACAGGGCGGCTGCTGAAGCCGCGCTCGCCTCGCTCGGAATGGCATCGTTCGAGACGAGAAATATCGGCGAACTCTCAGGAGGGGAATTCCAGCTCGTGCGCCTCGCGCGCTGCCTTGCACAGGGAGCTTCGATTCTCATCCTCGATGAACCGGTGAGCATGCTCGATCCTGCGCACGCCCGGCATATCGCCGACGCCCTTTTATCGCTCGCGAAAGCCGGCAAGACCATACTGTATTCGACGCACGACATAGGCCTCGGCTTGTTCTTGGGAGGTCAGGCTTTAGTCCTTGCGAACGGCAAGGTACAATGGAGTGGCCCCACAACACACTTGCACAATACGGACATGCTTTCACAAGCGTATGGTATTTCATTTTTATTAAAAGAATTACCTAGCGCATACTAATTTGCACCATATCATCATATCGCAAAGACGGTACACAAGGTAGCTCAGCGCCCAAAGATCCTCGATGTCGCACACGCTACGATGCTCTCGAGGAGATCGGCAGGCTTGCCGAATTTGCCAAGGAGGATCATCGCCGCGATGATGTAGGGCTTGTAGCTCGCCTCACGGTAGGTGTGATCGCGATAGCGGTCGAAGACGCTCGCGGCGACTTCGCCGGCCTCGCAGGAGACGTCGGTGATGTCCGCGGGCAGACAGTGCATGTAGAGGGCCTTTCCGTTCTTGGTCAGCTTCATTTTTTCCTCGGTGCACTCCCAGTCTTTGAACCTGGCGTTGTTGGCGAGCGCTTCCTTTTCCAACTCCCTAAGGCCATCCTTGTCGCCGGCGTGGAGCAGGGGCACTCGACGGAGCATAACGTCGTAAGGTGCCCAGCTCTTTGGATAGACGATATCGGCATCCTTAAATGCCTCGTCCATAGAGTCGGTGTAAGAGAAGTTTCCGCCCGAGGCAATGGCTTGTTTCTTCGTCATCTCTACGACTTCGGGGATGAGATCGTACCCCTTTGGGTGGGCGAGGACGATGTCCATGCCGAATCGGCTCGCAAGGCCGATCACACCCTGGGGCACCGAGAGAGGCTTCCCATACGAGGGGCTGTACGCCCAGCTCATGGCGATTTTTTTGCCCTTGAGCGCCTCGAGACCACCGAAGTAGTGAACTAAATGGAGGAAATCCGCCATCGACTGGGTCGGGTGGTCGATGTCGCTCTGGAGGTTCACGATAACAGGCCGGGATGGCAACACATTGGCCGCAACACCATCGTCGAGGGCATGGGCGACCTCGCGTTGGTACTTGTCTCCTTCGCCAAGGTACATATCGTCGCGGATGCCGATGGCCTCGGTGAGGAAGCTGATCATATTTGCAGTTTCGCGTACAGTCTCGCCATGGGCGATCTGGCTTTTGCCCTCATCGAGGTCCTGGACATAGAGGCCAAGAAGATTGCAGGCCGAGGCAAAGGAAAAGCGTGTGCGGGTCGAGTTGTCGCGAAAGTTCGACACGGCAATACCCGAGTCGAACACGCGGGGACTCATGTTTTGTTCGCGCATGGCGCGCAGGATGTCTGCCACCAAGAAGGTTGCCTCGATTTCCTCCAGTGTCTTTTCCCAGGTGAGCAGGAAGTCCTTGTTTACCATAGCGATGCGTTTGCCACGCAGTTGCTCGATCATCGAGCGGATGCTTGCTGTGTCCATCTAGTCCTCCACTATTGCGTTTTCTGTGTTGTTTTTCTTAAGGGCCTTGCGTTCTGCGGGCAGGCAAGGCTGACAAGGAGTCTCGCACTCACAGAATGCCTGCTTTTTTGTACATGCGCTCGCAGGCAGAGAGCGCATTGCGGCGAATCATTTCCTCGTCGGCGCCCACGAGCAGCCCGTGACGCACAACTTGTGTGCCGTTGACGATGAGATAATCTACCCCATGGTCATAGCCTGAAAAGATGAGGGCAGCGAGCGGATCTGAAAGTGCGCCGGCGTATTCGAGTTTCATTATGTCGAAGAGGGCGAGATCCGCAAGTCTACCCTCTGCAATCTCTCCTGCCTCGTGAAAGCCGAGGATTTGAGCGCCACCTCGTGTGGCGATGTCCATGGCCTCGGCTGCGCTGAGGCCGCTCGCGCCGTACTTGATGCGCTGCAAAAGGAGCGCTTGGCGCGCCTCGCCGAGCATATCCGAGGTGTCGTTCGACGCCGAGCCGTCTACGCCAAGCCCGACAAGGACACCTTTGTCGAGCATCTCGCGCACCCGGCAAATACCTGAGCCGAGTCGCATGTTCGAGGAGGGACAATGCGCGATACCCGTGCCGCTCTGGGCAAGAAAGTCGAGCTCCTCATCGTTGAAAAAGATACCGTGTGCATACCAGACATCGGACCCGACGAAATCGCAGTCGCGCATGACCTGCAGGGGGCGGCGGCCGTATACTTCCACACAATATGCGTCCTCATCCGAAGTTTCGGCGAGATGGGTGTGTAAGCGCGCGCCGTACCGGCGGGCCAAGGTGGCGGACTTTCGCATGAGCTCTTCGCTCACCGAGAACGGCGAACATGGCGCGAGTGCGACCTTGCGCATGGCATCGGGTGTCGGATCATGAAAATGGCGCAGTGTTTCCTCGCTGTGGATGAGGATGGTCTCCTCATCCTGGACTGTGGTGTCTGGAGGCAGACCGCCGTCCTTTTTGGAACGCGACATGGATCCACGAGTAGGGGCGAATCTGAGCCCAATGTCGGCTGCAGCCCGAAATTGGAGGCTCGGGATGTCTCCGCTGAACCCTGCGGGGTAGAGATAGTGGTGGTCGGTGGTGAGCGTGCAACCTGTTTTGGCCAGTTCTGCCATGGCGAGCATGCTGGACCAGTATACCGCCTCAGGGTCGAGGTATTTCCATATCTCGTACAGATAGACCAGCCAGTCGAAGAGCTTGGCATCTTGCACTGCGGGCAGATTGCGCGTCAGGGTTTGGTAGAAGTGATGGTGCGTGTTTACAAGGCCTGGGATCACCACGTGACGCGAGGCGTCGATGACAGACGTGCCTTCGGGATATGAAAGATTGGTACCGATTTTGGCGATGCGATTCCCTTCGATCAGGATATCTACTCCCCGTACGGTGGTGAGGGGGCGATGATGTCGTGTTGTGGCGCTTGAAGAGGCCGCATCAACAATATTGGCTGCGGAACCGGCTGCGTTCGTGGCGACCGCAGCGCGGGCCACCCGGTCGAGCGCATCAGGGCCATGCCCCTCCACAGGCCGCATGGCCACCGCGAAGCAGTCCTTCAGGAGGATCACTTCAGAACCTCCGCGTTGAAGTCCTCGATGAGCTCGTCGAGGGCGCCAATCTGCCCATGGAGCCCACCCCAGTATGTGCGATAGTTGTCCCATTGGTCGCGAAGCTCGGAGAGGTCCTTGCCCATCTGTTCGATCCAGGTATAGTACTTGAGATTGTGGGCGCGGCGGCGATCGACATGGGTCATTTCGAATACATAATCCACCGAAAGACCCTGTAGCCGATCGTAATCTCGGTCTGTCTGGCGCTGGTCGTACGGACCACGCTCGGCGCTGAGCTCTGCGAGCCTGGACTGATACAAGGCCATGGAGTCGGTGAACATAGTGAAGACAATGTCGTCTTCGCCCAGCTCGTAGTATTTGGCGAACTTGATCGCTGCAATGAGATTGCCCACACTCGAGATGCCAAGCCAGTCGAGCCTATTCACCACGGCAGGATCAGCGCCGGCCTCGATGAGTGTTTTGCGCCCCACCGGCTCGTTGAACAAGCGGATGAAACGCATCGGAAGCTCATCGTCGATCCCAATCGCCGCATCCGTCTCGCGAAAATTGTGGATCCAAGGAATATGTTTATCGCCGATGCCCTCGATTCGATGGCCGCCATAGCCGTTTTCCAAAATGGTAGGGCACTGGAGCGCTTCGCCGACCGCAAGCCTAGCGCCGGGAAATTTTTCTTTAATAAATGAGCCGGCACCCAGGGTCCCTGCCGAGC
>Ga0067045_1028146_pt1 | contig 41486 bp, 22 predicted proteins | sample TerdegcTABiofilm_FD_59184 | JGI IMG/M metagenome (GOLD analysis project Ga0067045, IMG submission 59184) | Combined Assembly of (Gp0054472, Gp0054536) Wastewater bioreactor microbial communities from Singapore -Terephthalate degrading... | reverse complement strand
AGGCATGGCGGCCGCGGGTCTCGGTCTCGGCGGCGATGCGTCGCAGGCAGGCCAGGTCTGGCCCGCGTCCGTTGGTGGTGATGAATCCGAATACTCCGCACATCGCTCTGCGATCCTTTCTGGGTTAGGCCTGGGCGTCGTATTTTTTGGCCAGGCGGCGGAACTCGGCCTTCACTTCGTCTTGCGGGATGGCGTCCGAAATCCATCCGTACTGCTTGCCGCCGTGGATGCGGGCGTAGCCTTTTCCCCAGGCCAGGTAGCCCAGGAGGCGTTCCGTCTCGCTTTGGCCCGGGCCCGACTTCTTCCAGCCGCCCGTGAGGGCCTTGGGATTCCAGGTGGGCATCCGCTTGGCTGCCAGGGCCCGTTCGACCAGCCCCAGGCAGACCTGAACCCAACCGGCGACCTTGGTCGGGTTGAGCGAGCCGGAAAACACGCGGAACTCGACGGTGTCCTTGGTGCCGCGGGCGAGGTTGGTGAGGTTCAAGGCGTGGTAGCGGTCGCGGTCCAAGGCGGGCTTGGCCGTCTTGTCGCTGCCGTACTTCCGCACCCCGCCGCAGTAGCGGCCCCGCTCGCGAGTCTTGGTGCCGGTGATGGCGTAGAGGCCTCGTTCGAGATAGGCGACGATGGTGACCAGGCGGGCCAGGGCCTCGCTGGGCCAGTCGCGCTTCCAGCCGACGTGGACGTGGACGCCGCAGGAGGCGTTGACGCGATGGCCCTTGGCCTCGAGGGTCCGCAGGACCTCGACCACCTGGCGGATGCCTTCATCGCCTTGCAGGACCGGGCTGACGATCTCGCACCGGTGGCCGCCGTTGCCGTTATCGATCGATCCGTCGGCTTCGGCCTTCCAGCCGGCCGGCAGATAGGGCACCTGGATTCCGCGGCGGTAGGGGCCGATGCGCAGGCTGTCGTTTCGCACGGCGCTATCCGGGGCGATCGTCTCGATTTCGATTCCGAAGGTCAGGTCGTTGGCGTTCATGGCGTTCCCCTCGATGGTGTAATGTTCGTGCGTACATTACACAGGAGCCACAAGCGCCCGAAAACATCAAGCGGATTTCCGGCCTGCTGGGCCGGATTTTTCGGAATACTTCCCGGCGGCTGGGTAGCACCGCCTAACGCCTTGGGCCGGCCTGGTCCTAACGCCCTGGGACGGCTGGCCGGAAGGTGGTCTTTGGCGGCACACGGGCCTGCCCGGCGGGGGGCTGGGCGGCCAAAAAACTTGGCCACCGGTGGCCCCCAGTGGCCACGTGTGGCGTTGTCGGCGGGAAGTGGCAGTTGGAGGCCAAGGCCAAAAGAAAACCCCGGGGGTTGGCCCGGGGGTGGGCGACCGGCGCGTTGGGCTTCAGGCCCTGGCGAACTTGCCACGCTCCGCCTTGCGGAAGCGGGACTCGCTGCCCTTGGTGGCGATCTCGCGGATGATGGCCGAGTAGACCGTGGCGTGGGGCGTCTTGCCGCCGGGCGACTTCCAGTAGCCTTGGACTCGGCCTCGGCGACGATTTCCTTCGCGGTCATCGGCTGGCCCGCTTCTTCCAGCACTCGGGCGGCGGCGTCCAGCCCGCTGGTGCGTTTGGGCTTGGACTCGCCCTTGGTCGGGCGCCTGCGCGGCTTGGCCTTGATGGCGCCGTCGCCTGGGGTGGCGCTGTCGGGGACCGCCCCTTCAGCAGCCACTTGCGCCTCGGCCTGCGCGGCCTTCCGGCCGGCGCGCTTCGGCCTGTCCGCCTCGGCCCGCAGTCGCTGGGCCGACTTGATGCGGATCTTCTTGCCGGTCGCCAGATTCGTGGCGTCCCAGCCGCCGTGACGGTTCTCAGCGTCGATCCGCACCGGCACGAGCTTGTCGGTCACCTTGGCGGTGTAGACCTTGCCAATCTGTACTTCATCGCGTTTCATCGCATCGCTCCTTGGATCAGGGGAAAACAGGGGTTTCGTTGCTCAGTCGTTCACTGGGACGGTCATCATCCGCCCGGCCGGCTTGTGGTAGGTGATGTACGCGAAGGCGATTCCCGCCATCTCGAGCCGATCGGCCTCGGCCTGGGTGAGGGTCAGGTACTTGACGATTCTGCCCCCGTGGGCACCGATCATGATCGCCCGGTCGTCGCCCGAGGCGTCCAAGTACTGGAGGGCCTCGGCGGCGCTCCGGTGTTCGGTTGCCTGGATGGTGATGTTTCGCATCTTCATGGTCGCGTCTCCGCTTCTGGTTTGGGTTTTGGTATCTCCGCCGCGTCAGGACACATGAGCCATGTTTCGGCCAGCGCATCAAGCGGATTTCCCGCCACGTCGGACGGAATTCTCGGAATACTTTTTGGTGGAGCCGTAGCACGCGATGACGGACAGTACTGCTCAAGGACGGCATTCCCTTAATCCTCAGGCGTTATCCCTGGAGGATGTGGCCCGGATTCTCTCGGCGGCCGGGCCGAAGCCGGTGACCGTTGCCATGCTCCGCGATGACATCGACGGCGGCGCCCCGACCAACGCCGATGGCACCATGAACCTGGTCCATTACGTGGCCTGGCTGCTCAAGGAGATGGGCCGTGGCGATTGACCCCAGGCGACTCCGACCGAGCGAGCTGTGCCGGCTGGTCAACTCCACGCCGTTGGGCACGGTCTTGGACGAGCGGCAGTTGCACCGGCACCGCACGCGGGCGGGTTTTCGCATCGGCGACGGGCGGCATGTGGACCTGTTCCGTTATGCGGCGTGGCTGGTGGAACTGCGGCACACACCGACACCCCAGGCCGATGGCGACCCCTACGAGAAGCTCAAGCAGCGTGCGGCAGCCCGGAACAAGGCCCTGTCGCTTGCCGGCCGCGACATCGGCGAACTGCCGGAGGTGGCCAACTCCGAGCGGAAAGGGCAGGCCGCAGAAGACTTCCGCTTCTTCTGCGAAGCCTACTTCCCGATGACGTTCCATTTGCCGTGGTCGCCCGACCACCTGAAGGTCATGGCCATGATCGAGCAGGCCGTGTTGCGGGGCGGGCTATTCGCCTTGGCCATGCCCCGGTCGAGCGGAAAAACCACGCTCTGCGAGTGTGCTTGCATCTGGGCGATGCTCTACGGCCACCGGGAGTTCGTGGCCCTGATCGGCTCCGACGAGGGGCACGCCATGGGGATGCTCGAGTCGATCAAGATGGAGCTGGAGGGCAACGAGTGTTTGCTGGAGGATTTTCCGGAGGTGGTCTACCCGATCCACTGCCTGGAAGGGATCGCCGACCGGTGTGCCGGTCAGTTGTACCAGGGCCGGCGGACGCACATCGGCTGGACCGCCCGGCAGGTCGGGCTGCCGACGATTCCTGAAAGCAAGGCCTCGGGAGCGATCGTCACGGTGGCCGGACTTACCGGCCGCATCCGGGGCATGAAGTTCAAGCGGACCGACCGGAGGACGATGAGGCCGCCCTTAGGGGTGATCGACAGGACGGGTAACGGTGTAGAGTGGTTTCTCGATCTGTGGGAGCGGAGGCGGGTCGTTGGTCGGTAACGGCTTGGTCGTCAGTGACAATGCACAGCAAGGGAAGCGGTCTCCTCCACACGATTGTTCGGCCCACCTACCAATGCAAGGCATGACCTCATTGCTCAGTGACCAGTTTTGTCTCCAATACCTCAATGCGTCTTTCAACTTGCGCGATTCTTTCGAGAGCGTGCTGAAGGGTCGGAAGTACCAATCGTCCTTCTTGGTCGCTTGAAAAGAGAAGCTTCATTTCCCGATTAAACTTCGGATCAGCGTACAACCGTCGTGCTTGCGAGTGGATGTGACCACGACTCCGTAAAGCGGGATCGAGCACATCAAACGCTACCAGTTCAGCAGCCTCGAGAACATGTCGTTCACCAAATTGAGGATGTTCCCACCATCGGACTTCGGTCACATAATCCGGATTGATCCCTACAGCAGACATGCCAGTAGCAATGCTACTGTCGCGATTCACAAGGTGCTGGATCATTCTACGTTTCAACTTGTCTGCTATCCCAACATATGCCACATACAATCGCCGCTTGTGCCCGCCATATAGCGCATAAACAGCGGGTACATTAGGCAATTCGGCGATGAAAGACAATTCCCGCATGTTATCTCCAAAATGGTCACACATGTTCCCCTAACTTGTTTTTACAATGATCCGCAGATTTCCTGTACACCGCAGGCTTGCAACCTAGCACGCAGGTGGGTGGTAGTCGCAACCAGCAATGCATCCATCAGATACGTGCCCGAAAAGCCGTCGGCAGCGTGATAGCCTATTTCATCCTAGGGCTCATCGGGCGCCGGCCTAGCGCGTCCGCGAGGCTTCGCACACCACGTCTACCACGGTTGTTCAAGATTCGTCCGTGGGCTAGTACCATTTTCGGCGCGCCCAAGCGTGTGTCAACCGTCCGGCACACGGCTGAATACGGCCTTGGCCGTGTCCTGCGGGATGCCGTCCGAAATCCATCCGTAATGCCTGCCATCGTGGATGCGTGCGTACCCGCGGCCCCAGGCCGGGTAGCCCAACGTGCGTTCCGTCTCGCCTCGCCCGGACTCAGGATGGCGAGGCCTTTGCCATCCTGACCAGCAACCCACGCTTGCCGACGCAGGTCAAGCTCGATCTGCGCCTGGTCGAGGCCGATCAGGGGACCGCGCCGGATTTGGGCTGGCGGCTGGAGACTGACGACCGTGTGAGGGGTGCCGCTCACTCCTACCGTCTTCAGCCTTCAGCCTGCAGCTTCACTGATGGGATCATGTTCGATTCAAGGGCAATCCAGTCGAGTAGCACATGCTCCGCGATCACCCGGTTGACGCGGTGCTGTCTCTCGGGCTTCAGTACGACCGCGTCTTCGCCGAGGCCGTAGTGCACTGGTTCGGAGCCGAGCGTCCCGGCGAGGTCCGCGGCATTAAGGACATCATGCCCGCGCTGCCGCTTTTCGCCCAGCTTCGGCGGTTCACGCTGGCCGTGAGGGCCGCGGCCGATCTGCCGGCCGCGCTCGCGGAACTCCGGGATTTTTGAGAGCACGGGCGAACGGGCTATCTCTTGAGCAACGCCGCGATTTGGGAACGTGTGGAGCGAAGGACCGGCCGCGTCCTCCGCGCGAGAAGGCCAGGCCGCCCGGCCAAATGACTCAGACGTACGTCATCGGTACGCTTACCAGGCCCCCCAGCGTGTCCCCGGGATCGCCAACTATCAGCCGTGTCCCCGCAGGGTATTCCCCGAATGATGATCCGGCGGTGCGGTTCCTATGCCCGCCGAACGCTACGGCCGCAGCCAGAAGCACGCCCTGGCCACTCTCTTTTCTTCCGTAGCGTCCGGCATGGGCTTGCGCGGATTCATTCGCCCCAGACCCAGTGCCACGCAGAGGCGGCGCGGTTTGCTACCGCCTTCGTAGCCCCGGTCGTCGCATCCCATGCGGCACTCGCCCCTTCGCTGATCGTCGACCCGGCCGCATGAACACGGCTCACCGTCCACTCGGCTGCCGCCTTCGCGGCGGCTTCGCCACCGAAGTATCCGGCAATGCCTCCAGCGATACCGCCGACGGCTCCGCCCACGGCCGTACCCGGACCGGGTGCGATCATCGATCCGACCATTCCGCCACCGGTAGCCCCGATCTCCGCTCCGGCCACCGAGGCCGCCCAGCCGCCGACCAAGCCCGCGGCATTCTTCGCATGTTCCACTTCGCGCTGCTGAACGGTAACTTCACCCTTGGCGAACTTCCGCTCCGTTTCCATCGCGTCATGAACCCGAATGCCGACATCCAAAGCCACTGCGGCCGGAATGACAGCCTTCGACAGTATCCGCAGCTTCGACCCTCCTTTCGCCGCGGCTTGCGCGATGTCGTCCGCGCCACGTGCCGCGTCATCCGCGACGTTGGCGGACCGCCCCACGTCGTCCGTCATGCGTGCCGCGTCATCCGCGACGTTGGTGGACCGCCCCACGTCGTCCACGGCCATCGTCCCCTCGCGTACAAAGTCGTCGATCGCCGTTTGCGCCATTTGCATCGCCTTGTCAGTCGTCTTTGCGACTCCCTCCAAGACCGTGACGGTCGGCTCGCCGAGAACGTGCTTCGTTCGAATGATGTGCACTTCGAGCCGGCCTTCAGCCGCTGCCTTTAAAATCTCTTTGGCGGCCGCGCGTTCTGCCGGACCGGCCTTGGGGCTCTTCAAGACGCGCTTCGCCGACTCGACGGCCCACTCGGGGGAGCCTTGCGGATGGCCGTAGGCATGCCCCAGTTGGCCCGTTCCTCCCTTCGCCTCGTACACGATCACGCGCCCGTCCGCCGCCCGGTAGACTTGATCCGGGCCCTGCGGCAACAATCGGTCGACCCCGTCGAACAACGTCTCGTAACCCTTGGCCTTGGCCATTTGGCGAGCGCCCTCCTCGCCCAGTTCCTCTGCCATTCGCACCCTTTCTTGCAGCGAGGCCTTCAGCCACTCCTGCTGACGCACCGTCGGACCGGCGATCTTCCCCTCAGCTACCGGTTCAGAGACCGTCCCCGGCATCTGCCCGACGGCCACATTCAGCAACGCGGAAACCGCCATCAGCCACAGCACACAGGACAAAAAAACGGATCTCATGACTCTTGCTCCTCAATCCGCGGCATAGTGGACCACAGCACCGTGCCGTAGTCATCGAGCCGCCAAGATGAATTACGGCGCTACCGCTCTCGGAGTAACATCCGTTTCTTTGATGAGCGATGGCGTTTGGTCGAGGCGTCGCGATGAGACCGCCGCGTACCCGCCTACCGGCTAGCCGGCCGGCGCCGGCCTGCCCTGCTAAGGTGACCCCGACCACAGCTTCCGTTGAATGACGCGGGGCTTTGCCATGCGGCCGGCGGGCAGGCCGCGGTCGCACAGCGGGCGAAGGTGAACGGATCGGAGGAGCCCGGCCGGTCTGACAACTCGGCAGCAAGCATCCTCACAGGCCGAACAAGATCCACAAGGCGGCGTCATCCGCACGCGTCCAGCCGGCGTCAATTCGAGCTCCACGACGGGCTGGTTGCCCGAGTCGGCCACCACGACGCGCCGTCCCATGAGGGCCACAATCGCAGGCCGGTAGAAGCTGGTCCATGGCGTCGCCGACGCTTTGCCACACGGCGACGTCCTCATCTAGCCACAGGCCCGTCGGGCTCACGAGCTCCTGGACGGTGGGCGACATGCGCACCTATTCGGCGTTGAAGCGGCCATTTTTGCCCAGCAGGCTGGCAGCGGTCGCAGCGGGGCAATGTCTGTACGCAAACCTTCGATCTCCGCCGGCGGCCGGGCGATCACCCTCAACAGGGCCTACCCCCGGTGCGTCCGCTCTTCCTTCGGCACGTTGATCCCCGCAATCCTGATTAGCCTGGCTCCGTCCATGCCGTGTAGAAAGCGCCAAAATCGCTCTCCACGTGAGGACCAGTTTCACGGGGTTATTGAGAAGTTACAACGATGCATTGTAGATACGAGTTACCGGCGGAGTACTAGCTAAGTGGAGTACTAACTGAAGCCATTTGGTGACTTGTGCCCCGCCGACCGCCGAGCGGGTGCGACGCACAGGTGAAATCCCGGCCGAGAACGCCGCCGGGTTGACGACCCTTGCCGGTCGGGAACGCGATGGACTGGCCCGAACCCGGCTCGCCGACGCTCACCACCCTCTCCCCGAAGAAGAGAGCGAATCACAGTGTTCCATCCATCACACGAAATTGGAGCTATCATATTGATTGACGGCGAGCTGATAAGCTAACTGTTGACCGACGGGAGCGACGGAACAACGGTCCATTCAGGGATGACCGTCGCTCTCAAGGACAGTCGGGTGATCGCTTTCGCCATAGGAAAGGCAATGGCTCGGCTCAACACGTGAAGGAGCGACCACTGAAGAGAAAGCCTGTCGGATACGACTATTGAACGATTAGGACCAGTGAGCAATCGTCGTTAGTTCGTTCCCGAAAAACTCGTTTCAGGTTTGTATCTAATGCAGCCGAAACATCAGATTCAGCGTTATTTTTGAGCCAGCCGAACATATCCGCCAGAACCCGGCTGATCTCCCCCGTGCGACGATTTATCAGAAGTCCCTCGATGCCATCCGTGAAGAGAGCAAACGCCTCTGGCGGTGGATCAGGGTCGCCTGCTTCTCCACTCTGAATCTGAACACTCTCGAGAGAGTCATCGTCGGTCACGAAAAAAGTCTCATTGGCGAACTCTCCTTTTTGTGGAGCAGAAACAATTCGCAGCGTACCGGCGAATGCGCCAACGATTGCGCCATCGCCGATATGCACGGTTAACCACCTTCCGTCCGTCGTAGTCAACGTCGCGACAACAGTACAAGCGTAACTCCTCAAAGTCGCCCCATTGCGCAAAGCTGCTCGGCGCAACACACGTTTCAGGGGGGAAACGATCACTCGTTTCTGGTCGTTGGCGGTTCCACCGATTACCTTGTCAGCGTTCGCCACAAGCCAGTAGGCGAGAGCCCGGCTCACTATCCTTGCACCCGCCCGCCCATTCGCCGCGCTTCCCGCGCCATCGGACAAACACACGGCCACCACCTCGTGGCCACGCTGCAATGCGCGCCGCGCGCAGGACCATGCGTCTTCGCATTGGCCTCCGGCCTGTTCGTGTTGCTTGCCGATGACGCTTGCTCCCGCGACCCTCCAGCGACCCTGGATTGTTATAGCTCGCCCCATCCCTTGATCCCCTCGAGGTCGAGGCTGACTTTCTCGCCGGGCCGCGATTGGGATACCCGCACGACGGACTTCGACAGCCACTCAAAGAACTGACGAAAGTTTAAGCCTTTGAGACGCAGCGGGCTTCGTTTCCGAGAGAACATCGCGAGTACGGACATATCGGCCGCAGCGCCAATACCTATGGGAAAGACGACAAGTTTATGCTGCTCCTCTAGATTACATGACCGTGCCGAAGCTTGAATATGCTCTGCGGTGGTGGGCTGACCATCTGTCATCAACACCAGCCAGGGTTGGAAATAGTCAACGCCTGCCTTCTGGTACTCCTGCTTTCGCGCTTCCAACCGGTCAAGCGCTAAAGAAACACCTCCTCCGAGATTGGTTTTACCCCCTGTACAAATCAACTCCGGAGGGGAACCTATGCGGCTCAATCCCTGAAAGTCGACGCACACCTCTGCCTGGTCGGAGAAGGTAATGATCGCAACCTCGGCGCTGGCCCATGCAATCGGATCTGCATTGAGCGCTTCAAAGAACAATCGCACGCCTTCGTTGAGTTCCTGCATCGGTTGGCCATTCATCGAACCGGATATATCCAAGCAAAGGGCGACAGGAATACGGTTGGTCGGGTTTAGGAGGAGATCTTCTGCTCGAACGGTCATAGGGTCACGGAACATGCGTAGCTCCTTCTCCCAAGTTTTCTGCGTCATCGTGTCCACCACGACTCCATATACCTTGCGGCCTTTTGTTCACCAATCCGAAAACGCCGAACTAACAAAGCGACAACCATGCCAAATATTGCACCGGTGACATCCCACTCCGGTGAAGCACGAATCATACCTCCAACGATCGCACCTAAGGTAATACCGACTGCTCCAAATATAAATATGCCAATATCCACTTTGGCGATCGTCGCTGCAGCCAGGATCAGACCGATCAGAGTACCGATATTTGCACCTAACGTCATACCGAAACCGAAACCGCTGTAATCCCCGGACGTCATGAATAAAATCCCGGGCAAAACCGCACCAACGATTGCGCCGGCGACGCCAACCGCTGATACTTCTAGCAGTGCCTTAACCGGCGCAGCAACCGGCCACACCAAAGGATGGGAGTACCAGTTGTGGATTCTTGAGTAATGGCACCTCGCCCCTCCTGAAGCCGGGGCATTGGCATGAGTCGATCTGGGGTGGGCGCCTGATGCTCGGATGCCGATTGAAACCTTCGTACTACGCTGGGCCAAGTGTGAGAGGGTAGGCGCTGCTGAACTATGGCCCCGGGGGAGCACGGGCCGCGTACTGGCTTGCATCTTCTTCGATGCACTTGCGATCCTCCGTAACGATCGTTCCAGATCTGTTTCTCTTCCAGCGGGCAGGGGGCGTCCCTTACCCTCAACATATCTATAGTTATGCGGGAGAATTGAAAGGTCAAATCCATATTGGGGAGTTGGTCCCATGAAAATCCGACTTGGTTTCTCGAGAACACGCTCATATCGCCGAAAAAGTCGCAACCACTCTGATACACTAACCCGTGGTTGTCCTCGATGGTCCGAATGAAAAACCTTGTAAAACGATTCCTTGATCTCGCGTGTTAGGTGCGACCAACAGAATCGCCACGCCCCCTCCGGTGCTCCTTGAGAGCTCCTCTCTCCAAGAGGATACGGAAAGTGCATCTTTCTGATGTTTTCCGCACCGTCTTCGCCGCCTAGATGACTGTAAGGTGGTTTGCCCGGTATCATAATCATGAAGAGCAGCGTGGCGACGGCAAACAGCTCATGCTCCTTTGTACGCAAGAAACGGGCGAAGTCCTGCCCCTGGATTTCCGGCGCGACGAAGTTTATCGAACCCACGGGACAGGGGAATCCTTCAACCTGAAAACTGTCGCAGTCCACGAAGAACACTGAGTTGGCATCCTTGACCAAAATGTTCATCGGGTTGATATCGCCGAGCAGAACGTTGATCCGATGAAGATAGTCGATGCCTTCAAGGATGCTAATGGCAAGGCGGACCGAATCCCTTCTGGTCCATTGCCGGTGCTTCTCAAGCCACACCGTTGGGATGAAGAGCCCATGACCAAGTGGTGCGCCGCTCGCCTGCGGCATTAGGAACCCTCGAAATATACCATGGCTGTCATAGACGCTCTGGCGTGGCCAGCAGATTACTGGGTGATAAACACGCCGAGTCGCCATCAATTCGATTTTCCGCCGGGCGCCGTCCGTCAGCCGATTGAGATGGTAAATCTTGCACACCATGCCGGACTGATCCGTCTCGAACACCGTGCCCTCGCCCCCGCTGGCGAGCTTCTTATTTAGCAGAACCCGTTGGCGATTGTTAAGATAAACAGCGCCCCGGCTCACGACGTCCTCTCTGGCATCGAGATGCCTGTGAAGTTCGCCCTCCAAACTCCTAACGACGCGAAACGGCTGTGGCAGGTTCGACAAGCGTGCAGGACGCGAATAATGGGACGGTGTATCTAACATGGCATTCCCCCGGGATTCAACATGACAGTTAATCGCGTGCCCTGCGCCCCGATCCCAGATGTGCGGCCTGCCGGTCTGTGGCTCGAATCGGACGACGAGGAGACTTTTTCTTGAACGAAAGCATCCCGCCCTCTTTTTTCTGTATAGCCAATCCCGCAGGCGGCGGTCATTAGTGAGGACAAGAATATTGTGTTGAGCAACGTGCTGTTCAACGACCCTCGAGATCACCTGATCTGCGACGCTGGCATGATCGTCCGAGGGCTCGCCACGAATTTCGGCCAATTCGTTCGACAAGGCCTCTTGGAGCAACCGCAACGCATTTTGGACGGCCTGGCACCGATGGTCGTTCCGCCCTTCAATTTTCCTAAGCTCTCGAATGACTATCGAAGGAATAATAATATGATTGCCCTTGAACTCCGCGGAATACTCGTGAACGAAGTAGCCGAAGCTCTCGTGCATTAAGAAGCACGTGTCCACGATAATCTTATGTGACTTGAGCACGTCACGTAAGCGGTCATCTGTGCTTGCTTGAGCCATCCCTCCAAGTCCTTATTTGGCGGCGAGCCAAGATGTGCTCATATCCGGCACAGGCCAAATAGTACCGATTTCGTGCCCGGGTCTTAAACATGTGGAGCCCGCGGGAACTCCTCGGCAGGCGAACGACGATCGTAATTATAAACACTGGGTTTGGCCCGTCAATCGCTGCGCAGGAATTTCGGAGGTTGTGTGTTGCCCGGGCGGCCGATTGGTCTTGATTGCGCAGTGTAGGGCTCATGAGTTTACCTTGCGGGACTTCGCGGCACAGAGGGCAAGTCTGTGCATGTCCATCCGGCCCAGCCCAAGGCCAGGCTGGAAAAAAAGAAATTGGCCGTCCTGGGACGTAGCGCGGAGGTAGGAATGGAAGGCCTACGGCTGCAAGGCTCCGTCAAGCGATGGGGCACGCAGAATGGCCACCTGATGGTCGCTTCCTGAGGCCGGTCCTCCGCGTGGGGTGCCGAAGCCTGCCATAACACTTCCGCCTCGCAGGTCTCCGGCCCCTCCGGAATCGGCCGCCGGCCATCTAATGCTTGACCACTCCCCAGTGATCATCGCCGAAGGGCTCCCGGCCCGTCTCCAGTGTTGCCTTAGTCGTAGAAAACTACAGCACAAAGGACTCCCGCATCGCGGAGGCTCGCCAAATTAATACCCCGGCACAAAACAAGTCAGAGCACTTCTTTCCTTGCCCGTTTTACTCTCGACTTTGTCAGACTTAACTTCACTGCGTCCCCAGTCCTTGACTTCCACACTCTTGATGTGATTACCGATTATAAAGAAATAAGCCGCCGGTCGCAGTCTACTATGTGTTGCCGGCAACTTCGGTTCATGGACCGTTCCCGGTTATATCTTTAGCCGCGATATCAAAGCTGACCTCGAGTAGTGCCATCTTTTACTCCCGTTGAGGGGAACAACTCGGCAGGCCGTTACGGTTGAGGTGACCGAAAACAAGTGTCCCTTGCGCCAGTAGGTCCGGCGCATCCTTTCCTAAGCACCGCCAGTGCCGACGTGCCCCAGGGAAAGGGCAGGTACACCCCCAGCGGGGTCTCGCTGCAAAAGGCCAGCGTCAATAGCCCGTTGAGCCAAGGCCGCGGAACACGGTGGAGCCGTTCGACCTGGCTCCGAACCTCCTGTGGCGTGCGGGGTCTCAAACTCAGCCTGGCCAGAAGGTAGACCGGGGTGAGGAGGAAACAGAAGTACCGCAAGAGCACAGGTTCCATGCCGCACGCCGTGGCAAGGGCTTGCAGATCCCGCAGGCGATAACGCCGAAAGTGCCCCGCCGCCTCGTCGTTCCACGACCAGAACGCCGGGAGGTAACGCCGATGGCCTGGGTCTCCGTTCGCGCTCCATAATGCGGTTGGTTTCGCACGCCGCGTCTGACAGCCCAATTCTCCAGACACTGCACGGCGGCAACGTGCGCTCGGCCTCGGCCGGTGGTGCGGCCGACCCGTTCTACGATTCCCAGTGGGAGGACCACTGGTGGAACGGCCCCGAGACCCGGGACGGCGGCGGCACCTGGCAGAACGCCGCCTACGACGACTACAATTACCAGTACCAGTGGACCAAGACCTGGCAGGGCCAAGGGGAGCCCGACGTGAACGAGTCGGCCACCAACCACGTGACCGGCCTGGAGAACGGCTCGGCACCTGGTGGAGCTGGTCTTATGCCGGCGGCGCGGGTTCAGGTTCGGCTAGGGGCATCGGTTCAGGCAACGGTACCTCGTCGGGCCCCAGTTGGAGCGAAACCGGAATCCCTCCCGCAACACAACGGTCACCTACCCCGGCTTTTCCGACGGGGCCTACTATGGCATTGACCAGGGCGGCGGCCGAGAGTAATACTTCAGCTATCTCGGCGATGCCTTCACGGACGGCACCCTCGGCTCCAGCAGCGGAGTGTTCGGGTTCACTTTGAATGGGGAGGTTATCGTGTTCGAAGAGGGCCAAACCCGCGGCGAGGGTCTCACTTTTGCTCCACGGCTTCCAAGCCTGAGGAGGACGGCACGGTAATCACGTCGAAGACAAACACTGCCGGGGCATCCCGCGGGGTTTGATCCCACGTAGCCAGCCCGATTCGGGCCGTGCCTCGCAAGGCCTCGGCGGCTTCCTTCGCTTCGACCTCAAGATGGCTGACCGTAGCGACCGAGTACGCGCCGTTCTTGCCGTCGGTGAGGAGCGGCCGGCCTTGGTCGTCGACGGCCAGAACGAGGACCGGGCGTTGTTCCGCCGCGCCGGCTAAGAGCAATCGGGGCCCGTCGAAGAGCACGACGCCGCGATGCCGACCGATTGCGCGACCGTCGATGGAAAGCCTGCGGAGACGCCGGTCTTCGATTCGCGGCACATAGGGAAACGTTACGAGGACTTCGCCGTCCGCGCCGGGACGGACCGGAATCCGAAGATAGCCGCCTTCCGCCACGACGGGAAAATGACGCCCTGCGCGGTCGGCCGCCTGCACGCCCTCGGCCCAATCGGGACGGCGCAGATAGACTGCGGGAACCTCCCCGGTCTCTTCCGCCGGATCCAAACGCAACGCGCACGTGACGGCGCCGGGGCGATCCTTTCGCGCGACGGTTATCTTCCACCGCCGCCGGTTCACCGGCACGGCGGCCTCGACGTCGGCAGGGAAATTTACGAACACTCCACGGTCGGCACCGACGACGAGGTAGCTTTTGAGTGTCTCGAGCCCGAGGATGCCGTGGAACGTGCAACACCAGACAGCCTCGGTGAAGTCGGGCAGGATCTCGAGCGGCCCGACGTCGTCGCACACGAAGTTGTGATGGCCGTAACCGCCGTTGTCCGTACGGTTCATTGCGTAGTGGTTCCAGAGCAGCCGTTCGGCCATTTCGAGAAAGCGGACCTCACCGGTGAACCGCCAAAGCGCCAGGTTCAGCCGCAGCCAATCCGCTTCGCTGCACCCTTCATCGGTGCTGCTGTTGACGTGGAACCGTTCGCCCACGCCGCCCATGGGCCAAACGTATCCGCCCTCGGTAGCTTCGTGCCATCGCCGCAGGGGGCGGTCGAGATACTCGCGATTGCCGGTGATTTCGTAGAGCAAAAGAAGTCCGTAGTGCGTGATCAGGTTGCCGTGGCTATGGTCCAACGGCAGCGTGTCGAATCGTTGGAAGAAATCCGCCATGCGTTCGGCCTGACGGAGGTAGCGCGGGTCTTGCGTGGCCAGGTAGAGTTTTGCCAAACCCTCGATGCCTGGGAAATAATCCGTCTGATATCCGGCGGCGTAGGTGCCCGTGGACCGATACTCCGGCTCTCGGGCCGGGTCGAGAAAGCGATCGGCCGTCGCCAGGTAGAAATCACCGATGCGCCGGGCGATCTGGAGCAAATCCGACCGGTCGAAGGCCTGATGAGCCTCCAACAGACCGACCAAGAGACGCGAATGACCCCAAAAAATGGGCAGCTTGACCGCCTCGTTGGCGTTCGGGGGTTCCAAAGGACCGCTCCAATCGACGTCGGCGCCGAAATGCCCGTCGGCCTTCTGATACTTTCCGATGTCTTGGAGCAACTGCGCGAGTGTTTCCGGCTCCATGCGTCCGGGCGGCGAGGTGAGACTAGCGATCTGGATGAACCGACCGGAAATGTCGCCGCTATAGTTCGTGTAAACTCGCGTCATCTCGAACGAAAGGTCCGCCCGAAGATATGCCGCCGATCGATACGGGTCCTGCCGAAGTCGCTCGACCCCTTTGCGATAGGCATCGCCCAGCGGCCCATCCATACGGACCGACCACGCGTCCGGCAGCACCCATCGCGGCACGTCGGCCTTCGTCTCCGGGGCATCCGACGCCGCTACCGCCCGACGGTCGGATTCAGCGGCAACCCCCGCGCGGTCAACGAAAGACACGGCCGTAATGCTCAGGATAACAAGTACAAGGGACGCCACGAGGTGATTCATCCTCCCTCCACTAGGCTGGCAATTTCGGCCTTCGGTCTGATGGCACACGCTCGCACGTCGCCTCATAAGCCACCCTTTTCGCTCCCTTTCCCGGCCTCGCGTGGACGGCATTGCAGTTACAACCTTCCGCGCGTGTCGAGCGCCCGAAAACAACCCCGGTCGTGGGATTGGTGTCCACTAAAGGGCAAATACAAATGCCCATGAGGTTAACTGGATCTATTCAAAGTCCCTCCGAATCTTGCGTGACTTAACCGTAACTATCCGCAAGCCGGTTGTCAACAATTTCGATTGTATGTCACGTGTTCCTGTAGAAAGTCTCGTTTCTTTCGCGAATCGACGGGGTAAATTGATGATGCTCTGGAAGTAGGCGGGAGGTGAAGTGCGTGAAGGGTAAGGTGTCGGGATTGACGTTGCGTCTCGATTCACGCACGCCCATGCGACGGTGGGGGATGGATTACGGGAGGCGGCGGCGATCTCTGCGCAGGTGCCCGATCCGCGGAGACGACGTCGGGCGCGCTATTCCTTTGGCGCGATCTTGAGTCTGGTGTTTCTGGAGTTATTGGGTCGGATCCCAGAGATGCCGACCTTGGCCCGTTGGGAGGCTGGATGCTGGCAGGAATAGAAAGAGCGATGGGGCTTTATCCGTGACAAGCCGCCGTGTGAAACATGGACGGCTGATCCTTGTTTGTGGCTATTGACGGGGGGCGTTGATGCCCAGCGGGCGTTGTTGGAGGCGTTCCACGCGTTGGGGTGTGACTATTTGTTTGAGGTGAAGGAGAATCAGTCGGAACTATTAGAGACCTTGCTGATTTGTTTTAGGGAGGCAGAGCGACGTAGGCCGGCCGCCCAAGAGGTGAGATAACCGAAGAGGTGAGATAAATGGGGGCGCGGTAGAATATGACGATTGTGGGTCAGCATAGTGGAGGGGACGTATGTGTGGGAGAGGCTGGGTGTCGACTGGTCTTTTAGGTAGATCGGGAGCGGATCGTGCGGAGCGATAGGCAGTCGTATGAGACGCGGTATTACAGCACGCGCCCGGCCCCGACGATGGGCAGTCCGCAGCAGCTTTTGCGGCAGCTAGGAGGTCACCGGGAGGTCGAGAGCTTTTTGCATTTCGCCAAAGATCGATGATGGGACGAGGATCGACACAGTTGGCGGCGACCGAGTTTGCCGGCGATTTGGGCGACGTTGACGAATGCGACAATCAACGTGCTGCGGTTCGTGGGACAAGTGCTGTGCGGAGACTCACCGAGGTCCGGTGGGATAACTCTGCGGGCCATTGCCGAGCGGGCCAATTGGCATCTCCGCGACACCCGCACAATCCTTGGCATAATCGTCAATTACTGTCGTTGCAGCGGTCCTGAGAGGGAGAAGTTGACGGCGGCACGGCGGCACGGCGGATTTGGTAGCGTGAACGCTGACGGGCCACTTGAACACGGTGCGGGACATCGCCAGCCTCAGCCGGGCAAAGGCGAAAATCAGCGCAACTAACACGAGCATACCGGGAATGGGCATACCGGGAATATCCGGGCATAACGGTAAGAGAAGGGTAGGGCGCTGGAAGGGGGGCGAGATGACCACCGCCGTGGTTAACCACTGGTTTATGACGCATTCGGCCTTATCATGCGAATGGCGAGCCGCCGGTGTGAGCCGGCGGTGGAGAGTCTCTTCCCCTTCACCGCCCGGCCGTTCGACGCCGACACGGGTTTCCAAAACAACCTCAACCGCTGGTACAACCCGGCCGTCGGCCGCCGGCTGAGCGAGGACCCAATCGGATTTGGTGGAGGAGATGGAAATCTTTAACGGTATGTCTGCAACTCGCCGACAATGGTATCTGACCTCGGCGGCTGGCTACACGGTCACCTTCCGCACGAGGCCTAGCCCCAACATGATCGAGATGCCGGTAGTTTTGTGGGATTGCGGGCGAGTCGATTCGGACAATCCCGGCGCGTTGGCGTTCACTAATAAGGTGGTAAACCCGCTCGTGGACGGTGATTGGTTGTTTCTCGCACACGTCCATGGCCCGACCGTTAGCCAAGACTGGTTCCATGACTACGTTCACGCGGCTGCTGGTTTAGTTGGGCTTACGAACGTGCTGTCATGCGAGGAACGCAGCTATCACAACGTCGCGGGCTCGATTCGCTGCGGCACGAACGTGCTGCCGGACATTTCAGCGGGAAGGTGGTGGGACCTGAGACGGCAGGCGAGGTGCCAAGGAAAGCAAAATACGTAGGACACGCTACGATATTTAGTCACCTTGTGGACGTACTCGTGAATCCGGGGGATGTAGCGGATGGATGAGGGCGCATCTCGCTCTGTCTTTCTTAGTATCATAGATTAGACGGGTGTCGTAAGCAGACTGAGATAGAGAAGGTACGACTTACGGCATTGTTTCGTGTCGCCGGGTGAGCTGTGATCACTGTTAACAACACCGATGACGGCGGGTCGGGAGGGAGATTGCGAGGACCTTTTAGTCGGGCGGAATGCTACCCGCCCTTCATTGCGTGCGATTCCCTTAACGTGATCGGCTCAGCACTTCATAAAGCACATTCAAAGTCTCCTCGACCATGCGATCCGAGAGGAAGTTTCTCTCGGCGAAGCTTCGTGCCAGGGCCCTTCGCTTGTCTCGTTCATGGTCCGGGAGGTCGATCGCGGCTGCCATCGCGGTCGCAAGGGCTCGGGGATCGCCCGGAGGAACCAGCCACCCCAAGGCATCATCAGACCGTGCTCCCTCGGGTCTAAGCAGCTCCGGTATGCCGCCGACGTCAGATGCGACAACCGGCAGGCCGAGTAGCATGGCGTCGATAACGGAGCTTCCCAGCCCCTCCGCGAGCGAAGGAAACACGAAGATGTCCGAGGCGGCCAGCAGGTCCGGCACATCTTCTCGAAAGCCGGCCAAAGCAACGCGATCGGCGAGTCCGGCTTCGGCGATTTGCTCGGCGAGAGACTCCCGCAGCTCACCATCGCCCACGATGACGAGAAACGTGTTCAACTTCTCTCCCGCCACGCTGCGGAAAGCCTCTATCAAGATTGCGTGACCCTTAGCCGGCGCGAGTTTGCCCACGCTGATGAGATAGACGGAGCGGGGGGTATTAACGGCCCGCGGTAACAAACGACGTAGCGATTCACGACCTCGGGCGGGATTGGCTTGCCGGATCCGTTCGTACGACACGCCGTCGTAGACCAGTCGCATCCGTTCTAAAGGCAAACCGGCGCTCTGACACACTCGCATAACGGCGGAGGAGGCGCAGATGACAAGATCGCAAAAGCGCCGATAGAGGAACACGGATCGCAGTGGAAAAACCGTCCGCTTGGTTGCGATTCGGACGGCCTTCAGACCCAGGCAGGCCACCGTGCCCAAAAACGCGGCTTTGGCATCATTCCAATAAAGCACATGCGGCCGGAAACGTCGAATGGCTGAGCGGATCTGCCATGCGGCAGCGGGCTTCCACGAACTGAACGCCGCCCGGCTGATTTCCGCCGGCAGTTCCATTTGTGCGAATCGCGAATCGCGAGGCGCCATGAGTAGTACATCATGCCCGCGTTGAGCCAGGCCGCACGCCAAAAGCTTTGCCTGCTGTTCGCCGCCGCCCCAGTCCCGCTGGGCGGATAAAACGGCAACCCGCAGCGGCATTCGCCGTTCGTGCGGAGGCTCGCGATCGGAGTTGGCTGAACCGAGTTCATCCATGCTTCGGGCTAGATTAGACGGCGCCATTACTCGGGATAATCAACTTTGTTGCTGTCGCAGCGGCATCAGCGCCACCAACGATTGAGGAGATTCATCACAAGCGTCAAGAGCAAGCTGACAACTAAACAGGTGACCACGGGAAAATAGAAGGTCCAACCGCGTCCATGGAGCACAATGTCGCCGGGCAAGCGACCGGGTCCGAAACCCAAGAGCCTGGCGACCAGGAGAAGCACGCTTAAGATTATCAAAACGATCAGTATTCCGGCAAGCAAACGACCCACGAAGAGATTTTCGTTCATCGTCGGCTTCCCTTATTCCGGTCATAGCAAGTTAGCCAGAAAACTTGTTTTGAAAACCACCTACACGTGAGGCTCATCCGTGAGGCGAGCGACTCGGTCGCGAGTTCAGATTGAGCGGTCCTCGCCCATGTCCTAGGCCGGGTGCGCGGCGAATCGCATCCGTCACGAAGTCCTTGGCGGTTTGCACCGCATCGAGCATGGACATGCCGACGGCCAATCCTGCGCTGATTGCCGCCGAAAAGGCGCATCCGGAGCCGTGCGTGTGCGGCGTCCGGATCCGTTCGGTTCGAAAGAAGGTGCAGTTCCCCTCCGTCCACAGCAGATCCGGGGCATCGGCGGCAATATCCGGGCCCTTGAGGAGGACGTAACGCGATCCAAATCGAGCCACGGCCTCGGCTGCGCGAATCATGCTTGGTTCGTCCAGGACGGCGATGCCGGTCAAAGCCTCCGCTTCGTAGGCGTTGGGCGTAGCCAGCAAAGCCCTCGGCAGCAACCGTTTACGGACGGCTTCCAATCCGCGTTCGTCGATGAGACGATCGCGGCTCTTGCTCACGATAACCGGATCCACGATGAGCGGGAACGGAAAATCGGCGGCCCTTTCCGCGACCAAGTTCACGATCTCCCAGCTTCCCAAGGCCCCGGTCTTGGCTGCGGCCGGGGGGATGTCCTCGAGGACGGCGTCCAACTGTGCGGCGACGAAATCGGCTGAGCACGTCTGCACGTTGCGCACGCCGGCCGTGTTCTGGACCGTCAGCAGCGTCACCACCGTCGTGCCGAACACGTCAAATTGTTGAAAGACTTTCAAATCGGCTTGAATGCCCGCGCCTCCGGAAGGATCCGATCCGGCGATCGACATGGCAACGGGAATCATGCGTTGTCTCCCTTCGGGTTGTGATTCGGTTGCTTCCATTCTCATTTTATCGCCACAACGGCTTGCTTGCCGCGTGCGGAAGTCGGCGCTAGGATGAAGTGTTGTGGTAAGTGAGGATCGGCATTGGGCGGGATTCGGCGAAACACGGGAGCAGCGAGACGTGGTCCAGGCCCGCCGGCATTAAACCGTTCGCAAATGGTTGCGCCGCAAGCGATAGAGGTTGGGCCATGCTGAACCGGAATTCGCCGTCTCAGGACGATCGTTTGCCGCCTGCCGTATTGCTTTACGAGCGAAAGGGTCTGTGGCATCTCGCCCTGCGCGCACGGTGGAACGAGTCGTTCGCAAGTCGCGGCGATGCCCCGACGCCCGCCTGGATTCGTTTCGGCCGCATAGCCGAGGCGAGGTCGCTGGCTTCGGCTAGGCCGGGATCTTTCTTTGTGATCGAGGTAAGACCGGGCTGGGAATCGCATGTTGCGCGAGAACTGAAATATCTCCGGCGATGGCATCCGCGAACCAAGGCGGCCGTGGTATCCCAACGGGCGAGAGAGCTGGAAGCCTTTTTTCGAGAAATCGGCGCTGCGGCGGTGGCGGATCGTGTCGATCATGCCGAACCGCTGGCGGCACTGATTTACAGCCATTTTCGATCTTTGGAAGGCGACATGCTGAACCCTTGGGCCATGGCTTGGGATTCGATTCCATGGCGCGAGTTTTCGTGTTCCAAGGGAAGCGAGTATCTCCGTCGCCGAGAATAACTTCAATCAAAGGAGAAATAGCGGAATGGCCACAGTCACGCGTGACGACGTGCTTCAAGCCTTGAAGGATTTTCGTGATCCCGAGACCGGGCGCGACGTGGTTCGCCTTAACCAGGTTCCCGAGGTGACCGTGCAGGACGCCAAGGTTGATGTAACGCTGGGTTTGACGACGTTGTGTGCGCCGCTCTGGCCGGAATTGAAGCAGGAGGCCGAGAGGTTGCTGGCCGCCCGATTGCCGGCAGGGACCGATGTGAACGTGCGGATTGTTGAGCATCACCGTCCGGCCGAAAAGCTGGGAGCGATCGGACTGACCGCGAAGGCCGTCATTGCGGTAGGATCGGGAAAAGGCGGAGTTGGAAAAAGCACCGTGGCGACGGCCCTTGCGATAGGGCTGTCGCGTTCCGGCGCTCACGTGGGCTTGATGGATGCCGACGTGTACGGTCCGAGCGTGCCGCATCTGCTGGGCACGACCGAACGCCCGACGCTGCACGAGGGCAAGATTCAACCGATTTATGTGGACGGACTCCGTGTCATGTCGATGGGGTTCATCGTCCCCAAGGACGAAGCGGTTATTTGGCGCGGCCCCATGCTGCACGGAGCCGTGCAGCAGTTCCTCAAAGACACCGCCTGGGGCGAGTTGGATTACTTGATCGTCGATATGCCGCCGGGAACCGGAGACATCGCGCTCAGCCTTTCGCAACTACTGCCGGTGAGCGGCGCGATTGTCGTGTGCACGCCGCAGGAGTTGGCCCTGCTCGATGCCGTGAAGGCCGTGGCGATGTTTCGCAAGGTGAATATCGAAGTCCTGGGCATGGTGGAGAACATGAGCTGGTTCGTTTGTCCCGATTGCGGCTCCAAGCATGAGATTTTTGGGACGGGAGGTGCCAAGAAAAAAGCCGAGGATCTGGGGGTTCCATTCCTTGGTGAGATCCCGCTCAATATGTCCTTGCGGATTCAGGGAGACATCGGCCGACTTTCGGAGTGCTTTTCGGATCCCGTTAGCGCTCCAGCCATGGAAGAGGTGTGCCGCAACTTGGTTCGCAACCTGGCGGCCAAGCGGCGATCCGAGCCGCCGTTGCCGTCGCTTTCGGTACTCGGCTGACCCGCCGCGGCATGCAATCTCGCCTTCGGGCAGTCCGTAGTCGAAAGCGTGGAAACGCCGATGCCGTCGCGACGGAAAGGCGATCACGGCCGAAGAGGCTCGGTGGATCGTCGCGGCATTTGGAGCGATCATTCCGATGCAATTCGCCCGGCGGGAGTCTCGGCTCTCAATTCATCGATCATGTCGCGGGCAGCCGCTTCGACGGCTTCCTGCCACCTTCCGGGACCGAAACGTTCATACTCGCGTCGACGGTAGGCGAAGATGATCGCCCGCGAGTTGTTGATGACGGCGCCCCGACCGCGCGGATCGAAGGCGGGTGCCACGTCGGCCGCCCCGGCGCCTTGGCTACCGTAGCCGGGCACCAGGAACCAAGTGTGCGGCATGGCCTCGCGCAATTCGGCAAGCTGCTCGCGATACGTGGCTCCGACCACGCCGCCGATGTCGCCGTACCCGCACTTACCCAAGCGTTGGGACGCCAGTCGCTCCACCAGCGCGGCCACGTGCCGATAAATCGGCTTTCCTTCCGCGATGAGGTCTTGAAAGAGCCGCCCACCGGGATTGGAGGTCTTGACAAGCACGAAGATCCCCGCACGACGCTCCCGGGCCGTTTCAACAAAAGGCTGGAGGGCATCATCGCCGAGGTACGGGTTGACGGTCAAGGCATCGCCGCCCCAAGCGCTGGACAGACCGGCACCTAACATCCCTTGGGCGTAGGCCAGGGCCGTGGAGCCGATGTCGCCTCGCTTGCCATCCAGGATGACCATCAGGCCGCTGCGATGAGCCTGTTGCACAAGATCCGCAAGGACGGACAAGCCGGCGGGCCCAACCTGCTCGAAAAATGCCATTTGGAATTTGACGGCCGGGACTAGGCCCGTTACCGCATCGAGGACGCCGCGACAGAAGACTTGCAGCGCACGAGCAGTTTTCCGGCAGTCCCAACCCTCCGAGCCTGGGGTGAATCCAGCGGATGGAGTAGGTAAAACGTTTTCCGGCAGCATGGGTAGGTGCGGGTCGATCCCCACTACGACCGGAGTGCCACGTCGCGCAACGGCCTGCTCCAAACGATCGATGAATGGATCCACGGCAACTTCCTGGATTGCGAGCAATCCCTTGAATCAATCAGCGGCGACGATGCCCACCGTCACGCCGCATTCTTTCACCGCAAGACGATCTGATGCGACTCCAAATAACGCAGGAATTCACTACGAAAGGCGTCGATTTCCTCCGCGGAAAGTGTATGATCCGACGCAGCCAAATGATACCGGAAGGTATAACTAGCCTTGCCGGGCGGCAGCCCCTTGCCTTTGAATCGGTACAAAAACTCGCGACGGGCGATCAAGAGGTGCTGAAAACGGTCGAGCACGGACTCCAGCTCGGCGAATCCCCGGGCTGCGTCCCAAAGGAGTGAGAAGTCTTGCCACGAGCCGGGATAGATGGGGATAGCGGTGAATTTTACGGCGGGATGCACAACCACAGGCAAGGATTCCAAGTTCAGTTCGAACCAGGCGACCTGCCCCTCGGGAACCACCGTCTTCAAGATGTTGCCCGTCAGCATTCCGACGGCGCCGACCGGCCCGTTCGGACCGTGGATTACAAGCCACCGGCCGCTTTGCTGCCACGGTGAAGCGTCCGCTTGCGAAGGTTCGAATCGGAATGCCGAGCCGGACACGGCTAGCGCCAAGTCCTCCAGAGCACCTCGGACGCCGCGGACAAGCTCTTCCGAGTCGGCCCGGGAGGGCTGATAGGCGACGCCGGCCAAGAACGTGCGCTCCTGCCGCCCTTGCTCCTCGGGTCGAAAGACGCGACCGATCTCGAACAGCCGGAAACTGTCGCGATGGGCACGATTGGGACGCACCAGCGCCAGCAGGTTCGGCACCAACGTCGTACGTAAACTTCCATGATGCTGGGCCGGGGGATTGCGTAAGCGCAGGCAATCCTGCGGCTGATATCCCAATTCGTCGAGCCAGCGCATGTCGAACCAAATATAGTTTTGCACTTCGATGAATTGATGAGCTCCGGCCAAGACTCGGCGGACCCTGTGCTCGCGTTGCAATCCCTCGTTGACGGGCAGGTGCCCTAACGGGGCGATCGGAAGCCGCGGCTCGATTCGCCCGTATCCGTAGATACGGAGAATCTCCTCCACGATATCCGCGGGAATGGAAAGGTCGCGTCGGCTGCGGTGGGGCGGTATGCCGATCTCCAACAAGTCCCGGCGGGACGCCACTTGGAACCCCAGGCCGGTCAGGATTCTCTTTGCCTCATCGCGCGGTACCGTGATGCCGGCCATACGATCGACTTGAGCCCAATCCATGAGCAGCGGACGATGTCCGGCGTCCGGGTCGCCGGCTACGGTAAAGCGGCTGAGAGCCTGGAACGATTCGCCGGCTAGGGCGAGGCAGTGCAATATGCGGGCTGCGGCGGTGACGACGTTGGCCGGCGGCTGGCTCTTCTCGAACCGCTGAGCCGCCTCCGTGCGCAGGTCCAATCTTACCGAGGTTCGCCGCACGCGGTCGGCGCGAAAATTAGCGCTCTCCAGCAAAACGTGTTGCGTCTCGCGGCTGACTTCGCTCTGGAGCCCTCCCATAATGCCCGCCAAAGCGACGGGCTCCTTCTCATTCCAAATCAGTAAATCATCGGGCAAGATCCGCCGCTCTTGTCCGTCGAGGGTCACGAAGACGCCGTCCTTTCCGAGCGACGCCACCCGAATCTTCCGTAGTTTGTCGCCGTCAAAAGCGTGCGTCGGCTGAGCCAACTCCCACATGACGTAGTTGGTGACATCCACCGCCAGATTGAAAGTTCGTTGCCCCAAGGCGTGCAAGCGACGCTGCATCCACAGCGGCGAAGGAACCCCGGCGGGAAAGCGGAGGTCGATACAGCCGTAGCACGGACAATCGGCGAACGACGCTACTTCCAAAGGATAGGCGGGCAACGACTCGAACTGGGAGAGATCATAGATCGGCAACGGTTTGAGCGGGCGATCGAGGACGACGGCAATTTCTCGGGCAAAGCCGTAGTGTCCCCATAAATCGGGCCGGTGTGTCAAACTCTTGTTGTCGATTTCGATCAGAACGTCCTCCGGCGGTATCAAGGTATCCAAAGGAGTACCGACAGGCATGCTCGCCGGTATCTCAAGAATCCCTTCGTGCCAGTGGCTCATCGCCAATTCGGCGGCCGAACACAAGACTCCCTCACTGCGTCGGCCGGCTACGGTTTGCTCCGTGATGACCCCACCGGCCAAGGTTACCCCGGCGGGCGCGAAAGCCGACACCATGCCCACGGCCACGTTGGGCGCTCCGCACACGGTTTCGTAACACCGTGCGCCGCAATCGACTTGCACTCGCTTCAAGCCGCCGGTAGGTTGTCCCTCCATCGCCTCGCAGGCAGTCACTCGCCCCACCAGCACGCCTTGGGTATGCCTTCGCAGGAAGTGGATATCCTCTACCTCGGCCGTGGCCAGAGTCAGTCGCTCGGCCAACTCCTGCGGCGAAACGCCCTCGAGGTCGACGAAATCGGAAATCCAATCCAGAGAAATCTTCACGGGAAACCTCTCCCAAACGGCGTAGTTCCAAAGCTTTCAATCTCGGTGCAACCCGGATCGTCGGATCGGCGTATCGCGGGGGCGACTGCGAGCGAGCGCGTTGCGGCCACCGCTCACAACGACGAGAGGAGATTACATCGAGACGGGAAATTGTTCGTAAAACCGGATGTCTCCCGAATTGAATAGGCGGATGTCAGGGATGCCAAATTTCATCATCGCCATGCGGGTCAGTCCCATTCCGAATGCGAACCCGCTGAAAATGGACGTATCGACTCGCCCGAATTCCAAGACTCGGGGGTGAACCAATCCGCACGGGATCAATTCGATCCAGCCGCTTCGTTTGCATGTGGCGCAGCCCGCTCCGCCGCAAATCAGGCATTGGACGTCCAGTTCGAAGCCGGGCTCCACGAAGGGGAAAAAGCCGGGACGCAACCGAACCGTCACTTCCTTGTGGAAGACTGCGGACAGCAGCGTCTTCATGACGCCGATGAGGTGGGCTACGCTGATGTCTCGATCCACGAGAAGCCCTTCCAATTGGTAGAACGTGTTCTCGTGACTGGCATCCATCGCCTCGTTGCGAAAGCATCGCCCGGGGAAGATCGCGCGGATCGGAGCTCCGAATTGCTCCAAGGCCCGCACTTGATTGGCCGATGTGTGAGTTCGCAGCAAGCGCCCATCTTCCAACCAAAAGGTATCCTGCATGTCTCGTGCGGGGTGATCGGGGGGGATATTCAGGGCGTCGAAATTGTAATACTCCGTTTCAACTTCGTAGCCGGTAAGAACTCGGAACCCCATTCCCTGAAAGATGTCTTCCAGCTCCCGTTGCACCAACGCAATGGGATGCATCGCTCCAAGACGCCTATCGGTACCGGGCAGCGAGAGGTCCGGCGCACCGGTCGCACCGCCCTGTGAGGCTGCGTTGCGAGACGCCTGCTCCATCGCCGCACGAACGGCCTCCTCGGCCCGGCTCTTCAACGCATTGAGTCGTTGACCGAACGACTTTTTCTCATCCGGCGATAACTTGCTGAAGTCCGTATTCTTCGCCAGGAGCGTGATGAGGCCCTTCCGCCCCAGGAACTTGATGCGGACCTGTTCGACTTCGGAAGGGTTTTTTGATTGACGAAGCTCCGCCTCTAGCTGTTGCCAAATGTCTTCCACGCCGTACCCCCCAACGTAATGGATCACGCGGGCATCGAGGAAACCCACCCAAACGCCGGAACGGACAGCATTTGGGTTCCGGTCGCAAGGAATCTGCGCTTTTCGCAAACGATCAATGTAACTCAGCGGCTCCAGCTTGAGTATCCCGCGCTCGAGCAGCCGCCGGAAGCTTCCGCTGGATTAGGAGGCAGGCACCACTCGAATGGTATTCGTTTCCACCCATAATAGCGTTATGCCGTATGCTTTCGGCCAGTACTTCCTCTTCGTCGTGCGTTTCCCGTCTATGCGCCACTGTCGCTTTAACCCATGAATCCGGGGAACTCCGCAAAACCTGCTTGCGTCTAACCGCTGAATAAGGAGAAATTGCGCGCACGGGCTTTCTCCGCGGGCCACCTGTCGGGAATGCCCGGCTTCGCGGGAGTCCAGCAAACCATCTTGAATCAATCATGTCGGCTGCGTTGCGGGTGGACCGATCGGGACATTCAATCGGGGAAAATGGATAATCTGCGAAGTCTGGCGTTGATTTTTCTCCAATTCCCAATTTCAATGGGTACTAACGGATTTTTCGACCGCGGGGTTAGTTACTTCCTCCATCTCTCTGCAATTCTGCCGTTCGTTTACGCCTGAGGGGGATCCATTCGATGAGGCTTTGGGATTCGATCCGCTTTCTTTCTTCCTTCGGCAGGTCCGCTCGTCTTGGGAAAGACTCGAAGAAGAATTCACTCCGAAGCCACAAACCTAAGGCCCGTCGCCACAGGGGATTGCGGCTTGAAAAGTTTGAAGACCGCGTCCTCCTCAGTGTTTCGCCGACCAATCCCGAACGGGTCTGGGAGGATACGCTGCAACGCGCTATCGAGGCGGCTTCGGACTTGAACCGATACTCGGTTCAGCAACTGCAAGCCAGCCATCAGTGGGTGGTAGGGCTTACCGACGGACTCAACCCCCAGCTCGTCGCCTCCCTGGTCGGCGGGGAGCAGGTTGCCGTTGCCAGCGGCATCAAGGGGGCTTACGTCTTCCAATTCCCTTCGCAGATTTCTTGGCAAACGATCGTCCAACGCCTGGATCAGGTTGAAGGCGTGCAGTTTCGCTTTCCGCTCGCCCCGCAACAGTTGGATCGTAAGCTGATCCCCAATGACCCCCTCTTCGTGGAGCAGTGGCATCTGCTCAACACGGGCCAATCCGGCGGAACGTTGGGGCAAGACGTCCGAATCACCGGGGTTTGGGATAACTACCAGGGTGACGGTGTCGTAATCGGTATCGTGGACGATGGTATTGAGACGACGCACCCCGATTTGGTTGCCAACTATCGGGCGGATCTCAGTTACGACTATTTGATGGGGGACACCGATCCTCAGGCTGAGACGGGCGATTTCCACGGCACCGCGGTGGCGGGCGTAGCAGCAGCTTCCGGAAACAACGGAATCGGACTTACGGGCGCGGCATTCGACGCCCAATTGGCGGCTTTGCGTCTGATCGGCGGCCCCACAACCGACTTGCAAATCGCGCAGGCCATCGGGCACCGGAGCGACGCCATTCAAATCTACAACAACAGTTGGGGTCCGCCGGATGCGGGCGGCGGTTTGCCGTTTTCCATCTTGGCCGGTCCCGGCCCCCTGAGCTTGGCCGCCTTGCAGCAAGGAGTCACCACGGGTCGCGGTGGATTAGGCGCGATCTATGTATGGGCCGCGGGTAACGGCTTGCAAGGGAACGACAACTCGAACTACGACGGCTGGGCCAACTCGCGCTACACCATCGCAGTGGCGGCCGTCGATCACGACGGTCGCCAGGCCTGGTATTCGGAGCCGGGAGCCAACATTCTTGTCAGCGCTTATTCCAGCGGCCTGGTCTCTGGGATTTACACCACGGATCGCTTGGGTGAGACGGGGTACAACGTCACGGGTACGGCCGACGGCGACCCCTTGCCCGACATCGACTACACCTCCCAGTTCGGCGGCACGTCCTCCGCGGCTCCCCTGGTTTCCGGCATCATCGCCCTGATGCTTCAGGCGAACCCCAATCTGACCTATCGCGACGTCCAGTACATTTTGGCCCAGACGGCCCGAATGAACGATCCGGCCGATCCGGGCTGGACGACGAACGCTGCCGGTTATCACGTGAACCACAAATACGGCTTCGGCGTCGTCGATGCGGCCGCCGCCGTCACCGCAGCTCGAACCTGGAAGACCGTGGGCCCGGAACTGGTTCTCGATTCGGGCACGATGAGCGTCAGCCGCGTGATTCCCGATAATAATCCGGCGGGTATCTCTTCCGTCGTCAGCATGGCGCCCACGATCAATCACGTGGAGTGGGCCGAGGTCACGGTTGACATTACGCATCAAAGCCCGGGCGACCTCGAAATCATCTTGGTTTCCCCCTCCGGTACGCAGTCCGTCTTGGCGGAACCGCACGTCCACGATCCGTTCGACAACGGCATTCGTTGGACCTTTACCACCGCCAGGAACTGGGGGGAATCGGCCGGCGGGGATTGGACGCTGATCGTACGCGATCGCGTCACCGGCACGGTCGGACAATTGAACTCGTGGCGATTGGCCGTTTATGGGCAGCAAATTCCCAGCGTGCCGCCGGATCTCGTTGCCGTCATCCCCAACGAAGGAAGCCTGATCGAAGAGGGGACCGAGCTCAACGTCGCTCCGCGCGAACTGATCTTGCGATTCAACGAGGGCCAAAGACTCGATCCGAACACGCTGGGCGCGATTCAATTCGTCCGGGCGGGCGGCGATGATTCATTCTCGGAGGGCAACGAAGTCGTCGTACCGATCGGCTATATCGGTATCGGCGACAAGCCGAACGAAGTAATCGTGCGTTTCGCGGAGAACCTACCCGACGACAAGTACCACTTGGTCATCAAGGGTACGGGGGCAAATCCGCTGACGAACATGGACTCGCCCCCCGTTCCCTTCCGTTTTGATCCCGACCTGGGCGTGGGCCAGGACTTGACGCTCGAGTTCGACATCAACCTCGGACCGCAGATTCTCGCCGTCGTTCCGCAGCCGGTGTATCGCGGAGCCATTCACGTAACGGTACCTGCGGGCAGCCAGATTACGGACGGCCAGACGTTCGTCGTCAGCGACGGCACGATTCAAGTTACCTTTGAGTTCGAAAATCAGGCTCTCAATAACGGCGTCCAGGCCGGTCGAATCGCGGTACCCTTCCGCACTACCGATACGGCCTCGGCCGTCACCTCGGCGGTCGCAGCGGCCATCATCGGCCAAGGGCTGAACCTGACGGTTACCCCGGATCCCGTTACGGCGCAGATTACTTTGAGCGGCGCGACGGCGGCATTCGATCCTCGCACGAGCAAATTCCAGGTCCGCAGCCTGGAACAGCAACGGAATATCATTGAAGTCTATTTCAGCAACGATCGCCTCGATACGAGCGCGGCTACCAATCGCGAGTTCTATCAGCTCATCTTTACGCAAGGTACCGCGAGGCCGGACGACGATACGGTGGTCTTGCCGAGCACCGTCAGTTACGACGCGGACAAGAACATGGTGGTCCTGGATTTCGGCCAAGACTTGGCCAATCTGGGAACCGGCGCCGCCCGCTTGCGGATCGGAAGTCGTTATCAAGTAGTCCAGACCTGGAACATGAGCGAAGGCGCGGATGCCGGCTCTTCGTTCTACAATTCCTTGCTGGTCTCGGGATTCGGAAATGCGGGTGCGCCGCAGAGCGTCATCATTTCCGGGGCCATCGTGCCGCAACGCTACACGCTGGAGTGGCCCGGCGCGATCGACGAACCCGGACATCGGGATCTGCCCAACTACGACAGCCTGTTGATCGAAGATCACTACTTGACGGGCGATTCCAGTCCGGACGCCTCCACCAGCATCCCGCGGATTCCCTTCTACTTCCCCACCGGCAGCTTCAATTTGATCACGGAAGCCCAGAAGCAGCGGACGCGCGAAATCTTCGCGATTTACGGGGAGTATCTTGGGATCCAGTTTTATGAAAGCGAGACCGGCGGGCTGGCCATCATCACCGGTGATTTGGCCCTGATGGGGCTACAATCGGCGCCGGGCGGCGTGGGAGGCGTCGCCGGCGGCGGTGTGGCCGTCATGGATTATGCCGAAAACTGGGGCGCCAGCGAATTCGGCGGCGGCTGGTTCCAAGTGGCCATGCACGAGATCGGCCACTTGCTGGGCTACGGACACAGCTACGACCTCTCGCCGTTCGTGATCATGGGAAGTTCGGAGGACGCCACTACGGCGACCGGCAGCTTCGAGCCCGTCTTCCCCGGCATGGCCGACATCGTTCATGGGCGTCACATGTTCCGTCCCGACAGCATGGACGTGGACATGTACCGCTTCGAGCTCCAGGAACGCGGCATGGTCAGCGCCGAGGTTCTGGCCGAGCGGATGGCCAATTCCAGCATGCTTGACGCCGCGATCACGCTCTATCGGCAGGTCGATACGCTGCGAAAGTACGTCGTGATCGAAAACGGGGTGCCGGTCGAAAAAGAATACCTCGAGACCACTTATGAAGTCGTCGCGCGGAACGACGATTTCTATAGTGAAGATTCCGCCCTGGAAATCTATCTCCCGGCGGGGACATACTTCATCGGGGTTAGTGCATCCGGCAATACGCAGTACGACCCCAGCATCGACGATTCCGGCATCGGCGGCGTTACGCAGGGCGACTACAAACTGCGACTAAACTTCACCCCCGGCGGGGTCGATCCCAACAATCCGACGACGTTCCGCGAACCGAACACCGCCAATCCGTCGATGCTCATCGACTCGACCGGGTTGTTCTTGGACGGCGACCTGGACGGCGTGCCGGGCGGAGAATACAACTTCTGGTTCAACGTCCAATCGGAAGCCAACACGCTCTTCGTGGACAAGTTGTCGTTCAACTCCGCGCCGGACGGCTCCCTCAATAAGCCGTTTACGACCATCTCGGCGGCCTTCGCCGCGGCGCAACCCAACCAGATCGTCCGGATCGTGGGCAACAACTTCGCTAATGATGATCCGAACGCGCCGGCCACGTTGCGAGACAACATCCCTTATGAGATCGGGCGGCGTCTCATCGACAATGCCCCCATGGCCGACGGGGTTCGCATGGAGGTGCCGCAGGGCGTGACCGTCATGGTCGACGCCGGGGCCATGATCAAGCTCTTCCGCTCCAATATTACCGTGGGCAGCCTCGCCGAGGGCATCGACCGTAGCGGCGGAGCGTTGCAGGTGCTGGGCATTCCGGGCTTGCCCGTCTACTTCACTTCGTATTACGACGAATCGCTCGGACGCGATCCCGAGCCGACCAACAATACCACGCCCGCGTCCGGAGATTGGGGCGGAATCGTCTTCCGCAACGATCTCGATTATCAATACATCCGGAATTACAACCCGGCGACCGGTCTGCCGCCGCGGCAGGTGCTGGAAGACCAGGGCATCTTCCTCAACTACGTGAGCCATGCCGACATCCGTTTCGGCGGCGGTGAGGTTATCGTGAACGGCGTGCGATCGGTATACAACCCGATCCACATGGTCGAGGCCCGGCCTACCATCGTGTTCAACCGCGTGACGCGGAGCGCCGACGCCGCTATGTCCGCCGATCCCAACAGCTTCGCGGACACGAAGTTCGAGAGCTGGGATCCGGCGCAACCCTACACGGTCGAATACGATCGCGTCGGTCCCACCATCCGCGGCAATTACGTCGTGGATAACTCGATCAACGGCCTGTACGTTCGTATCAAGACACCCGCGGGCGGGGCTACGAAAAAGCTTACCACGTTCGGTCGTTGGGACGATTGGGATATCGTCCACTACGTGCCCGAAAACCTCGCCATTGCGGGTACGCCGGGCGGCGCCATCCAACGTGCGTCCACGGCTCCCGCCGTCTCTCTCGCCGACGGGTTCCGCCTCCAGGTCTCCGCGGCGAGCGTAGGCTTGGACGGCCAGTATTTCGCCATCTTCGACGGCCGGACGCGCGTCGTATTCGAGTTCGATAACGGCGACGGTGTGGTTCCCGGCCGCATCGCGGTACCGTTCAGCTTGACGGATTCGGCGACGCAGGTTGCCGCCTCTTTGGCCGCGGTCATCAATGCGGCGTCCGCCTCGCGCGGGTTGGAAGTGACGGCCGCCGCCGCGGGCAGCAGCGTCAGCCTCACGCAACGCGGCGCTCAACTGAAAGTCGAAGGCTTGGGGAATCTGGAGGCCCGGCTCGACTCCCGCTTGCAAGTCGATCCGGGAGTAATTGTCAAGTTGCAGGGAAGCCGAATCGAGACCGAGGTGGGTGCTCAGCTCATCGCCGAGGGCCGACCCGGCTTCGCAGAAACCGTGCCCGGCTACAAGGTCGTTTTCACCTCCGTGCTCGACAATCGCTATGGGGCGGGGGGGACGTTCAACACGGCCCAAAACACCAGCGGTCAACAGCCGGGCAAGGGTGATTGGGGCGGGATCGGCTTCGCCCCGCTGTCCGAGGGAAGTATCGACCAGGCGATCATCGCGTATGCGGGAGGGCAGACCGCGATCGAGGGCGGTTTCGCGGGCTTCGATCCCATCGAAATTCGTCAGGCACGCGTCCGCATCGCCAACACGCGATTCGAACACAACGGCGCTAATTCGGCAGGCGACCGTAACGGCCGCGGCTTCATTACGCCCGCTACGATCTACGTCCGCGGCGCCCAGCCCGTCATCGTCAACAACCGCTTCGTCGATAATTCCGGCCACATCGTGTCCGTGGATATCAACGCGCTCAATGCCTGGGAAGTGCCCGATTGGGGACGGAGCACCGGCGAGATCGACGCATTCTCGCAGTTCGACGGCAACCGCGGGCCGTTGGTCGCGCTCAACCGCATGACCGGCAATCAATTGAACGGGATGGAGGTCCGAGCCGGTGAATTGACCACGCAAGGCGTTTGGGACGATACCGACATCGTCCATGCGGTTTACGGCGAAATCGTGGTCGGGAATTATCACCACGAGGGCGGCTTGCGATTGCAAAGCGCCCCCACCCAAAGCCTGGTGGTCAAGTTGTGGGGCCAGAACGCGGGCTTCACCGCCTCCGGTCGGCCTTTGGAGTATGACGATCGTATCGGCGGCATCATTCAGATCGTCGGCCAACCGGGCTATCCCGTGGTGCTGACTTCTCTGGCCGATGATTCGGTCGGCGCGGGACTCGACATCTTCGGCAATCCCCAGTACGACACCAACGGCGACGGTACGAGCACGGCCGCGCCGGGCCAGTGGCGGAGCATTCGCTTCGATCGCTACAGCCATGATCGCAATCTCGCGACGATCATCGAACGCGAGACGGCCACCGGCAGCGTCACCGATGTCAATGCCTATCCGCAGCGGGCTCAGTACATGGGGCAACTGGCGCCCAACGAAAAGGCGGGCGACGACAACTTGCGGCTGGGATTCGATATCCACGGCTCGGTGCGCTATGACGAGCGAACCGACTCGGATGTGTACAGCTTTGACGCGGCGGCCGGCACCGAAATCTGGATCGACATCGACCGCACGACCTTCGCGCTCGACACGATCGTTGAATTGATTGACGCCGACGGCAACGTCCTCGCCCGGAGCGACAATTCGTTGACCGAGACCCCGCAAGGATCCACGACCACGCTCGCATACCCGATGAATCGTGATCCTTGGATCCGCTCGACCTCCAGCGATCCCGCCGAGCAAGGGGACTTCTACAGCATGAACCCGCGAGACGCGGGGATGCGGTTGGTTCTGCCGGGACCGGCGGGCGAAGTGCGCACCTACTACGTTCGCGTCCGCAGCGTGCTCGCCGTGGCCGATATCCCTGCGGGGGCCGCGATTACGGACGGCGCTCAATTCATCGTCTCCGACGACTTCCAGAGCATCGTCTTCGAGTTCGACAAGGACGGGACGCTCTCTGATCCGGCGGCGGTGCGTGTGGCCGTCAACAACGGCATGAATGCGAACCAGGTGGCCGCGGCCGTTGTGGCAGCGATCAACGGGCAGAAATCGGCCAGGAATTTCGAGATCACCGCACGCTACGAAAACGGCAAGATTTTCCTCGACGGCGTGCGTGCCCGATTCAACCCGCTGACATCGCCGATGCGGCTGCTGGCCAACACCGCCGGCAACTATCAGTTGCAAATCCGCCTCCGCGAAATGCAAGAGGTGGCGGGCTCCACCGTCAAGTACGCCGATGTCCGCTACGCTACCAACGGTATCGAAGTGCTGGGCTTCCCCCAACACCACCCGCTGCTCGGCGAGGCGGCTGAAACGACGGCCAACAACGACACCATCGGCAACGCTCAACCGCTGGGCAATCTGTTGCGCATGGATCGCAATGTCATTTCGGTGGCCGGCTACTTGAGCGGCCGGACCGACGTCGACTGGTACAGCTTCCAGATCGACCTCCAAGGCATCCAGTCCATCGGCGGCTTGAACGACCTAGGGAGCATCTTCTCCACTATTTTCGACATCGACTACGCGGACGGCATGGCGCGGCCCGATCTGGCCATTTGGGTCTTCGACAGCCAAGGCCGATTGATCCTCCGCAGCAACGATTCCAATATCGCCGACGATATGGCTTTGGTGGTGGGAAACGCCATCGAAGACCTCAATCGAGGGTCTGTGTGGAGTCGGGATCCGTATATCGGGCCCGTTTACCTGCCCGAGGGTGCCAATACCACGTATTACGTGGCCGTTACCTCAGCGCTGGCCACACCTCAAGTCTTGTCCTCCGTCCTGGGAGGAACCTGGAGCGCCGACTCCACGGCCAATCCGCTTGTTCGCATGGAGCCGATCAATTCCGTTGCTCGAATCGTGGAGGAGCATATCGATCGGGGACCGGCCTCAGGAATCACGGCTACTCAGCAACGGCTGAGCTTGGTGCCCGACGAATTCAAATTGAGCGACGTGGTCTTTTACACGCTTACCGGGACGGACCTCTATACGGTCGATCCGTTCACGGGTCAGGTCGAGACGGACGTTACCGACTGGTCGGATCCGTATCTCCCGGGCAGTCCCAACATCGTGTATCACGACATTGCGATGCGGAACGACGGGCGGCTGATGACGGTGAGCCAAGGCCCCGGAACGGACTTCAACCCGCGTTACCGAGAATTCGACACGGGCAACGCCAATAACCTCTTGGTGGACGTGGACACCGGAATCAATATCATCCGCCGCGATCCCGGAAACCTGAACAATCTGCAAAACGATCCCAACAACAGCCTCTACGTCGAGGCGATGGTTCATTATCTTCAGAACACCGGCAATTTGGGCCGGCAGGTCATGATCGTCGGCAACGTGCCGAATCCCGACCTGGGCGGCGGCGCCGGAGTTACGTCGGGGCGAAACTTGGTGTGGATGCTGTCTCCTTCGGGAACGGCGATCAATCACCCGGCGATCAATAACGGCCAGGCGGCCGCCGGGGATCGTCTCTTCAGCAACATCGTGCCGATCGGCCAACTATTTACCGCGCCGACCCTGATCGCCAACCCCGCCTCGCAAACGGATCCCATTTACACGTTCGGCGGCGGCGTCCAACCTCGCGACTTTGCCGACGGCCATTGGTTTGCCGTGACCGATGCCGGCGGCACGACGGCGGAGTTCGAATTCGACTTGGGACTCGACGTCCGCATGGATCCGCAAGGGGCGGCTGCCTTCCGTGACGGACAAACTTTCAGTCTCGTCAACGTCAACAACGGTCAGACCTACACGTTCGAATTCGATAGCGGCCCGGTGGTCGTTCTTCCGCTTTCTGCGGGCGCTTCGCTCGACGGAGTCACGGTCACCATCTTCGGGACCGCGCCGGGCGGCGGCAACGCCTCCGTAACCTTCGAATTCGACAACAACAACGCGCTGACGAACAACGGCCACGTTCGGATCGGCTTTAATAACGGCGATACGGGCACCGTCCTGGCCAACACCTTGGTCAACGCCATCAATGCCCAGGGTGCCTTCACGGTAGTCGCCAGCTCCGTGAACAATCGTGTCACCCTCGTCAATGATTCGCAACTCACGGCGCCCGCCTCGAGCGATCCGGCCCAAGTCGCGATCCAAGGCGCCCACGGTGTAGGCTTTGGGCGGATTCCGATTTCCTTCGAGGAGACCTGGACTTCGCAACAACTCGGCCAGCAGATCGAATCGATCGTGGATGCCAGCCAGAATTTGGTCTTCCCGGCGGCAGACCGCATCGATGCCGGTTACGCCTTCCGGTCTACGACGACGGCGAACCCCAACAGCCCCGGCGACCGCCTTACCTTCCTCAATGCCGCCTCGTTCACATCCACGGCTCCATTGACGCTGATCGCGGGCGCCCATGGTGTTACGGCAGGACGTATTCGCGTTCCGATCGGGGCGGGGTACACGGGACAGCAAGTCGCCCAGGCGATGGCCGCTGCCATCAACAGCGCTCCCTTTGCGGCCAACGCGAGCGCGAGCGGAGCGACCGTGGAGCTCACGAACGTCGATAGCACGAATCCCGCGGCTATTACCAATGCTCCTCAGCTCGATTTCGCGGGAGAGGGCGTGGGCGGTACCATCACCGGCTTGGCTTACATCGGAAATACGCTGTATGCCGTGTCCGATACCGGCGGCCTCTATTACATTACGAACGTCAGCGCCTATGCCAACGGCGGCTCGTGGGGCTTTCGGCCGGTCGATCCGCAGAGCGGGCCGCGTTTCTTTACTCGCGTCCCCGGGGCGGGACCGCAACTCCACTACATCGGGCAAGTCGTCAATCCGGCTACCGGCCAACCCATCGCCTTCTCGGGATTGGCGACCGGTCCGCAGAACGCGGAGGGTGGGAAGTACGCCGAGACTCTCTTTGCGTCCGATACCGCGGGGAATCTGTATGCACTGACGACGACCGGCGCCTTGGTGGGCGCATTCCTGGATGGAGCCGCCAGCGTCAATCCGCCCACGGTCGGAAATATCTACGGGATCGACTTCTCACCCGTCGACTACAACTTGTGGCACTGGACGGAACGCCGGCGGAACGATCAAGGGCACGGCATCTACCAAACCTACGACGCCAGCCGTGTTCCGCAGGAAGGCTACGACCCGCTGTTGGAAGGCAATCGCAGCTACTATTTCGGGCTGGATAACCCCGCCGATGGTGACGCGAATCAAGCGCAGCCCGGTGCGATCAATTTCACAACGGACCAAGGCAGCGACGGTAGCCGGCTATTTACCTACAATTTGCCGGGCGGTGCACACGGAAGTCTCACCAGCGGCACATTCAGCCTGGCCGGGTACAGCGCGGCCGACAAGCCTACCCTGTACTTCAATTACTTCGCTCACACCGAGAACAACGCCGATTTCGACAGTGTGCGAGTCTTCATCTCCAACGACGGCGCGAATTGGACGTTGATGGCCACCAACACGGACCTCAACGATGCGAGTCTTATCGCTCCGAGTCGCGACCAAGGTCCGTACGGCGGGTACATTCGAGAAGTCATCGATTTGGGCGGCGATTGGCGGCAGGCTCGGTTGGATCTCAGCCAGTTCGCCGGTCTGGACAATCTGCGAGTCCGATTCGACTTCAGCACCGCCAGCGACATGGACGTGGGCAATGTCACGACGACCGGCGAATATCTCACGGCGCCCGCTGCGGCGGAACTGCACGACGGGGCCACTTTTGCCGTGGACGGCGTCACGTTTGAATTCGACCTCGGATATGCGTTGTTGATTCCCAACGCGGCCGGCGTTCGGATCGCGGACGGCGAAACCATCACGATCAGCGACGGCGCGGCGACTCGGACCTTGGAGTTCGACAAGGACGGGAGCGTGTTGCCGGGCAACGTCGCCGTCGCCATCGACGACACGATGACGGCGCGGCAGCTATCCGATACGTTGGCCGCAGTCGTCAACGGTCTGGGAATCAACCTTAGCGCCTTCGTGCCCGACGACGTCTTCTTCGCCGGGAGTAACGGCAATCGGGTCTTCTTGGTCGGTGCCCAATCGGTAACCGTGGGAGCCGCCCAGGTCTTGCTGGAAGGCAGCGCCCCCGGTCAATTCACCACGGGTAACGTCCCGGTCTATCTCCGGCCCGACATGACCCAACTTGAGGTCTCGAAGCTCATCACGGACGCGGTGAACCGGCAGTTCCGAGCCACGCCGAACTCCATCTTCGTCCCGAACAGTGCCACCGCCGCGGGGTTGAACAATTCGGCCGCGACCATCACGGCTTTGGACGCCCGCAATGTCCCGGCCTACGCGTTGTTAGGTTTCACCACATCGCTCAGCTCGCCGATGATCGTCGATCCCGCCAGTCTCGGCCTCCCGCCGGGAGTACGCGCCGATTACGCCGTCATCGTCGGGCTGCAAGGCGCGACCACGCCGGCGGCCATTGCGAGCCGAATCACGGCGGCCGTCAATTTGCTGAACACAAGCGCCGGGCTTCAAATCTCGGCCGTGGTATTGAATCAAACCGTGCAGCTCGTCGGACCGCAGGCCGCCTTCGACGGCACCAACCTCGCCGACCCCGCGAGCAGCCCGCTGAAAGCCGCGGACCTCAATCAGACGACGATCAAGCTGGACGAATTGACCGACGCCCAAGGCCAGACCGAACCGCTGATGCGAGTGTTCGGGCACCCGGTGACGGATTCCGGCCCGTTGTTCTGGAGCGACGAACTGGAGGGAGACACGACCTCCAAAAATTACGGCGCAACCGCTCGCGGGAATAATCGTTTCTACGATTTCCGCCGCGGCCAGAATAATAGCTTCGAGGGTTGGTACATCGACGATATCATCATCGGTTTCGCCGAACGGGGCGAGATGATTACCAACGCGCCGTCCGATAACACCGGCTTCGATTTCATGCGGGCACCGCTCGTGAACGAGCCGATCGTGGTAACCGGCAGCTACCAACTGGAGATTCGCCGCGGCGACGAATTCGGTACGTTGGTGCTCGATCCGTACCGCGTCGTGCCTCTCGCCGCCCAAGCCGATACCAATGACCGCTGGACGACGGGCTATACACTCCAGTTCCCGGCGGCGACCAACATCGGGCACGGCGATCGCTTCTGGATCAACGACGGCGTGAGTCAACAGACGTTCGTCTTCCTCGACAGCACGGTCGGTACTAGCGTTCCCTTGAATCCGCCGTTGACCGGCAGCGAATGGCCTGTGTACTTCCAAGCCTCTTGGAGCGCCGGACGAATCGCCAACGCCGTCGCCGCGGCGGTCAACGCAGCCCGTGACGCCGGCCGACTGATGGTCAGCGCTGCATCTATTTCTACCAGCGAGAGAGTCGATCTCTGGGACGCTACCTACGTCGGCGGCAGCATCGGCGGTGTTGCTCCGCAAGGCCTGCAACACATCTCCTTTGGGATCGTGGAGAGCACCGGCTTGCCCAACGAGACCCCGAAATTCTCGAACGGCGCGGGCAATCCGGTGATCGGTGATCGGAACGCCTTCCGCGAGAAAGGGCAGATCATCGTCGAGAACACGTCGGTCTTTCATGCTTCCGAATACGGCATTCGCGTGGAGCCGGCGGCACGCGAACCGGTCTCCAACGCCCCGCATCCGGCTTCGGGACGCACGATGAACGCCCCCAATCAATTGGTGGCGGGAGTCACGCTTCAGAATAACTTGGTCGCCTTCAACACGCTGGGCGGTATCCGCATCAGCGGCGAGGTCGGGCAGCCTACCGGTGCCATTCCCTTCGTTCGCGTTGTGAACAATACGGTTTACGGCGGCCTCGCACCCAACGGCGTGGGAATTACGGTCGTCAACAACGCCGGTCCGACCTTGCTCAACAACGTCGTGGCCAACCTCAACACGGGCATCCTGGTGGACGCCTCGTCCAATCCCAATACCGTGTTGGGCGGTAACGCCTATCAGGGCAACGGCGTCAACGTGCAAGGCCGCGGACTGGGCACCTTCGATCGGGTCTTGGCCCCCGGAGCCCCGCTGTTCGTCGACCCGGCCAACTACAACTTCATCCCGGATCGAGGCTCGGAGATCATTGACAGCTCCATCGATGCGTTGCAGGAACGGTTCGCGTATTACAATTCCGTTCTGCAACCCCTAGGCATCGCGGCTTCGCCGATCATCGCTCCCGCCTTCGACCTTTACGGCCAATTGCGGAAGGATGATCCGGCGGTCAACCCGCCTCCCGGCGGCGGTCTTAGCGTCTTTAAGGATCGCGGAGCCGTGGACCGGGTGGACTTCCGCGGCCCGACCAGCGGCTTGATCGAGCCGTTGGATAACGATGGGGCGGGCGTGGATCGCGATCGCCGGTTGAATGACGTATTCGTCGCCGGCCAACGCGTCTTCCGCTTCGCCGTGAAGCTGCTGGATGAGGACGGCGTCGGTGTCAACGATCGCACAGTGACGGCGGATGCCGTTTCCGTCTACCGCGGCGACGTCCTGCTGGAGGAAGGCAAGGACTACTTCTTCCAGTACCAACCGGTTGACGACATCATTTACTTGGTGCCGGCCTCCGGGGTGTGGTCGATCGGCCACATCTATAAGATCGTGCTCGACAACCAAGCCATCCGCGATCTGGCGAACAATCCGCTTCAGGCCAATCGCGGGGACGGCACGACCTACTTCACGGTCAATGTGGCGGGCATCGACTTTGGTGACGCGCCCGACGGCCCGTATCCCAC
>Ga0067045_1002848_pt1 | contig 41497 bp, 34 predicted proteins | sample TerdegcTABiofilm_FD_59184 | JGI IMG/M metagenome (GOLD analysis project Ga0067045, IMG submission 59184) | Combined Assembly of (Gp0054472, Gp0054536) Wastewater bioreactor microbial communities from Singapore -Terephthalate degrading... | reverse complement strand
GTTATCAGTTGATTCACTATTCCCGCTTTCGTTCCACAGTCGATGAGAACAATGTGTTTCCTCCCTTCTCGGTGAATCGAGGTAGCCTTTGCAGTACCTACCTCTCCGATTAGGTTTCTTCCTTCCATAGGAGGGAAGGCTCTTAGGAAAGCGACTACCTCCTTCAGTTGCGACCTGGAAAGTTCCCTTTTCCCTTTGGGGATTCTGACGATCACTCCCGTTGGTGTTCCCCGATCCCGGAGATGGAGAGTCAAACGTCGAGTATCAACTCCCGTTATTCCCGGAACTTGCTGATCCTGTAGAAACGTATCCAAGGAGATCCTGCCTGTAGGGATAGGCCCCCTATAGAGATGTTTCACCACGAATCCTGTGGCTTTCACTGCTTTTCTCGAGACTCCTTTTTCGGGCCCTCCCTCGTTCCATTTCGGATCTGACCCATAATTCCCAATGAGTGGGTAAGTCATCACCACGATCTGTCCGGCATAGGAAGGATCGGTTAGAATTTCGTGATAACCGCACATCCCTGTATTGAATACAACTTCCCCTGTCCCAAGGGAATGATCCAGAGTCAATTCTTCGGGGAATAAGGCTGAATGTCCAAAGGATTCTCCATAGAACACTTCTCCATCGGCCAATACAAGGGCCGCTTGATCTGCCACTGCTTCCTCCTGATTAAATATACATATCAACTGTATATTTATACATTACTGTTCAAAAAAAAACCGGCTTTTTGCCGGCTTGATAGTCCCTAGGGGAATCGAACCCCTATTTGAAGAATGAGAATCTCCTGTCCTGACCGTTAGACGAAGGGACCTTTTTGCTCTTCCCGGGGAGGACTCGAACCCCCACAAACAGATCCAGAGTCTGTGGTGCTACCATTACACTACCGGGAAAGGCTTTCAAACCGCAATAAAATTACCTATAAACCATTGGTTTGTCAAGAACTCAAGGGTTGGATGATCCAGCAGGAACGCTGGGAGTCGAAAAAAAGCCGAGAAGCGGGAATCTCGAGGATTCTTCCATCTTCTCCCAAGAACTTGATCAAGCCTAGGAGAACGTTGACCTCTATTATCTTGAAAATGGTACCTTCATACGAAATTCTCGTGCCTTCGGAAGGTAGTTTCTTTCGTTCTTCCTGGTATAAACTGTATTCATAGGCAAGGCAACAGAGCAGCCTGCCACAAGGTCCAGATATTTTCACAGAGTTTAAGGACATGTTCTGTACTTTGGCCATCTTTATGGATACGGGATTCAACTTGTCCGTAATGGAATGGCAACAGAGCAACCTTCCACAGACACCGATTCCGCCAATTACCCTTGCCTCGTCCCTAACACCGATCTGTCTCAATTCGATTCGCATTTTGAAGTGAGAGACCAAATCTTTCACTAAATCCCTAAAATCCACCCGCGCATCGGCAGTAAAAAAGAAAAGAATTTTGGGTTCATCCATCATGTAATGAGCTGAGACGAGTTTCATATCCAAATGGTGTTGTAGGATCTTTTCCCTGCAGATTTGAAAGGCTTCTTCCTCCTTCTTCTTGTTTTCTTCAAAGCGGCGGATGTCCTCGTCCGTGGCTCTACGAACCACTTCAAACACCATCGGCTTACTTCCGTCGGTTTCTCGGAGGTGATACTCTTTCACTACCCCGAGCATTTCCGCCAAATCCTTGCCGTACCGGGTATCTACCACGAGATACTCACCTGGAGAGTACTCCTCGTTCTTGGGATCACAAAGTTCAGTCTCACTGGAATGAAGGATCTTGACCAGGAATAAGGCCCTGTCTAGCTGAACAGTTATTACATTGCCCTCTTCCTCAGGGGCATTGTCTAGTATTTCATCTGTCATATATACAGTCTCCTGCGTTTGTATCTACGGAATTCTACTGAAGAAGATCTACTAAAGCCCCATAGATTTCGTCCACTCGTTTTAAAATATCCAGTTGCTCTCTCTGTCCCTGCATTACTTCAGCAGCTAACCGCTCCAATTTTTCATCGATCACTCGTATCTGAGTGTATTTCTTTCGATTTAGGATTCCTTTGGAGGAAGTCTTTTCATCGATCCGATAGCATCCTTTTACGATGAGACGAAGAAAGGCACGAACCGCTTCCTTGTACTCCATCACACCTGAAAGGGTAGGATCGTTCTTCAATCGTTCCCCCACCTGATGCACCTGATCGAGGGCTTTTTCCAGGTGAGCATACAATTCCTCCGAACTAAGATAGGTTTGACTGATTTCCTCTGTTTTCTCCTCCTCTTCTGTTTCTTTAGATAGAAAAGATAGGAACCGATTTGTTTTAATGCGCTTGGTCTCTTTCTTTTCTACGGGTTTCTGGGGTACTAGAAAGAACCCCCCTGGGAAATCGATGCGCTCCATGCCCTACAAAGTGGTGCCCTGGATTGAGGTGGTTTGTACGGGTTCTTCCCGTCCTCGTATCCATCTCTGGAAGATTGACCCGTTCCGTTTTGATGGGAATTGGGAAGTTTCCCTCCCTGCTCCGGTAATATGGAGCTCTCCTTGGAGCAGGACCCCTTCCTCGGCGATCAGGCGGGGGGCTTGGATTTGCCCCATCACTACAGCAGAGGATAGAATCACTACCTTCTCAGTGGAAACGATGTTACCACTGACGATTCCCCCAATTACAATAGAGGAAGCTTGGATGGTACATTCAGCCCTTCCCGTCCGTCCAATGAACACCTTGCCCTTCGTTTTAATGGACCCTACGAAATCTCCATCGATCCTGAAAATTCCATTGACTGTAACATCTCCCTTGAAGGAAGTACCTTCTCCCACAAGGGAATTGAAAAGAGCGTGCTCCTCAACTGCAACACCTACCGATTTCTGTGGCATCTCCGATCCCTATTCTGCATCCTGGTTAGCAGCAGAAATATTGAGGTACTTTTCTGGATCTACTACCTCTGCTCCAATCCTTACCTCGTAATGCAAATGGGGACCCGTGGAAAGTCCTGTATTCCCCATTGTTCCAATCACCTGTCCCTGGGTAACGTCTTGTCCTCGGCTTACCAGAATTCGTTGGAGATGAGCATACCGGGTATAGAATCCATACTTATGTCGGATAATGACGTAATTACCAAATCCTAGGGGTTCATAATCGATGGACACCACCTTCCCTCGGGCTGTGGATACTACCGGAATATTGTATCCAAACGCGATATCGATTCCCTTATGGAGATACCACTGTCCTGTAAAGGGATGGATTGCGGGTCCGAATCGTTGGGTAATACGCCCCCTTACACCTTTCACAGGCCAGAGGGTAGGAATGTCAAGTAAAAGATCCTTCTGATTGGACAGGAGGTCCTTTAGTTCCTTCAAAGGATCGATGGAAGACTCCAATACAGAGCGTATCGTCTTGATCTGATTGATTTCGCGCAACGATGCATCATCTGCCCCATTCATGGAGAGGAACGAGGACAGATCCCCCCTTTGAATATCGGGATTTGCCTGTTTGGGAAGACTAATCCCTAGAGTTTCTAGGGTAGTAGTCAAACTCCCTTGGAATTTTCTTGCCACCCGTTGAAGCTCCGCTACTTCTTCCCGTACTAGTTCCAAGTTCGCTTGGGCGGCTTGTAGCTTTTGGGTACGGCTAGTCAATACTTGCTCCGTGCTGGTATACTTGGTGGAAATAGTAAAGAAGCCAATTCCCATTCCGCAGATCAACAGTACGACGAGAAACAGGGTGAATACGTTTATTTGGAAATTGAAAATCTTTCGTTCCGAATGGGGAATCAACATCACGGTAAACTTATGCTTCCCTATTCGTACAAGGGTAGCTACCCCTGCTCGGACCCCGCTCCAAAACCAGAGCAATCCACTCAAGATCCGAGAAAAGAATCGGTTTTCTAATTTCTTGTATCGATATGCAGGAGACAATTCAGGCCCTCATCCTTCCCAGTTTTAAGACGTGCCCACAAATAACTTACCATGGCACAAGAAGTTTGTCAATTTCATATTGACGATTGCCCAGTGTCATGGTATGTTCTATTCGAGCTGATCTTTTTCTAGATCTCAAACCATACAATTTCAAGGATAGGACATGCATTTATTTGACTCGCACGCACACATAGGTTTAATTACAGAAGATCCGATCGAACAGCTCATCATTGTCCAGGAAGCTCGCAAAGAATCGGTAGAAGGCATCGTCAGCATCTGTAACAACCTACTCGATTTCTTTCAGGTGTATGAAAACCTGAAAACCGCGCCTCATGTCTACTTCAGCATTGGGGTAGCCCCTTCTGAAGTAGCCAATCTTCCCAAGGATTGGACCCAAAAAATAGAAACAGGAGCCAAGCTTCCCCGTGTGGTCGCCCTTGGGGAAATAGGCCTAGACTACTATAGGAAATTCGGCAATAAAGACAGTCAAATTGAGCTTTTTATTCGTCAATTGGAACTTGCGGAACGGTTGAACCTCCCCGTAATCATTCATAACCGTGAGGCGGGCTCCGATGTACTAGAAATCTTAAAAGAAAAACTGCCTCGGAGAGGGGGGGTATTACACTGTTATTCTGAAGATTGGAATTACGCCAAACAGGCCCTTGATCTGAATCTTTACATCTCTTTTGCGGGGAATGTAACCTATCGAAACGCCCGGAACCTACACGATACGGCAAAAAAAATGCCTTTGGATCGGATGTTGATAGAATCGGAGAGTCCCTTTATGGTTCCCTCCATCCATCGGGGCAAGCGAAACAAACCGGCCTACCTGAAATACACAGCGCAATTCATTGCAGAACTCCGAAACGAAGATCTAGAAGTAGTTGCCGAAACGATCTTCCAGAACTCTCTTCGTTTCTTTCAGGTGAATGTCTAGCAGAGGTTCCTTTTACCATCCAGTTACGATTGGGAACGTAAAAATTCCGGGGAATGTATTTCTCGCACCTATGGCAGGTTACACGGATGTAGCTTTCCGTACCATCGCTGTTAGGGAAGGTGCCGACTGCACCTATACGGAATTGATCTCTGCGGAAGGGACACTGCGGGATAGCAAGAATACGTTCTCCTTGCTCAGTCGTTCTCCGGAAGAAACCTACTGGGGCGTGCAAATCTTTGCTTCTTCCCCCTATGCGGCAGGCAAAGCAGTGGAGAAAATTCTATCTTTAGTCACCCCAACCCTGTTCGACCTTAACTGTGGATGTCCGGCGCCAAAGGTTGTCCAACATGGAGGGGGAGCCGCTCTACTGAAGGATCCTTCCCTAATCTACCTGATCGTGAAAACAATGAACGAGTCCACATCCTTACCCATTACGGTAAAGATTCGTTCAGGCTGGGATGCGGAGTCCATCAATTACATGGAAACAGCTGATGCCGCCCTTCAAGGTGGTGCTTCGTTGGTTTGTCTTCATCCTCGAACTCGCACTCAGGGATACGGCGGAAAATCCGATTGGAGCCATCTTGCAAACCTCAAATCCTCCCTTTCCATACCCGTGTTCGGTTCAGGAGATCTTTTCACACCCCACGATGTGATCCGGATGATGGAAACTACCCGCTGTGATGGGGTGATGATCGCAAGGGGCGCGGTAGGGAACCCTTTCATCTTTGCTCAAGTAAAGGCTCTTATGCAAGGAACTCCGCCCCTAAAAATTCCGAAAGAGAAACGATTGGCCGTTGCCCTAATGCATCTCGATCTGGCCATTTCCTCCTTGGGAGAACCCTTGGCATGCCGCGAGATGCGAAAGCACTTCTGTGCGTATGTGAAAGGCATAGAAGGCTCGGCTGCGTTCCGAAATAAGATCGTCCACGCGGAAACTCGGGAACAGTATTATCGGTTGGTAGAAGAGTTCACTCAATCTCACTCATCTTGACCTTCTTTTCCCGTGAGTGGTATACAGACTTGTGAGTGACCTAGAGGAAAAGATCGGACATTACTGCGGGGTAGTGGGGCTCTTTTCCCAGGAAGAAACGAATATCCCCGAAACTCTCTTCTTTCCCCTTTTCAGTCTTCAACACCGTGGGCAGGAAAGTTGTGGAATCGCGTACAAGAAGGGAAAAGACATCGTGGCTTACAAAGATCTGGGGATGGTGTCCACAGTCTTGAGCAAATACCTGAAAGAAAGGAAATTTTCCAAAATCGGTATCGGGCATGTCCGCTACTCTACCCAGGGTGGAAATAGAATCGAGAATGTGCAGCCTCTGGTAGTGAATTGCAACAAAGGGGCCATCGCTTTAGCTCATAATGGGAACATCCTCAATTCGGCTAGATTGAAGGAAGAGCTCTTCCAGGAAGGATCGATCTTCCAAACCACTTCGGACACAGAGCTGATTCTCCACCTCCTTTCCCGCACTCCCGAAAAACACTTTCTCACAGCCCTTACCACCACCCTTCATCGTCTGCAGGGAGCTTATTCCATTGTCATGATCTGGAATGATTCCCTCATTGGGATTCGGGATCCCATGGGATTCCGCCCTCTGTATATAGGAAGGAAAGGGCCCTTATACGTACTGGCCTCCGAGACTTGTGCGCTCGACATCCTTCGGGTGGAAGAGTATCGATCGGTGAAACCCGGTGAATTGATCCTAATCCAGGATGGAGGGATGGAGACTATTCAGTTTGCCACCCCTACCCTTAAAAGGCAGTGCATCTTCGAACTGATCTATTTTTCGCGACCCGACTCCTTCGTGTTCGATGTGTCTGTCCATCAAGCTCGAAAAAAGATGGGAGCTGCATTGGCTAGACAGGATATGGATTCCCCCCATTTCTCGGCTGACATCGTAGTACCTGTACCAGACTCCGGCACCAGTGCGGCATTAGGGTATTCGGAAGAGTCAAGAGTACCCTTCGAGTTGGGGTTGGCTCGGAACCATTACACGGGAAGGTCCTTCATCATGCCAACCACCAATGAACGAGAGCTGGTAGTACGGATGAAACTCCACCCTATTCGGAAAGCGCTTGAGGGAAAACGAGTCGTCCTAGTGGACGATTCCCTTGTTCGGGGGACCACCAGCACGATCCTGGTGCGCATGATCCGTGAAGCGGGAGCAAGAGAAGTGCATCTTCGCCTTTCTTCACCTGAGCTCAAATGGCCCTGTTTCTTTGGAATCGACATTCCCACCCGTAAGGAACTGATCAGTAACCATCACACACCGACAGAAATTGCCTCCCTCATAGGGGCTGATTCGGTTCGTTTCTTGGAGATTTCTAATCTGAAGGACTGTGTGGCAGATTCTTCATCCTACTGCTATGCGTGCTTCAATGGAGAGTATCCGTATCCCATCGAGAAAGAGAGGTTACAGGATGGATTATCGAACTGCAGGTGTTGATATCGACAAAGGGGATCGTTTCGCTCGATTTATCGCCTCCTTGCGATCCCCTGCCGTTAGCTCCTCCATTGGAGGCTTTTCCGGAGGAATTCCCCTTGATGTGAGGGGATACAAAAATCCCCTTCTGCTTTCCACAACCGATGGGGTAGGTACAAAGCTCCTGGTAGCCAAACGACTCCAAAAGTATGACACCATAGGAATCGATCTAGTAGCGATGAACGTGAACGATCTGGCAGTGTGCGGAGCCCAACCGTTGACCTTTCTGGATTATATTGCCTGTGGTCACCTAAATGAAGGGATTTTACAGGATGTTATCCGGGGAATCGTCTCAGGATGTGAACAGGCAGGATGCACGTTGGTAGGAGGAGAAACGGCTGAAATGCCCGATCTCTATGAAGAGAACGATATCGATCTAGCGGGGTTCTGTGTGGGGCTAGTAGAAAAAGAGGAGGCTCTCCCCAAGCTGTCCCGTATGCAAGAGGGAGATCTGATCTACGCCCTTCCCTCTTCGGGAATTCATTCCAACGGTCTTTCCCTTGCCCGCAAAGTGCTGGAAAACGCATCGGAGAACCTCTGGGAAGAGCTCCTAACTCCCACCCGGATCTATGTTTCCGAACTCATACTTTTTGCGAGAGCGGGTGTGCTTCTTGGGGCAGCCCACATCACGGGAGGGGGGTTGGAAGGAAACGTCGTACGCGTGGTCCCAAACACCTTGCGTCCCCGCTTCTCTTGGGACTGGCCGGTGCCTTCCATCTTTCATACCATTCAACGAGAGGGCAAGATCCAGCTTGAGGAGATGCGGCGGGTATTCAATATGGGAATCGGAATTGCCATGATCATTCCCCGGACGGAAGAAAAGCGGTTCCTCGAACTTGCCCAGACAAATCGGACAAAAACCTTTAAAATCGGAGAATTGATCCGTGGCTAAGGTGACCGTATTTGCTTCTGGAAACGGTTCGAACTTCGAAGCCATTGTGAAAGCCTTACAGGGAACATCGCACCGGGTGGTGTGCCTTATTTCAGACAACGAGAAAGCGTACGCTCTGGATCGGGCAAGGAGACTTCAGGTTCCCTATCATGTATTCCCTTTCCGTACAAAAACAGAACGGAGAGATTCAGAGGAAAAAATATTGAATCTGCTACGTTCTTACGGTACGGATTTCATTGCCCTCGCCGGCTTCATGAAACTCCTATCGCCCCTTTTAATCGACGCGTACCCCAATAGAATCGTGAACATTCACCCCTCCTTACTCCCCAAATACCCGGGGACTCAGGGAATCCGAGACAGTTATCTTTCGAGCGATCTAGAACTAGGAATTACCATCCACTATGTGGATTATGGATTGGATACCGGGCCTATCATTGCTCAACGATCCTTCCGCCGAATCGGAACCGAAACGATAGAAGAGATCGAGGAAAAAATCCATGCCCTGGAACACGAAGTTTACCCAAAAGTATTGATAGATCTTTTGGATGCATTAGAACAGAACAAGTAAGAGGAGATCCTTTGTGCGAGTCTTGATTCTTGGAAACGGAGCGAGAGAGCATGCCTTGACATGGAAGTTCTCAAAAAGCAAGCGAATTTCGGCCCTGTTCGTGGCACCTGGGAATGCCGGCACAGGGGAAATTGCAACGAATCTTCCGGATGTTCGTCCCACATCGGCGGAAGAAGTAATTCAGGCTTGTCGTACTCAACGGGTAGATCTAGTGTTCGTCGGACCAGAAGACCCCCTTGCAGTAGGGATCGTCGATGCTTTACAAAAGGAAAAGATCCCTGTTATCGGCCCTTCTGCAAAATCGGCCCAGTTGGAGGCCTCAAAAGCGTTTGCGAAATCTTTCATGATGCGGAACAATGTCCCTACCGCGGAACATCGGACCTTCACCTCCTATCCGGATTTGGAACGATTCCTCACGTCCACTACCAAGCGGGTCGTATTGAAGAAAAGCGGTCTAGCAGCGGGGAAAGGAGTGGTGGAATCTGGAGACCTTAAAGAACTCCTTCAATTTGCACGGCGAACTCTCCAGGAAGATCAACTAGTAGTGGAAGAGTTTCTCGAGGGTTTCGAAACCTCCATCTTTGTGCTTTGCGATGGGTCCTCCTATCGCGTCCTACCTCCCTGCATGGACTACAAAAAGGCATACGATGGAAACAGAGGACTCAACACGGGCGGTATGGGAAGCATCTGCCCTGTTCCTTCGGTGACCGCTTCGCTCATGAACCGCATTCAAAACGAAGTGATAAACCCCACAATGGAGGGGTTGGAAAAAGAAGGACTTACCTATAAAGGCGTGCTCTACTTAGGCCTTATGATTACTAAAGAGGGCCCTAAGGTACTGGAGTTTAACGTACGCTTTGGGGATCCGGAGACACAGGTCCTCCTTCCCTTGCTTTCCAACGATATGGGAAACCTGGCAGAGGCGGTCGTTACTGGTTCTTTACCCCAACTACCCTTCGATCCACCGGACAAGACCGCTGTCGGAGTGGTGATTGCAGCTCCTGGTTACCCAGGCACCTATCCCAAAGGGTTGCCCGTGGAACTCGAGGTTCCTAAAGGCAGTGATTGCACCCTCATATTCCATGCAGCTACCCAGAGAGACCCAAAGGGAAATCTGAATACTAATGGGGGTAGATGTTTCACCGTCGTGGGGATTGGGAAAGATATTTTCGAAGCTTCCGCTAAAGCGTACGAGGTAGTACCCAGGGTTCGGTTCGAAGGAGCATGGTACCGAAAAGACATTGGAAAGTTATTGCCCCATCCCTTTTAACCCTGAGAATCCTTGTTGTCTTCGAATTTCGTATAGAAGAATCCCCGTGGCTACGGATACATTGAAGGATCCTACGTGCCCTCCCATCGGGATCTTCACCAGAAAATCACAAGCTTCTCTCACCAATCTACCCAATCCTTTACCCTCACTGCCCATCACTAGAACAGTTTTCCGATTCAAATCCACATCCATCACAGGGATTCCCTCCATGTCTGCTCCGTAGATCCAGTACCCTGCTTCCTTCAGGTACGATAGAACCCGCACGATGTTGGGAACTTCCAAAAGAGGAACATACACACTGGCTCCCGACGATGTCCGGTCCACTCCCATCGACTCGTGAGCCGACCGTCGTTTTGGAATCAATACTCCATCCACCCCAAACAAATCGGCAGATCGCAGGATGGCTCCTAAATTCTGAACATCCGTAATTCCATCCAAAACAACAAGGCAAGATTGGTCGCCTGCTTGGGTAACAATGTCCTCCAAAGAAAGGCTTTCCAATTTCTCTGTGGGAATTTTCAGTACAGCGCCCTTGGTCTGTTCCACTCCCGGAAACCGGAAAGGAAAATCCGCCTCGCACCATTGGACCGGAACCCCAACTCTACATGCTTTCGCCTCCAACGCTTGTATCCGGGAGGTTTTTCGATTCAGGTATAACACCATTCCTCGATTCGGACGATCCAGATACGCGTCTATGGAATGAAGGGAAACCACGTACCGATACATTTCTATTTCTTCTGACCAAATTGCTTTACTTTATCCACTACCCCATCGTAGTTCGTGTCCCGTTCGTATCGATCTACATACACTCCATTCTTTAAATAGACCCAGAGGTCGATCCTCCCATCGAAATTCGTATCGATCCATTCACTCTGAAGGGCTCCATTGGTATAGAAACATAGATCATCCATTCGACCATCGAAATTAAAATCCAGTTCCTCGTAGAGTTTCCTCCCTTTTTCGTCCAAGATCATTACATGATCGCTCTTTCCGTCCCTATTTCGATCGAACTCTAGTTTCGAAGTTTTGATTGAGGAAAAGGAAGCGTAAGTTTCTTGCCGAATCCGTTCCACATCCACTTCAGCCGAAGCAGAAAAAAGGGGCGTAAACACAGTTGCCATATACAGAATAAAAAATAACCATCTTTTCATGAGGGCTGTCCAGTTAGAGAATCGGAAAGAAAGGAAACAACATTGAGGTAGATTCATGCATTTCGGAGTTCTGACAACGGGATTGGATGAGGTTCGGTATTTTCCCCTTCTATTTCGGCAAGTTCCCGCAAGAGAGCTTTCGCACGACTGGAAAGACGGGTGGGAACCTGTACGAACACCTTAATGTACATGTCTCCTTTTTTGTTTGGTTGATTGGGATACGGGAACCCTTCCCCTTTCAACCGAAGGATTTTGCCGTTCTGTGTACCCGGAGGAATCACCAGACGGATTTTTTTATCCTCCAGATTCCGGATGGTCAACTCAGCTCCCAAGGCTGCCTGAGTGATGCTGATGGGAATCGCACAATACACATCGTTTCCATCCCGTTCAAAGTATTCATGCGGTCTAACGTGAATGATCACGTACAGATCCCCACTAGGCCCACCATTCGGACCCGCATCCCCTTGGCCTGGAATGGTGATACGTTTCCCATCCTCGATTCCCGGCGGAATGGTCACTTTTATCTTTTGAAGCTTTTTCAGTAACCCGCTTCCCCCACAGTGTTTACAAGGATGGTCGATAATGTAGCCTTCACCATTGCAGTGGGGGCAGCTAGAGGCAATCGAAAAGAATCCAGAACTCCGTCGAATCTGCCCCGTACCGCCACAAGTGGGACAGGTTTTTCTTCCGCCACCGAGCTCTACACCCGTTCCCCCGCAGATTCCGCAGGGAGCATTCCGATTGTAGGAGATTTCTACCTTTGTTCCGTTTACCGCGTCTTTAAAATCTATCTCCAGATCATATCGGAGATCCGCTCCACGCTGGAGGGTAGTGGTACGACCTGTACCAGACCGACGCCTTGTACCTGTTCCAAAGAAGGAGTCGAAAATACCCGAAAAATCTCCAAATATATCCTCGAAATCTCGGAACACAGAAGAGAAATCGTGGGGAGAACCCCCACCGGCTCCTCCCATCCCTTCCACCCCCGCGAACCCAAACTGGTCATACGTTTCGCGTTTTTTCGGATCCGAGAGTACCTCGTAGGCTTCTGTCGCCTCTTTAAACTTCTCTTCTGCTTCTTTGTTTCCAGGGTTCTTATCCGGATGGTATTGTACTGCGAGTTTTCTATAAGCTTTTTTAATTTCATCTAAGGAGGCGCCTCGGGGAACCCCGAGGACCTCGTAATAATCTCGTTTAGCCAAGCTGCCACACCTTAGGAGTTAGGTTATTTTTTATCGTCGTCCACTACTTCGTAATCCACATCCTCTACATTGGACTTTGCAGAGGTCTTCGAACTCCCGCTTCCAGAGGATTGGCTACCACTAGTGCTTCCGCCACTTCGCTGCTGGGCCTGTTTGTACACTTCTTCCGAAATCCGGAACGCTGCCTGCTTTAATACTTCTGTCTTTTCTCTGATCTTCGCTGCATCCCGACTGTCCATCACAGAACGTAGATCCGAAATAGCAGCCTCTATCCGTTTGCGATCTTCGGAAGAAACTTTGTCTCCGAATTCCCGCAAGGTTTTTTCCGTATTGTAGATCAGGCTATCCGCTTCGTTTCTCGCCTCGGCAGCCTCCTTCATCCGTCGGTCTTCCTCGGCATGTTCTTCCGCTTCTCGGACCATGCGCTGAATCTCTTCCTCTTTCAACCCGGAGGAAGACTCGATACGAATCTTCTGCTCTTTACCCGTCCCCAGGTCTTTTGCTGAGACGTGAAGAATTCCGTTGGCATCGATATCAAAGGTTACCTCGATCTGGGGCACACCTCTAGGTGCCGGTGGAATCCCTACAAGATCGAATCGAGCCAACGTTCGGTTCATGCTGGCCATTTCCCGTTCCCCTTGGAGAACGTGGATAGATACAGCCGTCTGGTTATCCGCAGCAGTAGAGAAGATTTGAGTCTTTTTTGTAGGTATGGTGGTATTCCGCTCGATTAACTTGGTGAACACGCCTCCCAAGGTTTCGATTCCTAGCGAGAGGGGTGTCACATCCAGCAGGAGAACATCCTTCACTTCTCCCCCAAGAATACCTCCCTGAATGGCCGCACCTACCGCTACCACCTCGTCCGGGTTTACCCCCTTGTGAGGCTCTTTCCCAAACATCTCTCGCACCAATGCCTGTACTGCGGGGATCCGAGTGGATCCTCCTACCAGGATGACCTCATCGATGTCCTTCGGAGTCAAGCCGGCATCCTTCAATGCCTGCTCAACCGGTCCTCGCGTCCGTTCAATCAGGTCTCCGATCAACTGCTCCAATTTTGCCCGTGTGAGGGTATAGAGCAGATGTTTAGGTCCTGAAGCGTCTGCCGTAATGAAGGGCAAATTGATTTCTGTGCTGTGAGTCGTAGAGAGTTCTTTCTTTGCTTTTTCAGCGGCATCCTTCAAGCGTTGTAGAGCCATTCGGTCCTTGGATAGGTCGATCCCGAAATCGCGCTTGAAGTTTTCGATCAGCCAATCCATGATCCTCTGGTCGAAGTTATCTCCCCCTAGGTGGGTATCCCCGTTAGTGGATTTTACTTCGAAAACACCATCTCCCAGTTCGAGGATGGAGATATCGAAGGTTCCTCCTCCCAGGTCGTATACCGCGATCTTTTCTTCTTTCTTGCTTTTCTCGAATCCGTACGCTAGTGCTGCGGCAGTGGGTTCGTTCACGATCCGCTTCACTTCGAGGCCTGCGATTCGTCCCGCGTCCTTCGTAGCTTGACGCTGGGAGTCGTTGAAGTAGGCTGGTACGGTGATTACCGCTTCGGTTACCTTTTCCCCCAGGTAATCTTCTGCGGTCTCCTTCATTTTTTGTAAAATGGCTGCGGAGATCTCGGGAGGAGAATACTGTTTTCCCATGATCTCTACCCGTGCCATTCCAGCTGAATCTTCTACTACCTTGTAGGGAACCATACGAATTTCTTCGGTCACCTCATGGTACCGTCTACCCATAAAACGCTTGATGGAATACACGGTATTTTCAGGGTTCGTGATCATTTGGTTCTTTGCGGGTTGCCCCACCAGCCGCTCACCCTTCGCAGTAAAGGCTACGATAGAAGGAGTTGTCCGTTGTCCTTCAGAATTGGGTATTACAACTGGTTCTCCATTCTCCATCACTGCCACGCAGGAGTTTGTGGTTCCTAGATCGATTCCAATAATTCTTCCCATAGTACGTGCTCCTCTCTTTTAGAAAACGACGGTTATGTACCCGCCATAGTGTTCTGTTCATTATTTACCGTTGAAGTGTCCTTTGCCTTCGGCATAGACACTTTGACTTTTGCCGTTCGAATGATCTTGTCATGGAGGCTGTACCCCTTCTGGTAATCCTCTAGGACGATCGATACCTCATGATCCGGCCGTTCTTCGCTAGTGATAGCCTCATGCTTGGTCGGATCAAAGGGTTGTCCTACGGATTCCAGCCGTTTCAATCCCCACTTTCTTTCTAATAGTTCGTATAGTCTTTTTTCGATCATCAAGATTCCTTCATGGAAGGAATCGAAATCTTTCGAGGTTTCGGCCGACTTAATGGCACGCTCGAAATCATCCAGAATATGGACCAGATCAAGGAGAAGTTGTCTATTGGCAAATTGAATCGCTTCCTGCTTCTCCTTCAGCATCCGTTTTCGGAAATTTTCGAACTCCGCTGCTTTACGGAGATACTGGTCTTTCAGCGCACCATTCTCTTCTTCCAATTCTTTGATTCGATTGTCCTTAGCTTCTAATTTTTTCTCCAGGGTCTCTTCCTCCTGCAATTGGGGCTTACTTTCCTCCACAACAGGGGAAGACCCATTATCGTTTCTTGTTTCTTGATTCTGAATAATTTTTTCCTTCTCTTGCTGTTGTTCTTTCCATTCCTCGCGATTGTCCGACATGATTTTTCCTCGGGTGGAGATTTGATTTCAACTAAAAAATACTAACCGGGGAAAGAGTCGTCAAGATTTTCCTGAAAGCTCCAATATCAACTCTACCTCTCCTCTGCTTAGTTTGGTGGCGGTAGCGATCTGCTCCACTGTCCATCCTTGATGGGCTAGCTTTGTGACTGTTTCCCTAGCGCTTAGGGAGGGAGCACCGCGTTCTCCCTTTCCCGGCCCTTTGGCCCCTTCTTTCAAGAGAGAACCAAGGAGTTTCACCTGATCCTGAGCCTCCCGACTGAGTTCTTGAAGTCTAGTTTCCGTTTTAGCCAACCACTCCCTAGCCTTCAACAGGTTAGCCGCCCTCGTCTCGAGGTCTTTCATCAATCCATCTATCTGCGAGATTCTTTGGATCGTTTCCTCCGCTCGCCCTTTACCCTCCGAAAGGATCTGTAGTTGTCTTCCTAAACTCTGTACTTCATCGGGCAATTCCTTCAATTCTTGTTCTATGGAACTCATGCGACGTTCCATTTCCTGAAGGACTTGAAAGTTCTTGTCGATTCCTTCCAGGGTAAGATCGAGGAACTTTCGCTTCTTTTCCAACCGTTCGAACCGAGTCTCGACATCCTGCTGTAGGCTCTGTAAACTCCGGAGATTCGCCTGTATGGACTGGATTCCATCCTCTGATGTGGCAACTTGCCTCAGTTTCAGTTCGATCCCTTCGGACATCGCCATCAATCGTTTGAAGTCTTCTTCGATGGAATCGATTCGTCTCTTCTCCGCAGTGAATCGCGCCAATTTTTCCGTAGCCTCTTCTCCGAGTTTCTTAACCCGTAAGAATTGGGCTTCCGTTTCCTTCAATTCTTTTCGGTCCTCTTCGATTCGCTGGAGATCCCGTTTCATCTCCTCGATTTGTTCCAACAGAGTCTGTTTCAAGGCATCTGCACGGTCGAATATCTTGGTTTGTTCCACAAAAGCCCTTTGTCGCTTTTCGATTTCCGAGAGATTCAACGTGAGCAACTTCGTACTTTCCTCTAATTTTCCGAAAAGCTTTTGATGCAGAGCCTCGAACCGTTCCTGTGTATCTTTCATGTACGATCGCACATCCCGCACTTTTCCCTCCGCTTCTGTTTGAAGTTCCTTAATCTTCCGTTGGAACTCTTCCTGGAATCCTTCATACCCTTCCCGGAAAGCGGATAGGGCCTCTTCCGCCTTTTTGTGGAGGGACTCTTCCAGTGCGTCGATCCTTTCTGCCAAGGAAACCAACTCTTCCTTCAACCGTTTCCGTTCCTCTTCCGTCGCCAAGATGAGGTCATTCTTTTGCTTGAGGAACTCATCCCTCAAAGAGCCAAGCGTATTGGATATCTGAACCTTGAAACCGGAAAATTGATTGGTAATTTCCGCTTCGCTGGTTTTCAGTTCCTGACCTACTTTCGCTTGCCACAGCGTGACATCGGAGCGTACATTCTCCAACAATCCTTCCAGTTCCCGTTTCTGGGCATCGAACGTATCCAAAATCGTCTTGAGACGATTCTCGTACTCTTTGTCGAAGCGTTCCATTTCTTCTTTTAGAACTTTTTGATGCCGAGCGAACTCTTCGGAGAAGGTTCCCAAGGAAGCAGTTTTACTTTCCTCGATTCCTCGAACCATTTCCTCACGATACTGTTCCAGATTCTTTTCGAATTCGCGAATACGGAATTCCGTCTGTTTTCGGAAACTTTCCACCTCCGTGTTTAGGGTTTCCACCTGAAGGAGGAACCGTTGTTGGAAATCCTGCAACACGGAAGATAGTTCTGACGTGTACCTTTCCTCGATTTTTCGCCGCTCATTCAGTTCCTCCGCCATCAAAGAGTCCAATGCGCCATCCACCTTGTTCTGCCATTCCATGAATTTGGATTGCATCTGTTGATCACGGCTCTTAAGATCCTGGAAGAACTCGTCCTCGAAGACCTTCAATTTCTCCGACACGTTCTCGTATGCTCTTGTTTTTAGATCCGCCAATCCTTTCTCTAGTTCTGCCATAGCATTCCGTAATTCGGTCATAGCCTTGGCAACTTCCTCTTGGTCCTTCAACCTTTGAGCATGCAGCTGCTTACCAAAGTTTGTGAAATCTTCCTGAAGTCTAACACGGGTTCTTTCCATGAACGTACGGAGATTATTCTCTAAATTGTCTATTTCGCCGGATACTTCTTCGATCTTGGCAAACCGATAGGAGAATTCCTTCTCTTGCTCTTGTAGTTTGGATTCCAGTTTTTGGAGAACCCGCGTTTCCAACTCTTCTCCTTGTCTATTGATCTTCTCCTCTACTTCTTGATACGTCCGTTTCATGAGAGCTTCAAAGGTTTTTGCCTCGTTGAGGAGAGTGGATCGCAGATGTTCTATGTTCTTCGTCCATTCTCCCCGGACCTCTTGGAGAGAAGCAAACTCTGCATGGAAAGAAGCCTCCATTTCTGATTGTTTCTTGGTAAGCTCTTCCGAAAGGGCCTCCATCCGTTTCATCACTTCTTGAGAAAAGAGCTCTAGGTTCTGTCTTCCTTGGAGAATCCTATCCCCAACTTCCTGCAGATAAGCTTGAACATGCGTATCTAGAGAATGAATCTTATCATCCAAGAGAGAGGTTTTCTTGAAGGTCTCTTCGGTGAACTGGGCAAGGGTTTTCTCAATGTCCATTTGGGCAGAAACAAAGGATGCCTTCATTTCCCCAGTTTGTTTCTCGAAAGCCATCCTTAAATCTTCTTCCAAGGATGCCGCAGCGGCGGAACTCTTGTTCCTCATTTCCGTAAACGAAGATTCGATTTCCTGTTCGATCTGATAGATCTTTGTTTCCAACTCATCCATCTGGGATTTCAAGGTTGTCTTCTCTGACTCGATCTGAGTGGAAAGATCTCGGTAGGTAGATTTCATCTTTTCTTCTACGTGTTCCTTCAGCTTCTGGAGAGCTTTCGTCTCCAGAAGTTCTCCTTTCCTTGCCACTTCCTCTAGACGCTCGTGATAAGATCGTTCTAGATCGGCCAATCGATTCGATACTTCCGTTACAAGATCTTCGGCCGTTTTCCGTAAGCTTTCTTCAAAGGACCCCGTCTCTTCTCGAAGCTTTCGCTCTGAGTTCTGGAGGAACAGAACAAGTTCATCCGTTTTTGCCATAGCCTCTGCAATTCGGGATTCCAGATAGGACACTGATTTATCCGTAGCAGAAAGCACCTGTTCCTTTACCGTTTCCAAGCTCTTTCCATTGAGGGTTTCGAATTGACGAACTAACTCTGGAATCCTATCCTCTTGAGCATCCATCTTCGATTGAAGAACTTTGATCTTTTTTGCTGTGTCGTCTACAAAGATGGATTCTTCCTTCAAACGCTGGATATTCTCCTCTGCTCTCCTAGTCATCTCGATCAGATCCGAAAGCACCTTGTCATAATCTTTGATCCGCACCCCGATCGTATCGACGGCAGCGAATTTTTCTTGGATTCCCTCTTCGATTGTTTGGATTCTCTTTAGGATCTCTTTCCCTGCCTTCTGGTGGATATCCAACTCAATGGCCAAATCCTTCAGGTTCTGCACTCGTTCTAGCACCACTTTATCCAACTCTTCCTTGGCTTTTTCCGCGTATCGCCGTACTTTATCGAGAGTCTTGCTATTTCGATCGAGTTGACGAAATATGGCGAGAATCACAAGAACTATACCGATTACAAGCAGGTTTCCTACCGTGAATACCATACCCATCCCCCTCCCAGTATACCTATTCCTTTTCCCTTACAGACTCCACCCAGTTTAAAAGCTGTCGATAGTCAGAAAACTTGAAATCTGCCGCAGGACACCATCTAGGCAAGCGATGAAGATATGCTGTATGGAATCCCACTCGCTTTGCTCCTTCAATATCGTACCGATAATTGTTTCCCACATAAAGCACTTCATGGGATTGAACTTCGAAATGAGCAGCTAACAACTTGAAGGGTTCTGGATTCGGCTTTAGATATCCGATTTCTTCACAAGAATAGGCAGCATCCCAGAAAGAATCCAACCCCAGATACCTGAGTTTATTCCCAATGGGAAAATCGGATAATATTGCCAATTTGTACCCCCTTGATTTAAGATGAAGGAGCACTTCAGGAAGATACGGGTACGGTTTGATATCCAGAACTACCTCTTCCCATTGGGAGTAGAACACTCTTTGGATCTGTTCCCTCGCTTCGGAAACCGTTATATTCATATAACTGGCATATAACTCTGCCTGCAACCGATAGAAATCGTGTACCGGTTTGATGGTACGTATTCTTTTCCGAACCCGAGCAAAGGCAACGAGCTTTTTAAAGTTGGCAATTCCGAATGGTAAGGATCGCAGGTACATAATCCAATTGGGGTAAAGGGTGCCATCCACATCGAAAGCCACAAGTTTTAGTTTCATTTCCCCCCTTTCCCCTCACATGCCTCTAACCTTGATCAAGAAATGAATGACCGCTGGAGTCCTTACTCCGGGTCTAGAATCGAACCTCCATTTCTCTAGAGCCGACCGGACTTTTTCGACGATCCTAGTATATCTGCTATCTCCAAAAATTTTCAAGCTTCCCGGTTCCAAGAGTCCAGATTCCCCAATGTGGAACTCGGCCCGTAGTTCCAGATTCTGGATGGGGAATCCTTCGAAATCTTCCGGAAGGATCCTTCCCATATTGAGAGGGAATAAAGGCACTCTACCTTTCAGTTCTCCTTTCCCTATTTCACTCCCTTCCCTATCGTAGATAGGTTGTAGAGGTTCCCGAGAGAAGGGTTCCTTTCCCTCGAGGAGGGTTTGCCCGGGGGTATTCGAGGCTACAGGAAGTTGTTCCAGACGACGTTTGATGGCTTCAAGCTGCTCGGCGACCTTTTGCACCATAGGATCTGTCGGAATCGAAGGCGTTGGTTCTGCCTTTGGAGTAGGCGGTATAGGAGAGGGTGGTGAAGAGGGCGCATTTTCTCGTAACCATGTCTCTAACCGAGCTTTCTCCGATTGGAGGAACTCTCGCTCGGCTACTGAAGGATCCCTAGACTCCGAGGGAGTGTACGGTTGGATCCGGGGAGGTATAGGAGCGCTAGGTTCTGTTCGTAATGGGTAAGGAGAACGTTCGGTCCGAGGCTCTACTATTCGCTGCCCTGTTGGTTCCCGGGGAGCAGGTTGAGGGGCCTGGGCTTTCGGTATCGGGGATGAGCTTACAGAAGGAGTTTTCTGGGCTGAGGTCTGGGCTTCCGGGGCAGAAGGAACGATCTCGTTCATACGGGAAGGTAACGGAGGTATTGTTTCACGCCTTTCGTTCTCTCCCAATACTTGATCGGTTTGAAGATCCAAGAGCAGGAGTGTGGTGGTTTCAGGAAAGGGGGTCAATGGGAGACTGAGGAAGACGTCGAGAAAAAGATACAAGAGAGTGAATAGGAGGAGAGATAGAAATACGCTGATGAGAAGTCTATCTCTGTCTCGATAGAGAAGAGTCATTGGGAACCCTTCTTATCCAACAACCTCAGATCCATCGTCTTCAATCCGATTCCCCGGAATCCTTGCTTCCGTAAAATGTCTAGAACCCCAATGAGGGTGCGGTATGAAACCCGTTCATCCCCCTCGATTAACACGGAGGATACTTGTTCCTTCTGTTCCCTTGTCATGGCGGATAGTGGCGGCTCTAGGGTCCGCAACGTGTATCGCACTTTGTTGAGATAGATTTCCTCTTCGGAAAGGACGGTAATAACCATTTTCGATACCAGTACAGGTTCGGATGTTTGGGATTGGGGAAGGTTTAGATTGATTCCCGGGGTGATGATAAAAGTGGTACTAACCAGAAAGAACAGGACCAACTGGAACACCACGTCGATCATGGGGATTAGATCCAGATGAACGGCGGGTTTGAGGCGTCTACCAAACTCCATCGGTACCTCCTAGGCAGGGTCCTTCCCTTTGGTCTTCACGAGGATCAACACCAGTTCGGTAACCCGGTTTTCCAATCGGATGATGGTGTGATTAACCCGGTTTACAAGATAATTATAGAATACGATGGTGGGGATGGAAACGATCAATCCAGCTGCGGTAGTAAGGAGAGCTTCTGCTATCCCTTTGGCGAGAAGGCTCGGGTCACCCACTGCTCCCATCGTTCCTAACACCCCAAAGGAACGGATGTTTCCCGTTACCGTTCCCAGGAGCCCCAATAGGGTGGCAATATTAGCTATGGTTCCCAAGGAGGAAAGGTACCGCTCCAATCGCGGGATCTCCATGTTGGCCGCACTAACGATGGCGTCCTTGATGCGTTCTTCCGAATGATCCTTGTACTCCAATCCCACCTTCATGAGATTGGTTATAGGGGAAGGATTCCCTTCACAAATACTAATCGCCTCATCATAGTGCCCCTTTTCCAAGGTCGCCTTTAAACGAAACAGTATTTTTTCCTCGTCTATGCGGATTCTGCGAAAGTATAACAGGCGTTCGATGATGATTACCGTAGCCATGAAGGCCAGGCCAAGGATCAGTACCAGGATTATCCCGCCTTTCTGAATCAGTTCCGCCATTCTCACCTCCCCTTAAAACGTTACCGTTGTTTTCAACAGAATCCTGAATCCAGGCGTAATGAAAGGATCAATGGAGGTTCGCCTATCCTCACTGTAGGGGGATAGAACATCCTCAACGTTAAGGGAAATTTCCACATTTTCCCTCGGTCTATAATACCCTCCGATAGCCAAAATAGGAAGAGAGGTTCCAGTGTTTGTTCCCCATAACCCAGAAAGAGAGCCCCCAAAAGGTCGCTTCTCTGGCGCGATCCGGATGTTCCCCTCCAAGGTGTGTTCTTTCTCCAGAAGAGCCCGATCTCCCGAAAGCCAAATCCACTTGAGAGAACCCAAGATTCCAGGAGAAACACTGTAGGACCCCTCTACCTGTACCCTGTACGTGGAAAGGGAACTCTTTTCAAGAGGAAAGTGCTCATTCCCTATGTCATAGGGGAGAAGTTTCAGCGCATTGTATCGCTTTTGCCACTCCCCTTGTATGGCCACGAACGTTCGATTTCCAATTCCTTTCATTTCTCCCCGCAATCCCAGAGTGAAGGCTTTGGGATGAACGGGAGAATCGGACTGGGCAACAGGACCTACTTCCTTCCATAGATTTCCATAGGAGACAGTATCCACCGTGTACGTTCCTTGAAACGCAAAAAGGAGTTCTTCCTGCGGTTTTACCCGTAAGTCCACATGAAAAGGGATTTCCAGTTGGTCAAACCACAGACACCCTATCCCTCCCGCAATAGACACTCGGGATACGGGAGTCCACTCTCCTTCCAGGTTCGCCCCCCCTCCCCAAAACGCCCGATCGGAAAGCTCCGAATACGTGCCTCCAAAGAAAGAACCCTCCAGTGCCAGGAAATCGTTTCCCCTCCCATAGACCAATCGAAGGAGGGTCTTGGTCAAAGTCTCGGACCGATCCTTTGGAATCGCTCCGGTTAATAGACGGTTGGTATATTCTATACCCAATTCCGTAGATAACCGAAGGGCATCGGTAAAGCGATGAGTAAGGGTGCCTTTTCCATCTACGAAACGGTACAGATTCGAGTAGGAGGACGAAACTCCCTGTAATCCTATTTCCCGCTCTTCGATGCTCCCTATCATTCCTACTTCTGTCTGCCTAGACAGTTTCCATCCCCCATCTCCTCTAATCTGAGACTCTCGATCGAAGTATCCGCCACCGGGTTTATGAAACTGGTATCCATCTCTCGATTGATGGGAGAACTTGAGATTGATCTTGCTATCCTCTCCTCTATGAAACAAGGAAAGGGCTCCTTCTACACTAGCCATCGTCCCCACCCCTAAGGTCCCTTCTGTATAGAGAGACGCCCTCTCTTTGGGTGTAGAGCTAGGTTCGGGAGGTGCAATCGAAACGGACAGAAAGTCCGGAGGAAAGGTGAGGGATACTTCAATCTCTTTCAGGGGTGAGGGCAGGTCCATTCGTGGCTCGGCGAATAGGGGAAGAGGGACAAGGAATAGGTCTTCCCGGCCTTCTGCCTCCACTACCATCGTAGGTAAAAGAACTTCGGGGGATTCCGGAACCTCAGCAGGCTTTAGGGGTTGAGCGAATAACCTCGATGGATATACGAAGAGAAGAAATACGACGGTTGCAATTTTGCCATTCGAATGGATGATCTTCATGGAAGCCCCAACACCTTTCCGCCCTCTTGGGTCCAGGGCGATTCTGGGAATCTTTTTTGTAGCACCTCGAAGTATTTCCGAGCCTCCTCACGTTTTCCCGCCAATGTCAACGCTTTCAATGCTTGATACAGCGCCCGGCTCATGAGGTCTGTATCGGCGAAAGGGGAAGAGGCTGCTTCCCCATAGTACGTAGCAGCTTCTAGCAGATTCCCCCGCATACGGGATAGATCCCCCAGCAAGTATTTCGCCTCTGCAGATTCTTTCTGTTCGCCCTGTGCGAGGAGTTCTTTCAACCATCGTTCTGCTTCCTCCTCTGCTCTCTTACCACCCATTTCATACAGGTATAGCTTCACCAACTCTAGGGCGATCTTTCTCCCTATTTCTGTAGATACACCTTTGGCTTCCTCTAACCGAACTTTAAGGGATGCTTCCCGTTCGGTTGCTCCTGCTTGTAAAAGCTCTAATTTGCGGATTCGCCGTTGAACTGTTTCCGATCTGCCTTCCGCGGGATACTCTTGCACCAGTTGCCGAAGGTATCGTAGAGCGCCGGGATAATCCCCCAATTCGGACAACACGGTTGACACCTGGACCATTGCCTCTGAGCGAAACGTACTTTGCGGATGCTCTAAAACGAGTCGCTCCCATAGCAGAACGGCTGTGTAGGGTTCTCCTACCTTATGGGAAGCCATCCCTTCCCAAAAAAGAGAACGGTCCATCGAGGATCCCCTAGGCAGCATCGATCGATACTGAGAGAACGCTTCTTTTGCCTCTCTGTATCGTTTGGATGCATAGAAGGCTTCTCCCCGTTTGTACAACGCTTGATCCCTGAAAGGACTAGAAGGGTACCGTTGAAAAAGAGTTAGGTACGCATCGGCTGCTCGATCTGGTTGATCGAACTCACCAAAGATATTGGCATTCTCGTATAGAGCATCATCCGCTAACGGGTCTTCAGGTTTTTCTGTAAATAATACCTGAAATGCCTCCTGAGCGTCCCGTTTCTTTCCTAGCATATAAAGGTTTTTTGCCCGCAAGAACCACAGACGCGCCCATAGGGGACTTTCTTTCCTGACGGGGAAGGACTCTAACAGAGAGAAGGATAGTTCAAATTGTTTCAGCGTGTATGCGCTCCATCCCCCATAGTACACGGCCCTCTCCTGTAGCTCGGGGTTCAAATCGGATTCTTTTAGAAGAGATCGATATACCTCCAGAGAAGTCGCGTAATTTCCCAATCGATAGTAGGCCCAACCTAAATAGAAGGCCGCGTAGAGCCGGAGATCATTTTTAGAAACATCTTGGCCACTCTGGGACGCGACCTGTTCCAATATAGTCTTCGCTTCGGAAAAATTTCGTTCTTCCAGAAAGGCAACTCCCTGTATCAACCGCACAGCTGCTAAAAGTCGAGAAGTAAGGTCCTTCTGTAACAGGTTCGTTACTTCTTTTTTAATCAAATCAACCTTGCTAGCAGAAAGCAGTAGCCTTAACCGCTCTATTCTCCCTTCCACGTCTTCGGTTCGATACCCCAGATAGGTCTCCCATACCTCCAAGGCTTCTTTATCCCTACCCAACTTTCCTAAAAGTACGGCTCGAAAACGAAGAAGTGGCAACGCTTCTTCTGGAAGGATGCCTGTTTTAGGAAGATGATCCGTAGTAGCCAAGGCATCCCCCAACCTTCCTTGTTTTTCTAGTACCCAGGATAGAAGAAATAAAGCAGAATACCGTAAAGAACTGTTAGGAAAAGAATCTAACCATCCCTTCAAGGTCTTTTCCGCTTCTGCCCAATTCCCCATTTGGGCCTCGATCTGTCCCCGTAGGAACATGAGGTCCTCCTCGATCGGTACTCCCTGAAGTGTGGAATGCGCTTTAGAAAGATTTCCGATCCGACGGTAACTTTCCGATAGTATTCCTATTCCATGGTTACTCAACCCTACTCCACTACCTTTAAGAATCTCCAGATAGCGAATGGCACTTTCATACTCGCCAGCCTGAAAAAAGGTTCTACCCCCTAGTTCCCAGACATCAGCAAGGGAAACAGGATCGTTTTTCAACGCTTGTCTTGCTTCCTCTAACACAAAAGGAATGCGTTGCGGTTCTCGAAGAGAAGCGTAACACTGGATCGCTCTCTTCAAAGCATAGACTTTTTCCTTTACCAAGTGGGGGGACACTAAGTTAAATACCTCTGCAGCTTCCCGATAGGAGGAACGTTGGTAATAAGCTTCCCCGACGGATAGTAAAAACCTGCTGCGAGCGGGTTCGGAAAGCTTTTCATTTAGAACTTGGCGATGGAGGGATACAAGCCTTTCCATATCACCCAAGGACAGAGCGATGGATCCATACAGCAACAGGGCGTTCGGATCCGGGGATTTTACGTATTCAGGGGTAAACAGTTGCTGTAACCCTTCCATTGCTTCGGCCAACCTCCCTAACTCTTTCTGGGCAAAAGAACGGTACAGAAGAGCGTTTCTTCTGCCTTCCTCAGGAGGATTTCCTCGTAAATACTTCGAGAGAAGCTGCTCGGCTCTTGGGTAGTCTTTCAATCCATAAGCGGTCATTCCGGACCAGAAAGGAAGGGAAGCATAGTACTGGGTAGAAGAGTATCGAACCTCGATCCGTTGGAACAGTTCGTCCGCTTCCTTGTACCGTTTTAGATGGAACAGTATCTGAGCACGGCGGAACTGAGCATCTGCTACGAGAGGGGAGTCGGGGTAAGAACGCAGAAAGGTATCGAAAGCATCCAGGGCCAGAGTGTAGTTACCCTCCATGTATAGTCGCTCTCCCCGTTCAAAGGAGCTTTGGGTGAAACCTGAAATTGTCGAAAGGAACAGAAAGAAGATCGAAAAGACTACTTTCTTACCCATACGGAATAAAAATAACCCAGCAGTTTCATTTATTCAATCCTGGGAGGTTCGAACGATGCGTTCGCTTTGATCCGTACTAGATGAATAAAGTTTCCATCGAACTTCTTTTTAAGGGAAGGAAGATCCGTTTCCACGTTTCGTTCAAACACGGCTACCCGGAACTCTCCTTTGGGGGTGAAATAGGGAAACAAAACTACAACATGTACATGCTGTCTAAGGACTGGATCCTTACCGAACTCCCGATTTATGGAACCAAGATAGAAATTGCCAGGTTCAAGTACGGCTAAAGAGAACAGGATACCCTCGATCTCTTGGATTGGATACCCTACATCTTCCCGGTACTCCCAGAAGGGAACATTCCTCACATCCTGCTGCTCGGGATCTCCCCCACCAGAAAGAGCACGGGCAATGTTTCGAGTCCAATCCAACCCGAAGAAAGGATCTCGCTCCTCCTCGAACCGATGGGTGATTCTGGATCCTCTGCGAAAAAGGTGTTTTTCTTTCAATGCTTCGATATCGAGATACTGACCCGTTCGGGGCCAATAGAGACCATCCCCTATCCATTTGGCAAAGCCGGAACAATTGAAACCCGGAAGTTTCTCCTGTGCCCGAAGGCTTGCAATGAACACCAGCTTCCCATTCCTATCCATTGCACCGTCCTCTGCGTCGGGAAGTCTGGGAAGTTCTTTTCGGATTTTTTGCACCATGATCAACACGGAAGCGTAGGAGGCAGGGTCCATGTTCCGTAGCAGAATAGACCAGTCTACCGTACCACTAGTCCGATCCAAGATCTGTTGGAAAGGTTCGGTCAAAAGGGCAGAAAGACTTATTCCTAGAGGCACGGCTTTGTACAAAAGGGAATCGAACAAGTACACATCCATAAGGGTTTTATTTCCCCTGGGGAACAATCGAAGATAGCAGCCTGGTTCGGTCCGATAGAAGATTTTCACCTGTATCAGGGCTCCCGTTCTTCCATCTTTCTTTAGAATCCAGGAACCGGCAGAGTAGACGGGAAACTCACCATCGGTTTCGTTCCGGAACAGGATATAGACTGCCCCGTTGGATCGTTCCGTACTTACTTTTACCCTCTTTCCCCCATTTCGTTGAATTACCACCCGTTCTCGAAAGCGATCCAGCTCTTCCAACGTGGCAGTAAACAGCTGTCGGAAGGAGAGCCTAGTTTCCAAATTTTCCGTATCCCATACTTCGGTAATCTCCGAATGAAAAGTTCCAACCCCTCCCCAAGGCTCCGGGAAAATGGGGGTTCCTAATACACTCATGAACAAAGGAACGAGTACGAATAAACGCATACACCTACCTACCGACGTCCAACCTCCAGAATTAGCGCAGGATGGGATATCTGCTCGAACAATCGATAGAAACTAGAGGAAAGCCGATATACCACCCCTTCCACTAGATCATCGACCGATGTCCCCAAAGGATTGATGATCCTCATTCGTACTTCTTCTGCAGAAAAAGGTACAACGCTATTCTGGAGAAACTTTCCTTCAATCAGATAGATTCCGGAGGTAAGGAATCCCCCTTCTCTAGCCCAAACAGTTCCTACCATGGGAAGTTTCATCCGAATAACTGTCTCGAATAATTCCGGATCGGGAAACCCTAAAGCGAATCTATTCAAAGGCAACACATAGAACCAGCGGATCCCTGTTTGTTGTATGAAGCGTTGGAAGGAACGGGATTGGAGCATCAGTAGACCCCCTCCTACCCCGGAAGAGTACCGTCCCAGTTCCCCTTTTTCCGAGACTACCAATTTCCCTCCTGCAAGGTAAGGAAACACGGGCTCTTTCACGAAAAGGATCGCTCTGGGATCCATTCCAAAGAATTCTTCCTGTTGGAAGAGCTTCTTTACCCTGTCGATTCTTTGAGATTCGCCAAAGATCCACCAGGGCACTATTCGACCGTAGAGGTACGCTACCCTCCTTAACCGTTCGGTTAAGAGATAAAACAAACGGAAAGATAAAGCTTTTTCAGAATCTGGAAGAAAGGTTAGAACCCCTAACGCACCCTGAAAGAATAGTTCCTCGAAGGGTTTTGGGATTTCCCCTTCTTCTCCTGTAGGTATCCTTCTATCCAGAATCCTAGCCCTTAAAGGTGGTTCCGGTGTAATCTGGTTCAACAAGGTTTGTGGTAGGGTGATAGATTCTTTGGAAATATCTCGTATCCCTTGACAGATGAGCCTCTGCTTTTGGGGGGGTAACCGAAGGAGGATCCGTTCTATATGTTCCTGCCCCGGGAGAGCGATCCCGGTCTTTGTCTTTTCCCATAGGGTCTCGGCAGTTTCCAGAGTCTCCCGAATTTCTAACAATACTCGTCGGAGAGATTGTATTTTCGCCTTGGTATTGGCGAATTGATCTTCACCCTCCTCCACTAGGGCTTGCAGCGCCCCTTCCAACGTGAACTTCCGTTCCTGAATAAGGTACTTCAATCGATACAGAAGGTGTATTTCCCGTTCTCCATAGGTGCGACGTCCGGAAGGGTTCTTCTCCGGCTCGAATAGGGGAATCATCTGCTCCCAGTACCGCACTATATGGGGTCGAAGATCCAGGAGTCTGCACACTTCCCCCAGAGTCTTTCGTTTCATGAGGAAGAACCTCGGGATTTCAATTCGATTTCGATGGGAATCGAAGGGAGATGGAACTCTTCCCTCAGTCTATTTCGAATATACCCCACATAGAAACCAGGAAAACCTTCTACCCGATTCACGAACAGGACGAACCGTACGGGGGAAGTCCTAACCTGTGTAATGAACCGAACCTTATACCTCTTCTTTCCCATCTGAGGAGGAGGGTTCTTTTCCATCCATTGCGCAAGGGCTCTGTTCAACGTAGACGTCTCGATCCTCGTTTGAAGTTGCTTTTTCAGGGAGAAGGCGGTTTTCAGTAGAGTTTCCATATTGAATCCTGTTTTTGCAGAAACAGGAATGATGGGAGCGAAATCCAGAACGGGAAATTGGAACCGAATCCTATCCTCCACTTCCCGAAAAGCTCGTTTACCCCCCTTGATGGTGTCCCATTTATTCACCACCAGAATGATCCCCCTTCCCTTCTTCACTATTTGAGCAGCAATCTTCTTGTCCTGCTCGGTCAATCCCTCTGCCACATCGATCAGAAGAAAAACCACGTCCGCTTCCCGGATCCCCTCCAACGCTCGATGGACCGAGTAGTACTCCACGTCTTCCCTCACCTTTGTTTTTCGTCGGATCCCAGCGGTATCGAAAATGCGAATCTTTTTCCCCTCGAATAGAAAGAAATCTTCTACTATGTCCCTTGTGGTACCCGGTATATCCGAGACAATAGATACTTCCTTTCCCAATACCCGATTTACCAGAGTAGATTTCCCCGTGTTGGGTTTACCCAACACGGCTAAGGTTAATAACTCGGCTCCATCGATTTCCCCACTATCCTTCTGTTCTTTAAAGTTCCCATTCTGCTCCAGAAAGGAGAATACCCGGTCCGTCAGTTCTTCGCAGTTTCTTCCATGGGCTGCAGAAACCGGAATCGGTTCGCCAAAGCCAAGACCGAAGAATTCTCCTAAATGAGTTTCCCGTTCTTCCGTATCTACCTTGTTCACCACCAGTAACACTTTATGAGAAAAAGACCGTAAGTCTTCCAGCAGTTCTTCATCTTCCCCCGTGATCCCTTCGATGGAGACTAAAAGGATGATACAGTCCGCCTCTTCTATAGTCTTTCTACTCTTACCAATCACCAACTGATCGAGAGGTAACACCTCTTCAGCCCGGATCCCTCCGGTATCTACCAGAAAGGCTTCTCGATCCCGATATTTCCATAGAGTCTTTACAGGGTCCCGAGTGACTCCCGCCATCGAATGGGTGATGGCCTTCCGTTTCCCGATCAATCGGTTGAAGAGGGTAGATTTCCCTACGTTTGGTCTTCCTACGATAGCAACTAACGGAACTCTTTGCGCGGGTGTCGGTTCAATAGGTATTGAGGTCAAACCGCTTCTCCATGAGCTGTCGGACATACGTATCGATCTCCTTCCCCGAACGCATTTCCATCACCGTTCCCACTAACTCCTCCGCTTCCGCCATGGAAACCGAACGAATGATTTTCTTGACCGGTGGAATGGAAAAAGCGTTCATACTCAGCTCATCTAGTCCTAACCCTAAAAGAATCACGGTAGCCAGAGGATCTCCTGCCATTTCTCCACACATTGCCACAGGGATCCCAACGGCATGGGCGTTTTCCACTGTCATACGAATCAGTCGAAGCACTGCGGGATGAAAGGGCTCGTACAGGTATGCAGTCCGCTGATTCCCACGATCAACCGCGATTGTATACTGAATGAGGTCGTTCGTTCCTATGGAGAAGAACTCCACCTTCCGAGCCAGGACATCCGAGGTCAACGCAGCCGATGGTATCTCGATCATACACCCGATAGCTACCTTTTCATTGAATGGTAACCCTTCTGATCGGAGCTCCTGCTTTACCTGCTCCACCAGCTCCAGGGTTTGGTTTAACTCCTCGATTCCAGAGATCATGGGAAACATGATTTGAAGGTTCCCATGGACGGAAGCTCGGAACAGGGCTCGCAACTGGGTCCGAAATATGTTCACCCTTGAAAGACAGAATCGAATGGCCCGCCAACCCAAGAGGGGATTTTTTTCGTTCGTGTCTACCAGGTCTGGAATGACCTTGTCACCCCCTAGGTCAAGGGTACGGATCGTGACGGTTTTTCCCTCCATCGCTTCCAGCACCCTACGGTACGCTTCGTACTGCATCTGTTCACTGGGAAGTCTTCCCGGATTGAGGAAGAGAAACTCCGAACGGTACAACCCGACTCCCTCCGCTCCATGTCCTTTCAGCGCCTCCACCTCCTCTGGCACCTCGATATTTCCCATGAGGCAAATGAGTTTCCCATCCTTGGTCTCCGCGGGAAGTTCGTTGAGGCTCAACAGTTCCACTTCCTTCTTTGTGCGAGCCTCTAGGGTTTTCATGTAGTATGTTTTTGTGGCCTCATCGGGTTTGAGGATTACGATCCCCCGGTTGCCATCGATAAGGATCTCATCCCCCGTATGTACATGCTTGGTGATCTCCCTCAAGCCTAGCACGGCGGGAATTTCGAAGGCCCGGGCAAGGATGGCGGTATGGGAAGTTTTCCCCCCCTCGTCTAGGGCAATTCCCAGGATCATCCGTTTGTTCATGGCGATCGCTTCGGATGGCAAGAGATCCTTCCCGACCAAGATCACCTCTTCCCCAATATCTGACAGAGAAATCCTCTCCCGATGGAGAAGATGGTTCAGCACGCGCCGAGTTACATCGTTGATATCCGCGGTTCGTTCGCGAAGGTACGGGTCAGAGGTATGGTTCAGTTTCTCGAGGTAGGATTGGATCGTCATGTGAATGACCCACTCGATGTTCTTCTTTTGGGTGTAGAGAGCTTCTACGATCCTCTCCCGCACCTCTGGATCCTGAAGCAGCATGAGGTGGGAGTCCAGCACTCCCATAGTCTCTTCCGACATTTCGCTATCGGTTCGCTGTTTTAATAACTCGAGCTCCCGTATGGCTTTGCGTTGAGCTTCCTCGAATCGTTCGAGTTCTAGGGGAATGATGGATGGAGAAATATCGTACTTGGGAATGGGGGGATTGTCGTCTAAATATAGAAAAGCCTTTCCGGTAACGATTCCGGGAGAGGCAGGAATCCCTTTCAACTCCATCATAGGGGAAACTATACGTGCTTTTCTTTTCACTGTCAAATCCGATTCTTTTTCCGCCGACATTAACCATGTATGAGGAAAGAGAAGAAACCCTCCTTTGGTGTAGTTTTTTGGATCGCTCTACTTTGTTTCATCGCGGTACTGTACATTGGATCAAGAGTACAGTTTCCCAAGTGGATCGCAGAGCATTTTGGAGGGGATTATCGAAAAGGGACCTCTTTTACCCCAACATCTCCTCCCGAGGCCCCTGTCAAAAACGAGAAGCCCACGCTGAGTGATAAGACTACTGAAGTCTCTGAAGAATCCCCTCCCATCGGGAAGGGTGAAGGCACGACAGCACCGGAAAAGCCCTCTCTATCCCCCCCTATACCATCTTCCACTACCTCGGAATCCCAAGGAGGAACGATATCAAAATCCAGTGCTCTTCCAACCCACACCCGGATTTCGAAATTGTACTTCGTTCGGATTTCCGAAACCGGGAAACCAGAACTCATTCCCGTAGAACGTAAAATCTCCTATCGTACAGCACCTCTTACCGAAACATTGAAAGAACTCTTTCAAGGCCCTACGCCAGCAGAAAAGGAAAGGGGGATTTCCAGTCTCATTCCTTCGGGTACTGAAATCAGATCGGTCAATATTCGGGATGGAATTGCCCATATCGATCTGGGAGAATCCTTTCGCTTCAACCCCTTGGGCGCAGAAGGGTACCATGCCCAGGTACGTCAGATTGTTTTTACAGTAACCGAGTTTCCAGGCATCCAGGGAGTACAGTTCATCGTGGAAGGTAGAAAGTTAGACTACTTAAGTCCCGAAGGGGTGTACATCGGAAAACCGTTGTCCCGTGAATCTTTTCCTTCTCGGACAAGATAAAAGAAAAACTCTCGGTTCCCCTTCCTTCCCCGAATGGGAGACTCTATTACCTTCCCTGTGTGAACGCCCTCTTTTTTTAAATCCTCTTGTAGGGATTCGAGAATTCTAACAAGAGCCTCCTCTGAACGAACCACACCCTCAAAGCCTGGAAGATTTACCCCCCCCTCAAACTGCGGTTTTACCAGGGCCACTAACCAGTTCTCTAGAGTAAGGGAAAGAATATGGGAAGCTGCCCCTCGGAGGGAGCGAAAGGAAAGATCGCATACCGCACCGTGAGGAGCAGGTGTTAGGACTTGGACATCCAGGATGTTGGTTCCTTCCATTACGGTAACCCGGGGGTCCTGTCTGAATTTCGGATGGATTTGATTGTATCCCACATCGATGGCATGCACATGGCTGGCACCAAACTGAAGTAGACAATCTGTGAAACCGCCCGTGGAAGCTCCCGCATCCAAGAACACTTTTCCAAATACTGGGATATTCCACGTTTTCAGGACATAATCCAGTTTGATCCCACCCCTCGAGACATAGCGAATAGGATGGATTTCTACCGCTACGTCTGGACAAACCATCCTCCCCGGCTCCCTCACGGTTTCCCCTTGGACCACTACCTCTCCACACAGGATGAAAGCAAGGCACTGATCCCTATTCCATTGAGGATACCTCTCCATCAAGAGATCGAGAAGTCTACGGCTTTTCCTCTTCATGACCTATACAGGAGAGACTGTCCGAATCCGTTGAATGGAAAGGGCTTTTCCTGACGTTACGTCCAGACTCACTACAATCCCATGGATCGCCGCGGGCCCTTCTTCCGCTTCCATCTTAATGGGAAGCTGGGTGAGGGAACGTTCCAACGCAATGGAGGTTTTAAAACCAATGACGCTATCATCGGTACCGATCATTCCAATGTCCGTAATATAGGCAGTGCCCTTACGTAGGATCCTTTCGTCCGCGGTTTGCACATGGGTATGAGTCCCGAACACTACGCTCACTTCCCCATCCAGATACATAGCCAAAGCTTCTTTCTCTTCTGGATCTTCCGCATGGAAATCCACTAGGATCAATCTCGTTTCTTTTTCCAACTTCCGGGCTGCTTCCTTCCCCACGAGGAAGGGACAAAGGATATTGTTCATCCTCACTCGGCCCTGTAGGTTTACCACCGCCACCTTGGTTCCTCGAATTTCCACGATACAGGAACCATGCCCAGGCACCCCCTTGGGATAATTCAAAGGCCTTAAAAGGCGATCTTCCTGGTCCAAGAAAGGAACCACCTCCTTCTGTTGCCAGATATGGTTTCCGGAGGTAATGACATGAACCCCAGCGGTAAGGAACTTTTCTACCATATCGGGTAGGATACCAAACCCAGAAGCGGCATTCTCGCCGTTTACCACCACTAGATCGGCGCCATACTCTTTTATCAATCCCGGTAGAAGGAGGAGCAGAGCCCTACACCCGGCTTGTCCTACAACATCTCCCAGGATCAACGCCCGTAGATTCTTATCGGGCATACTCCACCACTCGGGTTTCCCTGATCACCGTTACCTTGATTCTGCCCGGATATCGTAAATCGGTTTCAATCTTCTTGGCAATCTGTTTGGCCGTTTCCTTTGCCTGTTCTTCCGTAACTCGGTCAGTATTCACCAGAATCCGCAACTCCCTACCCGCTTGAATGGCGTAGGCTTTCTCCACTCCCTCGAAATCGTTGGCTATTTTTTCCAGATTCTCCAACCTCTTGATATAGGTATCGAGAGTTTCACGCCGCGCTCCCGGTCTTGCTGCAGAGATGGAATCGGCAATCTGCACGATTACAGCTTCAAGGCAATTAAACTCGGAATCCCCATGGTGAGCGGCGATGGCATTGATGACCCGCTGATCTTCGCCCAGCTTCTTTGCCAGTTCGATTCCTAGTTCCACATGGGTGGAATCTCCCTCGCTCTCCACCCCTTTACCAATGTCGTGGAGCAGGGCGCCTCGCTTGGCAATATCCCGGTCCGCACCCAACTCACCCGCCAGCATGCCAGCCAGAATGGCCACTTCTTTCGAGTGGGCCAGTACGTTCTGACCATAACTGGTACGGAAATGTAGCCTGCCCAGAGCGCGGATTCCCTCGGGAGGAAAGTTATGGATACCCAATTCAAAAAGAACTTTCTCCCCTTCCTCGTAGATGATCTGGGTAATTTCCTTGGTAGTTTTTTGAACCATCTCTTCGATCCGCGCAGGATGGATTCGACCATCGGAGATGAGTTTTTCCAACGTGCGGCGGGCGATTTCCTTTCGAATAGGATCGAAACAGGATATCACTACCGCCTCTGGGGTGTCGTCGATGATGATGTCTACTCCGGTGAGGGTTTCCAGGGTTCGAATGTTTCGCCCCTCTCGCCCAATGATCCTTCCCTTCATTTCATCGTTGGGAAGACTCACCGTTGTGACAGTGACCTCCGAGGTAACATCGGTAGCGATTCGTTGCATCGTAGCGATGAGGATCTCTCGGGCTTTCTTCTCCGCCGCCAGGTTCATCTCCTGTTCGATCTTGTTCAGGATTACCTGAGCGTCGTGACGGGCCTCATTCTCTAGGGTCGATATGATGAGACGTTTCGCTTCTTCCGCACTCAAACCGGAAACTCGTTCCAGTTCCTTGATCCATCGCTCTTCCTGCTGTCCTAAATACTCTTCTTTCTCCGCTAATGTCCTCTCACGGGCTAGTAAGGTTTGGGCTTGTTTGTCTACCTGAGCCAACTTTCGCTCTAAGGTCTCCTCTCGCTGAAGCAGTCTGCGTTCGAACCTCTGAAGTTCATTCCTCCGTTCACGAATTTCCCGTTCCTGTTGCGTTCTTTCCTTAAGTAGCTGATCCCTGGTTTCAAGGATAAGCTCTTTTTTCTTAGCTTCTGCTTCTTTAACCGCATCCTGCTTGATTCTTTCAGCTTTTTGCTCCAAAGATGAAAGTTGAAATCTGGCATACAACCATCTAACAATCCAACCTAAAACAAAACCAGTAAGAGGAAGGAGAACCAGTAACCAGTACGGCATTGGATTCCTCCCACTTTACCTTTTTTGTGAATTATATAGGTATTATCCGCTTTGTCAAGGAAAAAAGTTATAACTTTAAGTCCTAGCAAGGATTATGTTTTTTCCTCTAATTCTTTTAGTTTCTCCTTTCCTTTAGCTACCCCTTTTACGAATCGGGCTGTAATAATGGTCCTAGAAGAGAGTCTCCGCCCTGCGGAACGAACATTCTTTACCGGGAACTTTTTTAAGGGGAACGTCTCTTCTTCTATCCTGGACCGAGGAGTTTTTTCATACTTCACATAGACGAAAGCATCTTCCTTCGTGGTAAGATGTAAAGCTTCCCCTTCCGGCGGTACCACTTCGTACGCTTTGTCGAGAATATATCCCTCTATTCGAAAGCGTTTGATGAAGGCTTGACCGGAATCTTTCATCCGATACAACACCGAAAACACCTTCTGGGACAACCGTTCCTTATCTGCCTCCCCACAGTAAAGAAGATGTTTGTCCACGAATAGCTTTTCGGGTACATTCTGGACGGAGAACACTCCCGAACCCCGTACGATAAGGATCCGGTCGAAGGGGGAGACTTCGAAAAGAATTGTTCCACTAGTAATTCCGTACCCTAGATACCCGGTCTCCTCGTCGTACCGAAGTTTTAGGTTCTTCACGGCCACCTCTCGGGCATCTACCTTCTTAAAGCTCTTAATCGTCGTTCGCCGAGGGAATCGCTTTCCGTATCGATCGATGATTCCATCCAGAAAAGACACCGCATAATCCACAAGATGGGCGAGATGATGCTTTATCTCTTTCAACCTTGCCTTGATCTCCTCCATTTCTTTCTTGTTCTTCTGAATGTCATAGAGGGAGATCCTCCGAATGGGAATTTTCAAGAGCGTGTCCACATCCTCTTCGGTGACGGGGCGGAGGAGTTGCTTGGAAAAGGGTTTGAATCCATCGATTACCGCTTTCACCACCATTTCGGCGGTCCGCTTTTCCTCGATCTTCTTATAAATCCGTTCCTCCACAAAAATCTGCTCCAGAGTGCGGATGTGTAGTCGATCCAGCAAGGTCTTTTGTTCCAGTACAAGTTCCTGTTTGAGGATCTCTGTAAGGCGTCCAGCGTGGTATTCGATCACCTCCCCTACCGTCATCTGGACAGGAGTCTTGTCCTTGATCACCAATAGGTTCACCGGTATGGACACTTCGCAATCCGTGAAGGCGTAGAGGGAGTCTACCACATCCTTCGAGTAGGTTCCCCGGGCGAGTTTGATTTCGATCTCCACCTCTTCGGTGGTAAAGTCATTGATGCTAGCGATTTTCAATACTCCCTTGCGAGCGGCTGCTTCGATCGATGCGATGATGCTTTCGGTAGTACAGCCGTAGGGAAGTTCTCGAATCACGATCCGTTTGGGATCGCTCGTATCGAGTTTTGCTCGGACTCGAACCTTCCCATTACCATCTTGATAATCCGTAACATCCAGGATCCCGCCGGTGGGGAAATCGGGGTATAGGGTTACTTTCTTTCCCCTCAAGCGGGCTTTCAGCGCCTCCATCACTTCCACGGGATTGTGAGGAAGGATCCGGGTGGACATGCCCACAGCGATCCCTTCTGCACCTAGTATGAGAACCAAGGGAATCTTGGCGGGAAAGGTAACGGGTTCCTTGTTTCGACCATCGTAACTATCATCGTACTGAGTGAGTTCCGGGTTGTAGAGGATCTCTTTGGCTAGGGGCAACACTCGACATTCGATGTACCGTGCGGCTGAAGGAGCATCTCCCGTAAAGATATTACCAAAGTTTCCCTGTTTTTCGATGAGGAGTTCCTTGTTGGCCAGATTCACCAAGGCTTCATAGATGGACGCGTCCCCATGAGGATGGTACTTCATGCAGTGGCCAACCACATTGGCCACTTTATGGAACTTTCCGTCATCCATTTCGAACAGGGAATGAAGGATTCGGCGTTGAACCGGTTTTAATCCATCGTCCAGATGCGGAATGGCTCGATCCTTGATTACGTAGGATGCGTATTCGAGAAAATTCGTTTGATAGAGGTTGGTGATATAGGTCATACTAGATCAGGTTCTCCATGATGAAATCCCTACGTTCGGGGGTGTTCTTACCCATGTAGAACTCCAGTGTATCGGGGATAGTCTTTACTGACTTTACGTTCACTTCCACCAACCGCATATTGGGGCCGATGAACTGACCAAACTCCTTGGGAGAGATTTCCCCCAATCCCTTGAACCGGGTCACCTCGCACCCCGATAGTTCCCTCATGGCTTGGTCCCGTTCCCGGATGGAATAACAGTATCGGGTTTGCTGTTTGTTTCGTACTCGAAAGAGGGGTGTCTCCAGGATGAACAACCTCCCTGCAAGAACCAGTTCCTCGAAATAGTTCAGAAAAAAAGTAAGGAGCAGGTTCCGAATGTGGTATCCATCGTGGTCTGCATCGGTGGCGATGATCACCTTACCGTACCGAAGATCTTCCACTGAATGCTCGATTCCCAATGCTGTCATCAGGTTATAAAGTTCTTCGTTCTGATAGATCGCCGTGCGCCTGCGACCGTACATGTTCTGGGGCTTTCCTCGGAGGGAAAAGATCGCCTGATGATACACGTCTCGGGCAGAGACCATCGAACCCGATGCGGATTGTCCCTCGGTGAGGAAAATCATCGATTTCTCTCCTTCCTCCCCATCTTCTCCCCTATGGTATTTACAGTCCTTTAGGTTGGGAATCTTGAGGGCAATCTTCTTGGCGGCCTCCTTGGCTTCTTTCTGTACCAGGGTGAGTTCCTTCCGGAGGGCTTCGTTTTGAAGAATCTTCCCCTCTAACACTTTACTCAACTTTTTATTTCGATGGAGGGTATCCACGATGGCGGACTTCACTTCTCCCACAATCCAGGGTCGAATCTCCGTATTCCCCAGCTTGTTCTTTGTCTGGCTTTCGAAGATGGGATTCTTTAGTTTGATGGCGATGGCGCCTACAAACCCCTCCCGCACATCTGAACCATTGAAGCTTTTCTGAAAGTATTCACAGATTCCCTTCAAGACTCCTTCCCGAAAGGCAGAAAGATGGGTGCCCCCATCGACAGTATGTTGCCCATTGACGAAAGAGAAGTACGTCTCCCCATAGTTCTCTGTATGGGTGAAGGCGAACTCTAGGGAAGTGCCGGAAAAATAGACAGGATCGTACAACCCGTTACTACCGATTTCGGAGGCTAGGAGATCTTCCAACCCTCGATCCGAATAAAACTCCTTTCCGTTATATATAAGGGTCAAACCTTTATTCAGATACGCATACGTCCACAGTCGTTTTTCCACGAACTCCTGGTTGAAAGCATACTCGCCAAAGATCTCGGGATCAGGTTCGAACTCCACCAAAGTTCCATTCTTTTCCTTTGTGCGTTTGCCCGATTCCTGGGACAGGAGTTTCCCTTGGGAGAAACGAACTTCTGCCGATTGTCCGTCTCGGTAGGACACCACCCGGAAGAAGGAAGAAAGGGCATTGACCGCCTTCGTGCCGACGCCGTTCAATCCCACACTGAACTGGAAGACATCATCGTTGTACTTGGCTCCTGTGTTGATAACAGAGACGCACTCCAACAACTTCCCAAGAGGGATCCCCCGTCCATAATCCCGAACCCGGATCCTAGTACCCTCTTGAGTCACCTCGATCCGGCTGCCGTACCCCATGATGAACTCATCCACGCTGTTGTCGATTACTTCCTTGAGTAGGACATAGATCCCATCATCGAAACTACTCCCATCCCCTAACCGGCCAATGTACATTCCCGTGCGGAGACGAATATGTTCTAAGGAACTGAGAGTAATGATTTTGCTTTCGTCATATACAGGAGCTTCTTGTATCGGCATCGTTCCCCTCCCAAACGTATGCTACGATACTTAAACCTTAGCACTTTTTTCGAGGATTGCAAAGATCAGACTAAATGAAAATCACTGTAAAGCTGAAAACATAAATAAAAAAGCCGGAACTCACTTCCGGCTTTTAGAAGTCCGAAGAGGTGTCTTACTCTTCGTGACCTCACATTCATACATACTGTGCCTAAAAAGGCACGATGCATAATACCAGTCTATGTCTCCAAAATGCCGGCTCCTCACCGGCCTTTCCCCTTCGGTGGAGTAGTCATTCCGACCTCCTTCCCTATTTCAAAATATACTCCATTTTCCTGGAAAATGCAAACAGAAAAAACATTGTAAAATGGATCATCTGAGCGTACAATCAATAGGAGAAGGGACAGTGAGGGGTTCAGAAGGAGGTCCCCATGAAGACAAAAGCGAGTAAGTTTCTTTCGATCCTGAAAATGGAACTCGAAGAAATACAGGAAGACTTGAAAACGCTCCTCGAAATCTATCGTTGTTACGAACAAAAGCACGAAATCACCAACTATGTGTTGCAGGAAAACTCCAGCCTCATCCAGGCCGAAATTGCCGCCCTTCGATCTCTATTCAAGTTCCTGGATACCTTCTCTCCGGAAGGATACGAATCTCTGGAGGCTCTTTCAGAGGGAGTACTTGCTAAGTTCAAGGAACTGATCAAGAAAAAAGAATACCCTCAAGCCCTGTATTATTTGATCGAGCGGAGGGTGCAGAAGGTAGTAAAATACCTTTCTTTGGAATAAGGATGGGCGACGCGGGATTCGAACCCACGACCCCAAGCTCCGGAGGCTTGTACTCTATCCAACTGAGCTAGTCGCCCACAGCATCCATACACTATCCATTTTCCTACCTCCTGTCAATTCCTCTCGATACCAAACGCTCGTCGGGCTTCCTCTAGGCTAGAAGGCGTGCCAATGTCATACCGTTTCCCCTGGAAGAAGTATGCGTACACCTCTTTTCTTTGGAGGAGCCAGGGGATGAAGTTTCCCGGCGCATCCGGGTTGTTGCCTTCTTCCAAGTAAGTTTTCAGGAGAGGAAGGGTATCCTGGCGGTACAGATAAATAGGAGGAACCGCCAAGGTGCTTTTAGGATGCTTTGGTTTTTCTTCGAACTCCAGTACTTTCCCTTCAGAATTTATGAGGATAACTCCTGTTCGCCTTAATTGCTCAGGATTTTCCACCGAGTGGGTGGTGATGCAGTCCGCTCCCTTGGAATGGAAAAAGTCCACGAAAGCTTTCAAGGAAAAATCGAATAGATTATCGCCTGCCAATACTAGCGTATCCTCCTCAATGTTTCGTACCCGAACGGCAAACTCCAGATCCGCGACCGCGCCCAAACGATGATCGTTATCCATGGCGCCATCGTTCAGGACTGTTACCTTTCTAGGGAACGTATACTTAGATGCCCATTCGATGAAAGCAGTAAAGAATTTACCATTGCTTACCAAGACTACCTCATCGAGTGAGGGTATTTCTTCTAATTTTCCCATCAACCTATCCAGGATTGTCTTGCCTCCTACTTCGAGAAGTGGCTTGGGGGNATGGAGAGTCAGGGGATACAGACGAGTGGCAAACCCCGCCACGAGAAGTACACATTTCATGCCTTTTTCCATTCCAGAGTGTTATTCAGAGAATTGTTGAACTTCTTCTGAGGTCAGAAACCGAGCCCCATCCGCAGTCCTACTGAAGTAGACTTTGAAAACATCCTTGTACCTTGGATGACGTTCTGGATAGATCGTTTGGATCCGTTCCCGTACGGCTTCTTTCCGGGAAGGATCCACTAACCCGATACAACAGCCCCTATACCCGGCTCCACTGAACCGGGCTCCATACACTCCATCGGAAGACGCAAGAATTTCAAAAATGGTAATCAACTCCGGACAGCCACATTCGTAGTTCCGGATGGAACTCTCCCCTGACTGGAACATGAGATGACCGAATTTCGCAAGGTCTCCTTCCCTCCAATAGCGCACCCCCGCCAGTACCCGCTGGTTTTCAGTAAAGAAAT
>Ga0067045_1028145_pt1 | contig 41512 bp, 36 predicted proteins | sample TerdegcTABiofilm_FD_59184 | JGI IMG/M metagenome (GOLD analysis project Ga0067045, IMG submission 59184) | Combined Assembly of (Gp0054472, Gp0054536) Wastewater bioreactor microbial communities from Singapore -Terephthalate degrading... | reverse complement strand
CCGGCCAGAGGATTGGCCGGGCGCCTCGCTGTTTCCGGCGGCCACGCCTGCTGTTCGTTGGCCGCGCGGCTCGGTCGTCGTCGCGCTGTCGCCGCAAGGGCTCACCCGCGCACGTACTGCGGCCTGCCAAAGCCATCGTTGGTCACATAGCTGCGGGCCGGTATCTCGGCGCCGGCCGGGATCACCAGATCCAGTTGGGAGGCGTTCTCCAGGATGGTGCCGGCACCCACGCGCACTGCTTCGCCCAGCACGATCCGACCCGGCCGCGTCGTGCCGTTCCAGATGGTTCCGATGAACGCCGAGGCTCCGATGTGGCAGCGCGCCCCGACCTCCACCCGTCCGTGGATCTCGGTGTTGGGGCCGATGACGCAGCCATCGCCGATGCGCACGGACCCGAACAGCCCCACGTCAGTCCCGATGAAGACATAGTCGCCCACCAGCGGATGGCGCTGCTGGACCCGCTCGCTCAGCCCGCCCATGGTGCAGGGCAGCAGGTGGCAGCCGCTGCCGATGCTTCCTGTCTGGCCGGTGGTGATGCCGCGGTGGGTATGGTCCAGGAAGTTCGCATCGCCGATGCGCGTCTCCGGATGCAGGTCTGCCTGGTAGTACCGACCACCCAATTCCGCGATGGCGCGCGGCAGGAAGGGCACCGGACGGCGCTCCAGTCCGCAGTCCCCTGGCGCCGCGCCGCTCAACGTCAGGGCGTGGGCGACATCGTGATACAGCAGGACCCGCCAGCCGGGATAGGTGGCGGTAACCAGTTGGAGTTGGTAGTCGACGATGTGCTCGCAGCCGAGCTGGCGCATGAAGGCGCGGTAGTGCCCCATGTCGCGGCGCCGGATCGCGTCCTCGAGTCGGGCGACGAAATCGATCTCCGGCAGTTGTTCGGCGGGCAGTTGGCAGTGGTGCAACAGATACGCATCCCAGACCGCCGGATCCCGCAGGGAGGCGAACCGGTTCCACAGGCTGCGCTCGCGCAGCTCGGGCAGCGCGTGCAGCAGGGCGAAAGCCGTGTGCAGCGCCTGCTCCCCGACCTGGCTCCGCTCGCCGGCGGCCAGCAACGACTGCACCACCATCGCGTAGAGCTGATCCGCCACCGCGGCCAGCGCCCGGCGCAGCGGCTCCGGCTGCCCGTCCTCCGCCTGGGCGTTGTGCGACCCGGGCGCCACTAGTTCGAGCAGGTTGCCCAGGACCGTCTCCAGAGTGTCGCGATCGACGAACCCGCGGCCCGAGCGCTGGGCGAGCACCGCGGGGTCGGCGCTGACCACGCGCAGCGCGGCTTCGTCCTCCGGCGAGTACAGTTCGCGCACCCGCGCCAGCAGCGGATCGAGCAGAGCATCTCGGCGGGCCCAGTACCGGGCATCGAAGAGCATCGCGTTCGCCATGAAGGGAACCTCCTGTGTCTGGCCTCCGGCCACCGCTGAGGCAACGCGCGGAGTCCGATCCTGACGGGGAGCCATCACCGCTGGGAAACGCTGCGGGCAAGTATCAGTCCTCGACTCGGACCTGGCAACGTCCGCGGTGTGACCCGCCTCGTCCGTCCGTCTCTTGCCGGACCTGGACGCCGCTCGCCGGGGGTCGGCAACGAGTCCCCCGCTCCGAAGCCGAACTAGAGACCCGCGCGGGCTCGAGGCACTGCCTGGGCGGCCTGGGCGGGCCTGGAGCAACCATTCGCGGCCCCTTGCGGCGACCGGGTCCTGGCGGTCCGCCGCGCCTGCTGCGGCACCGGCCGTCGACTCCTGGCCAACAGGCAGCCTTGGTGCTTTCGCGCACCACTTGATTCTGTTATCTTGGTCCCGAATTCGTCGCCGCAGACCACAGCAAAGGAGGCCACCGCAACCCGCATACCTACACATCCAGCACGCCATACCGCGATTCCGCGAGGGTCTCTGTGCGCCTCGATTGGAATCCACGAGAAGCCTCAATGCCATGCCAAAAAGGAGCTGTGACCATGACCTATGGCAGTCGGCTTTGGCGGTTGAGCATGGTTCTCGGTGCCGTGCTCATCCTCTCGGTTCCCGCGGCCTGGGCAGCCACGGTCGGCAAGATCGCCGGCGTGGTCAAAGACGCCCAGACGGGCGAACCGCTTCCCAACGCAAACGTGGTGCTGGTCGATGTCTCGCTGGGCACGGTCTCGGACGAGCAGGGGGTGTTCTACATCCTGAACGTCCCGGCCGGAGTGTACACCCTGCGCGCCACCTACATCGGGTACAGCCCCTACCAAGTAGAGGCGGTCCGGGTGTCCGCTGACCTGACCACCAACCTCGAGATCCGGATGATGCCAGCAGACATCCAGGTCGAAGAGGTGGTGATCAAGGCCGAACGCCCCATCATCGATCAGACCGCGACCAACGCCGTCCGCATCGTCGGCAGTGAAGACCTGCAGATCATGCCGTTCCGCGGCGTCCGCGAGGCCTTCGCCCTGCAGGCCGGTGTCGTCGAGCAAGAGGGGACTCTGCACATCCGCGGCTCCCGCAGCGACGAGATCGGCTACTATGTGGAAGGCGCCAGCGTGCGCAACATCGTGACGGGCAACAGCGCCATCGGCATCATCGACGAAGCGCTGGCCGAGGTCCAGTTGCAGGCCGGCGGCTTCAACGCGGAGTACGGCGGCGCCAATGCGGGTATCATCCTCCACGACCTGCGCACGGGCGGGCCTGAATGGCGGTTCACCCTCAGCACCGAATCCGACCAGTTCACCAGCGCCTACAAGAAGCGGCTGGGGACCTACTCGTACGGGTACGGCAACCAGGTGTTCACCGCTGACGGGCCCGTAGTCAACAACAAGACCCGCGCCTTTGTCGCCCTGCAGCGCACGGCCCGGAAATACGATCCGGTTTTCTGGGAAGGCTTCCAGTTCACCAACCTGGTGGACACCGGCGACCGGGGCGGCGGCGTGCACTGGGCCAACTCCACCACGCCGGACACGGTCCGGGTGCTCAAGCTCCGTCCCGGCAATATCCCGCATACCGGGAACGACCAGAAGGACGTGAACGCCACCCTGCTGTTCGACTACAACCCCATCCAGGTGCGGGTCTCGGGCCTGTACACCACGGAGGACCTGGAGTACAACCCGGCGCCGGTGCGGAACATGCTGAATGCCCGGCTGCCCGAAGGCGAGCGCACGGCCAGCTTGCTGAACATCAAGGGCACGCACATCCTCAGCCCGAGCACGTTCTACGAGCTGAACCTCAGCCGCTACGACCAGCAGCGGCAACGCTATGGCGATCCTCGGATGAAGGACAATTGGTGGGTATACAACGACAGCGTGGCGGTGGCCCGGTACTGGCAGAGTTCGGGGTCGTACACTCCGTACTCGACGCAGGGTTCGCCCCCGCGGCCGTACGACCTCAACGGGTTCCCGTTCAATCGGCCCGGCACGCCCACGTCGCATGTCACCGGCTCTGACCGCGCCAGCTTCTACACGCACGACAAGGACAGCTACTGGGGTCTGGCCGGCAGCGTCACCAAGCAGGCCAGCGTCCATCAGCTCAAGGGCGGGTTCGACTATCAGTTGTGGACCGCACGGCGGTTCGCCGTGGCCCTCAGCTCGATCCGCGCCGGGATCGCCAACACCTACCCGCAACTGAATGCCGTGTACGAGCGGTACTACGCCGGGGAGATCAGCGCCGACCAGATCCTGGAAGAGCTGATCAAGACGGCCAGAACGCTGCCCGACGGCAGCGGCAGCATCGTCGATCTGCAGCGGCTGCTGCGGGTGAGCAGCGGGCAGAGCATCTACGGCTTCGACGACTTCGGCAAGCAGGTCGACAGCCATCCGGACCCGCTGCAGGAGCCGCGCAACCCGGTGGTCGCCTCCGCCTATGTCCAGGACAAGGTGGAATATCAGGATCTGATCGTGAACGCCGGCCTGCGGTACGAGTATTTCAACGCCGACAGCTGGCGCTTCGTCGACCCCGGCACGCCCAAGCGCGACCCGGTCAACTTCACCATGGTCATCAAGGACGCGACGGGCACATACATGGTGAAGACGCGGAAATTCCACGAGTTCTCGCCACGCCTGGGTCTGTCCTTCCCGGTATCTGACGTGACGAACTTCCACGCCCAGTACGGACGCTTCGCCCAGATGCCGGCCATGGACGACATGTTCACCGGCGGGGCGCGGCTGGCCGTCGAACTCGGCGGTCAGAACTTCATCCCGAACCCGACCGCCTTCGATATCGAGCCGATCCGGACCACGCAGTACGAAATCGGCTTCGAGCACCAGTTCACCGCCGCGGCCTCCTTCGACATCACCGGGTTCTACCGCGACGTCAAGGGGCAGTTGCAGATCGTCAAGGCGGACCTCAGCCCGAACGCGGTGGACGTCGGTGCTTACAACTACTACCAGAACGGGGACTTTGCCACGACGAAGGGGCTCGAGTTCCAGCTCAAGCTGCGGCGCACCAACCGGGTCCGGGCCGAGCTCAACTACACGCTGTCCGACGCTCGCGGCACCGGTTCGCAGCCCAACGAAGCGGTCGCAGGGCTGGAACACGTGACCAATCTGCCGTCGATCGTCTCGCCGCTGGACTTCAACGAGACCCACCGCGGCAACGTGAACGTGGACTACCGCTTCGCGGCTGACGAAGGCGGGCCCATCTTCCGCAACTCTGGGCTAAACGTGCTCTATAAGTTCAGCAGCGGTCACAACTACACGCTGTCCACCGGCTCCATCGGACAGCGTGGACCAGAGGAGGGTGGCATCCTAGCCGACGACGATCCGCGCCAGCGAAAGCCCCTGGAGAGCATCAATGCGTCCACCACGCCGTGGACCTTCGAGCTCGATCTCCGCCTGGACAAGGGCTTCCAGTTCCTGAATCGTCAGGCGCAAGTGTTCGTGTACGTCCAGAACCTGCTGAACACGCGCAACGTGATCAACGTGTATCAGCGTACTGGCACGGACAAGGACGACGGCTTCCTCACCAACCCGGACCTGAGCAGCCAGATCGTGGAGGCCAGCGGCGGGCGGCTCTACACCGAGATGTACCAGGCCATCAACCTGGCCAACCGCCAGCACTACTGGATCGACCAGGGCGGGGACATCTACGGCGAGCCGCGGCAGATCCGCTTCGGCCTGAAGCTCTCGCTGTGAAGCCCGAAGCATGTCGCCCCCTAAGCGCAACACGACGAGGAAACCGACCATGAAGAAGACGATTCTGACGCTTGTGGCGGCACTGCTGGTGGGCGGCGGACTGGCTGCCCCGGCGGCGGCCCGCCAGCCCGCGACCTTCCGGGCGCGCACGGCCAAGGCTGCCCAGGACATCGCGTTCGGCGCCAAGGCGCTGATGAACATCAACAACCTCTCGATGTGGTTCAAGCGAGACGGATACTCCGCCGGCGATCCGGCTACGGACAATGCCGGCACGGCCTACCCGCGCTCCACCGACTTCGTGATCTACCGCGATGGACTGGTCTGGGGCGGCAAGGTCTACGACGGCAAGGACCAGATCCTGCGCGTGGGTGGCTCCACGTACGCTCAAGGGTGCGTTCCCGGCCGCATCGTCAGCAAGGGCGTGGCCGACAACCGCGACGACCCGCGCGTGCGCATCTACCGGGTGCGGCGCGACTTTCGCACCGCGGACCTGCGCCTGGAGACCGCCGAGTACCTCGGCAAGACGCTCGCCGAGGTCACCGACGCCGAGGTGGCGGCCCTGCGGGCTCAGTACCAGAAGGACTGGGACGAATGGCCGGCAGAGTGGGGCGCGCCATACTATGACCGCAATGGCGACGGCAGGTACGATCCCACAGTTGACGAGCCGGGAGTGGCCAACGCCGACCAGGTGGCGTGGTTCGTCATCAACGATCTGGATGTCGGCGCGACGCAGGCCCTGTACGGCGCCTTGCCCATCGGGCTGGAATGCCAGGTCCTGATGTGGGCCTACGCCCGCACGGACGCGCTCGGCCAGGCCATCTTCAAGAAGTACACGGTTACCTACAAGGGCACGGCTGACACGCCCGACGACGCCCGCATCGAGGACATGTACTTCGCCCAGTGGTCGGATCCGGACCTGGGCGACTACGGCGACGACTTCGTCGGCTGCGACGTCGATCTGAGCCTGGGCTACGTGTACAACTCGACCGACCGGGACTCGCACTACCAGGCCTTCGGGCTGGCGCCGCCGGCGGCCGGGTATGACTTCCTGCAGGGCCCGATCGTCCCGGTGTACAAGGAAGACGACGAGGGCAACCTAGTCTTGGACCCAGCGGCGGAGGCCATCTACAACTTTCAGCGAATCCAAGGCTACAGAAACCTGCCGATGACCGCGTTCGTGTATTTCGCGGCCGGCAGCTCCATCGACGATCCCGAGCTGGGCGAGTACAACGGCACCAAGGAATGGTACAACCTGCTGCGCGGCTTCGAACCGCAGCCGGACGTGGACAACCCGCAGCCCTACACGAATCCCTACACCGGCGAGGTCACCGCGTTCACGATGAACGGCGATCCGGTGCGGGCTACGGGGTGGAATGACGGCGTGCCCCTGCCGCCCGGCGACCGGCGCATGGTCATGGCCACCGGCCCGTTCTCCATGGCCCTGGGCGAGAGCCAGGAAGTCGTGGTGGCGCTGCTGGGCGGTATCAGCAGCGATCGCCTCCGCAGCGTCTCCCAGCTCAAATTCAACGATCAGTTCGTCCAGGATGCGTACAACAGCTTCTTCCAGGTGCCCAGACCACCGGCCCCGCCCAGCGTCCACGTAGCGCAACTGGATGGCGCGATCGTCTTGGATTGGGGCTGGGATCCGGACGCCGTGGCAGCGACAGAAGGGGACGACGGCTCTGGCTTCGTGTTCGAGGGGTACAACCTGTACCAGCTTCCCTCCAACGAGGCGACGCTCGACCAGGGGACGAAGATCGCCACGTACGACCTGGAGAACGGCATCGCCACGATCCTCGGGATCAACCTCGACGCGCAATCCGGCGTCATCCTGGACGTGCCGCTGCAGGTCGGCACGGACTCCGGCGTGCGCCGCTACGTCAAGATCACGCGCGACGCGCTCCGCGGCGCTCCGCTGGTAAACGGCCAGCAGTATTTCTTTGCGGTGACGGCCTACAACCGGAACACCGAGGAAGGCGCTGCCACCACCACGCTGGAATCGCCAGCCATCGTCCATGTCTGCGTGCCGCAGGCGCCACCGCCCGGCAGCCGGTACCTGGCTCAGGCGGAGCAGATGATCGACGCCGAGCACGCCAGCGGCATCAGCGACGGAGCGGCTCGCGCCATCGTCATCGACCCCACCAGAACGACCGGGGACACGTACGAGGTCGGATTCTTCGAGGACGCTGACGGCAACACGCTGTGGCGTCTGACCAACCAGCGCACCGGCGCGCTGGTCGCCTCGGGACCGCAGCTATCGTCCCTGGACGCCTCCGGGCAGTACGTGCACACGGATGCCTTTGAACTGCGGGTGGCGGGTCCGCCCAATGGCATGAAGGGCTGGACCATTCCATCCGGCGAGCGGTGGTGGACGTGGGCCAATGCCGACTGGGGCGCGGAGGGTTTCGGGCCCGAATACGGAGCTCCCGGGGCCATCACCGGCGATGTGAATAACCAGTGGTTCAACACCACCACGGTGACGCCCGGCCAGTTGCGCACGGTGGAGATCCGGTTCACCAGCGTGCACGAGGAAGACGGCGAGGATCAGTACAAGCCGCTGGATCTGAACAACCCGAACGTCTCGTGGGCCTACCGGTACTTGCGCAGAGCCAGCGCCGCTCCTCCCGCTCCGGCCGAGATGACCTCCACGAGCAACCCGTGGGACGTGAGCAAGTACATCGTCAACACGACGGGAGCCGGCTACCCATTCCAGGACCGCGTGCCTATCTGTCTGTCGGCCTGGGACGTGGATTCGGATCCGCCGCGTCGCCTGGAGGTGGGTTTCCTGGAGAACAACGTGCCGGGTGGGCTGGTGAACGGTGCGTACGGTCCGGCGTTCAACGGGCTGGTGAGCAACACCGCAGCCGACGGTCCGCGCGAGTGGCTGTTCGTCTTCGACCTGCCCTACACGGATCCCACCCAAGGGCAGAACAGCGACATCCTGCTCCACAGCGGGCTGTACGACCAGCCGCTGCCGCACATGTGGATCGTCTTCGCCTCCCGGCGGCGCGAGGCTCGGTTCCCACAGGATGGCGACTCCTTCCGGATGATCGCCAACCATGTGAACACGGCCGCGGACAAGTTCACGTTCACCGTTCCAGGCACCGAGACCTCGGCCGCATTGGCCAAGGCGGACGTGGGGCTGATCAACGTCTTCCCAAACCCGTACTACGGCGTCAACGCGGCAGAGACCAGTCCGTACCAGAAGTTCGTCACCTTCAGCCATCTGCCGCAGAAGGCCACGATCCGCATCTACGACCTGGCGGGCACGCTGGTCCGGCGGCTCGACAAGGACGATCCCACGCAGTTCCTGCGCTGGGATCTGCTGAACCACGGTGGCCTGCCGGTGGCGAGCGGGATCTACATCGCCCATATCGAGCTGCCAACAGTGGGCAAGAGCAAGGTGCTCAAACTGGCCATCGTCCAGGAGCAGCAGTTCCTGGAGTACTTCTGATCTCCCCACGGACTCGGCATGCCTTTCGCAAACAGGAGACTTGCTACCATGCTGCGGATCATCCAGTACGCCCTGCTGATCCTGGCCGCGCTGAGCTTCGTCTGGGGTGATGGAAGCGCGTACGCGGCCGGGTACAATCGTGCCGGCACGGCGGCTGCACCCGAGCTGCTGATCCCCGTCGGCGCGCGCGACATGGCCCTCGGCGGCTCCTCGATCGCCAACACCTCCGGCATCGAGGCACTCCACTGGAACCCGGCCGGGTACGCCCGGGGCCAAGCCACCGCCAGCGCCATGTTCTCGACCATGTCGTACATCGCGGACATCAACGTGAACTACCTGGCCGCTGGGGCGCGGTTCGGCAGCTTCGGCGCCTTGGCCGTCAGCCTGAAGGCACTCGACCTGGGCAATATCCCGGTCACCACCGAAACCCAGCCCGACGGCACGGGCGGCACCCTGTCGCCCACGTTCTTCTCGCTGGGGTTGACCTACGCGCGCGAGATGACGGACCGCATCGCCATCGGCACGACGGTGCACTACATCTCCAACAGCATGGGTCGGGTGAGTGCATCCAGCGTGTCGTTCAGCGCGGGGCTGCAGTACCTGAACCTGGGCAACATCCCGGGGCTGGACATGGGCGTAGCCATCAAGCACATCGGCCAGCGGATGTCCTTCCAGGGCCCTGGCCTGCTCTACCGCGGCACCCTGCTCCAGCAGAGCCGCTCGCCTTCGTTCTACAAGGTGGAGGCCAGTTCGGCCGACCTGCCGTCGACCTTCGAGATCGGCCTGGGGTACCGCTATCCGATGAACGAGCTGGGACAGCTCAACTTCGGCACCATGTTCCAGCACAACAACTACACCTATGACGAGTACAAGGCCGGCGTCGAATACGTGTACAACGATTTCCTGGCGCTCCGAGGCGGATTCGTGTACGCTGCCAGCGCCGAGGATGACACCTACCCGTTCGGCACCAGTTTCGGCCTGGGCCTGAACGTGGGCCGAGGAGGCAGGCTGCAGGAGGCTCGCGTCGACTATGCCTACACCTCGGTGGACCACTTCGATGCGCTGAACACCTTGACCTTCCAGGTCGGGTTCTGAGGCGCGCGAAGCGATGTGGCGCGGGGGAGGGGGTGCGAGCCTCCTCCCCCATTCTCTGTGACCAGCAGTCTCGCGCTTTTCGCCGGAGCAGTCCCCGTATGCACCCCTTCGAAGACCTGGTGGTACCCAAAGGCTCGGTCGGCATCCATTGGTTCGGGCAGAGCAGCTTCGCGCTCAAGAACGCGACCGGCACCATCGTGCAGGTCGATCCCTACTTCCCGCGCGAGCGCCCGCCCGACCGCTTCATCCACCCGCGCCCCCCGCTGCACGAGGCCACGCTCCGCACCGACTGCGTGGTGCTGACCCACAGCCACGGCGACCATACCTGCGTGGAGTCGATCACGCGGATCCGCGCCGCGTTCCCGGATGCCGTGTTCATCGGTCCGCCGGAGAGCATCCAGAAGATCCAGGCGGCTGGCATCCCCGCCGACCACGTGCGGATCATCACCGCTGGCGGGAACGCGATGGCCGGTGACATGAAGGTCTACGCTGTGTGGGCCAAACCGCCCGAGGGCCTGCCCGAGGACGACATCGCTGCCCCCGACGTGCAGCATCTGGGCTACGTGATCGACACCCGCCCGGTGCGCGTGTACGTATCCGGCGATCTCGTCCACACCTTCGCCGACCACGAGCGGCTGGTGGCTCCAGTGCGCGCGCTCAGACCGGAAGTTGGTCTGCTCACGACCCACCCCACTGAGGGCGAGTTCCCCTTCTTCGAGGGAGCGGCGAAGTTGGCCCGGAGCGTCGGCCTGGCGGTGGCCGTGCCCGCGCACTACCACTGCTTCGTGCGCCGCACCTACGACCCTGCTGCGTTCGCGGCGCATCTCACCGACGTCGAACCGCTGATCATCCCCTACAACCAATCGGTCGTGTACTCCACCAGACGGTCGGCAGCATAGCGCGGGGAGAAATGCCCTGGCGGACCGCCGCTGGCCCGTGCGTGCGCCAGCGGCGGCACGCCACGTGCGGCGCGGTTGCCACCGAGCGCGGGACTGTGCCGGCCCGTCTCGGCGCTCCGGGAGATCCTCTCGCGCCGGCCAGCGTCCGCGAGCGACAGCGCGGGCTGGAGAGCGACAGCCGCAAGACGCGTCCCAGGCGCGGCGCGCCGAGCGTCTGCTCCAGGCGATCCGCGGGGCCTGCTACCAGCCGAGTTTCGAGGAGAGATTGTGGAAGAAGTAGTTCTCTTCCAGGTAGATCAACCGGGCCATGTACGGCGCGCGGGCGATGCACACCTGTTCGCCGGGCGCCACGGTCGCTACCTGCTGTCCGTCCGCGATCAACGCGACCTGGCAGTCGCGCGTCGCCTGGTCCAGGTGGAGACGGATCCGCGAGTCCGGGGTCAGGATGAGCGCCCGCGAGGTGAAGTTGTACTCGTTGATGCCGTCGAGGATCAGGCAGCGCACGTCGGGCATGACGATCGGAGCTCCGGTGGACAGCAGCAGAGCCGTGCTCCCGGTCGGCGTGCCCACGACCACACCGTCGCCGCGGATCGTGCGGATCTTGGTGTCGTCGACGAACACGTCGATGTGGACCAAATGGTAGCTAGTCCCCAGGATGATCTCGTTCACGGCGCGCACCTGGCCCCCGGCGTGCGTGCACGCCAGGACCAGGCGTTCGCTGACGATAAACCTGCCGTCGATCACCCGCTGGATGATCGCCTCCAAGTCGCGCCCATCGCCCGCGGTCAGGAAGCCCACCGTGCCGAAGTTGATGGCCAGCACCGGACACCGGTGGAACAGATCCAGCGCCCGCAGCACGGTGCCGTCGCCGCCCATGGCGATGACCAGGTCCAGTTCGCACGTGTCCTTCGACGTGCCGTCCAGATCGACCAACTCGATGTGGCGGGCGGCGAGAAACTGGCGCAGTTGGCCGGCGGGATGGGGCTGGGCGCGATCGCGGACGAACAGGCCCACCCTCCGCAGCTCGATGCGGGCGCTGCAGCCTTCGCGCCGATCGCGGGCCGCTGCGGCGCTGCCGGGTGCGGCCGGCTGAGGTTGCATCGGGGGCCTCACTTCTCCGCGACGTTCTTGATCAGGTCCAGGTCCCCGGTGCGAGCGGCCTCCAGCACGGGTCCCATGTACTCGTCGACCATCTCGGGCGTCAGTCTGACCGGCATGTTCTCCAGCTTCATCCGCAACTGCGGATTCTTGGCCGCGGTCAGCGCTCGCTCGACATGCGCCGAGGTGAATCCGGGCACTTCTCCCAGGGTCGTGGGGGCCCCGATGCGCCGCTGGAACGCGATCATCGCCTCCGCCACGGCCACGCCCAGCGCGCGCCCGCGCCGACTGGCGATGTCAGCGGGCGCGTGACCGCCGGCCGCCAAGGCCCGCCCGACCAAACGCAGTTGCGGTTCGATGGCTGGCGCAAAGAAGACCGTGTAGTACGGGTTCATGATCGCGCACGCCCGGCCGTGCGTGAGGATGTCCACCAGCGAGAAGCTCGTCAGGTGGGCGCCGTTGGTGCCTCCCAGCATGATCGCGTACCCGCCGAGATCGGTAGCCAAGCCCAGCGCCTCGCGCCCCTCCCGATCACCGAGGTCGGCCATCACCTGCGGCAGATAGGCCAGGATGAGCTCGAGGGCAGCACCGGCGACGTCGACCATGCGGCCGTAATAGGAGGTACCGCGCGCTCCGTACAGCACCTCCAACACGTGGGCCATGCCGTCCAGGGTCCCATCCACGGTCAGCGCCGCGGGCGCACCCAACGTCACCTCGTAGTCGAACACGGGCTGCACGGGCACGATCGCCTCGTCGACGATGAGCTTCTTCTGCCCCGAACGCAGGTCGGTGATGTTCGAGTACTTGGTGAGATGCGCCCCCGAACTGGCGGCTGTCTGGATGGCGACCATGGGCAGAAGCTGCACGCCTTTCGCCGCCAGCGCTTCGGTGACTAGGCCGGTCCCGAAATAGCTCTCGATCTGGCCCCCGAGCACCGCCAACACGTTGGCCGCCTTCACCGCATCCAGAGTGCTGCCGCCGCCGAAGCCGACGAGAACCCGCGGGCGCATCGCGGCCAGTGCGGCCGTGATCCGCGCCAAGTCCTCCCGCGGCGCGTTGGGCGCCGCGCCTGGCACCTCGCCGACCAGGTCCACCTGGGCCTCGGCCAGCGCTCGCCGAATGGTGGCCAGAAAAGGCGCCGACCCGGGGAACTGGTCGCACACCAGCACCGCCTTCATGCCCAGGCGAGCGACCGCGCCCCCGAGCCGCGGCATGACGCCCATGCCATGGAGGTACCGATTCCCCTTGAATTCCGCCAGCAATGTCCGAGCTCTGCTGAAATCGACCATCACCTGCTCCTTCGTCCGCTGTCCCTCGCCAGCTGCGCGCAGTCCGACTCCGGGGTCCCACCGCCGGACGCCGGCGCTCACGCTTCGGTCGTCGGCTGCGTGCGCGCCTCCTGGCCAGCCAGGTCCTCCAGAACCGTCAACAGGCCTGAGTGATCCAGTTCGCCCCGCTGCTTGCCCATGGCGGCCGTGAAGAGTTCGTGGACGACCGACGTCACGGGCAGAGGCACCTGGTAATCGTTCCCGGTCCGCATGATGATGTTCAGATCCTTGTGGTGCAGCCGCAGGCGGAAACCAGGGGCGAAGTCGCCCTTGACCATGCGCTGACCGCGGTTCTCCAGGATGCCACAGCGCGCCAGCCCGCCGCTGAGCACCTGCACGATCTTGAGAGGGTCCACCCCGGCCTTGGCACCCAGCACCAGCGCCTCGCTCACCCCGGCGATGGTGACCGCGACGAGCACTTGGTTGCAGGCCTTGACGATCTGTCCGGACCCGGCTGGACCGCACAGCACGATGTTCTTGCCCATGACCCGGAAGATCGGCAGCACCTCGTCGAAGGTCGCCTGGTCGCCGCCGACCATGATGGACAGCGTCGCCTTCTGGGCCCCTACGTCTCCCCCGCTCACCGGGGCGTCCAGACAGCGCACCCCCTTCTGCCCCAGAACGTGATTCACGCGAATGGCAACGCTCGGCGCGATCGTGCTCATGTCGACATGGATGGCACCGGCCGTCGCACCCGCTATCAGTCCGTCCTCGCCCAGGGCCACGGCCTCCACGTCCGGCGAATCGGGCAGCATGGTGATCATCAGAGTCGTCTGCTGCGCCACCTCGCGGGGCGACGCAGCGGCCTTGGCGCCCGCCGCCACCAAGCTATCTACAGCGGTCCGGTCGAGATCGTGCACCACCAGCTCGTACCCGGCCGCCAGCAGATGCCCGGCCATCGGCCGCCCCATGATCCCCAGACCAATGAAGCCGATCCTATGCTTGTCCATCCGCTCTCCGCTCCCGCCCAATCGGTGTGTCGGCGCTGTGGCAGCATGGTGCCGCGCGGAATTCAGGCACGTGCCTGCACGCCGTGCTGCATCTCGTACGCCTTGATCAGCGCCTGCGTTCCCTCTCGTCCCAGTCCTGCACGTTGGACCGCGTTGAAGCACTGGTGCACCAGGCTCACGCCTGGCATGGCCACGCCCACGTCATTGGCAGCCTCCAAGACCAGCTTGAGGTCCTTCTGCTGCAGATCGACCATGAAACCCGGAGCGAAATCGCCGGCCAGGATCTTCGGCCCGATGTTGCTCATCATCCACGAACCCGCCGCCCCGCCGCTGATCGCCTGGAGAACGCGGCGGGCATCCAGGCCGGAGGCTGCCGCGAGCATCAGGGCTTCGGCCACGGCCAAGTTGTTGAGGGCGCCGGCCACCTGGTTGCACAGCTTGGCGGTCTGCCCGGCGCCGCTCGCGCCGACATGGATGATCGTCTTGCCCATCGCCTCGAGCACCGGCAGGCACGCGGTGAAGACCTCCTCCGCACCGCCGACCATGATCGCCAGCGTGCCGTTGCGCGCGCCCAGCTCGCCGCCGCTGACCGGCGCATCCAGCATGGCTACCCCGCGCTCGGCCAGGCGGGCAGCGATGCGGCGCGTGGCCCTGGGCGAGATGGTGCTCATGTCGATCACCGTGGCGCCTGCCGCCGCGCCGTGGATCACCCCCTCGCGGCCGAGGATCACCTCCTCGACATCGGGCGTGTCTGTCACCATCGTGATGGTCACGTCGGCGTTCGCAGCGACCTCGCGCGGCGTGCCAGCACGGCGCGCGCCCGCCGCCACGACGGCGTCCACACGCGGTCTATCGCTCCGGTTGTAGACGGCGAGACGGTACCCAGCCCGCAGGAGATTGGTGGCCATGGGCGCGCCCATGATGCCCAACCCCACGAACCCGATCCGCGTAGTCTGCGGTGTTGCCTGCATCGGCTCGCTCCGCGGTGGTGTGCGGCTTTGGCCAGGGGACTCGGCTTTGGGCATTCGGTCACCCAAAGCTCAGAAAGTCAGACCGAATTCGTGCCGAAAATCGTCGATCTTGGCCTTCTCGAACACGGCTGCATACCAGTTCTGCAGCACCTCCTCGCGCTTGCGCGCCAGAAGCTCCTGCCTGAGCTGCTCGCGCTGCGCCTCGAACGCGTCCTCGGAGGCCGGGGTGCGAGCCACCGAACGGATGAGGAACGCGCCCCGGGAAGGCACCTGCAGGACCTCGCTGATGTCGCCCGGGGCCAGCGCGAACGCCGTCTCGGCGAACGCCTCGACGCGCCCGACACCGGGCACCGCTTCGGCACGAGCGAACGGCCCGGCCGAGCGCACTTCGACGCCGGCGGCAGCGGCGGCCGCAGCCAGGCCGCTGCTCGTTGCCAGCGGACGAACCGCGGCCAACTTGGCCGCGGCTGCTGCCGCCTTCTTCTCTTCAGTCACCGCGTGCGTCACCCGATCCCGGACCTCGTCCAACGGCGACACGCCGGCCGCTTCCTTGGCTGCCAGCCGGGCCACCCACAGGCCGTTCTGGTTGCCCCCGACGCGAGTGACCGTGCCGGGCTTGGAGGCGTACAGCATGTTGCCGACCCACGCACTCCCTTGACCCAAGCCGGGAATGGGAGCGCCCTTGCGCACGAAGCCGCTGTCGCGGACCTGCAGGCCCATGGCCGCGGCCGCTTCCTGGAATCCTTCCGCCAGGGCTCGATTGCGGAATTCTTCGGCGCGCTCTTCCAACTCCTCCTCGGTCCGCCGCGAGGGCTTGAACCGCAGCAGGATGTGGCGCGCGTGCACCTTCTCCTCGCCGCCCTCCTGGAGGCGCTCGTCCACCCGGATCAGATGCCAGCCGAACCGCGTCTGCACGGGTTGGGAGATCTCGCCAGGCTGGAGCGCGAACGCCGCGTCCTCGAAGGCCTTGACCATCCGTCCGCGCCCGAATGTGCCCAGATCCCCGCCGTGCTCGGCCGACGCCGGATCCTCCGAGGACGAGGCTGCCAGTTCAGCGAAATCGGCCCCTGCCATCAGCTCCTCGCGCAGCACGGCGATCTCTTCGGCCACCGCTGCCGAGTCCGCCGCCGTGGGGGCCTTGGGCAGGTACACGTACTCGACGCGCACCTGATCAGGATGGCGGAAATCCTCCTGATGGGCCGCATAGTAGGCCTCCACGTCCGCGTCGGTCACGCTGACCTCATCGTCCCCGATGGAGCTGGACGGCACGAACAGGTACTCGACCTCGACCTTCTCGTGCTGCTCCAGGTAGAGGTCGTGCACGTCCTCAGGACTCACATGGACGGTCTCCATGAGCAGAGTCTGCAGCTTGTAGTTCTGCAGCTGCTCGCGCACGATGTCCTCCAGCTGCATGATGAAGGCCTTGTTGCGTGGGTTGCTCACCAGGTTGGGGTCATTGAGAAAGCTCGTGTACTTGGCCTGATCGAACTGGCCGTTCGTCTGGAAGGTCTCCAGGTCGCGCACGGCGGCCGGCGGTTGGGTGCGCGTGAAATGGGCCACCTCCTCGTCTGTCACCTGGATGCCCAGGCGCTGCACTTGTTGGCGGAGGACGATGTCGCGCACCAAAGCCTCCCAGACTTCCGCGACCAGCGACGACTGGTCCTCGTTCTCCTCTCGTCCCCGCTGCTGGGCGGCGTTCCTCAGGGCGTTCTGAAAGGCGGTGAGCGAGATCTTCTCGCCGTTCACCACGCCGACGTTGGCGCCGCCACCGGTGCGGCCGCGCCGCGAGAAATCCGCGCCCCATTCGACGACCATCAAGGCGACGAAGGCGATGATCACCAGCCAGAGGATGATCGCGGTTCGCTCCCGCAGTTGGCTCATCATAGGTCACAGGTCTCCTGCTGTTGTCTGCCCCCGCTGAGGGGATCCACTGCCAGCATCTGCTCCGCATCCTCCCCTGACTGCCGCACCAGGCAGGCAGTGAAGTGACCGCCACCCAGATCGCGCAGGCGCGGCACGATCCGGGTGCACCGTTCCTCCCGTTCGGGGCAGCGGGGATGGAACGGACAGCCGGACGGCACGGCCGCCGGATCGGGGACATCGCCGCCGAGGACGAAACGCTGGCGGCTCCGCGTTGGCTCTGGAACCGGCACGGCCGCGAGCAACGCCCGAGTGTACGGGTGCGATGGAGCGCTGTATAGCTCGCAGCGGTCGGCCAATTCGACGATCCGCCCCAGGTACATCACGGCAACGCGATCCGCGATATGCCTGACCACTCTCAAGTCGTGCGCGACGAACAGGTACGTCAGTCCCAGTTCCTGCTGCAAGTCCTGCAGCAGGTTGACGATCTGCGCCTGGACGGACACGTCGAGCGCCGAGACCGGTTCATCGGCGACGATGAAATCCGGCTCGACCGCCAATGCCCGCGCGATGCCGATGCGCTGGCGCTGGCCGCCGCTGAACTCGTGGGGGTAGCGGCGCGCGCACCCGGGGTCCAGCCCCACCAGCTCGAGGAGCTGGGCCACCCGCCCGATCGCCGTGCGCCGATCGGCCAGTCCATGGATGCGCAGAGGCTCACCGATGATCTGCCCCACCGTCATGCGCGGATTCAGCGAGCTGTACGGATCCTGGAAGACGATCTGCATGCGGCGCCGCTGCGCCCGCAGCGACCTCTTGTCGAGAGCCATCAGATCCACGCCGTCGAAGATGGCCCGGCCAGCGGTGGCATCGACCAGACGCAACAACAACCGGCCGAGCGTCGTCTTGCCGCACCCACTCTCCCCGACCAGCCCGAGCGTCTCGCCGCGGCCGATGTCCAGGTCGACGCCATCGACAGCCCGGACGTAGCCCTTCGGCTTGCCCCACATGCCGCCGAGCACCGGGTAGTACTTCTTCAGTCCCCGCGCCCGCACCAACGGCCCAGACGCACTCATGCCGGCGCTCGGTCCAGGGACGAGTTCGCCGCCGCATCGACATGCCAACAGGCAACCCGGTGGCCGTTCGTGTCCTCTTCCAGTTCGGGCTCCAACTCGCGGCACTGGGCGTCGGCCCGCGGGCACCGCGGCGCGAAACGGCAGCCTGCTGGCAGACGCCGGGCGTCCGGCACGGTGCCGGGGATGACCTGCAAGCGATCGCGGACTCGGTCCAGCCGGGGCACTGCTGCCATCAGGCCGCGGGTGTAGGGGTGCAGCGGCCTGCCGAAGAGCGCGCCGGTATCGGCCTGCTCGACGATTCTGCCGGCGTACATCACAGCTACGCTGTCCGCCATCTCGGCGACGACCCCCAGATCGTGCGTGACCAGTAGCACCGCCATGCCCAGCTCGCGCTGGAGCGACCGCAGCAGCGCCAGAATCTGCGCCTGCACGGTCACGTCGAGCGCCGTGGTGGGCTCGTCCGCGATGAGCACCTGCGGCTGGCACGACAGCGCCATGGCGATCATGACCCGCTGCCGCATGCCACCGCTGAGCTGATGCGGATACTCGTCCAGGCGCTGCTCCGGAGCTGGCATGCCCACCAGCCGCAGCATGGCCAACGCCCGCTCCCTGGCCTGCGGGCGGTTGGCCCCCTGGTGCAGCATCACGGCTTCCATGATCTGGTACCCGCATGTCAGCACTGGATTCAGGCTGCTCATGGGCTCCTGAAAAACCATGGCGATCTGGCGCCCGCGGACAGCGCACATCTGGCGTTCGTCCAGCTCGAGCAGCGAACGCCCGTCCAGCAGCACGCGACCGGACTCGATACGCCCAGGGGGCGGCACCAGGCGCATCAGCGACAGGGCAGCGACGGTCTTGCCGCAGCCGCTCTCGCCCACCAGCCCCAGGGTTTGGCCCGCGCGCAGTGCGAAGGACACGCCGTCGACAGCGCGCGCTGGACCTCCCCTGACATGGAACCAGGTGCGCAGTTCGTGCACCTGCAGAAGCGGCGGCTGGGCCGGAGCCTGCGGCCAGCCAGCCGATCGCAGCTCAAGCACAGGTTGCCCGCCCAGCCCCTGCGGCCGCCGCGTCTGTGGCCGGCATGCGCCGCTCCTCGGCCCGCGCTGGCAGGTGCCACTCTGGGTCTGCCTCTCGCTGCCGTGCGAGCACATCCGCCGCTTCCCGTTCGGTGGCAGTCAACGCGGCTGGGCGCATCTTTGCCCCGAGCACCGTAGCGAATCCTTCGGCCACCGCCCGCCCCACCTCTGCCGACGATACCCCGGCGCAGCCGCAGGCGGCCAGGTCGGTGCTGCGGGCTGCCAGGACCTGGCGCCAGAAAACCCGCTCCGCCGGCGCCAGCCCCACCAGCAGATCGACCAGACCCAGGTGCGCCGGCCCCAACAGGATGGAGCCGTGTTGGAGAATGACTCCAGGGAAGCGCCGCTGCGCGCTGCCCACCAGCTTGCGCCCCTCAACGGTGACCTCCCAGCGCGCTGTGCTCGAGAAACAGGGCACGTTCGCGTGGGCACCGCTGGCCGCCGCAGCCGCGCCCGCCAGGCTGCCACGCGCCAAACGCGCATTCACGCCCAGACGCGCCAAGCCGGCGACCAGGCATTCGCCGAGGCGCCGGCTCGTCTCGCTCACGGAACCGCCGAGTTGCGCGTCGTCCTCGGCGCATACCACGCTGTACGTCAGTTCCTGCCAATGGAGCACGGCGCGGCCTCCGGTCGGGCGGCGCACCACATCCACCCCCCATCTTCGGCAGCGCTCCAGATCCACCTTCGCTTTGGCCGATTGGGCATAGCCAACGGATATTGCCGGCGGCTCCCAGCAGTACAGGCGCAGAACGGGCTGCCAGTTGCCCGCCGCAGCGATGCGGCAGAGGGCCTCGTCCACCGCCATGTTGCGAACGCCGGCGGCCGCGCCGGTGTCGAGCAGGCGCCAGGTTCGCCTCACAGCACTCCCAGCCGTCGCAGGGCTTCCCGGGCCGCCATCTGCTGAGCCTCCTTCTTGCTGCGCCCGCGCCCTCGCCCCACGCTGGCACCCGTCACCAAGACCTCCACGCTGAAGATCTTGCAGTGATCGGGCCCCTCCTCGGCGTGGACCAAGTACCGCGGGTGCCCGTTGCCCATGCTCTGCGTGTGCTCCAGAAGCTTGCTCTTGTAATTGGTGTAGTCCTCGCGCGCGATGAGCTCGTCGAAGTCATCGAGAACCTTCTGGTGCACCAGCGCTCGAGCGGCATCCAGTCCGCCGTCGAGGTACACGGCACCGATGACCGCCTCCAGGGCGTCGCCGAGGATCGAAGGCTGAAGCCCGCCACCCGCCTGACGCTCCTCGGGGCTGAGCAGCACGAACTCGTCCAGTCCCACAGTCCTGGCCTTGCGGGACAGCACCGGCCGGCTGACGACCAACGACTTGAGCTGCGTGAGCATGCCTTCGCGCCTGGTTGGATACCGGGCGTACAGAAAGTCGGCAACCACCAGATCCAGGACCGCGTCTCCCAGGAACTCGAGCCGCTCGTTCGACTCCAGGCCGTGCCCCTGACGGGCGTAGACGTACGACCGGTGCTTGAGAGCTTGCTCCAGCAGTGCCGAGTTGCGGAATCGGTACCCTAGGCATGCTTCGGCGCGCCGCCGCACCTTTGGGTCCAGTTCGCCCGGTCCGTTCGCTCTCGCCCAGCGCCGGATGAGTCCACCGAGCCATCCCGTCATCTGCACCCAACTGCGACTGCGACGCTCCACCCCGACACCATCGCCCCCGCCGGTCGGCTGGCGCGGCACTGGCCGTGCCCAGCAGTGGCCAACCAGCCCTATGGCCCGTCTATCCCGTGAAGCGGCCGAAGATCAGCGCCACGTTGTGCCCCCCGAAGCCGAAGGAGTTGTTCAGCGCGACGCGCACTTCGGCCTCCCGGCTGACGTTCGGGACGTAGTCCAGATCGCACTCCGGATCCGGATGCTCGTAGTTGATCGTGGGAGGAATGATCCCGTGGCGCAGGACCTGTACGCAGGCGATGCTCTCGACGGCCGCGGTGGCACCCAGCAGATGTCCCGTCATCGACTTGGTCGAACTCACGGCCAGGCGGAACGCATGCGCGCCGAATACGGTCTTCAAGGCCGCGGTCTCCTGCACATCGCCCAGAGGCGTGGAGGTTCCGTGGGCGTTCACGTAGTCCACCTGCTCGGGCGCCAGGCCAGCGTCGCGCAGGGCCACGTGCACCGCCCGCGCCCCGCCCTCGCCTCCCGGCGCCATGGCCGTCTGGTGGTAGGCATCCGCCGTGAACCCCACTCCGAGGACTTCCGCCAGGATGTCCGCGCCGCGCTGCCGCGCGTGCTCCAATTCCTCCAGGACCAACGCTCCGGCCCCCTCCGCGAGCACGAACCCGTCGCGCTCCGCATCGAACGGCCGGCTGGCGCACTCGGGCGCCTCGTTGCGCGTGGACAGGGCCCGGGCCGCAGCGAACCCCGCGACGGAGATGGGCGTGACCGCTGCCTCCGAACCGCCGCAGATCATCACCTCGGCGTCCCCGTACCGGATCGTGCGGGCGGCCTCACCGATGGCATGCCCTGCAGAGGCGCAGGCCGAAACAGTGGCGTAGTTGGGCCCCTTGGCACCCAGCTTCATCGAGATCATGCCGGGCGCCATGTCGACGATCATCATCGGCACGTAGAACGGACTTATCCGTCCCGGCCCCTTCTCCAGCAACAGGGTGTGCTGTTCCTCGTGGGTGAGGATGCCGCCGATGCCGGAGCCCCAGATGACGCCGACTCGTTCAGGGTTCACTCGCCCCAGGTCGAGGCCGCTGTGTCGCACCGCTCCGGCAGCCGTGGCCACCGCATAGTGCACGAATGGGTCGTTGCGCCGCACTTCCTTGCGGTCCAGCACCGCCGACGGATCGAATCCCTTCAGCTCGCCAGCGATGCGAACGTCGTGCCCGCTCGCATCGAAGCGGGTGATCGGCCCGATCCCCGACCGACCGTTGACCAGCGCCTGCCAGAAGGACTCCAGGCCGTTGCCGTTCGGGGCCAGGACATCCATGCCGGTGATGACTACCCTTCGCCTGGACAAGACCTCACTCCTGCTCGCCGCCTTGGGCGCGGTCTGGCAGTCGCGGCTTGGCGTCCACAGCCGCCAGACGCGCCGCCGGATTCACGCCTTGCTGTTCTCCTCGAGGTACCGGATCGCATCCGCCACGGTGGACATCTTCTCGGCGTCCTCGTCGGGGATGTCGATGCCGAACTCCTCCTCGAATGCCATGACCAGCTCGACGGTGTCCAGCGAATCCGCGCCGAGATCATCTATGAACGAGGCCTCGGGCGTCACCTGGTCGGCATTCACCCCCAACTGCTCGACGATGAGGTCGCGCACCCGCTCTTCGATCGAAGCCATGGTCTCCTCCTGACTATGCTAGGGTCTCACCTCGCTTATGCGGCATTCCTTGTCCTGCATGCAAGTACAACTGCGGCTCATGGGCCGAATAAACGCGGCTCCAGGCCGGCCGGCAAGCTCGGCCAGCGCTCAAGGGGCGTCGCCCAGCATGGCCATGATCTCCGCCTCCGCGGCCACCTGTCCCTGCACCGAGGCCGTCCCGGACAGCCGACACACGGGGCCGCGGCTCTTGAGCACCGCAACGTCCAGCACGAGCTGATCTCCAGGGACGACCTGCCGCCGGAACCGCGCTCGATCGATGCCTGCGAACAGCGGGATCTTGTTCTGGACTCCCGTCGCGGCCTTGAGCATCATCACGGCTCCGGCCTGCGCCAGCGCCTCGATGATCAACACGCCCGGCATCACCGGGTAGGACGGGAAATGGCCCACGAAGAACGGCTCGTCCACGGAGACGTTCTTCAGGGCGCGAATCCGCTCGCCCGGCACCAGCTCCACGACGCGGTCGAGCAGCAGGAGCGGGTACCGATGGGGCAGCACGGACTTGATCGCCTGAATGTCGAGAGTCAGGGGCTCGCTCGTCGTCATCGTATGCTGTCTCCTGCCAAGACCTGCAATGCGCGCCCGCGGCCGTTCCCGGTCCGTGCGGGCCCGCTACATGGCCATGCCGCCGTTTACCTGGAGCACCTGGCCGGTAATGTACGCCGCCTCGTCCGAGGCCAAGAAGAGAACGGCACGGGCCACGTCCTCCACCGAGCCCGGCCGCCCGAGCGGCACTTGGGAGAGCATGGCCTGCCGCGCCTCGGGAGGCAGTTTGTCGGTCATGTCCGTGGCGATGAAGCCCGGCGCCACGGCATTGACCGTGATGTTGCGGCCAGCCAGCTCGCGCGCCAAGGTCTTGGTCAATCCCAGCAGCCCTGCCTTGGAGGCCGCGTAGTTGGCCTGGCCGGGATTGCCGGTGATGCCCACCACGGACGAGATGCTCACGATGCGGCCCTGGCGTGCCTTGATCATCGGGCGCACCGCCGCCTTGCAGCAGTTGAACGCCCCCTTCAGGTTGACGGCAAGGACCGCGTCCCAATCCTGTTCGCTCATGCGCAGCAGCAGGCCGTCGCGCGTGATGCCGGCGTTGTTGACCAGGATATCGAGGCGGCCGAACCGCTCGAGAACCCGCTGCACCGCCGCCTGGGCCGACTCGGCGCTGGCCACATCCAACTCCAATCCCAGACCAAGGCCCGGCAACTGGCTGGCCGCCCGCTCCGCACCGGCCAGGTCCACATCGCCGACGGCCACGCTAGCGCCCTCGGCCGCGAACAACTCGGCAATCGCCCGCCCGATACCGCGAGCACCGCCCGTCACCAGCGCCACCTTCTGCGCCAACCGATCTACCATGGTGCGCTCCCTCCTTTGGGCAACTCCGGTTCAGCCGCAGGCCACCGCTGCCAAGGCACTGGCGAGCTCCTCGGCGGTGCCAGTGCCGCGGACACTCAGAGCGGGGTCGATGCGTCGCACCAGTCCCTGCAGGACGCGCCCCGGGCCCGCCTCCAGCGCGCGGGTCACGCCCAGGCGGACCAGCGTCTGCACGACCTCCACCCACCGGACGGGGCTGGTGATCTGCTCGCTCAGGTTGCGCCGGATCGCCTCGGGATCGGACGTCGGCTCCGCGCTCACATTGGCCACCACGGGCACTCGCGCGGGGCGCAGCTCGACCCCCAGCAGCAACTCCCGCAGCCGCTGTGCTGCCGGATCCATGAGCGGCGAATGGAACGCCCCGCTCACGGCCAAGGGGATCGCCCGTTTGGCGCCACTGGTCAGCGCCAGCGTCCGCACGCGCTCCACCGTCGACGCGTCGCCCGAGACGACAGACTGTCCCGGCGCGTTGATGTTGGCCAGCACCGCGATTCCTCCGCCATCCTGGGCGCGCCGGCACAGCTCGACGACCGCGGCTTCGTCCAGCCCGATCACCGCCACCATGGCACCGGGGCGCTCGGCCGCGGCCTCCTCCATGAACTGAGCGCGCCGCTGGACCAGGCGCAGCCCCGCCTCGAAGTCGACAACCCCGGCCGCCACCAGAGCCGAGTACTCACCCAGACTGTGCCCCGCCAGCGCCACGGGCTCCAACCCTGTGCTCGCCAGCACGCGCCATACCGCCATGCTGTGCACGAACACCGCCGGCTGGGTGACCTGGGTCTGCAGCAGCTCCTGCTCGGGCCCCTCGAAGCACAGTCGCCGCAGGGGCATCTGGAGGATGTCCTCGGCCTCGGCGTACAGCTCCCGGGCCTCCGGATAGGTGGCGCACAGGTCGCGGCCCATGCCCACGAACTGCGAGGCCTGCCCGGGAAACAGCAATGCCCACGCGCCCATGTCGTTCATGCCCCGGTCAGGCCGACGGCGATGGCACTGGCATGGCCCAGCGCAGCAGCGCGCTGCCCCAGGTGTAGCCTGCGCCCACCCCTGTCAGCAGCAACAGATCACCGCCAGCCAGGCGCCCCTGCTCCCATGCCTCCGACAGGGCGATGGGAATCGTGGCGGCGGTGGTGTTGGCAAACCGGTCGATGTCGACCATCACCTGTTCGGGAGCCAACCGCATGCGCTCGGCCACCGCGTCGATGATGCGCTGATTGGCCTGGTGCGGCACGAACAGTTTGAGGTCGGCTCCAGTGTACCCGTTGCGGGCCAACAGGCTCTCGGAGACCTCCGCCATCCGCCCCACCGCAAAGCGGAAGACCGCGCGCCCGTCCTGGCGGACGTAGTGCAGACGTTGGGCGACCGTCTCCTGGCTGGCCGGCGCTAGGCTCCCGCCCGCGGGCAAAGCGAGGTACGGTCCCCCGGAGCCGTCAGCGTGCAGCTCGAAGTCGAGCAAACCCACGCTCGGGTCGGTGGCAGCTTCCAGCAGCACCCCGCCGGCCCCGTCGCCGAACAGCACACAGGTGGCTCGATCCTGAAAGTCCGTGATCGCGCTCATCTTGTCGGCGCCAATGACCATGACGCACCGATGCGCGCCCGATTCGATGAACTGCGCCGCCGTGACCAGCGCGAACACGAACCCCGTGCAGGCAGCCGATAGGTCGAACGCCCACGCCCGCGTCGCTCCGATGCGGTGCTGCACCAGACAGGCGGTTGCCGGAAAGACCATGTCGGGCGTGACCGTAGCCACGATGATCAGATCGATCTCGGCCGGATCGAGCTGCCGGGCGGCCAACAGTCGACGCGCCACTTCCGCGGCCATGAACGAGGTCGGCTGGCCGTCGAGAATGCGGCGTTCGCGGATGCCGGTCCGCGCTCGAATCCACTCGTCGGACGTGTCCACCAGACGCTCGAGTTCCTGGTTGGTCACGATCCTGTCCGGCAAGTAGCGCTGCACGGCCGTGATGCTGGCGCGATGGCCCGCCCCCCGCATTCGACTCGGCACGCGCACCCCTGCAGCGGCCTGGGCTCCAGTGCGACGAATGCCGGCCTTCCTTCCGCTCATGCGCGCTCCCGGTCTTCCGCCGCGGCCCGCCAGGCTCGCCCGATGGGCGAGCATACGCACAGACACCCGATACGCACGGCGTGTTCTCGCCCTCTCGCTCGCCCTTCGCAGGGGCTAGCGCCAGATCGCTCCGGGCAGCGTTCAGGCCTCGGGTTCCACATGCTCTCGACCGCGGTAGTAGCCGCAGCTCGGGCAGACGCGGTGCGGGAGAGCCGGCTGACCACAGTGAGCGCACTTGCTCAGCGCCGGCATGGTGGCTTTCCAGTGCGTGCGGCGCTTGTCACGGCGGGTGCGCGATACGCGTCTCTTCGGTACAGCAGCCAAGGCATGGCCTCCTTGTGGCAGTGGTATGCCGCACGTCCCCGGCCAGCACCGGAGCGTGGGCTACTCGGATCCGATACCCCTGAGTGCGTCCCAGCGGGCGTCGCGGTTTTGGGCCGCGCAGGTGCACGAGCCCAGATTCAGATTCTGGCCGCAGTGGGGACACAGCCCGCGGCAGTCGTCGCGGCAGTACACGCGCAACGGCAGTTCCAGCACAAGCGCCTGGCGGACAAGCTCGCGCAGGTCGAATTCCTGGACGCTGGGCGCGACCAGCTCGATCTCGTCCGCGTCGGCCCCGGCCTCCAACTCCTCCTCGCTGGCGACGCGCCGCTGGAGAATCAGCGTCACCGGCGCCTGCACGAAGGCCTCGGTGGTCGCCAGACAACGGCAGCACTCGGTGCTGACCCGCGTCGAGACCGTGCCGCTCACCGTGAACGTCTCCAGCGCCCGTCTCAGACTCAGGGCAACATGCACCGGCCAGGGGAACTCGTAGTACGCGTCGCGAAGCTCCAGCATCTCCGCAGAGATGTCGAAGACGAGCTCGGTGGACCCCTCGGCGATGCCGTCCAGAAACAGGGTCAACGGTGTCGGCTCGCCAGCGGCATTCATCCAGCCAGCGCTCCGAAGAAGAACGCGATCTCTCTGCAGGCGTTCGCCGGCGAGTCCGAGGCGTGCACCGCGTTGCGCTGCTGATCGGTCCCGAATTCGCCGCGGATCGTGCCAGCACCCGCCCGCCTGCTGTCCGTGGGGCCGATGAACTGCCGCAGATGCGCCACGGCGTCCTCGCGCTCCAACACCATGGGAACGACCGGCCCCGAGGTGATGAAGTCGACGAGCCCAGCGAAGAAATCGCGGTCGCGGTGCACCGCATAGAATGTTTCCGCCTGGTGCCGGTCGAGATGCACCAACCGCATCTGCCGCAGGCGGAAACCCTCCGCCTCCACCCGGGCGATGATCTGCCCGACCACCGCCCGCGCCACCGCATCAGGTTTGATCATCAACAGCGTCTGCTCAGTGGCCATCCATCTCCCGCAGGCTGAGGTGCGAGTGCGACTCTCTGCCGCAAAGCGAGCGAGATAAGCTACGGCCGGCCGGACGGGATGTCAACCGCACGGGCCTGCGAGCCCAGCCTCCTAACTTGTGCGTCGAGAATGGCTTCCGACGATCTTCAGAGCTGCCGATCGCCCCTGGACGACGCGGCCGTCTGGGCGGGGCGCTGCCAGGCAGCCGACCGAGCCGGCTCGACTGCCACCCGCAGGCGGCGACCGCCGTGCCCCCAACGATGGCCAGCTTGACAGCCCTTGCCGGCCCGAATAGGTTCAGCGGCCCATGGAGTCTCTGCTGGCAGCCGAGGACGGCAAGTCGATTCGCGATCCGGTCTGGGGGTACATCCAGGTGCCCCCGCCAGTGCTCCGGCTGATCGACACCGAGGAATTCCAGCGCCTGCGGCACATCACGCAACTAGGGTATGTGCACCTGGTCTATCCAGGAGCCCGTCACAGCCGCTTCGAGCACTCCCTGGGCGTCTACCATCTGGCGAAGGAGTTCCTCCGCCGGCTGCTGCGCTCCGATCCGCCGCTCCAACTGCCGGACGAGGACGTCCGCGTCTTCATCGCGGCCACGCTGCTGCACGACATCGGCCACTATCCATTCTCCCACACGCTGGAAGATCTGCGTCCATTCTTCCTGCCGCACGAAGTCCGCGCGCGCCAGATCATCGAGGACCCGCACGGGCCGATCTACCAGGTGCTCGCGGACAGTTTCTGCGTCGACCCGCACCGCGTCGCCAACGTCATCGACTACGAGTCAGCGCCGGACAAGGTGCCGGCCGCCGATCTGCTGCTGGCCAGTATCCTCAGCGGCACGCTGGACCCGGACAAGATCGACTACCTGCTCCGCGATTCGCTGTTCTGCGGAGTGCCCTTCGGCGAAAGCGTCAATCGCGACCGGCTCATCGCCTCGATCAAGTTCGATCCGGAACGCCGGTGTCTGGCGATCACCAGCAAGGGAGTGTCCGCGGTCGAGGCGCTGGTCTTCACCAACTACTTGATGTTCAGAAACGTCTACTGGCACCATGCCGTGCGCGCTGCCACGGCCATGCTGAAGCGCGCCGTGCAGGACATCCTCGTGCACCCCGACTGCAGGCTGGAACCGAGCCAGGTGCACGCTGCCACGGAGACCGAGCTGCTCATGCTTCTCCGCCAAGAGCAGCAGCGCCTGGGCCTGGCCGGCTCGGCAGCGCTGCTGGCGGGGACGGTCCGCCGCCGCCTGCACAAAGTCGGCGCCATCATCCACCCGGGCGAGCGCTCGGCCGAACTGATGCAGGTTCTGGGCGAGATGTACCGAGACCCTGGCCAGCGCCGCGCATGCGAGATCGAGCTGTGCGCCGAACTCAGCCCGTTGGTCGGGAGGCGCCTGGCTGACCACGAAGTGCTCATCGACATTCCCGCCCTCACCAAGACCCCGCAGGCCGACCTGCGCGTCTTCTACGGCCAACTGAGCCCGGTCGAGACCGACGAGCCGCTGACTCTGGACAATCCGGCGGTGTCGCATCTGCGGAGCTCGCTGCTGCTGAACTTCGAGGACCAGGCCAAGGTGATCCGCATCTTCTGCGTGGACGATCCGCAGCTTCGCGCCGCCGTGCGCCAGCATGCCAAGGCGCTGTTGACCGCCATCATGCGCCGCACGGTGGCCGGTGCGCGGAGCACCTGAGCGCCGAGCGGGCGCTGCCGCAGCGGCCAGGGGCGCGTCCCGACTGGCCACCGATCCCGCACCACGAAGGAACTGCCCATGCCACGATCGCCAGCACTGCCCCGGGTCGCGCTGAAGCGAGGCAGCGAACGCACCCTGCTGAACGGCCACCCGTGGGTCTACAGCGGCGCCGTCGAACGCGCACCCGAGGTCCCTGCGGGAACCGTGGTGGACGTGGTCGATCACCGCGGCCGCTTCGTCCTGCGCGGGCAGGTGAATCCGCGGGCTGGGATCCGCGTGCGGGCGCTCACCTGGGATCCCGGCGAGCGCATCGACGCCGAATTCCTGCGCCGCCGCTTGGCCGCCGCCCTCCGGCTGCGCCAGCAGGCTGGTCTGCGCGCGCAGACCGATGCCCTGCGCCTGGTCCATGGCGAAGCCGATGGCCTACCCGGGCTGGTGGTCGACGAGTACGCGGGCTACCTGGTAGTCCAGGTGCATACGGCAGGCATGGAGACGCTGCGGGCGCCACTGCTCGACGAGCTCTGGCGGCTGTGTGCCCCGCGGGGCATCTACGAACGCAGCGACGTGGGCACGCGCCGCGTCGAGGGGCTGCGCGACCGGCCTGTAGGGCTGCTGCGAGGCATGCCGCCCCCTGCGCTGATCCCCATCCGCGAGCACGGGGTCCGCCTGTTCGTCGACGTGTACCACGGTCAGAAGACTGGCTTCTTTCTCGACCAGCGCGACAATCGCCTCCTGGTGCGCCGCCTGGCCCGGGGCCAGCGCGTGCTCAACGTCTTCGCCTACACCGGGGCGTTCTCCGCCCACGCCCTGCACGGTGGAGCTGCGCGCACGCTGGACGTCGACATCGCTGTCAACGGGCTGCCAGCCGCCCGCTGCAATCTGGAGGCCAACAGCTCGCCGGGCGCACGTTGGGACTACGTCGTGGCCAATGCCTTCTCGTTCCTGGAGAGCTTGGCAGAGCGCGGGCCGTGTTTCGACGTCGTGGTCGTCGACCCTCCCGCTCTGCTGCGGAAACAGGAACAGCTCGAACACGCCCTGGGCGTGTACACCAAGCTCAACCGCAACGCGCTCCGCCTGGTGCGTTCAGGAGGGCTGCTGGTCACGGCATCGTGCTCGGCGCGGGTCTCTGCGGAGGACTTCTTCCAGGTCATTCGCCATGCGGCCGTGGGAGCTGGCACGCGCCTGCGCGTCCAGTGGACAAGCCACGAACCGCCCGACCACCCGATCGACCCCGCCTTCCCCGAGGGTCGCTATCTCAAGTGCGTGGCTGCCCGCGTGGCGCGCTGACCGGTGCTGCCTGCTGTCTGGGGTCTGAGCAGCACCCGGGCCGGCGCGCCGTCAGCGCCCACCACCGAGATGGGCAGACAGAGCAGCTCGTATCTTCCCGGCGCTGCCCGCTCGAGGTCGAGGCCCTCCAGGACCACGATTCCCGCTGTCAGCAGGGTGCGATGGGCGATCAAGACTTCGGCCTGTGGGGCGTCGATGGAAAGCGCCTCGATCCCCACCAGCAGCACTCGCTGGGCGGCCAACCACGCGGCTGCGGCCGGACTCAAGTAGCCGCGGCCAAGGCCTCCCGCGCGCAGATCGGGTCCACCTCCGGTTTTCAACAGGAGGCGCGCTCCAGCCGGGCCGCCTGCTGCGAGCACGGCCGGCGTGATCGGATCGACGTCACGGCAGTCCACCACCCGAGCTGGACCCACCAGCGACCGAAGTGGGACGGACGCCGCGTCCGCACCTGTGGCCAGCACGTGCAGCGGCGCGTCGATGTGCGTACCGGCGTGCACGGACACGTGCAGCACCGAGGCATTCCAGCCCCGGTCTTCCACGGTGGCGAACCGCTCCAGACGCGTGGGCGGGTCGCCGGGGTACAGGGCCGTGCGCGGCCCCAACGGCAGGGTCACATCCAAGCACCGACATCGCTCACGGTTTCGCACGGGCACCTCTTTCGCGATGATCTCGGCCGCCAGCCGTGCGCCGGCCTCGCGGACCCACCGGAAGCACGCCGCCCGTTTCGGGCGAGCGAGGCCAGCTTGACAGGCGCACGCCCGGCGGCTATGGTGGGATTCGGGTCTCGCGTCCCGATTCCTGGTGGCGGCGCTGGATGGCCAGCATCTCGCCAGGTCGGTGCCGGCCATCCTGGCTGACGCACCCTGTAGATCCGGGCGAGTCGCCGGTCGCGGAGCGAAGGATGGCCGCCCGCGGCGACGGTGGCAAGGCCGACCGGCGGTCTGGTGATGCCCGGAGCTGCCAGGCGGCCGAGCGAGGCGAGCGGAGCTGCGCGACCGAATGGCGTCAAGCCACCGCGGCTTGGCCGCAGCACCCTGGCGACCCACTTGTCGCCCCGGGCTCGGGCCGCTGGCGCCGCGTGATCGGCGCGGACGAGCCAGTGGACTGCCAGCCAACTGCACCTGGCCCAACACGCGCCGGAGAGAGAACCGCCGGCAGCCGCCGGCCCTGCGCCCGATCCCGCTGCCCTGTGGCAGCGTCCACTCTAGTCCAGCCCCACGCAGCCGCGTGCCGCTCCAACGGCTCGAGGGGCACGTGCAGGCGGATCGCGCTGGAGCCATGCTGAGGATCAGCGACGCGCCCCGAAGGATGGCGACCGATCTGGACACCCGAGCTACAGAGATCGCCACGCCGTTCGGGCGCGTGCGCCTGGACTGGGTCGATGAGCAGATCGTCCGCCTCGAGCTGGGCCCGTACGCGCCCCGCGCTGGACGGGTGTGCAGCCGCGGCCACGTCCCTGCCTCAGCGCGGGCGCAGGCATTGTGCGCTCGCCTTCTGGAGTACTTCGACGGAGCGCGCGTCGAGTTCGACTACAGCCTGCCCGCGGGATTGGGCACGCCATTCCAGCGCCGGGTGTGGAGCGCGTTGCGCGCCATTCCGTACGGCTCGTACGTTACCTACGCCGAATTGGCGCTGCAGGCTGGCCTGCCCGTGGGTGCGGCTCGCGCGGCAGGACAGGCGTGTGCGAGAAACCCGGTGCCCATCCTGCTTCCCTGCCACCGCGTGGTGGGTGCGGGGGGCGCCCTCACAGGGTTTGGCGCCGGGATGGCCTGGAAGATCGCCCTGTTGCGTCTGGAAGGCATTGGCATCGACGATGATCGACTCGCGACCATCGCCAGACGGTGAACCAGCACGGCTCCCGACTGCCATGCACGAGGCGCTGGAGCGCTTCCTCGCGAGCATGCGGCGGGATCGGCGCCTGGCAGCCAACACCCTGGATGCCTACCGCCGAGACCTGCTTCGCTACCTGGCTGCGTTGGCCGACCAGGGCCTGACGACCTTGAGCGAGGTCCAGCCCCATCACCTCAACGCGCTGCTGTCGAGCCTGCAGGCGGCCGGGTTGCGGCCCGCCACGTTGGCGCGCAACATCACCTCCTGCAAGCGGTTCCACCAGTTCCTGCTGGTCACCGGAGCGGTGCCTCATGATCCCACGGAGGGGATCGATCCTCCCCGGCTCAAGCGCCGTCTGCCCGAGTACCTCAGCCTGGATGAAGTGGAGCGTCTGCTGAGCGCCCCGGACGTCAGCGAACCGCTGGGACTCCGCGACCGGGCCATGTTGGAGTTGCTGTATGCCTCTGGCCTGCGCGTATCCGAACTGATCTCGCTGGCCTTGCCGTCATTGATGCCGGACAGCGGCCTGCTGCGCGTCGCCGGGCGGCAGGGGCGTGAACGTCTGGTACCCATTGGACAGCAGGCACGGCACTTCCTGACAACCTACCTGGAATCCGCCAGACCGAGGCTGGCCCGCGCCGAGTCCGAGACGACTGTCTTCCTCAATGCCAGGGGCGGCCCGTTGTCGCGCATGACGGTCTGGAAGGTGATCCGGGCGGCGGCGCTCCGCTCGGGGATGGAGCGGGAGGTGAGTCCGCACATGCTGCGCCATTCCTTTGCCGCCCACATGCTCGAGCGAGGGGCGAGCCTGCGCATCGTCCAGGAGCTCCTCGGTCACGCGGATCTGTCCACTACCCAGGTCTATGCCCGCCTGGACATCGGCTGCCTCAGAGAGGCGCATCGAGCCTACCATCCTCGGGGCTGAGATGAGAGACCGAGACGAACTCGTCGAGGCGTCCGCGGTCCGGGCGCCCGTCCGCCGCATCCCCGTCGCGCCGACGTCGTCGGCGCGCGTGCACCTGCTGGCCGCGAACCTGTCATGCCGGCGCTGACCGACATCACCCTGGGCCGCTACGTGCCAGCCGAGTCGGTTCTGCACCGCCTCGATCCGCGCACCAAGCTGCTGGCCAGCGTGGCGCTGATGGCCACGGTGCTCAGCGTGCCTGGGTTCGGCGCCCTGGGGGCCTTCAGCGTCCTGCTGGCGGCAGCGCTGGCACTGTCACGGCTGCCGCCTATCCTGGTCCTGCGCAACCTCCGCCCCTTCGTCTGGCTGTTCGGCTTCACCGTGGCCCTGCACGCGCTGCTGACTCCAGGGACGTTGCTCAGCCGGGTACCGCTGCTGGGCTGGAGCATCAGCCGCGAGGGACTGGTCACGGGGGTCTTCTACACCCTGCGCCTGGCAGCCGTCATCACGACCGCCTCGCTGTTCACCCTGACCACCGCCCCGCTGGAGCTCACCGGTGGCCTGGAGCGGCTCCTGAAGCCGTTCCGCCGGGTGGGGCTGCCAGCCCACGAGCTGGCGATGATGGTCACGATTGCGCTGCGCTTCATCCCGGTCCTGGTGGACGAGGCAGAGCGGCTGCGCAAGGCACAGCTCGCCAGAGGTGCCGAATTCACCGGGGGCCCCATCCGCCGCGCCCGCCAGTTGGTGCCGCTGCTCGTGCCGCTGTTCGTCTCCGCCTTCGAGCGGGCCGATCGCCTGGCGCTGGCCATGGAGAGCCGCTGCTATCGCGGCGGCGAGGGGCGCACCAGCTACCACGAGCTGCGCTTCCACCGCCGCGACGTGTGGGCCGGATTGGTCGCCGCGCTGGCCATCGGCGGCATGCTGTGCATGCCCCATGTCCCGGGTCCGTGGAAACGATGATCCGACCTCGGACGGCCTGCTGCCCGGCGTCCTTGGCCGGGCACTCGGTGCGGACCATCTGCCTGCTCGTCGAGTACGACGGAACCGACTTCTGCGGCTGGCAGCGGCAGCCCCATGGGCGCTCGGTGCAGGGCGAGCTGGAACAGGCCCTGGCCACGTTGCTGCGCGAGCCGGTGGGCGTGACCGGAGCTGGGCGCACCGATGCCGGAACCCACGCGCTGGGTCAGGTGGCCCATTTCCGCACGGCCAGTTGCATGGCCCTCGAACGCCTGCAAGCCGGGCTGAACGGGCTGCTCCCTGCGGATGTGGCCGTCCGTGCCGCCGTCGAGGCGACAGCCGACTTCCACGCGCGGTACAGCGCGCGCAGCAAGCGCTACCGGTACCGCATCTACACCGGCAAGCCCGCGCTCGCGCGACGCTTCGTCTGGGCGGTTCGGCGACCGCTGGCTGTGGCCGCCATGCGCGATGCCGCCCAAGTCCTGCTGGGAACGCACGCCTTCGGGGCTTTCTGCAAACAGGATCCGGTGCCCGCGAACCTGGACTGCCGAGTGCTCGACGTGCAGTTGGTCCAGCGCGGTCCCGAGCTGCTCTTCGAGATCGAGGCCGACAGATTCCTCCGCCACATGGTGCGGACGATCGTCGGCACGTTGGCGGAGATCGGCGCCGGCCGCCGCCCCGTCGGCGACATGGCCGCCCTGCTCGCAGGAGGACAGCGGGAACTGGCGGGCAGGACAGCCCCCGCATGCGGCCTGTGCCTCCTGTGGGTCGCGTACCCGGACGGACCATTGGCCGCGCTCAGCCGAGGCGGCGCCGAGCCGGCTTGAGGGGGGATGGATCCGAGCGTATACTTGGCCAGCGCTGCCGAAAGACAATCCGGCGGCCACCAACGTCTCGGCTCGCGCGGCGGACCGTGCGGGCCCTGCGCCGCGCCGGGTCCGCTGGACCGGACGCAGCAGACCGGGCAACCAGCGGCGCTGACCGGCGGCAGGCGATGGCAGCCCGCGCGCGGCCGGGTTGGGTGCTCCTCGGCAGGCCAACCGGATCGGGCCACGCTCCGTGCAGGCGGTGCTGTTCGATGCACACGCACCTGAAATCCGCCTTTCCCTCCCTGGCGAGCATCGCCCTGATGGCCGTGTGCCTGCCCCATGGCATGCCTGCCGGTGCCGAGGTGAGCGAGTCGCGCCGCACGGCAGTGGTGCGCGCCGTCGAGCGCGTCCAGCCGGCCGTAGTCAGCATCCACGTGCGGTACCGCGAGCAGGTGCTGGTGCGCCGCTATTACCGAGACCCGTTCTTCGATCTGTTCTCGCCCTTCGTCGTGCCCGGCGAGCGCGAACGCACCTCGACGGGCTCGGGGTTCATCGTCACCAGCGCGGGCCATGTGCTCACCAATGCCCACGTCATCGGCGACCCGCGGCGGGTGTCCAGGATCGATGTGTCGCTTGCCGGCGGCCGGACGTTGCCGGCCTCTCATGTCGCCTCCGACAACGCGTTCGACCTGGCGGTGCTACAGGTCAAGGGCACCGGTCTCCCCGTTGCGCCCCTAGGTGATTCCGGCGATATTCTCGTCGGTGAATGGGCGATCGCCATCGGCAACCCTTTCGATCTGGGTCCCACCGCCTCGATTGGCGTGGTCAGCGCCCTGGACCGTGACTTCGCCGAGCCGCAGGGCGACTATTACTACCGCGACATGATCCAGACGGACGCGGCCATCAATCCCGGCAACAGCGGGGGGCCGCTGGTGAATGCCGACGGCGAAGTCATCGGCGTGAACAGCTTCATCTACACCGGCAGCGAACAGAGCATCGGTTCGATCGGAATCGGGTTCGCCATTCCCATCAATGCGGCTCGGAGCTTCCTGGAGGAAGTCCTGCAGCACGGGCAGGTACGCCGCCCCTGGAGCGGCATCCTCTACTTGCAGGACCTGACCGACGTCCTGGCCGAGCATCTCTCGCTGCCATCGACGGAGGGCGCCCTGGTCGTTCAGGTTGCTCCGGGCAGCCCGGCTGCGGCGGCCGGTCTCCAGCGCGGCGATGTCATCACGAGCATTTCCGGCGAGCGCGTCCGGACAGTGGACGACGCCATCTCGATTCTCCGTAGACTCAGGGTCGATGAGGAGTGCACGCTCAGCGTGCTGCGGTACGGCCAGCCGCTCAAACTTCGCATGCGTTTAGTCGAGATGTCTGACAGCCGCCGGTAGGCAGGGCTGCGGCCGGCACCATGGGCGCGGTCGCTGTCGCATCCGGCCCCATCGGTGATCAGCAGGGGGATGCCGACAATGCGGCGTTTTCTGCCCCACGCATTCACGCTCGGGAACCTATTCTGCGGTTTCTTGGCGCTGCACTACATCTTTCGCGCCGAGATCATGGCGGGATCGTTCAAGCCGGCCGCCTGGCTGATCATGCTGGGCGCCGTCCTGGACAAGATGGACGGTTTGGTCGCGCGCCGGATGCGCCGGGACTCCCAGTTCGGGATCGAGCTGGATTCGTTGGCCGACGTGTGCACGTTCGGAGTGGTCCCAGCGGTGATGATCTACCGCAGCCACCTAGCCTCGCCATGGGGCCTGGCCCTCGCGTTCGTCTTTCTGGTGTGCGGGGCGCTTCGGCTCGCCCGTTTCAACGTCCTCACCCTCAACCATGGCAAAGGCACGTTCTATACCGGGCTGCCGATACCGGCCGCGGCCGTGTGCCTGACGCAGTTCGTCGTCTTCAGCGCCACCACCTGGCGAACGGCTCACGCCACGATGGTGGCGGCTGCCCTGCTCGTGGTTCTGGCCGCCCTCATGGTGAGCCCGCTGAACTACGACTCCATGCCGGACCTGCGCGCCACGGGTCTGGTCGAACGAGCCAAGCAGGCGTTCCTGTTCGCGGGCATCGCCCTGGTCGTGTACGACGCCGAGCGATTTCTGTTCTTGTTGGCCTTGATCTATGCCACGTCGGGGGTGTACCGCTGGGTCGTCGGGCTGTTCAGCGATGAGGTCACCCAGCACGCTTGAAACTCTTCTCCGGCCCCGGTGGGTGATGCTACGGGACAAGCCTCTCAGCCACATCCTGCTCGTCTTGTTCATGAGCGTGATCGGTGCCAACGTCGTCGGCGAGGCCCTCCGCGTCGCGCTCCACTACGTCTCCGGACCGGATACCGTCGTCGAGCGGGCCTTGCTGCAATACGCCTCGTGGTCCATCGGGCCCATCACGCTGAATATGGTCATCCTGGCATTCTCGTTCGATCTGTCGCTGCGCTTCAGCCTCATCACCGTGTTGGGCATGTTCGTCGGCTGGTATTACCTGAAGCACACCTACTGAGCGCGCGCACGCCGTGAGGCGCCGGCGCAAGGAGCCTCGGTCATGATAGGGCACTGGGAATGGGTGATCATCTTCCTGGTCATCCTGCTGGTCTTCGGGGCCAGGCGCATCCCGGAGATCGCGCAGGGGCTAGGCAAGGGCATCCGCGAGTTTCGCAAGGCCATGCACGAAGTGCAGGACGAGATCGACGTCAGCCGACCAGTTCCACCTGCAAGCCGGCGGATCAGCGCTCCGGAGGCAGGCCCTACTGCCGCAGCCGGTCCGTCCGCACCCGCGACCCAGGACTCGGCCACGACTCCTCCGTCGTCTCCTCCGCCTCCCCCGCCCTTTGCCTAAGGCGGCATGCGGCTCAACGAACTGACGGGCCACGAACTGGGCCGGCTTCTGCGTGACCGACAGGTGTCGTCGCGCGAGGCCACGCAGGCTGTGCTGGAGCGCATCCAGGCCGTCGAGCCGAGCATCCACGCGTTCATATCGGTAGATGCGGATGGGGCCCTGGCGCAGGCCGAGACCGTGGATCGGCGCCGTGCGGCCGGCGAGCATCTCGGGCCGCTGGCGGGGATCCCCCTGGCTGTCAAGGACCTGATCTGCACCGCGGGTCTGCGCACTACCTGCGGCTCGCGCATCCTGGCGGACTACGTGCCGCCTTACGACGCCACCGTCATCGCGCGCCTCAAGCGGGCGGGAGCGGTCATCGTCGGCAAGACCAACATGGACGAGTTCGCCATGGGCTCGTCTACGGAGCAGTCCTATTTCGGCCCCACGCGGAACCCCAGGAACCCCGCCTTCGTGCCGGGCGGCAGCAGCGGCGGGTCCGCTGCGGCCGTGGCTGCGCACGAGACGATCCTGGCGCTGGGATCGGATACCGGCGGCTCGGTGCGGCAGCCGGCAGCCTACTGCGGCGTGGTCGGGCTGAAGCCCACGTACGGGCGGGTCTCGCGGTATGGCCTGGTGGCCTACGCGTCGTCTCTCGACCAGATCGGTCCCGTGACCAAGGATGTGAGGGACGCGGCGCTGCTGCTGGAGGGCATCGCCGGGCACGATCCGTTCGACTCGACCTCCATCGACGCGCCGGTGCCCTGCTACAGCGAGGCGCTCGAGCGCTGTCCGCAGGGACTGCGCGTGGGACTGGCGCGGCAGCACCTGCCAGCCGAACTGGACCCCGAGATCGCCGCCGCGGTGCACCGCGCGGCGCAAACGCTGCAGGCGGACGGCGCCGAGATCGTCTCGGTCGATCTGCCGGTGGCCGGACAGGGCGACTACTGCCTCGGGGCCTACTACTTGATCGCGATGGCCGAGGCGTCGGCCAATCTGGCTCGCTACGATGGAGTGAAATTCGGACACCGGACGGCCACTGCCACCGATCTGCAGTCCCTGTACGAGCGGACCCGCAGCGAGGGGTTCGGGACCGAGGTGAAGAGACGCATCATGCTGGGGACATACGCCCTCAGCGCCGGGTACTATGACGCCTACTACTTGAAGGCGCAGAAGGTCCGCACCCTGATCCGCCAAGATTTCGAGCGCGCGTTCGCCGCGTGCGATGCTCTGATCGCTCCGGTGGCGCCTGGCACGGCCTTTCGTCTGGGCGAGAAAGTGGACGATCCGCTCCAGATGTATCTGACCGATGTCTACACGGTGGCCGTCAACCTGGCGGGCATTCCGGCGGTCGCCCTGCCGTACGGTACGGCTGCCAACGGCCTGCCCATCGGCGTCCAGGTGCTGGGCCCGCCGCTCCGCGAGGAGCGACTCCTCCGCCTTGCGTATGCCCTGGAACGCAGCAGCGATGCCAACGTCTAGCCTGAGGACAGCGATGCTCGACTGGAGGCCGATCATGCGCCATGGCCGTGTTCTGGCAGCCGCAGTGCTGCTCGCCGCCGCATCCCCGGCAGCAGCCATCAACGAGAACGCGGGTACCGCTGGTTTCAGCTTTCTGAACATCGGCATGGGAGCGCGGCCGGCCGCGATGGGCGGCGCGTACACCGCTCTCGCCGCCGATGCGGATGCCCCCGCATGGAACCCCGCGGGTCTGTTCGGCCTGGAACGGCGGACCGGAACGCTGGCCGTCGGTGACTATCTCATGGACACCGAGACTGGGTACGCCAGCATCGCGCTGCCGGGGCAGAAGCGGGCGTGGGCCCTGAGCGTGGTGTACGTCACGTACGGGGATCTGCGCAAGACCAGCGAGACCGGCGAAGATCTGGGCACGTTCGGCGCCTCGGACGTGGCCGCGCTCGTGACGTACGCGCAACCGATCTGGCGCGACTGGCTGGTGGCCGGCGCCAATCTGAAGGCGGTCTACTCGGCGATCGACGAGTACTCGGCCGATGCCTACATGGTGGACGTGGGGCTGCTGGCGCGCACGCCGCTGGAAGGGATGTCCGTGGGGGTCTCGCTGAGCAACCTCGGCGCCGTCCACGACTCGTATGCCGGCTTCGACGATTCCCTGCCGGTGATGATCCGCGCCGGCATCGCGCATCGTCCCGCGCACATGCCGCTGCCGGTGCTGTTGGCCGCCGATATCGACATCCCCAACGACGGGGACGCCTTCGCGGCATTCGGCGCCGAAGTGGTTCTGCCCGGTGGTCTGCACCTCAGGCCGGGGTACAGCACCCGACCATCGGGGCTGGCGGGCGATCAGGTCTTGGGGTGGTGCGGCGGCTTGGGGCTGGCGGCGCGTGGGTACCGCCTCGACTACGCCTTCACTTCGTACCCGGACCTGGGTGACGTGCACCGCGTGGCCATCGCCGCCACCTTCTAGCGCACCTGCTCGCTCGCTTCGTGCGGCTGACCCGAGGGCATGATCACTGAGCGCTGAGGGCGCGGATCCGGTCGCGCACCTTGGCGGCTTCCTCGTACGCCTCCTCCGCGATCAGGCGCGCCAACTGCTGGCTGAGTCGTTCCAGCTCCGTCATCTGGGTGCCGCCGTGCGCAGACCTGGCCGCCACGCTGCCCTCCGGTGCGGCGGCGGTGGTGTCCGCATCGGACTCGCCCATTTCGCCATCGTCGTCGCTGGCCGTGGCTGGCGCTTCGCGTCGCCGCTGGCCGGGCAGATTTTTCTCGAGATCCCTGCCAGCATCCGCCATCACCGCGGCCGTCATGTACAGAGGTATGCCGGTCAGAGTGGCCACGATCATCCCGTCGCTGGGACGACAGTCCAGCTCGAAGGTGCTCTCGGGCGTCTCGATGAGCAAAGACGCGTGGAAGACCTCCTCCCGCAGCGAATGGATGACGAGCCGGCGCACCCTGGCGTGCATTCTCTCCAGCAGGGCGACCAGCAGGTTGTGAGGCAGCGGCCGAGGCAGCGGGATCTTTCGCAGGGCCATCAGCAGAGCCTGCCCCTCGAACTGGCCGATCGCGATGGGTACCACTCTGCGGGCAGCGCCCTTCAGGAACACCAGGAAGCTCTGCACCCCACCGTTCTCCTGCTGGGCATCCATGTACGGGTAGATGTTGTAAATCTCGACCGGCAACAACCCCTCATCGCGATCCATGACCTGTCTCCCCCGCAATCGGGCCCGCAGTGCTGGACGGCTTCTCAGCGACCGCCTACTCGGGGAATATACCCGGGCGCGTGCGCTGTTCAAGATGGCTCAGACGGGCTCACAGAGCACCACGCTCTTTGAGGCTGACATAGTCCCGAGCGCTGATGATGATGTGGTCCAGGATCTCGATCCCCATGAGCTCGCCGGCCTGCCGCAGGCGCCGCGTCAACTCCAGGTCGTCCGCACTTGGCGTCGCGTCGCCGGAGGGATGGTTGTGAGCCAGGATGATGCTGGCCGCGGCGCAGGAGATCGCACAGCGGAAGACCTCGCGCGGATGGACGATGGAAGCCGACAGACTGCCGATCGAGATCACCTCCTTGTGGATGAGTTGGTTGCGCGCATTCAGGTACAGACAGAGGAAGTGCTCGCGCTGCTGATCGCGGATCTCGGCCAGCAGCGGCAGCGCGTCGGCCGGGGCCGACAGCAGCGGCCGCGTCCCCAGATCTCGCTTCAGCGTCCGGCGCGCCAGCTCGAACGCCGCCATCAGCGTGCACGCCTTGGCGCGCCCGAGACCTTTCAATGCCGCCAGTTGCTCCAGGCCCATGCCAGCCAGCTCCTCGCGCGAATGGTGCTCGAGGATCCGCTTGGCCACCGCGTGCACCGAGCTGCCACGGTAGCCGGTGCCCAGGACGATGGCGAGCAGCTCCTCGTCGCGCAGAGCCTCGCAGCCGTACCGGGCCAGCCTCTCGCGAGGCAGTTCATCGTGGCCGGGCCCCAAGATGGGATGCACGCTAGGGAAAGTCCCGGATTCGCCTGATGAGCCGTTGCCGGGCGCCGGTGAGATGCGCATCTCGCCCTCCTCGTGAGCGGTCCACAGCCCATTTCGCGTCAGCGGCGTGCCGCGGAGCTTCACCGCCAGTGCAGGTGCCGACAGCCCGCCTACCGGGTCGCCGATGCAGCCGCCCCCGCCGGCACCGGCTGCCCAGCCATCCACTCGTGCACCGGCAGCCCACTCGTCGTGGCCGGCTCGCAGCCGTGCTCTCGCTCCGCGGAACCGGCA